>JTFN01001675.1_pt1 | contig 10586 bp, 11 predicted proteins | sample 235401 | NCBI WGS metagenome assembly JTFN01 (sample SAMN03067589, study PRJNA260952) | activated sludge metagenome | biome: Sludge; feature: Wastewater; isolation source: CETP activated sludge from augmented bioreactor treating industrial... | place: India:Gujarat | collected 2013-04 | reverse complement strand
GTAAATGGTGGGAGAATGTGGAGGAAAGTGGTAAAAAGTGGAATTACTGACGGGGGAGTATCGGAATACGCTAGATGAAAAAGGACGACTTTTATTTCCAGCAAAATTACGATCAGTTTTAAATGAAAATACTCTTATGATTACGCAGGGGTTAGATGGCTGTTTATGGCTTTATCCTCCGGCGGAATGGAAGAATTTTTCTGAAAAACTTATGCAACATGCTTCTCCTTTTGATGCAAAATCACGTTCAGTATTACGTCATTTGATTGCTCCTGCTCAGCAGGCAGACTTTGATAAATCTGGACGAATTTCTATTCCACAAAGTTTAAGGACTTCTGCATCACTTTCTAAAGATTGTGTTATTTTAGGCATTAACAAATATATAGAGATATGGGATGTTGCAAAATATAGCGAGTATTTAGAAAAAACAGAAATTACATTTAAAGAATCAACAGAAAGTTTAAGCGAAATATTTTTATAAAGTAGGAATTAATGGAATTTGTACATACTCCAGTATTACTTAAAGAAACTCTAGATTTGCTATCACCAGTAGGAGAATCATATGAAGATAATTGTTTTATGATTGACGCTACTACAGGCGAAGGTGGCCATTCTGAAGCTTTTTTAAATCATTATTCTGGATTACATATTCTTGGACTTGATGCAGATCAAAAAATACAAATGCGCGCAAAAGAGCGACTCGCTCCTTTTGCAGATAGAATGAATTTCCATTTAGGATGGTTTAATGATTTTTTTGCAAATTATTCAGAAAAAGATCGACAACCAGATTTGATATTGTTTGACTTGGGGATTTCTGTTTTTCATTACGAGTGTAGTGGGCGAGGATTTTCTTTTAGACACGATGAACCATTAGACATGAGATTAGATGTAAGTGCTGGTCCTAGTGCTGCCGATATTATAAATACACTTCGAGAAGAGGAACTTGCAAATATCATATTTAATTATGGTGATGAAAGATATAGTCGACGTATAGCTCATGCAATTGTTGAAAGGAGAACTCATTCTAAGCTTGTTACGACAAAAGAACTTGCCGATATTATTTATAATGCAGTTCCTGGACCATATCGGCATGGAAGAATTCATCCGGCAACTAAGTCTTTTCAGGCAATAAGAATTGCGGTAAATGGTGAACTAGATAGGTTAGAGCTTGTATTAAAAGATGCTTTTAGGGTTTTAAAACCTGGTGGAAAGCTTGGTGTTATTACATTTCATTCTCTTGAGGATAGAATTGTTAAAAATTATTTTCGTGATTTGGGCAAAAAGTGTATTTGTCCTCCTGAACAGGCGATTTGTACTTGTGGAGGAAAACCTAGAGCAAAGGTGCTTACAAGAAAACCGATAGGTCCTACAGAAGATGAAATACATTTTAATCCTCCGTCAAGAAGTGCTAAATTACGTGGGGTTTTAAAACTTGGAGATAAAATATGAAACCTGTAAAAAATATACTTAAAAATATTGAAATCTTGTTGCTGGCATTAAGTATTCCTGCTCTTTTAGCTTTAGATAGTGTGGAATCTCAACGGTATAACAAATTAAATAGTAAAGTGAACAGTTTAGAAAAAACAGAAGGAGAATTGATCGAATCGAATAAACGTCTTATTAATGATATAGGCTTGCTTTCTAGTTCTTCAAGAATAGAAAAATTAGCTCAAGAAGATTTAAATATGCATAAAGCTTCTAGTAATGAAATTGTTCGTATCGAAATCAAGGATAAATAATAATATGAGCTTGTTGTCAAAGAAAGTTCTTTTAGAAGCTGTTAAAGGTGAGGAACTTTTTACAAATCTACAATTAAACAAACATTTCTCTTTTTCAATGGTTACAACTGATAGCCGAAAAGTGCAATCAGGCTGTATGTTTGTTCCTTTAATTGGAGAATTTCAAGATGGTCATACATATGTGGAGTCAGCATGTAATAGTGGTTCATCAGTTGTTCTTGTTTGTAAATCATCTTTGACAGAATATTCAGATCTTTATAAAAAACTAATATCTGCAGGGGTTTATATCATAGGAGTCGATGATACTTTGCATGCATTGCAGTCTGCTGCAGCTGCGTATGTGAGACAATTTCCTAATCTAATAAAAATTGGGATTACAGGTTCTAGTGGAAAAACAACAACAAAAGAATTAGTTTCTTCGGTTTTAAGTCAACAATATAGCGTGATTGCGACAGAGGGTAATCTAAATTCAGAAACAGGTTTACCCCTTTCTGTTTTCAATATAAAAAAACAACATGAAATTGGTGTATTCGAAATGGGTATGAATAGAGTGGGGGAAATATCAGAATTAGCAGATGTTCTTTTTCCTAATGCTGGTATTATCACAAACATTGGAACTTCCCACATTGGTATTCTCGGCACAAAAGATGCAATTGCACAGGAAAAAAAGAAAATTTTTAAGAATTTTTCTCAAGATTGTGCTGCTTTTATTCCTTGTAATGATAGTTATGCAAATTATCTGGCAAAAGATGTTCCAGGAAAGATTGTATTTTATGGGATTAATTCTACACAAAAAATTTCTCATATAACAAAACAAGGTCTTAAAGGGACTTCGTTTTGTTTAGATGATATAAAAGTTCATTTTCCGTTACCAGGGTTGTATAATTTTCATGATGCATGTGCTGCTATTTCTGTTGGTCAATATTTTGGACTTACTGCTCAGCAGATTGTGAGAGGTCTAGAACAGATAAAACCTCTTTTTGGTAGAAGTCAAATTATTGATGGCTATGTAACTGTTATTCAAGATTGCTATAATGCAAATCAAGAGTCAATGCTTAATTCTATAGAATTATGTGATGAGTCAAGCTGTACAAATAAAAAAATCTATATACTTGGAGATATGCTTGAGTTAGGAGAAAATTCCTTTCAATTACATACTCAAGTGTGTAAGAGGGTTCTAAAAAGTACTGCCAATGTTGTTATTTTAGTTGGAAAAGAAATGTGTAAAGCTTATAAGACTGTGAGCGAAAAGTCAGATGTTCCAGTATATTGTATTCCAGATTTCTCAGATAATGCGATAAAGAATGTAAAAGACTATTTGTCAGATATATTAGATGAAAATGATTTCTTCTTGTTAAAAGGGTCCCGAGGTATGCGTATTGAACGGTTTACCAATATAATTGCTTCTATTTGCCAAGAACAAGGAGGAGTTTTGAATGTCTAATTTTACTCTATATTCGAGAAAGCCCATAAATAGTAACAAAATTGATATGCCTTTTTTGATTGTCTGTATTATTCTTTTAAGTCTTGGCATAGTTACCCTCTTTACGTCAACAAACGGGCAGGATTCGTTCTTTAGAGATCCTATGTATTTTGTAATACATCAATTAGAGGCAATTGCAATCGGTTTTGTTTTTATGCTTTTTCTTATTTGTGTCAATATGGATACAATTCGCAAAATTTTACCTATTTTATTTTTTGTCACTTTGGGTATGTGTATTTTAACAGCTATTCCTGGTATTGGTTATGAAAGTAACGGCGCTCGTCGTTGGATTAAATTTGGGTTCTTTTCATTTCAACCATCTGAAGGGGCAAAATTTGTATTAGTCATATATTTGGCAAATTTATATGCAAAAAAAATAGACAATGGAGAAGAAGCAAGCAATTCTTGGTATCATGCATTAATAGGAATTATTGTATTTGTTCTTACTGTCATTGCTCAGCGAGATTTTTCTACGGCGATGTTTTTATTATTTCTTGGTATAACGATTTCTTTTTTAGTTGGTGTAAAATTAAGGTATTTTCTCATGCTCTTAGTGATGGGTATTCCTATTATTTTTTTATTAATTTTTACTGAAGAATATCGTGTTCAGCGAATAATTGGATTTTTTCATCCTACTTTTGATGTACAAGGAGTTAATTACCAATTAACTGCTGCAAAATCAGCTATAAGTTCAGGTGGTTTTATAGGTAAAGGAATAAGTGGTTTAAGTAAAATACATTTAATACCAGAAGTTCAAGCTGATTTTTTGTTTGCTGGTTGGGCAGAAGCTATGGGTTTTATAGGTGTTCTTTTTTATTTTGGATTACTTGTTTTTTTTATGTGGCGAGTTGTAATTATTGCTTTACATGTGAAAGATTCTTTTTGTGCGTATGCTGCCTTTGGTAGTGGTTTATGCATTGTGATGCAATCATTGGTTAATACGGCGGTTGTGTGTGGAGCCTTTCCTTCTACCGGTATTCCTCTTCCTTTTTTTTCTGCGGGGGGATCAGCTATGATAATTACGCTTTGTTTTAATGGCTTAATAATTAATATATCGAGAAAAAGTTTAGCAAGGGATGGGGATTATGAGTGATTTTTTGTATACGGACTATACAGACTTCTATTCGCAACAGTTAGTAGATGGTGAATCTACAGAAAAAAAAGTAACTAATAAGCGAATGAAAATAGTAAGAGTTCTTATAACACTTCTTGTGTTAGTAATTTTTGTAGAAGTGGGAATTTATGTATTTGTAATTCCGTGTTCTAAACCTGCAAATGTAATTTTTACCGGTGTAAATTCTTCTGTAGCTAAGATGTTTCAGGATGAGATTCAGCAAAAATGTGGTAGTTCTTGGTTAAAATTTAATGTTGGTGTTGCTTCTTCTATATTAGTTTCGAACCCAGCTGTTTTAAGTGCTACCGTAGAAAAAAGTTTTCCTGATAAGGTTTATATTTCAATAGAAGAGCGCATCCCTGTTGCTGTAACATTGACAGAAAAAAATGGGCGAACTATCCCTGTTCAAATTGATAAAAAAGGTGTATTATTTGAAACTAATACTGTGAATATTGATAAAACTGTCCCTTTAATTACAGGTTTGCCTAGTGAAATTTCTGAAAAAGGAAAACGATTAAGTGGTTTATATCTTTCCTTACTTGAAGAAATAGAAAAAATTCAGAATAATAATCCTGAATATTTTTTGGCATTGTCAGAAATTCATATTCGTCCAAAAGAATATGGTGATTTTGAGTTAGAATTGTATCCAATTAATTCAAAAGTTCGTGTACGTATGGATCGTAATTTAACTTCAGAATCATTACAGTATATGATGGTATTGTTGGATGTTTTAAATACGATAAATCCTGATATCAATGAAATAGATCTTCGTTATGGAGCTGTTTCATATACAACGAAAAGTAGAAGTGTCACTGGAGGAAGCAGGGTTGAGTAATATAATTGTAGGCCTCGATATTGGAACAGCTAATATAAGAGTTGTGATTGGCGAAATTTCAGAGGACAAAAAATTACTTATTACCGGCATAGGTACGTCCGTTTCTACAGGTTTAAGAAATGGGCTTATTGTAAATATTGAAGCAACTGTTCAATCTATAAAAAAGGCTGTTGAAGCTGCTGAGTTAATGGCAGGGCAAGAAGTAGAAAATTGTTATACTGCTATTGGTGGTGATCAAATAGAAAGCCTTATTTCTAAAGGAATTGTGGCGATAACTTCAAAAGGGCGTGGAAGCCGTGAGATTACAGAAAGTGATATTGATCGTGTAATAGAAGCAGCAAAAGCGGTAAATATTCCGTTAGATAGGCAAATTTTACATGTAGTTCCTCGATCTTATATTGTAGATGGGCAAAAAGGGTTTAAGAATCCAATAAATATGTTAGGTGTGCGTTTGGAAGCAGAAGCCTGTATTTTTACAAGTTCAGGGACCTCGATGCAAAATTTTTTACGTTGCGCTACACGAGCTGGATATCAAATAAATGGTGTTATGCTTAAAACTCTTGCCATTGCCCAAGCTGTCCTGACAGAAGATGAAAAAGAATTAGGTTCTCTAATTATAGATTTGGGCGCTGGAACAACAGATGCGTTGGTTTTTAGTGATGGTTCCCCGTTGTGTGCGGTATCTGTTCCTGCTGGTGGAATTCATGTTACCAATGATATTTCTTTAGTAAAAGGGGTTTCATTTGAGACAGCTGAAAAAATAAAAAAAACAAATGGTTGTTGTTGGGAATCCCTTGTTGATAAGGAAGATGTAATTATTATTCCAGGCATTGCAGGTAACGCTCCTCGTGAAATAAGTCGTAAAGAAATTGCGATTATTATTCAATCGAGAGTAGAAGAAATATTAGAGATGCTTATAAAAAAGATGCCGCAACAAGCGAAAAAACAGGAATTAAATGGAAGTGTTATTCTTTCTGGTGGGGGAGCTCTCATGACCGGAATTACAGAACTGGCTATTCATATATTTAAAACAGAAAATGTTAGAATAGCTCGGCCAGGTAATTATGGTGGATTGGTAGAAAAATATCGAAGTCCAGAGTTTGCGACTGCAATAGGTTTGTTAGTAGAAAATAAACAAAATTTAGAAAATAGTGTAGTTGACAATTCGCATAAAAAGCGAAAGAGTGAAAAATCTTCATTAAGTGTGGTAAAAAACTTTTTTAATGAGTTTTTTTAGGAAATTATTAGCTCCCAGGGTGGGGTAATCTGGGGGAGGAGTTATAAAATGATGGATTTATCAATAATGGATAATCATGAAGCTAGTCCGACAGTTATTAAAGTAATCGGTGCTGGCGGTGGTGGATCTAACGCAGTGAATCGAATGATTGATGCTGGTATTAAAGGTGTAGAGTTTATTGTAGCTAATACAGATTTACAAGCTTTAAATCATTCTAATGCTTCCGAAAAGATTGGAATTGGACAAAAATTAACAGGTGGTCTTGGAGCTGGAGGAAAACCAGAGATTGGTGAAGCTGCTGCAGAAGAAGACAAAGAAAATATTGCGAACATCCTAAAAGATGCAGATATGGTATTTGTTACAGCTGGTATGGGTGGTGGTACTGGAACAGGAGCTGCTCCAGTTATTGCTCGTATTGCTCGAGAACAAGGAGCTCTTACCGTAGGAGTCGTTACTAAGCCTTTTCACTTCGAAGGTAAAAAGAAGATGATTTTTGCCGAAGAAGGTATAGAAAAGCTGCATGCAGAAGTAGATACTCTTATTGTTATTCCAAACCAGAACTTGCTATCTATTGTCGATAAAAATACACCAATAAAACAAGCCTATTTAGTTGCTGATGATGTACTTAGACAAGGTGTTCAAGGAATTTCAGATTTAATTACACAACCTGGCGAAGTAAATATTGATTTTGCTGATGTTCGAACAACAATGGAAGGTAAAGGTGATGCAATACTAGGAATTGGTGTTGGTAGTGGTGAAAATAGAGCTATTGATGCTGCAACTACCTCTATAAGTAATCCTCTTCTTGAAGATTCTCATATTGAAGGCGCTAAAAATATTCTTATTCATATTACTTGTGGTGAAACTCTTACGCTTGCAGAAACGAGTGAAATTGTTGAATTAGTTGGAGAGACCGCTGATCCTGATGTTCATATTATTTACGGGCAAACAATAGATGAAAGTATGGGTGAAGATGTCTCTGTCACTGTTATAGCAACAGGCTTTATGGATGCAGTTAATAAACGCAAACAAGAACAACAGTCTGCAGATACCAGTGCCTCAACTGAAAAAAATGAGATTCCATCGATAAATAAAAATCTTGTTTCTTTTAGTCAATGGGATTCTATTAATAAATCTGATACTGACAGACATAATACTGTTGCTAAAAGTTCTGTAGATAAAACATATGTTCACGAATCTAAATTAGAATCTTTAACAGAAAATCGAGATAAACTTAATACCGAAAAAAAAGTTAAAATGCAAAATCCAGGTATTGATAATGATTTAGATATTCCTGCTGTTTATCGCAAAAATAGAATTTGTTTAGGTGATGATTAAAAAAAAAGCAAACCTATGAATGATATGTATGCTGTATTAGATACTTATTATGCTGATATTCTGACTGTCGAGCGAGATTCTTTGCTCACAGCAGAGACATATAGGCTTGCTGTAATTGAATTTTTTAATTGGTGCAAAAAAGAACAAATAGACTACAAAAATATTAATGTTAAAGATTTATTGCATTATCTCGTCTGGCGAAAAACATCTGTTAATGAATTAACAATAGCAAAAGACATTTCAGCCTTGCGTTCCTTTGGTTCCTATTTGTGTAGACTTGGGATATGGACAGAAAATTATGCATTGTTATTACAAAGACCTCGTGCAAAAAGATCATTGCCTAGGGTTCTTAGTGTCGCTCAGATTGATGAATTGCTTGCTGCTATAGATACTTCAAAACCAGTTGGTGTGCGGGATAGAGCTTTGTTTGAGCTTATTTATTCTTCGGGGTTACGAATAAGTGAAGCTTCTAATCTTCTTTTACAAAAAGTACATTTAAAAGATCATCTTCTTTGGGTTCATGGAAAAGGTGATAAAGAACGGCTTGTTCCTTTTGGATTGCAGGCAGAAAAATATTTGCATTTATGGTTAAATGGTTCACGTCAAAAATTAGTAAAAAATAAAAATGTTCCGTGGTTGTTTGTAAATTATAAGGGAGAACAACTTTCCAGAAAAGGTATCTGGAAAAAATTTAGGATACTTGAAGACAAAACAGGCATTGATGCAAAAGTTCATACTCTTCGTCATTCTTTTGCTACACATCTTTTGGCAGGAGGTGCTGATTTACGAACAGTCCAAGAACTTCTTGGGCATTCAGACCTTTCTACTACACAAATATATACCCATATAGACAACGAACAATTAAGAGACTATTATAAAGAGTACTTTCCTAGTCATAGTGAGGACAAATAGAAGTTTATTAAAAGGGGTTTGTTTATGAATAATTCTAATAAAGTAACTTGTAAAAAATCATTTTTGTATACCGGATTTTTTATTTTTCTTATAATTACAACAGGATTTGCTGTTTCAACAACTTTTATTAGTTGCAATAAAAATGGGGCTAGTAATTATTTAGAGTTAGAAAAAAATGTAAAAAATCCTACAACAATTGAAGAATATGAAAATGCTATAGCGGCTCATGATGATAGAATACAAGAAATAATTGATATCGAGAGCAAAACTGGGGTTTGGTATAAAATATTAGGTTCAAAATATTTAGATAAAAAAATGTACGGAAAGGCTCTAGAAAGTTTTAAGATGGCAATTCAGTATTATCCAGACAATGCCAATTTATATTATTATGTTGGTGTTTGTGCTGGGTATATGGCAAAAGCTTCATTAGATTTTGATGCAAATGGATCTAATTCTATACAAAAAAACTATTTGGCTCTTGCTGAAAGTTCGTATTTGCAAGCTATTCAATTTAATCCTTCGTATACAAGGGCTTTGTATGCAATTGGAGTTTTGTATGTTTTTGAGCTTAATAAACCTCAACTGGCAATTTCTTATTTAAATAGATTGTTAACGGTAGAGTCAAAAAATCTAGATGGAATGATGGTTCTTGCGCGTGCATATTATGTTACTGGAGATAACGATAAAGCTGTCGCCATGTATGATTCAGTAATAAAAGAAACTTCAGATGCTAATAGAAAGACCGAGGCAGAAAACAATAAAAGAATTGTGCTTGATCAAGCTTATAACAATTAGGAAAAACATGTGGATAATAAGTATTTATTGCGTCTTGCTCTCTGCAGAATGCCATTTCTAACGCTCAGAGAAAAAAAACTTCTTGAAAATAAACTTGACACAATCGATGACCTTGCGTTACTTTCTAAAAAAGAGCTTTCGGAAATGGTTGGTAGAGTGGTTCGATCTACACTCTTTAAACCTGATACTATACAAAAGCGAATCGAAAGAGATTGTAAAATAATGCATTCTTTTCATATTGGGGTTGTTTTTTTAGACGAAAAAAAATATCCTTCTTTATTAAAAGAAGTGTATAAGCCTCCATATGCCCTTTTTTATCGTGGTAATGCAGAGGTTTTAAGTATGCCTTCTGTTGGAGTTGTTGGAACAAGACGAGCAACCGGACAAGGACGCAAACATGCAATGAAGTTTTCGAAAGAACTGGCTGAACAGAATTATTGTGTTGTTTCAGGACTTGCATTTGGAATTGATGCTGCAGCTCATACTGGAGCCTTAAGTGCCAAAATTGCGACTACAGATGGAAAAGGTTTTAGTAATGGTAAAACAGTTGCTATACTAGGTAGTGGACCTGATGTAATACGACCTGCATTGAATGGGAAAATTGCATCTCAGATTCTAGAGAAGGGTGGATGTATAGCAAGTGAGTATCCTCCAGAGGAAAAACCTCAAAAATGGCACTATCCGCAACGTAACAGAATTATTTCTGGATTATCACAGGCAATAACTGTTATTGAAGCACCTCCCGCGTCGGGAGCTCTTATTACTGCAGATTTTGCAATTGAACAAAATCGAGATTTGTTTTTTCATTCAAGAGCTCTTGAATATGAACAAATTATGCAGATTCCGGTAAACCCGGCAAATAGTAAAAAAGCTCTTAGTATGAGAGTTTCTAAATATGTGAATGAAGGTGCCCCGGTTGTAAATTCTGCCGGAGATGTACTAACGTTGCTAAAAAAAAGCAATGAATCTAAAATTGTTCAGCAAAGTCTGGATTTTGGAGATAAATGATGGCAAACTCTGAGAATGCAACTGTAGGAAAAATATCTGAGAAAGAAACAACGGCTCAAATCGCCACGGCGAAAAAAAAGTCGAAAAAGACTAAAACCAAAAAAAAAGGCACAAAAAGTAAAAAA
>JTFN01001354.1_pt1 | contig 10648 bp, 8 predicted proteins | sample 235401 | NCBI WGS metagenome assembly JTFN01 (sample SAMN03067589, study PRJNA260952) | activated sludge metagenome | biome: Sludge; feature: Wastewater; isolation source: CETP activated sludge from augmented bioreactor treating industrial... | place: India:Gujarat | collected 2013-04 | reverse complement strand
GGTCGGTGACACGCTTGACCTCGGCAACCTCGGCCATCAACTCGTTGTCGACCGTGACGCGGCCGGCCGTGTCGAGAAGGACGACGTCGTAACCGCCGAGCTTCGCCGCATCGCGGGCACGCCGCGCGATCTGCACGGGTGTCTGGCCCGCGACAATCGGCAACGTGTCGACGTGCGTCTGCTCGCCCAGCACGCGCAACTGCTCCATGGCGGCCGGACGCCGCGTGTCGAGCGAGGCCATCAGGACCTTCTTGCGGTCGCGGTTGGTCAGGCGGTAGGCAATCTTGGCGGTGGACGTCGTCTTGCCCGAGCCCTGCAGGCCGACCATGAGAATGGCGATGGGCGGTGCGGCGGCGAGATCGACCGGTTCGGCATCAGAGCCCAGTGTGGCGACCAGTTCGTCGTGAACGATCTTGACGACCATCTGGCCGGGGGTCACCGACTTCAAGACCTCCTTGCCGATCGCCTTTTCCCTGACGCGATCGACGAAGCTCTTAACCACATCGAGCGCAACGTCCGCCTCGAGCAGTGCGCGGCGCACTTCGCGCATGGCCTCGCCGACGTCACTCTCGGTGAGTGCGCCGCGGCGGGTCAGCTTGTCGAGCACGCCGGACAGGCGGTCGCTCAGGGACTGGAACATCTCATCTCCTCGGTGCGGTGCTCATGGCGAGCGCGCCGCGTTCAAACGGGCAAAGCAAAAACGCACCCGCGGGCGAAACTCGCTGGCGGGTGTTGGCCCCCCTGCCTCCCGGATATATGGCCCGCTGTCGGGTCCAGTTCCATGTGCAGGGCGGCGGCTCGTTTTTTACGGGCCGTCGGAATTGCGCGGAAAAATGGCGGAGGGGGATGGGAAAGTCAAGTTCCGCCTGAGGTGCCCCTATACGGATGTCCGCTCACGTTGGATCTGCGCAAATTCTGCATGCGTTGCTCCTGCGGCAGACGAAAGTTACATAGCGATGTAAGCGTTCCGTCAGTTTGATCTGCCTACAATAAAACTCAGTTCACTCCTTACCCGCCCTTGAGCCGATGTGTCGCGTTTGGCTCTCATGCATGGGGGAAGCAGGGGTGGGCTCTGCACAGCAGGTGACCCAAGCGCCGGCTGTGACGTCGACCAGTCCAGCCCGATCCGGCGTTCCCGCAAGCTCGATCCGGCTGGACTGGTTCTATTTTGCGCGCGGCCATCCGCTTCGGTGTTGGCACGGGCTCGTGCTCCTCATGTCCGAGACGGAACACCGGCCGCGGATCTCGGCCACAAGGCTCGGGCTTTCACCTTTTTTGCTCTTTCGCGCAAGAAGTCCTCGTCAGCGGACCTTCTTTCCGTTTTCATCTGACGTGTTCGTGTCTTGAATTCCAACAAACGTCGACCGCCCAGGAACGCGGTCATTTCTCGAAGGTATTGCCTATGGCCAGTGCTGCCTCCCCTCTCTCCTGGCGCCGCGTGTGTGCGACATTCCTCGTCGGACTGGGCTTGATTGCCTGTGGTGCCGATCCGTCCGCACACGCGCAAGGTGCCAACCCGAGCGAGCGGGCGGCTTTCGAAAGTGCTAAGGAACTGGGGACCGCCGCGGCATTCGATGCCTTCCTGGCGAACTACCCCACGGGGTTCTATGCCGATCTCGCACGCGCCTATCAGAAGAAGCTGGGCGGCGCGAATGCGGCTGCACCGTCCGCTGTGCCACCCGCCCCCGCTCAGCGATTTCCCGGCGTGACGGGCTTCAATCTCGTCTCAGCTTATCATTCCGCCGGCGTATTCCTGAAGAATGGACCCGACTCCTGGGTCGAACAGTTCTACAACGGCGCGCCCGTGTTCCGGTTCAAGGAAGTCGGGCGAACCGACCGCGAGGTGCAGCTTTTCGACCGCTCGCGCAGCGTCTACATCGGCCTCGACGTCACGCAGGCGATCATCTGGTACTCGGATTCAAGCCAACCGCGGCGCCCGCTCTACGAGATAACGCGGGCGGAGGCCGGTGCCGTCTCTCCCGCACCGGCTGCGGCTGCGCCGTACGGCAGCTATCCCAAGCCGGCCCCGCGCGCGATCGGCTGCGAGGAGGGCTGGCGGCTGGTCAACGGCCGATGCGTCAAAATCCGTGCGGGAGAGAAGCCCGGCGGGTGCCCTCCCGGAACGCGAGCGGTTCCGGAGACCGACAATTGCGTGCCGATCAAGAAAGTGCGCAAACCGCTGCGCTGCAAGAGCGGTTACATCAAGCTCGACGGCAAGTGCATCCGACGCAACGAAGCGGCAAGCTACTGCGGCCCCGGCTATCGGCCGCAGGGCGGCAAGTGCGTGCCAGGGGCTTATCAGGCACCGCCCAAAGGTACCAAGCGCCCGCAATGGCAGATCGACGCCATCAAGAAGGGCTGCAAGCCGGGGCAGGGCTGGAACGCGCAGGAAGGCTGCCACGAGAACGACTGAGCGAGGCTATCTGTTCACATTACTTGAAGAGCGGCGAGCAAGCCGCGGTGTACGCCAATGGCCTCCCCTCGGTTTAGCCGTCCATTCGGTGAATCATAATAAAATAGTGGAAACTGCCGTCTGCCGAGATTGCCGATAACTCCAAACCTAAATAGCTGATCCGCGAAAGTTACCGGATTAATGACCTCGCCACCTATCTCTTCGCGAAGTGCTTCCAAGGCATTTATTAACTCCGCAAATCTAAACGATTGCTTGCCAATCATAGAAAAGACTCTTAGTTCAACATTGATATTTGGTCGCACTCCCAACATTTCGTCTTCTATTTCCCTCCTAAGATAGGAAGAGAAGTCAACAGCGCTCTTCTTAATGCAGCTTCCATCAATTCGGCTTTTCTCTTGCCTTAGCGCTTCCGCAGCAGCGAGCTTTACGTACATCACGGCATCTCGGATTCTTCTTTGCGTCATATGATTGATAAAGGCCAATGGTTTGTGTCCCCGCCCCGGCGTTCCTGCCGGAACAAAATCATCGATGTCGATAATTTTGTGAAGTTTGGCTTCGTCTCCTGGGTTGGAAACGTTCAGCGGCCCCACGCGATAAGCGATCGCCTTCCAAATGGATTCGAAGTCCCATTTCGCCTCTGCGATATGGTCTAGCCAACTATTTCTCTGATTATCTCGCAGCCCCGAAAAAATATCATCTCGCAAGACTGCGACAGATCTTACTTGGGGAATCCCATCAAGGTACGCACTTCTCAGGCTTGCAAAGAATGAATTTGCCGAAATCACTGCCTTAAACAGACCCGCCATCAATTCATTATAGCTTGCCCCCCGATCTTCAAAAAACTCGTAATCCTCATCAAGATCATCCAACAAAATCCAGTATTCTGAATCGTCGACCAAATCCCGTATCGCGTTTCGCGTTATCCGTATTTTTTCTGCCCATCCTAGCACCTTGGGTTCCTGAGAGCGCGACAAGTTCAAGCTCAACAACGTGGGAAGACTGCCTCCCATTGTCCACTGCTTAACCGCGGGGAGAAGATCGACGATCTTATCAGCGCCCAGCACATCAGAAATTTGCTTCCGATATTGCTCAGGAACCCGCTGATTATCTCGAATTAATATCAACACGTAACAGTAAATGATGTACTCCCAGATAGCAGCGAATCGATTCCGGTCAAATGAGCCGTTGTCGGCGTGGGAGATAATTTCCTGAAACGGAAAGTTTGCGAATGACATTGTGCCAGCAAACTGGCCCCTTTTTTTTGCATTTATCGCCAGATATTTTGCTAATGCCGACTTTCCCGTTCCCTTTCGGCCTACGACGAAGGCCTTTTTTCTATTTTGAATCTGCTCAAGTGCTGTTGTTGGATAATAGAGCTTTTCAACGTCTTCATTGGCGCCATTGTGTTTCCACTCAGAAGCCAATTGCAGCGATAAGTTTGACATTGATATTCCCGGGCATAACAGGAGCTGGTGCAACCAGCTAGGCAAAGCAGGTAGGGTTCAACGGATGCGAGCTGTTCGCTTTAAAGGCGCTGCTTGGCAGGGTATTTGCCTAGCGGCTCTATGTCCCGGCCCAAAATAGACAAGGATATTTTCCATCAATAGGGATACTTGCGGCCGAAGAGGGCGGCGTAGAGCCGCTCGTCGCGGCGGTAGATGTCGGGCCGGAACTGGATGTCGCCGTCGCCGTCACGCCAGGCGGTCGCATAGGTGATGTGGACCGCGATCGGCGACTTCAGCGTGACAACCGTGCGCTCGCCGCTGGCCAGTACCCGTTCAATGCGTGCGCGGTCCCAATCGCCGATCCCAGCCAGCACCTGCTCGGCCATGTCGATGGGGCGCGCGAGACGCACGCAGCCGTGCGAGAACGCGCGCTGCGTCTGCCCGAACAGGGAGCGCGCCGGCGTGTCGTGCATGTAGACATTGAACTGGTTGGGAAACATGAATTTGACGCGTCCCAAAGCGTTGTCGGGTCCGGGCTTCTGGCGCAAGCGCGCAGGGAAATTGCCGGCCGAATAGTTCCGCCAGTCGATCGACGTCAGCGCGACAGGCTTATCACCCAGCACTGCTTCGTAACCCTGGCTTGCCAACGACTGCGGGCGCGTGCGTAGCTTTTCGAGCATCTCGTTGACGGCAATCGAGTGCGGCACGTTCCAATAGGGGTTGATCTCCACGTATTCCATCTGATCGGAGAACACGGGCGTCTGGTGGTAGGGGGTCCCGACGACGACGCGCATCAACTCGATCCGGCTGCCGTTCTTGACGCGGCGCAGCTCGAAGGCGGCGATGTTGACCTTGATATAGTCCTTGCCGAGGTCCTCCGGCATCCAGCGCCAGCGCTCCATGGTCATGATGATCTGACGCAGGCGCTCAGCGACGGGAATGTTGAGCTGCAGATACGTGCGCTTGCCGACGACTCCGTCAGCATCAAGTCCGTGGCGTGCCTGGAAGCGCTTGACCGCGGCGACGAGGTCTTCGGTGTATGTCTTCTCCGTCCCGGCGGGCGGCTCGGCAGAGGCGCCATCGGTGATGGCAAGACGCCGGCGCAGCGCGGGGACGACCTCTGCTTCCATGCCGGGCTTGAGCAGATCGCCGACAGGGACCTCGGGCCAACCACCCGCCGATTCGATGGCGCGATATTCCTTGAGCGCCTTCTTGAGGCTGAGGTAGTCGGGGATCTGGGGCTGCCAGGCGTCGAAGAACTTTTCAACGTCGCCCAAGGCTGACAGCAGACGCAGGGCGGCCACCATGTCGATCGTCTTGGGCTGCCAGTAGAGTTTCGGCTCGATCTTGGTCGGCAGGAACCGTCCCACTTTCAGGTCTGACGCGTACTTGAGAAAGAATGCCGACCAATACAGTTCGGCGACAGCAGTCCTCGTGATGCGCGCATCGCGCGACAGGGCGAAGCGATCCGGCCGCCTGGCCGCCAGCATCTGTTCGATGGGATAATCGGCGGGATCGAGGCCATCGGTGTCAGCGTTGCGCATGCGTGCGAGAAGACCGCGGACACGGCCTGCATCGCTCCAAAGCAGCGTCGCAGACGAGTCGCCGTAGTAGCTCTGCAAGGCCTTCTGGCGCTGCCGAACGGCATGAGGGAGGTCGGCGTCTTCGCTGCCGAGCAAATCGCGAATGACGGTTGGCACATCGCGGCTGACAAACTTGAGCGCTGGTGGGGATGTCTCACCGGCCGGGGTCTGCGTAGCCGCTTCGGTCGCAGGCTGGGTGGCGGACTGTGCGGCTGCCGCTGCCGCCAGCGCAAAGACGGCTGCGCAGATCAGCGCCGCATCACGGCAGAAGCGCAGCACTGTGTTACCGGCGGCCGTCATCGATCGTTGAGGCTCCTTGTCCGTTGGTGCCATGCACACGTCTTGGTCTTGGCCTACCCTCAGACGCCGCGACCACAACGGTCCAGCGAAATGAACGACCTGACCAAAACGAAAGATCGTGACAACGATACGGCCAATTCAGCGCCAATCCGCCGAACAGCAAATCGTCTACCCCAAGAATTTCAGACGTCCACGTCGCGGTGCGATGCCCCGCTCACTCAACCTTGTGATTCTTAAGCTCGGTCACCAGTTCATTCAAGCGGACCGCCACTTCGAAGCCGGTGTCGACGGTCTGCTTGAGCGTGGCGCGGCTCTGGATCAGACCGTTGAGGCGTTCCTGCTGCTCACCGAAACCGAAGAAGACCTCTTCGGGCGGCTCAATGTTGCCATCCTCGATCGCGCACATCACGTCGAAGGCATTCTGGGAGGCCAGCACCAGCATCGAGGCGATGTCGTTCATGAGCTGATGGTAGAGGCGGCAGGCTTCGGCTTCGACGCGGGGCCCATGGACGCCGAATTTCAGCGGCGATGAGCCTTGGGCACCTTCACCAGCGTAGAGCTTGGGGTTGCGCTTGAAGCGGCGAAAGATCTCGATCAGGCCCAGGCAGCAGCTTTCCAGATCGCGCAGCGCCGTGCCCGGCTTGCGCTTGGGCCTGGGGCGATCGTCAGTGCGCTCTTCGGCGACCCAGTTGATGGTTGCGATCGAAGAAATGGCACCCAAGGCCGCGATCGCGGGCAGCACCGCCGCAAACGGATCGGGCGCGGTGCGGCTGTCGCCTGTCACTTCGAATTCACGCACCTTCGGCTTGGGCTTGGATTTCGGACTGGCCACGTGATCGTTCCATTCGCTGGGTGGCCCCGTCCCGCACAGGCGCCTTGGCTTCGACGTGCGGCGGATGCTGCTACATGGCGCCTGCGGATTGCAAGGCGATCCCGGTGCTGGTGCACAAAAGCTGTCTGGAACCGTGGTGCGCTGTCCTCAACGAATTATTTACCGGATCGAGAGGATTTGAGCATTTGTAGCGGTGTTTCCGCGACACCGGTTGCCGTCGATGGTAATAGTTTGACAACCGAACACTCTCGAATACTGGGAAGAATCGCGCGCATGGCCGAGGCCCTCGTCGCTTTGAAGTCATTGGTGAAACCGCTTGTTCCAAAGCGGATCCTCGACCAGTGGCGGCGCCGCCGCTACGAGGCGGAGCAGGCGCGCTACAAGGATCGTCCGCTCAACGAGGTGTTCGAGGAAATCTACGAACAACATACTTGGGATCGGCAGGGTTCGACGGCACGCTACCGCTCCGGACCAGGCTCAGACGCCTCGGTCACACACCGCTACGAGGCATTCGTCGTCGACTATCTGATGCGGCATCCGGATGTCCAAACGCTCGTCGATATCGGCTGCGGCGACTTCCAGGTCTCATCGCGCATCCTCGACGCACTGGCACTAAAGGGGCGACGGGTCGATTACGTTGGCTGCGACATTGCCGCCAACGTCGTTGCCTACAACACCGAAACGTTCGGCCGTCCGGGCGTGGCGTTCCAGGTGCTCGATGTGACGCGCCAAGTACCGCCGCCCGGTGATCTGGTCACCGTGCGCGAAGTCTTCCAGCATCTGTCGAATGCGCACATCACAGCAGCGCTGGCAAACCTCGGCAGGCGCTACCGGCGCGCCATCATCACCGAGTCGGTGCTGCCTCGGGTTTCGACCCCCAACGTCGATATCGTCAGCGGGTATCGCACGCGCGATGGCTATGGGTCCGGCGTGCTCGTCGACTTGCCGCCCTTCGGACTGGATGTCGTGGAAGAGCACGTGACACCGGTGTCCGATACCCATCACCTGCGGACGACGGTCGTGGCGCTCTGAAAACCTGCCGTTTGCAGCATCGGGCCTGTTCTGCAACATTCTCGAAAAGGGAGTGTGCATGCTGAAGGATCTGGTCGCTTTTCTGCAGCAGGACCATGTGCAGCCGTACTACATCGGGTTGTGCATGGCGACGATGATCGTGCCGATGCTGTGGCTTGCCCTGTGGTTCCATCGCAGGATCGGCAATAGCGAAGGTGGACGGCGGCTGATGCGCGATCACGGCGCAGTGGCGCCGACGCGCTCGCGCTCACCGATTGCTGCGGGCAGGCAAATCGGACATGCGGCAGGCCTCTTCAGAGGAATTCAGTCCGGCGCCTATGGCGAGGAGGTCAAGGCGACCTACAGGGTCGTATGGATCGTGGTGGCGCTGTGGCTGGCGGTGAACGCGCTGGTCTGGGGTTTGCCGCTTTATGGTCTTTCGCTTTATGGACCGCAGAGTGCCGACTTCCATCAGATCGACACCAAGGATACGTTCAAGAACGTACCTCATCAGTCTTGGTAATCTCAAAACACCCATGCCGTCGAAGACAAACGAACGGCCACGGTGAAATCCGTGGCCGTTTCGCATGTCGGTGACGCGCAGAGCCGAGATCAGTAGACGCGTGCCTTGGGCTCGATGTAGCTCATCTCGTTGGTCAGCGTGTAGGTGTGGACCGGGCGGAAATCGAGCTTCACCGACTTAGCGGCGTCGTCAGTGAACGCCAGCGTGTGCTTCATCCAGCCCGCATCGTCGCGCTTGGGGAAGTCCTCGCGCGCGTGGGCGCCACGGCTTTCCTTGCGGTTTTCGGCGCCGACCACCGTCACCGCCGCCTGGGCGATCAGATTGTCGAACTCGAGCGTCTCGACAAGATCGGAATTCCAGATCAGCGAGCGGTCGGTGACCTTGATGTCGTCGGACTCCCGCCAGATTGCGTTGATCTTGTCGATCCCTTCCTTCATGACCGGACCATCGCGGAAGACAGCGCAGTTGGTCTGCATCGTCTTTTGCATGCGCAGCCGCAGCGCCGACGTGGGTGTAGCGCCATCGGCATTGCGGAAGCGGTCGAGGCGCGACAGGGCGAGGTCGACGGCCTCGCGCGGCAGCTCGGGCTGGCGCTCCTTGGTGTCCAGCATCTCGGCGCAGCGCAGGCCCGCGGCGCGCCCGAAGACCACGAGATCGATGAGCGAGTTGGAGCCCAGGCGATTGGCGCCGTGCACCGACACGCACGCGGCCTCGCCGATCGCCATCAGGCCGGGGACGACATGGTCCGGGTTGCCGTCCTTCAGCGTCAGCACCTCGCCGTGATAGTTCGTGGGGATGCCGCCCATGTTGTAGTGCACCGTCGGAATGACGGGGATCGGCTGGCGCCGCAGATCGACACCGGCGAAGATCTTCGCGCTCTCGGTGATGCCCGGCAGGCGTTCGGCCAAGATCTTGGGATCGAGATGATCGAGGTGCAGGTGGATGTGGTCACCTTCCGGGCCGACGCCGCGGCCTTCGCGGATTTCGACCGTCATGGAGCGCGAGACGACGTCGCGAGACGCCAGATCCTTGGCGTGCGGTGCGTAGCGCTCCATGAAGCGCTCGCCTTGCGAGTTCGTCAGATAGCCGCCCTCGCCGCGGGCACCCTCGGTGATGAGCACGCCGGCGCCATAGATGCCGGTCGGATGGAACTGGACGAACTCCATGTCCTGCAGCGGCAGACCGGCGCGCAGAACCATCGCATTGCCATCGCCCGTGCAGGTGTGCGCGGATGTGCACGAGAAGTAGGCGCGGCCATAACCGCCGGTGGCGAGGATCGTGCGCTTGGCCTGAAAAGCATGAATGGTGCCATCATCGAGGCAGAGCGCGACGACGCCGCGGCAGTTGCCTTCCTGGTCCATCATCAGGTCGATGGCGAAGTATTCGATGAAGAACTCGGCGGAATGGCGCAGGGACTGGCCGTAGAGCGTGTGCAGCATTGCGTGGCCGGTGCGGTCGGCGGCAGCGCAGGTGCGCTGTGCGGGCGGGCCCTCGCCGAACTCGGTCGTCATACCGCCGAACGGGCGCTGATAGATCTTGCCATCCTCGGTGCGCGAGAACGGGACGCCATAGTGCTCGAGCTCATAGACGGCATCAGGGGCATGGCGGCACAGATACTCGATCGAATCCTGGTCACCCAGCCAGTCGGACCCCTTGACGGTGTCGTACATATGCCAGCGCCAGTTGTCGGGGCCCATGTTGCCGAGCGAGGCGGCGACACCACCCTGCGCGGCCACCGTATGCGAGCGCGTCGGGAACACCTTCGTGACGCAGGCCGTCTTGAGGCCGGCTTCGGCACAGCCGAGCGTAGCGCGCAGGCCCGCGCCGCCGGCGCCGACCACCACTACGTCGTAGGTGTGATAGGTGACGGGATAGGCCTTGCCGTTGATCGCCGGGCCGCCGTTCTTCATCGCCATTGCATCATGCTCCAAAGCTGAGCTTTGCGACGGCGAACAGGCACGCCGCGCCGATCAGAATTGCAAAGAAGGTGTTGAGCATCACGAGAACGATCTTGCCCAACTCTCCATGCACGTAGTCCTCGATGATGACCTGCATGCCCAAGCGCATGTGGATCGCACCCGAGATCGCCAGGAGGCCCAGGGCGAGGGCATTGACCGGATGACCCAGGGTGGCCTTCACCGTGGCGTAGTCCGCTCCTACGAGTGAAACCAGAAGCCAGACCACGAACAGGACCAGGAACAGGTTGGCGACAGCGGTGACGCGCTGCGTCCAGAAGTGGTCGGCGCCTTCCTTGGCCGAGCCCAGCGCGCGTACGCGTTTCAGAGGGGTTCGCATGTTCATCGTCCGCTCCTCTCTCAGCCCGAAATCCAGACGGCCAGCCAGATCAGCACCGTCAGGACCGCCGATGCGACGAGCGTGCCCCACGACAGCAGATCGATGGTCTTGAGGTCGTAGCCGCGACCGGTATCCCAGATGAAGTGGCGGATCCCGCCCATCATGTGGTGCATGAGCGCCCACGTATAGCCGAACAGGACGAGGCGACCGAACCAGGAGCCGAAGATGCCATTGACGAACGCGAAG
>JTFN01001061.1_pt1 | contig 10658 bp, 10 predicted proteins | sample 235401 | NCBI WGS metagenome assembly JTFN01 (sample SAMN03067589, study PRJNA260952) | activated sludge metagenome | biome: Sludge; feature: Wastewater; isolation source: CETP activated sludge from augmented bioreactor treating industrial... | place: India:Gujarat | collected 2013-04 | reverse complement strand
CCGTGCTGATGCTGTCGATGGACGACGCCAAGAAGCGCGTCCAGGTCTCAGACGAAGAAGCCAAGGCAGCCTACGAGCAGGAAAAGAGCCGCTACGATACGCTTGAGAAGCGGCGTGTGCAGCAGATCGCATTTCCCAACAAGGCCGCTGCAGAGGCTGCGAAGAAGGCTATCGAGGGCGGTCAGAGCTTCGTCGACGCGGCCAAGGCCGTCGGCGCCAAGGAAAGCGACATCGATCTTGGCCTGGTGACCAAGTCGCAGCTCTACGATGCCAAGATCCGCGATGCCACCTTCGCGCTGGAGAAGGACAAGGTCTCCGATCCGGTCGAGGGACGCTTCTCGACCGTGCTTTTGCGTGTGACCGACATCGAACCGGGCAAGGTCAGCACGTTCGAAGAGGTCAAGCAGAAGGTGATCGACCAGCTTGCGGAAGAAAAGGCACGAGTCGAGATCGGCAAGGTGCATGACGAAGTCGATGACGGACGCGCTGGCGGGCGGCCGCTCAAGGACATCGCCGAGAAGACCGGCCTCACCTTCCTGGACATCGCCGCCGTCGACGGCGACGGCAACACACCGGACGGAAAGCCGGCGATCGAGCGGCCCGATGCCCAGCGCATCATCGCCGCGGGGTTTGCCGGACAGATCGGGCTCGAGCAGGACCCGATCGAACTGGCCGACGGCGGCTTTGCCTGGGTCGACGTGATGGCAGCCACTCCGTCGAAGGAACGCCCGTTTGAAGAGGTGAAAGACGAGGTCAAGGCGCTTTACGAGCAGAACGAGCGCGCGCGCCAGATCCGCGCCTTCGCCGACAAGCTGGTCGAGCGCGCGAAAGCCGGCGAGACACTGGAGGCGATTGCCACTGATGCCGGCGGAACAGTGGAAACGACGCCGCCGATCACACGCGCGACGACGCCGCAGGGACTGGCGCGCAGTGCGGTCGCACAGGCTTTCGCGCTTGCCAAGGGTGGGGCCGGCACGGCGGAAACGCAGGACGGGACCAGCCGCGTGGTGTTCAAGGTCAAGGAGGTCATCCCCGCTCCAGCACCGACCAAGGAGCAGACCGCTCGCATCACCAAGGAGCTGGAAGGCAACCTGGAGACCGACACGCTGACGGCCTATGTCGGCGCCCTGCAGGGCCGGCTCGGCTCGACCATCAATCGGGAGGCATTCGACAAGCTGAGAGGCGTCACCCAGTAAGCCTCGCGCCGTCTGCCTGCCGGGCGACCGGCAATGCAAACCGATCGCCACTGACCCGAACGCCCGTTCCCAAGCGAACACGTTCGACATTGAGCACATTCGACATTGAGAAGGTCCACTTGCGTGACGCAGTCTGAAACGCGGATGACTGGCATCGAAATCTGGCCCGCGGCCGACGCGTTCGCTGAGACCTATGCGGCCGGGCGCGCCCAGGTGGTCGCCACGCGGCTCGTCGCCGATCTTGAAACGCCGGTCTCAGCCTACTTGAAGCTGGCGGCGGGACGCGCTCCGTCCTTCCTGCTGGAATCGGTCGAAGGCGGCGCGGTGCGCGGGCGCTATTCGATCATCGGACTGAAGCCCGACGTGATCTGGCGCGCGACCGGCGACACGGCAGAATTCAACCGGACGCCTGAGAAGGATCCGTCCGCGTTCGTGCGCGACGACAAGGCGACGCTGGCTTCGCTGCGCGCGCTGCTCGATGAAAGCCGCATCGAGCTTGCCGAAACGCTGCCGCCGATGGCGGCCGGCGTTTTCGGATACATGGGCTATGACACCATAAGGCTCATCGAGCGGCTGCCCGATACGCCGCCGGACATGCTGGGCGTGCCGGATGCGATCCTGGTGCGCCCGACTGTCATGGTCATCTTCGATGCGGTGCGCGACGAGATGACGGTGGTGACGCCTGTCCGTCCGGATGCTTCGACGACAGCGGCTGAAGCCTATGCGGCTGCTGAGGCACGTCTGGCCGATGTCGTTACGGCTCTCGACGCGCCGCTCGCGCATGGCGTTGCGGCGGCGGACCAGACTTTGGCTCTCGACGAACCCACCTCCAACACGACGCCGGCCGAATACATGGGCATGGTGGAAAAGGCCAAGGAGTACATCAAGGCCGGCGACATCTTCCAGGTGGTGCTCTCGCAGCGGTTCTCCACACCCTTCGCCCTGCCGCCGTTCGCACTCTACCGCGCCCTGCGCCGGCTCAATCCTTCGCCGTTCCTGTTTCATCTCGACTTCGGCGGCTTCGCGCTGGTTGGCTCGAGCCCGGAAATTCTCGTGCGCGTGCGCAACGGCGAGGTCACGATCCGGCCGATCGCGGGAACAGCGCGGCGCGGGGCAACCTCGGCGGAGGACAAGTTACTGGCCGATACCTTGTTGAAGGACCCCAAGGAGCGCGCCGAACACCTCATGCTGCTCGACCTGGGGCGTAACGACGTCGGCCGCGTGGCGCAAGTCGGTAGCGTGCGCGTGACCGACCAGTTCGTGATCGAACGCTATTCTCACGTCATGCACATCGTCTCCAACGTGGTCGGGCGGCTGGCCTCCAACGCCGATACTGTGGATGCGCTGATGGCGGGCTTCCCGGCTGGTACGGTGTCGGGCGCGCCGAAGGTGCGTGCCATGGAAATCATCGACGAATTGGAGAAGTCCAAACGCGGTCCTTACGCCGGATGCGTGGGCTATTTCGCCGCCGACGGCGAGATGGATACTTGCATCGTGCTGCGCACCGCGCTCGTGAAGGACGGCACACTGCATGTCCAGTCGGGGGCCGGCGTCGTCTTCGATTCGGTGCCTGAGAACGAGCAGCAGGAGTGCATCAACAAAGCCAAGGCGATCGTGCACGCGGCCGAGGAAGCCGTCCGCTTCGCGTCGGGGGCGGGTGTCACACGCTCCGGCAACAAGGGGCCGTGGGGTTAGGATCAGGGCCCGGCACGCGCCGTTGTGAGGTGCCATGACCGAACCTGCTCGCTTTCCGCCTGTCGCGATAGTACCAGTGCGCTCCGAGCACGCCACGGAGTTCCATTCTGTCTTCTCGACTGTCATCGCCGAACGCAAATATCTCACGCATCTCGACCCACCGCCGCTCGAGAAGACCCGCGCCTTCATCGCGCGCGTGGTCGAGTACGACTGGATTCTTCTTCTTGCGCTGGCCGATGAGAAGGTCGTCGGCTGGTGCGACATCATTCCCAAGCCCCAGCCCATGTTCGCTCATTGCGGGGTGCTTGGCATGGGGCTGCTCGCGTCCGTGCGCGGTAAGGGGATCGGCACAAAACTCCTGAGGGCAGCACTTGGCGAGGCCGACGGCAAAGGCCTCACCCGCATCGAACTGACCGTCTTCACCGATAACGCTCCAGCCATCGCGCTCTATGAAAAGTCCGGCTTCGTCATCGAGGGTGAGTTGCGCAACGATGCACTGGTCGACGGCGTCTACCGCAACGCCACCATCATGGCGCGGATCAAGAACGGCTGAGGACATTACGGCGTCTTTCGCTTGCCAAGCCGTGCCATTGCCCCCATCTTCCCCGCCATGCTGACCCTGCTTCTGCTCCGCCACGCCAAATCGAGCTGGGACGACCTGACGCTCGACGACTTCGACCGGCCGCTCAACAAGCGCGGGACGAAGGCGGCGCCGTTGATCGGCCAGCACCTCGTCAAGAACGCGCTGATCCCCGACCTCGTGCTGTGCTCGACGGCGGTGCGCACGCGCGCCACGCTGACCCTCGTCATGAACGAGTTCAAGGATGCCACGCCCAGCGTCATCTATGACGAAGCGCTCTACCTTGCCGATGCCGAAACGCTTCTTGAGAAGATCCGCGCCATCAAGGGTTACCCGGCGGTCGTGATGGTCGTCGGCCACAACCCGGGTCTGCATGCGATCGCGCTGGAACTCATACGGAGCGGACCGCGCGAGCCGCTGCGCACGCTGGCGATGCAGTTTCCAACCGCGGCGCTGGCGCACATTACGTTCGAGGCGGAGCGATGGTCGCGGGTCGCGCCTGCGACCGGCGAGCTCGTCGATTTCGTGCTGCCGCGCAAGCTCTCGTGAGGCCGCCCGCCAAGGGCGGCGGGAGGGGCTTGAAATCCGGCAGGCTTGACGCCCCCCGCCCTGGTCCCTACACCCATTTTCCGGCCTGAAGCGATCCCGCCCGGCCGCCGTCCGACGGCTTCGAAGCGAAAGTCCGCCCGCCATGCTGATCCTGATCGATAACTATGACAGCTTCACCTACAATCTGGTCCACTTCCTGGGCGAATTGGGCGCGGAGTCGGTCGTCATCCGCAATGACAAGGTGACGGCGGAAGAGGTCATCGCGCAAAAGCCCAAGGCGATCGTCCTGTCGCCCGGGCCGTGCACGCCCAACGAGGCCGGCGTCTGTCTCGACCTCATCGCCAAGGCGGGCGCGACCATCCCGCTGATGGGCGTGTGTCTCGGCCACCAGTCGATCGGACAGGCCTATGGCGGCAAGGTGATCCGCGCGCCGGTGCCGATGCATGGCAAGCTGTCGACCATCCGCCACGCCGGCAAGGGCATCTTCAAGGGTCTGCCGCAGGACTTCGAGATCACGCGCTACCATTCGCTGATCGTGGAGCGCGGAACCCTGCCCGACTGCCTGGAAATCACGGCGGAGACAGACGACGGACTCATCATGGGGCTGCAGCACAAATCGCATCCCGTGCATGGCGTGCAGTTCCATCCCGAGAGCATCGCATCGGAATACGGGCACGCGCTGCTGGCCAACTTCCTGGAGCTTGCCGGCATCACGCCTCAGCGCGGTGCGATCCCTGCGCCCCGGCCGAAAAGCGCGGCCTGACACCGTCCCCTGACGAGCGGAGCGAACTTCTATGACGGCGCCGGAACTCAAGCGCATCATCCAAAAGGTTTCGACCGGCGCTGCCCTCGGCGAGGACGAGATCGAACAGGCCCTCGACCTGATGTCGACGGGAGCGGCGAGCCCGGTGCAGATGGGCGCCTTCCTGATGGCGCTGCGCGTGCGCGGTGAAACGGTGGACGAGATCACCGGGGCGGCGCGGCTGCTGCGATCGCGCATGCTGACCGTCAACGCGCCTGCCGACGCCATCGACATCGTCGGCACCGGCGGCGACAGCCACGGCACCTATAACGTCTCGACGGCCTCTGCGATCGTCGCGGCGGGGGCCGGCGTGAAGGTCGCCAAGCACGGCAATCGGTCGGTGTCGTCCTTATCGGGTGCGTCGGACGTGCTCACCGCGCTCGGCGTCAAAGTCGATGTGGGCGCCGACGTCGTGGCGCGCGCGGTGGCGCAGGCGGGCGTCGGCTTCATGTGGGCGCCGATGCATCACCCGGCCATGAAACAGTGGGCGCCGGTGCGTGCGGAACTCGGCATCCGCACGATCTTCAATCTGCTGGGCCCCTTGTGCAATCCGGCCGGCGTCAAGCGGCAGGTGCTGGGCGTGTTCGACAAGAAATGGGTCGAGCCGCTGGCGCATGTGATGAAGAACCTCGGCTCCCATCACGTCTGGGTGGTGCACGGGTCCGACGGCATGGACGAGCTGACGACGACCGGCCCCAGTACAGTGGCCGAACTCAACGACGGCGACATCACCGTATTCGAGGTAACACCGGAGGACGCCGGTTTGGCGCGGGCCAAGCTCGCGGACCTCAAAGGCGGCGACTCCAAGGCCAACGCGGAAGCCATCCGCGTGCTGCTGCAGGGCGAGCCGGGTCCGTTCCGCGACATCGTGCTGCTCAACACTGCCGCGGCGCTGATCGTCGCCGGCAAGGCGGCCAGTCTCGCTGACGGCGTGGAGCGTGCCGCGCGTGCCATCGACACGGGTGCTGCGATGACAGCGCTCGACCGGCTCATTGCCGCCACCAACGAAGGAGCCTGAGGCGCGCATGAGCGATATCCTCGACAAGATCACCGCCTACAAGCGCGAGGAAGTCGCCCGTGCCAAGGAGGCCAATCCGCTGCAGGTGATGGCGGAATATGCCCGCTCGGCGCCGAAGGTGCGCCCCTTTGCCGGTGCGATCGACGCCAAGCTCGGCAAGGGCCAGACCGCGCTCATCGCCGAGATCAAGAAAGCATCGCCGTCCAAGGGTCTCATTCGCGCCGACTTCGATCCGCCGGCTCTTGCCAGGGCCTATGAAGCCGGTGGGGCAACCTGCCTGTCGATCCTCACCGACACGCCCTCGTTCCAGGGGGCACCCGACTACCTCAAGGCCGCGCGCGCGGCGGTGGCGCTGCCGGTGTTACGCAAGGACTTCATGATCGACACGTATCAGGTGGTCGAGGCGCGCGCCTGGGGTGCCGACTGCATCTTGATCATCATGGCCGAGGTCGACGACGCGACCGCGCGCGATCTAGCCTCAGCCGCATCCGACTGGGGCATGGACGCCATCGTCGAGGTGCACGACGACGCCGAGCTGGACCGCGCGCTGGCCCTGCCCTGCCGCCTGATCGGCATCAACAACCGCAATTTGAAGACCTTCGAGACGACGCTTGCGACCACCGAGCGCCTCGCCCCGCGCGTGCCGGGCGACCGCATCGTCATCGGCGAATCGGGCATTTTCACCCCCGCCGACATCGCGCGGCTGGGCCAGGTCGGCGTCAACACGTTTCTGGTCGGCGAAAGCCTGATGCGCCAGGCGGACGTGACGGCGGCGACGCGGGCGCTGTTGGGGACAGTGTAGGGTCTTCACACGTCGCAGCATCAATGCGCACCGATCGTCGAGTCGACAGGCCGCAGGCCAGGCTTCGGCGTAAATCGGGAGTGCCATCAGAAATCCGAGCACCGTAACCCGCAGCTTCGCAAGAGCAGGCGGCGCATTCGCATTGGTGCATTACGGCGCTGAAGAAGCGCCTGATACACCCTACTCGTCAGTTGACCCTCACTTCACAAGCCCGCAGTCCTTCATGATCGCGTAGGTCTTGTCGACGACGTCGTCTTCTTCCTGTTCGGTGAGGCCCAAGTCCACGTCGACGAACTCGCCGATCGGCTTGGCCAGCGACTCGTAGGCGAAGACGAGTTGCTTGTCCTTGAAGGCGGCATCCACCTTGTCGGCAACACAGGTGCACATCGCCTTGGCTTCCGCGCCGCGCTCCTTTTCGCAGGCCGCAAGATAGGCGGCGCGGTCGGCGGCGCTTGCCGGTGCTGTGCCGGCGACGACGACAACGGCACTTAAGAGCGCAGCGGTCAAACGAACAACAGGTGACATCGCGAACCTCGCGTTGGATCGCGCGGGACTGGGCCAAAGCTTCCGCGCATGAGCGTCATGGGGATCGGCGACAGGCGCTCGGACCCCGGATCACGCCTACAATAGCGCCCAATTGTGCCGGCCGTGAGCCCCGCCGATTGCAGCGCGCCAGGCTTTTCGGCAAAACGCGTTAACGCGGCCCGTCACACAGCGGCTGGCGCGAACGGGCATCGGCTTGATATAGTCCCATTCTGCCCGGGGCGGCGCCTCGTCGCTCGCCGTCACAACCCAGAGACCCCGCCTCGCCTCATGCCCAAAGCCAGCTCCCTCACCCAGCGCCTATCCCATCTCAACGAGAAGGGCGAGGCCAACATGGTCGACGTCTCGGCCAAGGACGTGACGCACCGCGTGGCGCGCGCGGAAGGGTTCGTGGCGATGGCGGCGGAAACGCTGGCGCTGATCGAAACGGGCACGGCGAAAAAGGGCGACGTGCTCGCCACCGCGCGTATCGCCGGCATCATGGCGGCGAAGAAGACCTCCGACCTCATCCCGCTGTGTCACCCGCTGCCGATCACCAAGGCGACCGTGGACTTCGTCGCCTCGCAGACCCCGCCCGGGTTGCATGTCACCGCCGAAGTCAAGGTCGCGGGGCAAACGGGCGTTGAGATGGAGGCGCTGACGGCGGTGTCGGTGGCGTGCCTGACCGTCTACGACATGCTCAAGGCGGTCGACAAGGCGATGACCTTCGAAGGCATCCGGCTGGTGGAGAAATCGGGCGGGCGCTCGGGCCACTGGCGTGCGGCGGAGACGGGCGCGCCTGAGACCAAAACCACAACGAAGAAGGCGAAAGCTTGAGATGGCGCTGTTGTCCGTCGATGAGGCGCTGCAGCGCATTCTCGCAAAAGCATGTCCGGTCGGCGCCGAGACGGTCGGGCTCGGTGAGCTTGCGGGCCGTGTGCTGGCCGCCGATGTCACCGCACGGCTGACGCAGCCGCCGTTCAACGCTTCGGCCATGGACGGCTATGCGGTGCGCGCGGTGGACGTGGCAACGCTGCCGGCGGCGCTCGAGCTGATCGGGGAATCGGCTGCCGGCCATGCCTTCGGCGGCAGCGTCGGCGTGGGGCAGGCTGTGCGCATCTTCACCGGCGCGCCGGTCCCCGAAGGTGCCGATGCGATCGTCATCCAGGAGAACGTGGAGGCGGACGGCCGGAGCGTTCGGGTTGTCGATGGCACGCCCGACCCGGCGCACATCCGCAAGCGGGGCGGCGATTTTTCGCAAGGCGAAGCAGTGCTGAAAGCGGGCCAGCGGATGTCGTCGCGCGACGTGCTGCTGGCGGCGGCGATGGGCCATGCGGAGGTGTCGTGCGCGCGCCGGCCGAAGGTGGCGATCCTCGCCACGGGGGATGAACTGGTGCTGCCCGGAGAAACGCCGCGGCCCGACCAGATCATTTCGTCAAACCCCTATGGGCTTGCGGCGATGCTGTCAGCCTTCGGCGCGCAGCCGCAACTGCTGGGTATCGCCCGCGATCGGCTCGATAGCCTCGGTGAAAAGCTCGCGGCTGCTGATGATGCAGATGTGATCATCACGATCGGCGGGGCTTCGGTCGGCGACCACGACCTCGTCATCCCCGCGCTCAAGGCAGCGGGCATGACGCTCGATTTCTGGAAGATCGCAATGCGGCCAGGCAAGCCGATGATCTTCGGCCACCGCGACCGCCAGATCATCCTGGGCGTACCGGGCAATCCTGTCTCGTCCATGATCTGCACGCGCGTGTTTGCCGTGCCGCTCATCGCGCGGATGCTGGGGCGGCCGGACCAGAGCGCCCATCCCGTGCCGGCAACGCTGGCCGATCCGCTGGGTGCCAACGGGCCGCGGGCCCACTATATGCGTGCGCATCGCGTAGCCGATCAGCAAGGGCGGCCGTGCGTGCGCTCGATAGCCAGCCAGGACAGCTCCCTAATCGCCCCGCTGGCCGCCGCCGATTGTCTCATCGTGCGTGCGCCCAATGCTCCCGCCCTGCCCGCCGGCGCGGCCGTCGATACACTGCCGCTCGACTTCTGAAACGCATTTTTCCGTTTTCTGCGGAAAGCCACTTGCGGAACACCTCGGGAACGCGTAGTGTACGTTCATGGTTTGTGCCGTCAGTGGCAGTGGGTCCGATGATCCACTGCTGGTGGGACGGCGGCCGAGGGAAGGCCCGCGGGGACGGGCCGCAAACAACGCGGAGGCGTGATGCTCACGCAAAAACAGAAAGAACTCCTGCTTTTCATCCATGATCGCATGCAGGCCGACGGCGTGCCGCCCTCGTTCGATGAAATGAAGGACGCGCTGGATCTGAAATCGAAGTCGGGCATTCACCGGCTGATCACGGCGCTGGTCGAACGCGGCTTCATCCGTCGGCTGCCGCACCGGGCGCGCGCCATCGAGGTCATCAAGCTGCCGGAGGGGGGAGACAGCGCGCCGCGCAAGGGCGGGTTCCAGCCCAGCGTCATCGAGGGCAGCGGACGGCGTCAGGGCGATGTTGCCCAACCGAGTTCGGTGGCGATCGATTCGCGTACCATATCGGTGCCGGTCATGGGCCGCATTGCAGCGGGCACACCGATCAGCGCGATCCAGAACCACACCCACGACATTGCCTGCCCGCCTGACCTTTTGACGAACGGCGAGCATTTCGCGCTCGAAGTCAAAGGCGATTCGATGATCGAGGCGGGCATTCACGACGGCGACACGGTCATCATCCGGCGCTGCGACACGGCGGAGAACGGCGACATCATCGTCGCGCTGGTCGAAAAGGAAGAAGCGACGCTCAAGCGGCTGCGCAAGAAGGGCACGACGATTGCCCTTGAAGCGGCCAATCCGGAGTTCAAGACACGCATTTTCGGTCCCGATCAGGTCGACATCCAGGGCCGGCTTGTCGGGCTCATTCGCCGCTACTGATGCACCTCAGACCTCGCATGCTGGTGTTCACAGCCGGCATGCAGGTGGTTCGGCACGGCAAGGCACGGCCGACGTTACACGGTGTGCATGTGCGTCCGTGAGGGGTGAATTGTGCACCCGATGTGGCTGACACATCGGTTAAGCCTCCGCGGGGCTGTGCCGGCCGCCACCCGTGATTGGCATCTTTCGAGGCGCGTCCCGAGGCAGCAGGTCTTCGCGTGGCGTTATGTGCTCTGGGGTGCGTGGGCACCGGTGGCGGGTTGCGCCGCCGGGCTCAGGCGGGGAAGCGCGTGTCAACGTCCTGCACGGTGGTGCGGATGCGGCGCACGGTCTTGGATAGCGATCGCATGACGACCGTTTCGGTGTCGGCGGCGCCATCGTGGAAATGGACGCCATCGAGCAGCGAGCCGTCGGTGACGCCGGTGGCGGCGAAGATCACATCGGAAGACGCCATGTCTTCGAGCGTGAACTTGCGGTTGATGTCGGTAATGCCCATGGAGGCCGCACGCTCGCGCTCCTCGTTGTTGGCGGGCAGCAGCCGGCCCTGGATCTGACCGCCGATGCAGCGCAGCGC
>JTFN01008641.1_pt1 | contig 10661 bp, 7 predicted proteins | sample 235401 | NCBI WGS metagenome assembly JTFN01 (sample SAMN03067589, study PRJNA260952) | activated sludge metagenome | biome: Sludge; feature: Wastewater; isolation source: CETP activated sludge from augmented bioreactor treating industrial... | place: India:Gujarat | collected 2013-04 | reverse complement strand
TATTTTCACAAATGACAATAACTCTAAGAAGGTCATGAGTGAAAATACGGTTAATAGCGCTTTACGGACAATGGGTTATGACACGAAAACAGAGGTCTGTGGCCACGGTTTTAGGACCATGGCCTGCAGCGCACTCATTGAATCAAAACTGTGGTCTAGGGATGCCGTAGAACGGCAGATGAGCCACCAAGAGAGAAACTCTGTCCGAGCGGCATATATTCATAAGGCCGAACATTTGGATGAACGCAGACTGATGATGCAGTGGTGGGCTGACTTTTTAGATGCGAACAGAGAGAAAGCCGTTAATCCGTTTGAGTTTTCCCAGCAGGATCTTACGAACTCTACCAAAACAAGGCCATCACAGCACTGACTTAGCAGCCACAAACAGCGCAAGGTTGTAGGCGCAACAGCGCCTACCATTGATAATTCCCACTCAATTATCAATAGTCGGATAAAATTCTTAATTTTCAATTACTTAAAAACATAAATATTAGAAATGCCATGAAAAATACCATATTCAGGTTAGCTGGCTGAAAATGGCTTGTTCTGCCGGTGTTTGCGCTCTTCGCTGGCGATCTCGCCCGGCTGCGATGCCAGCTCGGCATCGCTCATCCCCTCCAACACATCGCGCAGACGCAAGGTGCAGGAAATGGGCGGCGGCTCGAACACATACCCGGCAGCGAGCAGCCCTGCCTCAACCTCCTCTGTGATGAAAAACGGCTCGTCCTGATGCGGTTTCGCCATGCTTGCTCCTCCTTGTTCTTGCTTTCGGTCGCCAATATGAAAAATTTGCACTATCCTGTCATCTTTTACCACTGGTTGGCTCACTTATGCCCAGCAACAGCGAAAGCGGAATTCTGACGATCAAGGACGTTGCCGAGTACCTGAAGGTAACGGAGCGGACGATCTACCGGCTCGCGGCAGCCAAAAAAATTCCTGGTTTCAAGGTCGGCGGGATGTGGCGCTTCCGACAAGCTGACATCGACGACTGGATCGCCGCTCAAGCAGACAAACCGGAGGCGAAATGAGTGGTAGACGTGAGAAGCATTCGAGGATGGGCATCTGATGGAGCTGATTGACAACATCAGTCGCTTGCTGGGCGACGATCTCAAGCAAACTATCCAGCCTGGAGCACGACTCAAGATCGCCGCCTCGTGCTTTTCGATGTACGCCTTCGAGGCACTGAAAGCCGAGCTGGAAAAGATCGACGAGCTGAACTTCATCTTCACATCGCCCACCTTTGTGGCCAACGAGGTCACCGACAAAATTCGCAAGGAACGTAGGGAGTTCCACATCCCCAAGCTTGACCGTGAGCGCAGCCTTTACGGCAGCGAGTTTGAAATCCAGCTTCGCAACAAGCTCACCCAGCGGGCAGTGGCCAAGGAGTGTGCCGACTGGATACGGCGCAAGGCTACGTTCAAAAGCAATCGCACCAAAGCGCCCATGCAGCAGTTCGCCTGCGTGCAGGCTGGTGGCACCAACACTGCGTACATGCCCTTGCACGGCTTCACCGCCGTCGATCTCGGTTACCAGCAAGGTAATGCGGTATCCAACCTCGTCAACAAGATGGACGAGGCCCCCTTTTCTGCTACCTACCTCAGTCTGTTTGACCAGATCTGGAACGACTCCGAAAAAATGGAAGACGTGACCGTGCAGATCTGCGAGCACATTTCCTCGGTCTACCAGGAGAACTCGCCCGAGAGCATCTACTTCCTGATGCTCTACAACATCTTCAACGAGTTTCTCGACGACATCGACGAAGACGTGTTGCCCAACGATCGAACGGGCTATCAGGACACGTTGATCTGGAACAAGCTCTTCAACTACCAGAAGGATGCGGCCACCGGCATCATCAACAAGCTGGAAACCTACAGCGGTTGCATCCTGGCCGACAGCGTCGGCCTCGGCAAGACCTTCACTGCGCTGGCCGTGGTCAAATATTACGAGTTGCGGAACAAATCCGTGTTGGTACTTTGCCCCAAGAAGCTGGCCGACAACTGGCTCAACTACAACCGCAACCTCAAGACCAACATCTTCGCCCGCGACCGGTTCAGCTATGACGTGCTGTGCCACACGGATCTTTCGCGCACCAGCGGCGAATCCTTCGGCACACCGCTCAACCGCATCAACTGGGGCAACTACGATCTGGTCGTCATTGACGAGTCCCACAACTTCCGCAACAACGACGCCTACAAGGACAAGGAAACTCGCTACCAAAAGCTGATGCGCAAGGTCGTCCAGGAAGGGGTGAAGACCAAGGTGCTGATGCTGTCTGCTACACCAGTCAACAACCGTTTCAACGACCTGCGCAACCAGCTTGCGCTAGCCTACGAAGGCGACTCGGAAAGCCTCAGCAAGAAACTACGCACCAGCAAGTCGGTGGAAGAAGTTTTTCGCAATGCCCAAGCAGTCTTCAATACCTGGTCAAAGCTGCCGCCGGAAGAACGTACCGCGCGAGCAATTCTTGATTCGCTGGATTTCGACTTCTTCGAGCTGCTCGACAGCGTCACCATTGCACGCTCGCGCAAGCACATCCAGACCTTCTACGACACCAAGGATATCGGCCAGTTTCCCGAGCGCCGCAAGCCGCTGTCGTTCCACTGCCGCCTGACCGATCGGTCAGACGTGCTAGGTTTCAACGAGATATTCGAGCAACTTTCCCTGCTTAAGCTGGCCGTGTATGCGCCAATCAGCTACATCCTGCCCAGTCGTCTGAAGAAATACGAGGAAATCTACGACACCAAGGTCGGCGGCAAGGGCACGCTGCGGCAGGCCGACCGCGAAAAGAGCCTGCAGGCCCTGATGACAGTCAACCTGCTCAAGCGCCTCGAAAGCTCGGTGCAGTCGTTCCGCCTCACCCTGCAATCGCTGCGCGCCAACAACGCAGCAACGCTGGCTAAAATTGCCGCGTTCAATCAATCCGGTGGTGCGGTGACGGTGGGTGACCTCACGGAAGTGCTGGAAGGGCTGGATGCCGAGGACGACGACCTGCCGATGCCCGGTGACGAAGGCGGTGAAATCGGCGGCAAGATCAAGATCAGCCTCGCCGACATGGACTTGCCGTCCTGGGAGCATGAGCTCAAAACGGATTTGCAGGTTATCGATGCCCTGCTGGCCTCGATGAACAAAATCACGCCACAGGACGACGCCAAGTTGCAGCACCTCAAGGCGCAACTGCTTGGTAAGATCGAAAACCCGATCAACCCTGGTAACAAGAAGATGTTGATCTTTACTGCCTTTGCTGACACCGCTGATTACCTGTACGCCAATCTTGCGCCGGAGCTGCTGGCCACGCGCTCCATCCATACCGCCAAGGTCACCGGCAAGGGTGCACCGCAGTCCACCATCAAGAGCGACACACACAAGCGCAGCTACGACTTTCAGGAGTTGCTTACCCTGTTCTCCCCTCGCTCGAAAGAGAAGGCCGTGGTGCTGCCAGATGAGCCGCACGAGGTTGATCTTCTGATCGGCACCGACTGCATCTCCGAAGGCCAGAACCTGCAGGACTGCGACTACCTGATCAACTATGACATTCACTGGAACCCGGTGCGTATCATCCAGCGCTTCGGCCGAGTGGATCGTATCGGCTCGCCCAACAGCAGCATCCAGTTGGTCAACTACTGGCCGGACATTTCGCTCGATGAGTACATCAATCTCAAGGAGCGGGTCGAAAGCCGGATGATGATCGCCGACGTTACCGCCACCGGCGACGACAACGTGCTGTCCGCGCAGGCCAACGACGTGTCGTACCGCAAGGAGCAACTGCGCCGCCTCCAGGAAGAAGTCATCGAGTTGGAAGATTTGAAAACCGGCGTTTCCATCACCGACTTGGGGCTGAACGACTTCCGCATGGACCTGCTCAACTACGTTAAAGCCCACAGCGAACTGAGCAATGCGCCCAATGGCATGCACGCCGTGGTTCCTGCCAGGCCCGAGATAGGGCTGCCGCCAGGGGCGATCTTCACCTTGCGCAACCGCGCCCTTTCTTCCAAAACAAGCGACATCAATCTCAACCAGCATAACCGGCTGCACCCTTACTACCTCGTCTACATCAGCCGTGCAGGCGAAGTCATTCACGACCAAACCGAGGTCAAGCGCCTGCTCGATCTGGTGCGCAGCTGCTGCAAGGGGCGGGACAAACCCATCGTCGAAGCCTGCCAGCGCTTCAATCAGGAAACGGTCGAGGGTCGCCAGATGCAGACCTATTCCGACCTTCTGGGCCAATCCATCCGGTCAATGATCGACGTGAAGGAAGAAAAGGATCTGGACAGCCTGTTTAGCGGTGGCAAAACCACGGCGCTGACCAACACCATCTCGGGGCTGGACGACTTCGAACTCATCAGCTTTATCGTGATTCAGGAGGCTGAATGAGTCAGGGAGCAACTACACAACAGTCCGCGCTGATCGCCTACCCAAAGCAGGCCGCCGTTGACCGCGTTCTGCCTAAGAGCAAGGTATACGAGCATGGCGGGGCCAACACCCGGCAGAAAGAACTGTTCGTCAAGCAGGTGGAACAGATTGTCTGGGCATTCAAGCTGGCGCCGGAAACGCTCCACCTGCCCGAGCGGCCCGGCGTGCCAGAGATTCAGGTATTCAGTATCCAGCTCAAAGGACCGGAACTACATCAGGACGTATTGCGCAGCATCGACGGGGCCATACCTTTCCCTATCGTGTTTGAACTGACCTTCGAGGGAAAAACGCAGGTAATAGCCGCCTACAAACGCCCGAACGAAGCCGACACCAGCCGCTGGGTGCTTTCGGATTACGTTGCATCGAAGTGGTTTCCGGCTGGCTGCGAGCGCACCACTATGCCTGTCGCTCTGCACCTGGGCGGACTGTACGAACAACTGCTCCATCGGCTAATCCCTTTGCCAGCGCGGCCGCAAGAAACGCTGGCCGAACTGATCGCGCGTGTTGAACAAGCGCAGGCCAAACAACGTGAGCTGGACAGGATCACGGTGCGGCTGGCCAAGGAAAAGCAGTTCAATCGCAAGGTGGAGATTAATGCCCAATTGCGTGCTTTGAAAAACAAGATTGAAGTATTAACACGCTAAAAATTAGAGTTATGTGATTTGACTCATCTTGGGGACGACGATGCTAAAGAAGATTTCGATTTCTAACTACAAGAGCTTTCACCCGACCGAAGCGGTCGAAATTGAACTCGAGACGAGCACCCAGAAGCCCGTGTTCTTCTACGGTCTGAACGGTGCTGGCAAGTCGTCCATCGGTGAGGTAATCCATGGTTGGGGCGAGAAAAATCCAGATTTCATTCATTGCGCTATTGAGACTGCCGGTCAGGGAGCATACCGCCCCGTGGTCTATAACAGTGACTTCGTTGATCGTGTGATTGGCGGTGTAGCTGGAATGCCGGGCATCTTCACCTTGGGCGAACTGGGTACGCAGTCGCAAAAGAAAATTGAAGAAATAACACCAGAGATTGCCGCCATTGAAGCGCGGCGCGAAGAGTTAAAGGATCTAACGGCATCAACGGCGAGCTCGTTGACTGCTGCGAAAGATACTGCCTTGGCCGAGGTTTGGAAAGCTCATGCCGCCTATAGCGGCGGAGAGCTGCAGCCGTTGATACAAGGCTATGGGAATAATCGACAGAAATTTTTTGACGCACTGAAGGCTATCCAGGTTGCCGAAGATGAAGAGCTGGATACGATTGAAAACTTAAAGAAACGATTGGCAGAGGCATCAGGGACTGAACCCCAGAAGTCCAAGCTAAGTTTGAGCCAACCGGGATTCCAAGCGATCGAGCTTGATGCAATCTGGCAGGAACATATCGTTGTATCGGGGCAAAGCAGGTTGGCTCCGCTCATCGAAAAGTGGGGAAATAGCGACTGGATCAACAAAGGACGGGAGTTTGCACATGACCCGGAGTGTCCTTTTTGCCAGCAGACAATGCCGCATGATTTGCTCGCCGAGCTCTCCCAATTATTGGATGGTGACAGGCAAACAAAAATTGATCATATACAAAGCCTCGCCCAGAGGTATGAGGCCGCAATTTCTGAATTAGAGGCATCGGTCAATCAAGCACTACAAGACCCGTTTGCCAAGGAAGATGCTGGGCTAGCAAGCGCATGGTCTGCGCTCAAGTTGGTCTTGCAGACCAATCTGGTCGCAATAAAAGCGAAAATTGAAAAACCAAGCGAGCTTGCCAGTATTGCTGAATCAAGTCTGGAAGACTTGCTGGATAAGCTCGCCGTAATCAACCAGCGAATTTCGGAATTCAATCAGCGCATCTCTGACCGTGATACGGAAAAACGCCGTATTAAGGCCGAATTTTGGAAGATTCTCCGCCGAGACAAAGCTGCAGCATTTTCTACATACGACGCCATGACCGCGCCGCTTCTCGACCAAACGGCTGAATACGACAAAGAAGACCGTGAGCTAGAGTCAAAGTTAGGGTCGCTTAACGTAACTCTGACCGAGCTCCGCCAAAAGCAGACAGGTGTGGATGCGGCGATGGTTGCTATCAATCAGCGCCTATCCAGTATGGGGATTTCAGCTTTTTCCATCGCCAGAAAGTCAGAGCAAGAAAGTCTGTATTGCCTAAAGCGACAAGGGCAAAACGGTGGCGAATTGAAGTCATTGAGCGAGGGAGAGAAGACGCTGATTTCCTTTCTCTATTACATGGAGCTGCTGAAAGGGTCAGTAAACGAAGGCGAGACGTTCCAACTGGACAAGACCATTGTTGTTATAGACGATCCAATTTCTAGTCTTTCGGTCAACTACGTTTTTGACATTGCAGCCGTCATTTGCAAGGAATTGATCGCGCCGGCTGGCGGCCAAAAGGTTCGCCAAGTCATTGTGCTGACGCATAACCTATTCTTCTTGCACGAGCTGATGAAGCAGCTTGGTGCGACCGATAAGAACAAGAAGTGCCAACTATTCAGAGTGACCAAGAATTCGCACACCCAAGTCAGTTCGATGAAGTCGAGTGAACTGATGAATGATTATGACGCCCTTTGGTTCATCCTCCGTGAGGCGAGAGATCAGCAATTGCCAGCCCATGTTGTGCCAAACACCATGCGCTGTATCCTCGAGCACTTCTTCTCGTTCAACAACAAGGACGAAGAATTCAAAGCTGCTTTAGGAAAGCTGGAGCAGCAAGATAACCGATTCGTGGCGTTGGCGCGATTCCTGGATAGAGGGTCGCATAAGGACGGCATAAACTTCAGCGTCATGGACTACGCAGATTATGACCTTGCGTATTATTTGGAAAAATTTAAAGCCGTGTTCGACGAAGCGGGTTTCCAGCAGCATTACGAGACCCGTATGGGTGTTGCTTGAAACAGTATTAAGAATTACACGTGGAAAATACGATGGATAAATTGAAAATGCATTCCCCCAACCTGACCGAGGACAACATCGCCCTCATCCGCGAGATGTTCCCCGGCTGCGTGACCGAAGCGTGGGGCGAGGACGGCAGTGTGAAGCTGGCGGTGGACTTCGACCAGCTCAGACAGGAACTGTCCAGCTCCATCGTCGAGGGGCCGCAGGAACGGTATCACCTGAACTGGCCGGGCAAGCGCGAGGCGTTGCTCACGGCCAATGCGCCGATTGCCAAAACCCTGCGCCCGGTGCGCGAGGAAAGCGTGGACTTTGATACGACGAAGAACCTGTTCATCGAAGGCGACAACCTGGATGCGTTGAAGCTGTTGCAGGAGACGTATCTTGGCAAGGTGAAGATGATTTACATCGACCCTCCGTACAACACGGGCAAGGATTTCATCTACAAGGACAGTTTTTCTTCAGAGGAAGCCGCTTACCAGATCGCGTCAGGCGAGCGCGACGAAGAGGGTGTGCGCCTTGTGGCCAATCCAGAAGGAAATGGTCGATTTCATTCCAATTGGCTGACGATGATCGCACCTCGCATCCGTCTTGCCAAAAACATGCTGGCACAGGATGGGGCCATCTTTGTCTCCTGCGATGAAGGCGAGCATCCTCGATTGCGCTTGCTGATGGATGAGGCTTTTGGTCAGTCGAACTTCGTCGCCGATATGGTCTGGGCTGCTGGACGAAAGAATGATTCAAGGCTTGTATCGGTATCGCACGAATACATCGTGTGTTATGCCCGTGATGTCGAGTACCTTCGTACGAAACAGGTCACATGGCGGCAGCGCAAGAAGGGACTCGACGAAATCTACGCGCAATACGAACGACTGAAGCGCCAGAACGGCAAGGACTACAAGGCAATGACCGAAGGCATGAAGGAGTGGTATCGATCATTATCTGATAGTCATCCGTCCAAAGCGCACAAGCACTACGCGCATGTTGATGCGCGCGGCGTCTACTTCCCGGACAACATTTCATGGCCCGGAGGTGGCGGGCCGAAGTACGAAGTGCTTCATCCAGCAACCAACAAGCCCGTCAAGATTCCTTCCAGAGGCTGGATGACCAGCGATCCCAAGCGTATGCAGGAATGGATCGACGATGACCGTGTGCATTTTGGTGATGATGAAAACGCTGTCCCCTGCATCAAGTCCTACCTGAAAGACAAGGAGCAGCAAACGCCTTACAGCGTGTTCTATCAAGATGGACGTGCTGCATCCAAGCGTCTGCGCGCGCTGATGGAAGGCGATCTGTTCGATTTCCCTAAAGACGAGCTTGTGCTTCAGGAAATCGTCGAAATGCTCACCGGGGGCGATGACATCGTGCTCGATTTCTTCGCCGGCTCTTCAACGACGGCGCATTCGGTCATACTGCAAAACGCTACCGACGGTGGCAACCGTCGTTTCGTGATGGTCCAGCTTGACGAAAAGGCAAATGAAGATTCAGCCGCATATAAGGCGGGCTTCAAGTCCATTCCGGAAGTCAGTCGCGAGCGCATTCGCCGGGCGGGCAAGAGCGTCATTAGCGGAGCTTGTCACGAAGGCTGGAACCAGGATATCGGTTTTCGCGTTCTGAAGATCGACACTTCTAACATGGCCGATGTGTATTACTCCCCAGATGCACTGAACAAGTCCAACCTCGACCTGTTCGTGGACAACATCAAACCCGACCGCACGGCCGAAGACCTGTTGTTCCAGGTGATGCTGGACTGGGGCGTTGATCTTGCCTTACCCATCGAGAAGAAGACCATCCAGGGCAAGGATGTGTTCTTCGTGGACGGCGACGCGCTCGCCGCCTGCTTCGACGCACACGGAGGCATCGACGAAACCTTTGTCAAGGAGCTGGCCACGCACAAGCCTCTGCGCGTGGTGTTCCGCGATGCCGGGTTCAAGGACAGCGCCGTCAAGATCAATGTGGAACAGATCTTCAAACTGCTCTCGCCGGGCACTGAAGTGAAGAGTATTTGAGGCCGCCTATGACAACGCTCACTCACAATGCCTCCTACCGGCGGGTGCTGGCAGACATCAAACAGCGGATTCGCCATGCCCAGACGCGGGCGGTGATGGCCGTCAATGCCGAGCTGATCCGCCTTTACTGGGAGATCGGTGCGCTGATCAATGCCCGGCAAAAGCAGGAAGGATGGGGCGCGGGGGTCATTCCCGCGCTAGCTCGCGACCTACACAACGAATTACCAGAGGAAAAGGGCTTTTCCGAGCGTAATATCAAGCGAATGCTGGCGTTTTATCGGGAATATCCCCATCTGGAATTTGTGCCACAGCCTGTGGCACAAATAGCGGCGAATCGGGAAGTGCCACAGCCTGTGGCACTTTTCCCTGCTGAGCTGCTGTGCGCCTTGCCCTGGGGGCACCATGCCGAGCTGATGGCCAAGGTCAAGAATTTGACCGCGCGGCACTGGTATATGCAGGCGGCCATCGAGCATGGTTGGAGCCGCAATACTCTGTTGCTGCAGATTGAATCTATTGCCCATGAGCGCTCTGGCAACGCGGTGACCAACTTTACCCAGCTATTGCCACCCCCTGATTCGGATATGGCTCAGCAAACGCTGAAAGACCCTTACCTGTTTGACTTTCTCACGCTGCAAGCCGGTTTCCATGAGCGGGAGCTGGAAACCGGGCTGATCGCACATCTAGAGAAATTCCTGCTGGAGCTGGGCCAGGGCTTTGCCTTTGTGGGCCGCCAATACCATCTGGAAGTAGCTGGTAAGGATTTTTATATCGACTTGCTCTTCTACCACTTGAAACTGCGTCGCTATGTGGTGATCGAGCTCAAGCGCGGCGATTTCAAACCGGAATATGCGGGGAAGGTGAATTTCTATTGCAGCGTGGTCGATGATCTGCTGCGCCACGAAACCGATGGTCAGACCATTGGCTTGATCCTGTGCCAGCAGCCAGACCGTGTGCTGGCTGAATATGCGTTACGCGATATGACCAAGCCCATCGGGGTATCCGGTTTTGAGCTGACCCGTGCATTGCCGCAAACCCTGCAAAGCAGCTTGCCCAGCATTGAAGAAATTGAAGAAGAACTAAAAGGCGGTGAGGCATGAAACTCAAATTCAAAACCCAGGCATACCAGACTGCCGCCGTGCAGGCGGTGGTGGACTGCTTCAAAGGGCAGCCGCCTGCCTCCAGCGAAGCCATCAGTTACCGTATCGACCCCGGCAAGGCCAAGGCGAAGACAGACAGCCTGTTTTCCGACGCGGGTTTCAAGAACGCCGATCTGGTGCTGTCAGACACAGCCCTGCTCGACAACATCCAGCAGGTGCAGCGTCAGCAGAACCTGCCCGTTTCTGATGCGCTGGCCAA
>JTFN01003811.1_pt1 | contig 10677 bp, 9 predicted proteins | sample 235401 | NCBI WGS metagenome assembly JTFN01 (sample SAMN03067589, study PRJNA260952) | activated sludge metagenome | biome: Sludge; feature: Wastewater; isolation source: CETP activated sludge from augmented bioreactor treating industrial... | place: India:Gujarat | collected 2013-04 | reverse complement strand
CCGCGGCGCGTGCGGCGGAACCGGCCGAGCCCTCGCCGTCTCCTGCGGCATCGCCCCCGGCGCCGCCGATGGCTGCGAAGGCTTCATCGAGGCGCTCGGTCGCCCCGGCCGCATTGTCGATCTCGGTGTTCGCGCCCGCCATGGCCTCCCGGAGCGCCGCGATTGACGCGAGGGGCGCGCCTGCCAGCTCTCCCAGCGCCGTCGCCGTCTCTCGTGCACTGTCGGCGGCAGCGCGCGCATCCTCGGCGAAAGCCGACAGACCGAAATCCGGTGCCGCGAAGGTGTCCGTCTCGAACGCAGCGGCGAAGGCATCACGCGCGGCGTTGCCAGCCTGGCTCGCGGCACCCGCAAACTCGTTCTCGATCCGGCCGAGATCAACGTCCGGCACCAGCTCGATGGCCCGCTCGATGCCGATCGCCGCCAGACCGGCATTGACGCCATCGAGGAGCCCGTTGATGCCGTCGACCGCGCCGTTCAGCATCGACTCCAGCCCGGCGATCAGCGCGTTCGCCGCCTGGATCGTCAGATCGCCGATGGCCCGTGGCAGGTTGCTCCAGATGACGACCATCGCATCGAAAGCGCCCTGAAACGTCCCGATGGTACGATTGCCGAAGGCGACGACGGCCTCGAGCGACGCCTGCAGCGCGTCGGCGATGCTCGCTTGAATGCCGCTCCAGGCGGCGTCGATGCGCGCTTTCAGGACACCGGCCAGCAGTCCGATCCTGTCCCAGACCTCGGCGGCCACGTCACCCAGCAGGCCGAGCGCAGCACCGAAGCCGCCGGTCGCCTGCACCAGCCGACCGAACTGGTAGATCAGCTCACCCGCCGCCACGATGAGCGCGCCGATGCCGGTTCGGATCAATGCGCCGCGCAGGAAGACCAGTGCGGTGGCAAGACCGCGAACCGAGGCGGCGGCCACAACCATGCCGGCGACCCATCGTCCGGCGATGAAGGCGGCGAAAGCCGCGGCAATCGATGCCAGACGGCCGATGTTGTCGGACAGGAGCCGAATGCCCTGGCCAAGCGGACCCGTCGTGCGCGAGATCGCCGCCAGCGCGTCGGCGACGGCTTCGAGGGCCGGGGCGGCGGCAACGGCAAGCTGGTTCGACAGCCCGCGCCAGATCAGACCGAGGCGGGAGATCGCATCGTTCGTCCGCTCGATCTGATCGGCGTCCTGCTCGGAGACGACCACCCCGAAGTCGCGAACGTCCTGCGTCGCCTGCCGAAGGGTCGTCGTGTCGATCCGGGAGATGGCGATGCTGCCTTCCTCCCCGAACAGCTGCCCGGCCACCGCCGCACGCTCGGCCGCGGGCACGAAGTCCTCGATCGCCTGATTGATCCGACCGACACGCTCATCCAGCGGCAGGGCCAGCAAGGCCGAGGCCGAAAGCCCGAGCCGTTCGAGCGCCGCGACGGCAGGACCGGTCCCGGCGGCCGCTTGGCTGAGACGGCGCGTGAGGTCCTTGGTCGCCTGCTCGATGCCGGACATCGAGACGCCGGCCAGTTCACCGGCCCGTTCCAGAACCTGGATGCTCTCGACGGTGGTTCTGAGCGACTGGGCGAGCTTGGCCTGTGCGTCCACGACCTGAAGGCCGGAGCGGATCATGGCCGCAGCGCCCGCGGCGAAGGCGGTCGCCGCGGCGGCGGCCGCGATCTGCACGCGCCGATAAAAGGCCGCGACACGGCTGTTCGCAGCGTCCATCTCCCGCGATAGCCGACGGAAGCCTTGCTCCCCCGCGTCGCCGATGCCCTGCAGCTCGGCACGGACTTCACGCCCTCCGACCACGGCAAGGCGAACGGAGACGCGTTTCTCAGCCATCTTGATCAGTCCTGATTTGCGCGTTCAGTCCGCGCACCATCATGCCCTCCACCTCGGGCAGCAGTTCCGCGCAGACGAGGGTGTCCAAGCCAAGCGCGTGCGCGCAGGCGAGCGCGGCCGTCATGTCGAGGCCGAGGACCGCTCCGGGGACGGCGCGCAGCTGCCCCGTGAGCTTTTTGGCGAGGTCCCAGACCTGCCAGCCTTCGATCGTCTGCGGACGGTTCAGGACAGCGGGGCATTCGCTGCAGTGGCCGCGACAGGATCGGCAATACTGGTCGCCCCCGCTGAAGTGCCACTCGGCGAGGGCGCGGAGCCGTTTTTTTCCGCTTCCAGCAACAGGCCTTTGGACACGTAGCGGAGCTGGAAGGCCTCGAAGATCGGCAGGATGTCCAGCAGCGCGTCGATGCCTTCCGGTGTGACGTGCACAGGATTGCCTTCGGCGTCGCCCACCCCTTCCCATTCCAGCACGACCAGCCGTGCCAGGGCCTTGGCCATGGTGACCGCGATGGTCTCGTTCGACGCGCCTTCGGGCAAGGCAGCCACCGCTGGATCACTGCGGGCGGCGGCCATGAGCGAGGTGGTCAGGGGAGCGACGTGCACGCGCACGTCATGTCCGAGGTCGAGCCAGCTCGGCTCGCGCGACAGGTTCAGGCGGATCATGGGAATGGCCTCAGGTGTAGCTTGTAACGTCGTTCAGGAGGTGAGCGCGCAGCATCGTGCCTTCGCTGTCATCGTAGGCGGCGCGCCAGTCGAAGCTCGCCTCGACTCCGCCGGGGCCGGAGACGGCGTATTTCGGTTTGGGCAGAAAGACCCGCGGCAGCTCGAACCGCAGCGCGTAGCCTTCCGGGAAGGTGAACCCGTATTCGAGCCCGACAGGATCGCCATTGGCGGCCTCGGCCACGAGCGTCGCGCCATCGAAGCGTACCGACATCGATCCTTCCGCCGAGGCGAACGTGGGATCGGCCGCCTCGATCTTGCCGTCCTCGCGGATGACCCGAACGCGTTCGAGATTGTTGGAGAAAGTCAGACTGCCGCCCGTGACGCCGGCGAGCGCCGCACCGCCGCGTCGGATGAAGCCGCGCCCCTGGCTGAAGCGCCGGAGCGCGTAGGCCGTCGGATTGGCGTCGACCGTCGCCGAGAAGCGTTCCTCGCCTTGGGCCACGAGCTGGAGACGGGCATTTGCCGGTCCCTCCTGACCCATCTCGAAGTTCAGGCTCTCCATCACCGTGCCGAGGTGACGGAAAAACACCGGCGTCGTGAGCTTCGGATGGCCGACTTCGATCGTGTAGCTCGGGATGTCGTCGGCGCCGCTCTCCCAGACATGGGCATAGCCACCGCCGGTCAGGGTCGCCGCCGAAGCTGCCGCGGCAGAGGCGGAGATCGTGAAGGCGTTCCCGGTCGGCCCGACGACATCGAATGCGATGACGAGGGTCTGCGTGCTCGTCGGCCGCGAATACGTACATTTGGCGATTTCGGGATCGGCCGAAGCGTTGAGGTCGCTGACCAGCTGATCGACGGTCTGCGTGACCGTTCCTTGGATTTGCGTCTCCTCTGCGCCCGCCGTACCGGAGACGAACGTCCAGACCGTACCGTTCAAGGTGACCGTGTCGCCCGCCGTGGGATTGACGGCGAAGACGATCGAGCCGCTGGCGTTCGTGGGCGTGGTCACCGGGTCTCCGAAAAGGCCCGTCAGCCAAAAGCCCGTTCCACGCAGGTCGAGCGGGATGTCGAGCTGGCCCTCGTCGGTGATGAGGCCGCGATAGGGATCCTGCGCGTTGCGCCCGCGTCCGAGCAGCGGGTCGTCCCCGAGCGGCTGGGCCGAGGAGAGATCGGTCGATTTGAAATCGAGGCTTTGATAGCCGGTGAGCGGCGCGACCCCATAGCTTGCCTCCCGGCACGCCTTGAGGGTGGCGTCCGCGCCATATGCGCGCACCTTGGGCATGGATGACTCCCGTCTTGTCCGTGATTGGGTCGTGGTTGGGTCAGGCGGTGAGCGGATCGCTCACCAGGTATTCGATCGTGACGATGATCCGCGCGGTCAGCATCGGCGGCGCTCCTTCGAGAGCGAGCGCGCCCGTCTCTGGGGCCGACGGCGTTAGGTTCTCGGCGAGGCCGCCGAGCGTCTCATCGACACGCAGAGCCGCCCCGATCGCACCAAGCAGCTGATCGAGCGCCGCTTCGCCGCCGCCGGGATCTCGCGGCACATAGACTTCCAGCTCGACCCGGTGCGCGTAGAACTCGGTGCGGGGGTTGAGGGTGATGTCGGGTTCGCCGGGTTCGCCATCGCGCAGGATGACGAGACCGGCGGCGGGCACCTTCTCGGGCAGCACCTCGTTGCGCCGCAACGGCGCCGCCAGCTGCCCCGCGAGAACAGCCGCGAGTGCGGCGAGGATCTGTTCACGTCGAGACATTAGCGGCTCCCGTCCCCATCAGAAATCCAGTTGCGCACGACCAGGCTGGGTAGCCGGCTCACCCAGCGCTCGGCGGCACCGGCCACCTCGAGGCGCTTGGCGAGGGTGACCTGCGGAACCAGGATGAACATCGGCACGGTCACCAGTCCGCGGCCCGTCCGGAGTGCGGAAGCGCTCGCGCGAGAGAAGCCGCCACGCTTGCCTGTCCGGGCACGCATCCCGTCGGCCACGAGGAGAGAGGGACCGCGGCGTCGGTAGACGAAGCGCAGCCGTTGCCCGGTCCGTCGCTCCCATCCACCCGGCGTGATCTTCCGGCCGCCATCGCCGTACCGGCCAGCGGCCGCCGTCGGGATCGCGAGGAAGAAGCCGTTCTTCGAGCGAATGGTCGCGCCGTCCTCGTAAATGCGGATGATGCCCGGCGCCTTGGACCAGACGAGTCCCGCCGCCCGGATGCTGTCTTCGCCCTTGGGGTAGACTTGTCCACGCCAGGTGCGCGCCAGTCTCGGACCCAGCCCCGCCGAAGTGACCTGCGTCCGGAGCTCGGTCTTCAGGCCTTCGGTGGCCTGTGAGATCCCGGCCGTGACGGCTTTCTCGGCGGCCTTGATCTCGTCGCTCATCAGCTTGCCGAGGTCGCCGATCGTGCTGACCGAGAACTTCATGCCTCGCGCAGCTCCGCCGTCCAGATCAGTCGCTCCGCGTCCCGGCTCGGTTCCCCCTGGACGACATAGGAGACACCGTCGAACTGGAACCCGTCGCCTTCGGCGAGGCTGGGCGCATCGGCGACGCGAATGTCGAGCAGCGTCGTGGCGGCATGCAACCGTGTCTCTCCGAATTCGAAGACACGGTCGGGCCGGCGCAAGATGACCCGAACGGAGACGGCGCTGCCGCCCTTTGGCGTAAAGGTCGCGTCCCGCGCCATGTTCGGGTCGGCAAACAGCGACTGGAACGCAGCGGCGATGGCCGACATCAGAAGCTGCCATTCAGGCGAACCCGCCCGATGACGTCACCGGCGCCACCGGCGACGGCTTCGGTCGCAACGCCGATTAGCGTATTGGCGGTGGCGGTCTTCGTCGCCTCCTTGTTGGTGTTGTCCCAGTAGACTTTGTCGCCCGCGGCCCACGCCTGCGAGGCGACCTTCTTCAGGTCGAAGACGCCGACGAGCGCGGCTTCGACGGTCTCGCCGAGGGCAGCGCTGCCCGCGGCCACGCCAAAGATGGAGCCGACGAGCAGGCCGTCGCCGGAAACGACCGCATAGGGTGCTGTCAGGGTGATGGTGTTGCCGGGCTGGATGTAGTTCTTCATCGCGAAAGTCCTCTTCAAAGACGAAGGGCGGCCCGTCAGGTCCGCCCGTCTCGTCAAGGTTCAGTTGTCAGGGAAGTTGGCCGGATCAGGCACCCGGGTTTTTGTAGAGGCCGCGCCAGTCGATGGCCTTGGCGCCAAAGTCGAGGCGGCACTTGATCTCGACCCCGTCGACATCGAAGCCATTGCGCGTCTCGATGTAGGCGCCCTGTTGGCCTTCGAGATAGGCGTACTCGATCGTGTCTATCTGGTTGGGGCTGGCGGCCAGATACCAGGCGGTTTCGCTGGCGGCATCGAGCCGGGGCTCGGCGATGGGACTAAGCGTGCGGATCGACTGCGGCACCACGTTGCCGCTCGACGCAGGCACAAGGTTCTGCGCGACCAGCTGCTCGGCCTTCAGTTCCAGAGATGCCGGCACGATCAGGAAGGCGGGGCGGATGTTGAGCACCGTCTTCTTGTCGAGACCCGTCTGCTTGGCCATGGCGGCGCGGGCTGCACCCACGCTGGTGACGTCGAGCGCCGCGCCGGTGCCCGCGAGGTTCTTATGGGTGGTGTGGAACAGCGCATTGCCATCGGCCATGGCCGGGTTCGAGGTGATGATGCCCCAGACCACGTCCGACTCCAGCTGGGCGATGGAGTTGCCGTACATCGCCGGGATCCGGGTGAAGGCGTCCAGATCGTCGTTGATCAGCACCTGCCGGGTGATGGCGACAACCCGGCCGTAGGTCTTCACGCGGTAGCTTTCCTTGCTCTCGCCGAGCGTTCCGCGCTTGAACTCGCCGCTCTCGCCCACTTCCAGGAGCTGCGGCGCCTCGCCGAGCTGCACCCGGTGCATCGCCTTGAAGTCGGTCGCCAGAACCTGACGGCAGAAGAGTGCGAAGGTCCGCGGATAGGCCTCGTAGGCCTGGCGCAGGGTCTTGTTGGTGACGGCCGCGAGGATTTCGGGGAAGTCCGAGGTGGAATGCAGCGCGCGCGTCGCCACCTCGTCACGCGAGAGCCCCCGCGTGTTCACCCCGGCATTGCCGAGGCTTTCGCGGGCGAGTTCCAGCAGCGTCATGCCGCGATACTGACGCGCAGCGTCCTCAAGCGGGAACAGCGTCGGGCTGTAGCGGTGCAGGAGCGCATTGGCCACCGCATCGCGGCGGGTGATGCGCTCATCCCGGCCACCGAGCGGGACGGAGACTTGGCCGAAGGTCCGCGTCTCCTCCGACCTCAAAGCGACCTGATCAAGGATCAGGCGACGCGCTTCGTCGAGACCAGTGCCGCGCTTGACCAGATCCTCGGCGAAGCCGCGCTCAAGGTTCAGGCGACCAGCCAGATCGTAGATGGTCGAGACACGCTCTCGTTCAGCTTCGCGGGCGCGGTTCGCTGCGGCATCGGGATCCGGGGTATCGGGCTTGGCGGTCTTCGGACGCGCGCGGGTCTGCGTGTCGGCCGCGCTCGGGGGCGTGTCGGTCATAGTGGTCTCCTCGGTCGTTGCCGTTTCGCTCGCCGGGTCGGCCACGACCTCTTCAGTCGGGGCCGGGGTCTGGGTCTTCTCGGTCATCGGGGATGCTCCTTGCGGGTTGGAGGGCGCGTCCCGGCGGTGAAGGACGCAGGTTTCAACAGGGCTCTGGCTGCGGAAGCCCGCGGCGGGGTCGGCCCCGACCGGGACCGCTGAAATCTCGAAAGGGGTCCAGTCCACCGCCCGCCAGAGCTCCCGCCCGCCGTCGGGCTTGGAGATGTCGAAGCGATGGACCTGGTAGCCGATGGAGACCGCGCGGATGTGCCCAGCCTGGATGTCGCGCCAGATCGGCTCGACATCGGCGCGCTCGCTAATGCGGACCTGCGCGATGCCGCGGCCGTTCTCGATCCGCGCCGAGCCGGGCACCACCGAGCCGATGACGGCGTCGAGCGTGTCGATCTCATGCACCTTCAGGAACGGCGCGCCCGCGTTCAGCCGATCGAGGCGCACATGGGCAGGGTCGAGGCTGAGTTCCTCGTCGTAGGGCTCGCCGAAGAAGCTCGCCCGCCGGACGCGCGCGCCCGCCGACCAGATCACCTCGACTGTGCGTGCGTCGGCATCGACGGTGTTCGGCGCAAGCTCCGCCGACCGGCGAAGCGCCGGCAGTTCGATCATCGTGTCCATGAAGTCAGTCCTGTTGGGCGGTGTCCGGCTGCCCCGTGTCGGGTTCCGGATCGGTTGCCGGGTCGCTCGATTGCGCGCTGCCCGTCTTGGTGACGCGGCGGGGGTCGCTGTCGAGCACAAGCCCGAGAGCGTCGAGCTTGGCGTTGGTCGCGGCGATCTCAGCCAGCACCGCGTCAGGATTGCGGCCCTGCCGGGCGATCACCTCGGCCAGTGTCATCGTTCCCGAGCGGATCGCCAGAAGGTTCGCCATCGCATCCTTCTGTGGATCGACCGCCTCGAACTTGGGCGGCGACCATTCGACCGGCACGTTCGGTGTCGGGATTTGTCCCGAGGCCCATGCGGCCTCGGTGAACCAGCGCCAGACCGGAGTGCAGAGCATCGGAATGAAGAGCTGCCACTGGACAGCGTCGATCATCCGGCGGAACTCGACGAGCCCCGCCCGGATCGAGGAGTAGTTCACCTGGCTGAGATCGCCCGTCAGCAGTTCGTAAGGCACCCGGAACCCGGCTGAGATCGTGTGCAGGCTGGCGCGTTTGTATTCGCCATAGCCGCCGGTGGCGGCCGGCTGGTTGAAGCGGATGTCCTTGCCGCCGCGGGCGTAGGCGATTAGCCCCGGCTCGAACTGCTCGACCCGGTTGCCGTCGGCGTCGACCACCGCCGGGGCGATGCCCTGCTGCGCCTCGTCGTCGCCGAAGACGATGGCGGTGACGCAAGCCTCGGTCTTCTTGCGGACGATCTCGGCCACCTCGTAATCGTCAAGATCACGAAGGGCGCGGATGACCGGCGCACCCCACGGGACGCCGCGCGCCTGCGTGCGCTGCTTCTCATAGACATGCGCGATCTCGCTCGCCGGGACCGGGCGGCTCTGCAGGCCGTTTTGCAGGGCGCCATAGGCGTCGCCCGGATGCTCGGCGTGGAGCCAGTAGGCCCGGCGCCTGCCGAGCGGATCGAACTCGATCCCCTGCACCAGCCGACCGGCGCCAAGTGCGCCGGATTTGGTGGCGTCGAGGAAGTCGGCCTCCAGCACCTGCAATTGCAGCGGGACGGCAAGGCCGTCCGCGGCGCGACGCAGGCGACGGCGCACCAGCACTTCGCCGGCCTCGACCATCTCACGGCAGATCAGCGTCTGAAGCCCGTAGAAGTCGAGCTGGCCATCGGCGTCGCACTCCGCCGTCCAGCGCTCGAACAGCGCGTCGACGCGGCGGTCCAGCGCCTCGTCCCCGCTGGCGGCACGCGGCATGATGCCCGCGCCAATGATGTTGTTCACCAGCACCGCCACCGCCTTGGCTGCATGCGGGTTGTTGCGGACGAGGTCGCGCATGCGGTGGCGCAATAGCGCCCCGGCCACGCCGATCTCGGTGTCAGCCGAGGATCCTGGTGCACGCCAGCCCTCCGTGCGGCGTCCTCGCGCGGCGCCCTCGTAGCCGCGCGCGAGCGTCTCGAAGGCCTGTCGCGCCAGGACACGCCGCGCGGCGGCCCGAGGGGCGACCGAAGCGATGGCGCGGTCGAACCAGTTCACCGTCATCAGCGATCCCCGCGCGAGAAGCCCGCGAGCCCGGCGACCGGAAGCGGCCGCCCCACACTCGCAATCGCGCGCTCGATGGTGCGGATGCGGGCGAGCAGATCCTCCGCCGAGCCGTACTCCACCGACTTGCCGTCATAGCTGACGCGGGTCGTGCCGCTGGCATAGGCCCGGCGCAGTGCCGAGAGCTCGGTTTCGGTCCAGTTGGTCATCTCAGAACCATCCTTCCCGCCGCCCGATCCAGTCGGAACGGCGCTTGCCTTGGGGTACCTGTCCCGGCCGGTGGATCTGCCCGGCGGGATCGCTGTCGGTAGGAGCCGCCCCGAGTTGGTCTTCGAGGTCACGCCATTTCTCTTCGGGCCAGCGGTCGGCGCCTGCGATCCAGGCGGCCGCGCGGGCGTAGACCCGGCAATCGAGCGCCTCGTTGCGCTCGCGCAGCTTCTGCCATTCGAGCTTCGCGAAGCCGCGCTTCGTGCGCACCGTAACCAGCTGTTCGGCCACGACCTGCTTCAGCCACTCGCTCTCGACCCATGTCGGCAGGTGGATCGTGCCGGGCGGGAACGCCGCGCCCTCGGCACGTTCCTCGGCCGTCGGGCGCTCCAGCCGCAGGAAGCGGTAGGTTTCGGCCTTGAAGGTCGAGACCGCCACCGTCCAGAGCCGGGCGCCGCGGCGCAGGCGCTTCCCGCCCTCGGTCGCATCCACGAAAGTGGGGCCGGAGACCGGACTGGAGCGATTGAAGCCTTCGAGCCCCTTGACTGGCGCGACCTGCGCAAAGCCGACTTTGCGCGACCAGGCGTAGACGGCCGGGGCTTCGTAGCCCGTGTCGATGGCGAGCCGCGCGATCCGAAGGTGCGCACCGTTTTCATGCGGCCACGACCGGTCGAGGAGTGCCGTCAACTGGTCCCAAGCGTCATGCCGGTCCGGCCCGCCCTCGATCACGACGTGATCGACGAGCCAGCTCTCAAGCCCTCGACCCCAGGCCCAGACATCGACCTCGATGCGGTCCTTCTGGACATCCGCGCCCGCCGTCAGGAACAGCCCGCCCGCTGGCACCATGCCTGGCCGCCACGCCTCGCGGCGATCGTAGAGCCGCTGCCAGTCCGGCGCCTCGCCGGTTTCAACCCATGTCTCGCCGAGAATGGTGTTGCGGAACGCCTTGATCGCCTCGTCGGAGCCTTGGGCCGCCTCCCAGCTGCGCGCGATCCGGGACCAGCTGAGCCAGCCCACCGGCGAGTAGAGTGCAGAGAGGTGGTAGCCGACCGTCGTGGGATCAGCGGTCGTGGCGGTTGCCCGCCATTCGCCGCGCTCCAGCATCGCCGTCTTGTGGTGCTCCGCGATGGGTTGATCACAGCTCTCGCAGAGATACTCCGCCGTCTCCGGCTTGCCCTTCTGCCAGCGCAGCCGATCGAACTTCAGCCACTGCATCGCCCCGCAATGCGGGCACGGGACGAAGTAGCGCCGCTGGTCGGACGCCTCGAACTCGCGCTCGATGCGGCTC
>JTFN01011043.1_pt1 | contig 10681 bp, 6 predicted proteins | sample 235401 | NCBI WGS metagenome assembly JTFN01 (sample SAMN03067589, study PRJNA260952) | activated sludge metagenome | biome: Sludge; feature: Wastewater; isolation source: CETP activated sludge from augmented bioreactor treating industrial... | place: India:Gujarat | collected 2013-04 | reverse complement strand
ATGTTCTGGGAAAAGCCCTACCGGCATCCGCTGGTGCGCTGGGGGACGGACCTGCACGACCGGTTCATGCTGCCGCACTTCGTGTGGGCGGACCTCGAAAGCGTGATTTCGGACCTGGTGGCAGCGGGCTTTGCCTTCGACAGCGCGTGGTTCGCGCCGCACTTCGAGTTCCGCTTTCCCAAGTTCGGCGACGTCAACCATGGCGGCGTGCAACTGGAAATCCGGCAGGCGCTGGAGCCGTGGTACGTGCTGGGCGAGGAAGGCATCATCGGCGGCACCGCGCGTTACGTCGACAGCTCGGTGGAACGGCTGCAGGTGAAGTGCCAGGGCCTCGTTCCAGGGCGGCATATCATCCAGTGCGGCGGTGTCGAGGTGCCGCTGGCGCCGACGGGCACCAACGGTGAAGGCGTCGCGGGCATTCGTTTTCGGGCGTGGCAGCCACCCAGCGCCCTGCATCCGATGATCGGTATCCATTCGCCGCTGACCTTCGACATCATCGACATGTGGTCGGGGCGCGCCTTGGGCGGTTGTCGCTACCACGTGTTCCATCCCGGCGGTAAGGCGCCCGAGACGTTTCCGATCAATGCCTACGAGGCGGAGGGGCGGCGGCTGGCGCGTTTCGAACCGATGGGCCATACCGCCGGCACGCAACTGGTACCGCAGCCTTACGCCAATCCCGACTATCCCTACACGCTTGATTTGCGCCGAGCCGGTCTGGCGCCCCTGGCCGAAGCACGGAGGCGCCGGTTCTTGTAGGAATTCAGTAAGGTTAAGGGGCAAGTCCGGGGGCTGCGCGTGCTGACGACTTTTGTCCGATTCTTGCGTATAACGGCTGAAGCCATTCGGGGCTTTCGGGGGGCGGGCCGGTCTGTTTCCGCCAGCATTCCCAGCAGCCCGCTGCAGGAGGCCGCAGCCACTTGAACGAGAACCAACCGATTGCGACCGGGGCGCCTTTTCACGGAGAGGGCGATTGGCTTGCGCACTACGGCCGGCCGGCTGGTTTCGACGAACTGATCAGCGCCGACGGCAGCGTGCGCAAGCACTGGCGGGCGATCGTGTCGTTCCTGCAAATGGCGGGGCTGGAGCGCGCGGCGGCGATGTCGGAGCGGATCCAGCGCCGCATTGCTGAGAACGGCATCACGCTGGACAGCTTCTCCGATCCAGGTCAGGTGGAGCAGCCGTGGAAGCTCGATCTGGTTCCGCTGGTCCTCGACCAGAGCGAGTGGGCGACGATCGAGCGCGCGCTGATACAACGCGTGCGGCTCTACGAGGCGCTGCTGGGAGATCTTTACGGCCCGCAGAGGACCATTGATGGCGGTCTGCTGCCCGGCGCGCTCATCTACAACGATCCGTCTTTCCTTCGACCGCTGCATGGGATTGCGACGCGGGACACGCGGCTCATGTTCATGGCGCTCGATCTGGCGCGCGATGCGAATGGTGACTGGCGTATCCTCGATACGCATACCGAGACGATCGCTGGACACGGATACGCGCTTGCCAACCGCGTCGTGCACGCCGACGTGTGTGGGCGCATGTTCCGGGAATGCAATGCGCTGAGGATTTCGGGCTTCTACCAGAGCGTGGCGCAGGAACTGGTGCGGCGCACAGGGCAGGACGCGCCGAGTATTGCGATCCTGGGCCCCAACCCCGATCACGAGACGTATCTGAATCACGCCTACATGGCGCGCTACATGGGCTACCAGCTGCTGGAAGGCTCGGACCTGCGTGTGGTCGGCGGCAAGGTCTACCACAAAACGCTCGCGGGGCTGCAGCCGATCGACCTGCTGGTGCGTGCGGTGGAGGCGGCCAAGGCCGATCCTCTGGAATTGAGGCCAGATGGATTCGACGGGCCGGCGGGGCTGGTGCAGGCGGTCCGCACCAATCCATCCCTCATCGCGAATGCCCTGGGCACGGCAATCGTCGAGAACCGCGGTATTGCCTCCTATATCCCGGCGCTGTCCCGGTTCTTCCTCGGTGAAGATCAGATCCTCGGCGACATGGCGCGGTTGTGGCTGGGCGATCCTGCGGCACGCGATGCCGTTCTGGCTGATCCGGATGCCTATCTGCTGCGTCCAGCTTTCGAGGCGACGGCGCGACCGGGCCATGCACAGCCGGGGCGCCGCCTGTCGGAGATGGCAGCGGGGCAGCGTGAGGCCCTGGTGGCGGAACTGGCGCTGAACGGAGCGCGCTGGGTTGCCGAACAGCCGACGCAATTTGCGACGTCACCGTCGTTCGACGGCACGGGTCTCATCGCAAAACCCTATGCGATCCGCTGTTTCGTGGCGGCAAGCGAGGATGGCTACACGGTGCTGCCGGGAGGCCTTGCGCTGACGGTGGAAGCGGGCGCGGCGATCGCCCTGACGTCGGATGCGGCGGAGTCGCGCGATGTGTGGATCGCGACGTCGGAGCCGCAGGGGCCGCATTACAGCCGCTGGCGCATTTCCGAAGAAGAGGTGCAGGTGCAGCGGCTCGGCATCCGCCTGCCGAGCCGGGTGGCGGACAATCTCTACTGGCTCGGGCGGTATGTCGAGCGTGCCGACTGGACCATGCGGGTGATGCGCAATGCGCTGAGCCGGGGAGATGAAGACCTGCGACCGATACGGCGCGCAGACGCGGCGCAGAGTGCCATCGAAGTGATCATGAACAAGGGGCGGCGCGCGGCAGGCAGCACCTTGCCGGCCCAAAGCCCGGGTGCTGGTGCACCAACACTGGAACAAAAAGTCGAGCAGCTTTTCTCGTCGACAGGCAACCCCTACGGCATTCTCATCACGTTCCAGAATATCCGGCGGCTTGCGCGACAGAGCCGGGACCGGCTTTCGCTCGATTCGTGGCGGTTGCTCAATGCCCTCACCACCAACCGGCCGCAGACGTCGAACGGGCCGGGTGATCCGGCTGTGGAACTGGTCGACTGGCTGGATCAGTTGATTGCGGATCTGGCGGCCTTCAATGGCCTCATGCACGAAAACATGACGCGCAACTTCGGTTGGCGCTTCATGGACCTGGGACGACGTATCGAGCGTGCGCTGCAGATGGCGGAACTGCTCAACACGGTGCTGGGCACGGTGGTCGAGGATACTGAGCAGACGGAGCATCTGGCGTTCCTGCTGGAGACGGCCGACTGTTTCATCACGTATCGCGCGCGATATCGCTTCGCGCCGACCTTCCCGCTGGTGCTCGACCTGCTGATGGTCGATGAAACAAATCCGCGCGGCATTGCGTTCCAGCTTCTGGAGATTTCAAACCACCTGGTCGAGCTGCCCAAGGCTTCTCTCGATGCAATTCGCACACCCGAGCAGCGGCTGGCGCTGGAGCTGCTCACGCAGGTCCGCCTGGCGGATATGGATGCGCTGCGCTTTGCCGATCAGAACGGACATCGCGTCCACCTGACGGCGGCGCTGGGACGCCTGGTGAGCGGCCTGCCGGAGCTATCTGACATCATTTCGCGGCGCTACTTCAGTCTGACCGAGGAGCAGCCGCACCGGGTCCATACACGGCTGGCACATTGAGTGGCGTGAAGCGATGAAGTACGCGATTACCCACACCACGACCTACAAGTACAGCTTTCCGGTGCACCAGTCCTACCATGTGCTGCACCTGACGCCGGCCGAGGTGCCTTTACAGTCCATTTTGAGCCATCGGCTGACGATCACGCCTGATCCAGGGACACGAGAGGACCGGCTGGACTACTTCGGGAATCCGATCACGCTGTTGGCGATCGAAGAGGATCATGACGCGCTGATCGTGAGTGCGGAAAGCGAAATCGCGCTGATGGGGTGGTTTGCGGGCGACGTCAATCAGGGCAGTTCGTGGGAAAGCGTTGCCGGAGATCTTGTGCGGCAAGGCAACAAGGCGCGCGACGTGCAGCAGTTCGCGGCAGCATCGCGTCACGGGCGACACATCCGCATGCTGGCCGACTATGCCGCTGATGCCTTTCCGCCGGGATGCCCGGTGCTCAAGGGCGCGAATGCACTCATGCAAAGAATTTTTGAGGACTTCACGTTTGATCCATCGGCAACCGACATCTCGACGCCTGTGGAGCGGGTCTTCGAGGCCCGGCGCGGCGTGTGCCAGGACTTCGCGCACCTGATGATTTCGGCTCTCAGATCGCTTGGCGTGCCGGCGCGCTACGTCAGCGGCTATATCCTCACGCATCCTCCCGAAGGACAGATGAAGCTGCAAGGTGCGGACGCCTCGCACGCCTGGGTGTCGGTCTGGTCGCCGGAGCATGGCTGGGTCGACTTCGATCCGACCAATAATGTGATTCCAAACGGCGAGCATGTGACGATCGCCTATGGCCGCGACTACGACGATATCGCGCCGATCAGTGGTGTCCTGCTCGGCGGCGGGGCACATGAGGTCGAAGTCGCCGTCGACGTCGTTCTGCTGGATGTCGGATGAGGTTGTTCAACCTCCCGGGTTGGGCGCTAAGGTGGGGCGGGATCGGTCGCCGCTAGCGCTTGGATGGTTGATGCAGATGCCCGACAGGTTCGGGCGCGCGTTGACCCGGGGGGCTCTGCGGCGCAACTCATGAACCTGACGGCGTGCTGCTTAGATCGAGTAGCGCGCAAAGCGTTACCCGGCGCTTTCGCGCCGGGTAAGGTGGGCTGGACTACCAATCGCTCGATGAGCGACGCGTCGCCTTAGCCACCGACACATTTGCGTGCTTTCGCGTCCCATCGGGTCTTGCCGACGCAGCGGCACTGGAACGTGTTGGCCTTTCCTGGGACGGCGAGCGCACGCCGGCCGCCCGAACACACGCAACGCTTGCCGCGGCGAACACCGTCTATGCAGGTGAGCGGCTGCGGCTGCGGGCGAACCTGCGGCGTTACATTCGGTGTCGGCCGGGGCGTCACTCTCGGCGGACGGGCACAGTAGATGGTCTGGCCGCGGCCGCGCACGGTACGGATGTCATAGCCTTGGCGCTTGAGTGCGCGCGCCTTGGCGGCACTGACCTGGCTGTAGCCCTTGTCGCACGTGGGCAGCGGCTCCTGCTTAACGCAGCGGAAGCTGCAACCGCTGCCTTCGAGCCTCAGTCCGCGTCCGCAGGTACACACCGGACGGTTGCCCTGCCAAGTGACGCTGCCGTTGGCGCACTGGATGGCCGGCTCGCAGCGATACGCGTTGGCTCCGGTGGTCACGCGACGCGCGCACTGCTCGCACTTGCAGACCCATTCGCCGGCCGGTTTGACCAGGATGCCGCGATCGCAGCGGGGCTTGACGGCGACCTGCTCGCACTGGCGGCGGGCCGCATTCCATTCCATGCCGCGACCACAAGCGACGCACTGCTGGCCGGTCCAGTGCGGTGTCTGGGCTGGACACTCGCAGGCACCCTTGCGCGCATTGTAGCGCTGGCCGTCCGGGCAGCTCTTGCAGCACTGGCCGACCGGGAACGTCCCGCCCGGGCAGGTGCAACGCTTGGACGAGGCGCTCCAGACCTGATTGCAGGGGCACTTGATGCAGAGCTTGCCGTTCCAGTTGGGCAGCGACGGCGGACACAGGCAGCGTCCGTTGGCGAATACCTGGTTGGACGGGCAGGCCGGCTGGCGCGCACAGGTGGCAATGGTGCGGCCGCGGTGGCGCAGCGGTTTCGTCTCCCAGCCGCGCGGCACCCTGGCGCCGGATGCAAACTGGGTCCAGCCTGCATCGCATGTGGGCGCGGGTTGCGGGGTGGGTTCGGGCACTGGTTGCGGTATCGGTTGCGGCGTCGGCTCGGGCTTGCGGGCATCGACGATGGTGATGACGCTCGTACCCTTGTCGTTGATGGCGTTCTTGTCCTGCTCCTTGCCCGCGCTCCATTCGATTTCGAAGGTGTTGATGATGCGGCGGCCGGGGAAGCTCGCCGGCAGCTCGAAGGGCAGCATGGCCACCACTTCTTCGCCTGGCTTGAGGTTCAAACTCCGTGCCGGACAAGCGTACGTGTTGCCGTCCGTCTCGCAGCCCTGCCAGCCTTCGACGCGCGTGATGCCGACGTTGGCGTGCAGTTTACCCTTGAAGCCGAGGCTTGCCGCGAAGGGCTCCTTGCCGACGTTCTTGATCTTCACGCTCGGCCTGCAGGTTTCGCCCAGACGGCACTCGGTGGCGCCGAAGATTCCGATGTCTGGAGCGGGCAGTGCGGAGTGCCAGGCCCAGCCGACGCAAGACCTGTCATTCGTGGAATTGATGTCGCCCGACAGGCCCATCGCCACCCAATCGATCTCGCCGCAATTCTGTATCGCCACTATTCCCGGCGTACCAGGCGGCGGGATGCTTGTGGGAATCTGAGCGAGGAGGTCCATCGTTGCGGCCCCAGCCCATGGCATCAGCGAAACCGGCTTGTGGCATCGCCCGCTCATCGCCAATTCGTCGCAAGCCCATCCTGGGTCCGCCGAGATGATGTCGAACGCGAGATCGGTCGGCGCACCCGGGCTATTCTGAGTCAGGGTGTCTCGTACCATCAGTTCGCCGGTGAACGGGTTGGGACCGAGATTGTTCGTGTCCACGTAGAACATGCAATTCGCCCCGGGGAAGCATGGAAGAGCCGGGGCGGCCTTGTTGACCGCCAGGTCGAACGGCGCGATCAGTTGGACGGTGTGGCAATCGCTGTCGTTCTCGGCGTTGGTGTCGCCTGTGCGCGATGCAGATCCCGGATAGAGCCGGCGCATGAGTTCGGGCGTGACCGTTCCGGTCGGCTCAAGACCGTTGTCGGTCTGATAGGCCAGGATGGAATCGCTTGTGACCGGATCGATGATGCCGTCGACGGGGCCGGTCGGATAGCGCGGGTCGCCCAGATCGGCCAGCGCCTTCTCGGCGAGGAAGTTCGTCTGGAATTCGTTGTCGGTTGCCAGTGGCCACTCGATGATGGCGCAGTTGGTGAGTTCGGCGTCCATGTTGGCCGGATCAATGGTGCCGGCCAGCGTGGCGGTGACCGACTGTCCGGGCTCGAGCGTGACCGGCTCGTGCCGACAGATCGCATAACCATCGCCGTTGTGGCACGACCAGGGCGGGGTTTCCGCGAAGGTGACGGGCTCCAATTCGGCGATCATGTCCTCCGAGAAGAGGATGGCACCGGCGTAGGTCTCGTCGCCGCGGTTGGTGATGGTGATCGTGTAGTTGCAGGGTCCGCCGCGCATGCAGCGTTCGCTACCGGTCTTCTCGATTGCCAGATCGAGGCCGCGCGATGTGCCGCTTTCGGGCTCGCCGGGAACGACGGCGCCGGCGCGATCGGCACACGGCTGGATCACTTCGATGTCGCCGACCATGGTGGCGTCGGCAATGGCGAGTGCGCCCTCTCCGCCGATAATGTAGGAGCGGCGCGGCGTCTGCGGCGGCGTGGCATAGCCGGTTGCCGGATAGGGTTGGCGCGCTGCCTCAGGCATCAGCGCGTCGCGGGCATCAGACGGAGAGCCCTGAGCACCATGCAGAGGCCCATCGTTGGTTTCAGACCCTGTGGCGGGTGCAAAGCATGGACCATCGGCGCTGCATAGCGCATCACCGGTCGACCAGACGGACGTGTCGGTGCCCGTGTTCAGAGCACGGCCGCTTGCGTCATAACCCGGACCGAATGAGATGCCACCGGCGGCATTGGCCCGCAGATAAGGTTGACCTTCCGATTTGCGATCGGCAAAGCCGACGTCGATCCGGCTATCAAGCTGCCAGACGCCAGCCGCGTCCCGGCGGTAACGCAGCACGCGAGATTCGGCCGGATTGGCAAAAGGTGCCGTAGCGGCAAGGCCCAGATTGCGTACACCGCCGCGCTCAGCGAGCATCATCACGTTGCCATCGCCACAGGCTGGGAAGGCGATGTCGGAGACGGGGCGCGAAAAGCCTTTTGCGGCGACCGCAACGGGGTCGGTGAACATGTCGGGCAGCGTCGCCTCGCGTCGTACGCTATCAAGGTCGAAGTCGCCGTCATCGCCCAGGCGGATCGACCAGACGCTATTGCGGCGTTCTTCTCCTGCGGCAAACCAATCGCCCGCGCCGAAACCGTCCGATGCCCAGAGCGCATAATAAAGGCGCACTTCGCCCGTCGGCACTTCGCGGTGCACGCCGAGGCCATACGGTCTGCGGCGGTAATCGGCAAAGTTCCAGCACGAGGCGTGATTGGAGAACGATCCGCTCGGACAATCATCGACGCGGGCGCGCGTGGCTGGATCAAATGCGACAGGGGGCAGGGTCTGCGCGGCGCCGGTCGATGCGTCGGTGAAGGCACCGCGCCCGTTCATGCCGTGGTCGAAGCGGCTCAGTTCGGTTCCGTCGCTGGTGCGGAAGCGATGAATCATGCCGGTTTCGAGATCGGTGACCAGAAGCTGCTTGTGCCAGCGGTCATAGGCGATGTTGCCAAGACCCGCACCCGTGTTGGCGCGGCCGTCGAGTTCGACGTTGGCGAACAGGCGTGGGCGGTAATCGTTGGCCCCTTCGAGAACCCATATGGAGCCGGGACCGCCGGCCGGTCCCCACTGCCCCGTCATCCAGCCAGCGCCGTCGGATGTCCGATGGAGGCCGAATGCGGAGGTTGCTGTCAGGTAGATGTTTGGCGGCTGGGCATCATCGACGGCGATGCCGAAGACTTGGCCTGTCTGCCCTGCCGTGACGGAAATGTCTCCGGTCGCGACGGGTGCAACGCCGCCCCGCGGCGGCCCGCCGAGCGCCTGGAGTCGCACGAGAGTGCCGACCACACCGCCGGAGTCGATGACGTTGGCTCCGCTTCCGGTTCGCGTGCCGGAAAACCGCGTCAGGAATCCATCGCCGGGGCCGATACCGCCTTGTGCGTAGGCGACGGGCGGCGAGCCCTGCAAGGCCAGCGCGGTGCTGGCCAGTGCGAGCAACAAGGAGCTTGCAAAGCGGAGCAGGACACGTGACACGCCGACGTGTTGGCGCCGCGGTTGACAGCAGGACTTGTGACGAGCGGGATCAGCGAGAGACATTGGGTGTTTCCTTGTTTCTTGTTGTTGGCAAGCTCTCGCAAACGATCGCTGCCATGCGGACTTGTTTAGCGTCCGTTCGTGCCTGTGAAAGCCGGAGGTCTGGCGCGCGCTCAGCGTGCCGGGCTGGGCCGCGGCCGCACGGGACCGGTGGCATCGCGGTCGCCGAGGTGATCGCAGGTGGTGCCAACCTGTACGCGCCGGCAGTCTTCGCCGACCTTGACCTGCCTGCAATGCTGGCTCATGCACTTGGAGCGGCAGGAATTGTAGGAGGGGTGCCCCGGACGACAGCGCTCAACACACAGGCGATACGTCGGACGGATGCAGCGTCGCTCATACCTTGGTGTGCACACGCGCTTGTAGCGCGGACGGCAGGGGCCGGCCCGACGCGTTGCGTGGGGCGTGGCTTCGGCAACATGTAGAACAACCGGGGTGCCAGAAATCTCGTCGATAGTATTGATGGCTTGGGCCGCAGTCGCTGTCGCGGGTTGCGCATTTGCGATGCATGCGAGCAGCGCGGCCAACATGGTGAGGGCGGGCGTGCGCATAGATTGCACCTGAATCGTGGGCACCGGCCGAACAGTAAAGTGCCGGGCCAAATTTCTTCAGTCTGTCCGGCCACGGGAAGCAATATGCCGCTCAAAATTTTGAGCCGACGCGGCTTCGACGCGCCATGATATGCAATTCTTGTCGCGAAATTTAATGCTGCATACGCTTGCGCATCCTGAAGCACTTGCGACAAGACCTCGGATCGATGCCGCATCGCGGCGGATCCCGAGAGCACAAAATGATATGCAGAGAGATGATGCGGGCGCCAATGATCCTTATCAAATCTGATGAAGGTCATTAACCCTGGCGATGCGTGAGCCTGCATCTGAACGGGATTGCCTGTTCGGGCCTATTCGCAATTCACCTGCGATGCCAGAGGGTGCGCCTGCACGATCGGTATTCTCGAGGTGCTACTGGTCGAGGCGTGGCGTTATGGATCGCGCGGCCGATGGGGCGCAGCGATGCAGCATGGTCTCGATACGTTCGTGTTCGAAGCCAACTGGGGCCACGATCAGATTTCAGGCTATGGTCTGGACGTGACGGGGCAGCCCTTTGTTGATGAGGTCATTGACATGTCGGCACTCGGCATCAGTTTCGCCGACCTCACGATTGAGCAAAGCGGCGTGCATACGCTGGTCTACGTGACAGCCGACGGCAGCGCGACCAACTCAATCGAGATCCTCTTCCGCAACGTGGCCGACATCACGGCCAGTGATTTTGTGTTCTGAAGGCCGTCCGCTGCCAATTTGTGGAGTGCGTTTGTCGAATGCGACGTTGGCAAACAGGCGCGGGCGGTGCCGTTCGCTGCTTGCTGCAGTCTCATGAAGGCGTTGACGGCGGAGACGGGGAAAAATCCGCGGTCGAATGGCCTCGTCATTTTCGTTTAGGTCGAGGCTTTGCCAAGGCGTTTATGGCGAGTGCTGCAGATCCAAATGCGTTCTACTGCAGTTAAGTTCCGCCAGACTGCTGATGACCGGTCTGCTGATCACGAAGGTGTCAGGCGTTGATACGCGTCAATCGCTGGTGCGCGCGCGTATGTCAGCTTCTAATTGTGGCTGCATATCCAGTTGGAGCACACGTTGAGGCTATTGCTTACAAGTTCTGCTTTTTCCCAAGATGGATTGATCCCTGTCGCTTATACTTGCGAAGGGGCCAATATGTCGCCACCGCTGGCTTGGTCCAACATCCCTGCAGGTACGAAGAGCTTGGCCGTGTTCTGCTACGATCCGGAT
>JTFN01003499.1_pt1 | contig 10721 bp, 6 predicted proteins | sample 235401 | NCBI WGS metagenome assembly JTFN01 (sample SAMN03067589, study PRJNA260952) | activated sludge metagenome | biome: Sludge; feature: Wastewater; isolation source: CETP activated sludge from augmented bioreactor treating industrial... | place: India:Gujarat | collected 2013-04 | reverse complement strand
AGTGAGAAGGAACGCGGCAACCAGATCCACAAGGGCATGATCCCCAACGACCAGATCACGAAATCGGAGTTCTGCGTCAGCTGCCACCAGGTCGCCGTCAACCTGGGCATCAAGCTGGAAATCGTCTGGGATCAGTATCGCGACAGCCCCGCCCGCAAGGCCGGCGTCACATGCCAGGACTGCCACATGGGCAAGGTTCCCGGAAAGCCCGAGGGCTATGCCACAGCCCCTTCAGCAATCGTCGGCGGCAAGAAAATCAACCCCGGGCGTAAACATGCCAATCACCGCTTCATCGGTCCGGGCTACTCGATCGCCCATCCTGGCATTTTCCCGCACAACAAGAAGGCACAGTCCATCAGCATCAAGGACTGGCTTCAGTTCGACTGGCGCGCCGGCTGGGGCACAACGGCATTCGAAGACAAGGTCGCCGACGGCAAGATCAAGACGAAATTCCCCAAGCGCTGGAAGGATCCGCTCGATCGTGAAGAAGCCCGCCAGATCATCGACGAGAATATTGCGCAACTCGACAAGCGCGACGCGATCAGAAAGCAGGTCATGGAGAACTCAAGCCACGTCGACGGCCCTCACATCCAGGGCACGCCGAAAGTCGGCAACGACCTGACGTTCTCCTACACGATCAAGAATACGAATACGGGCCACAACCTGCCATCTGGATCGCTTGGCGCGCAACCGCAGCTCTGGGTGAACGTCGCGCTCATCGATCCCGATGGCCGCAATATCTGGGAGTCGGGTCACGTCGACAGCAACGGCGACATCGCCGACCTGCACAGCCTCGATGTCGCCGCGGGAAAAATGAAGGCAGACCAGCAGCTCGTGCACTTCCAGACCAAGTTCCTGACGACCAATGTCAAGGGCACGGACCGCGAAATGTATCTCCCGGTCAACTTCGACATCGATCCCCTGCCCCACCTGCGTCCCCCCGGCGTGCCGACAACCGTTCTCAACCATCCGCCACTGGTGCGCATGGAGAACCGGTCGTTGCCACCGCTGGGCAAGAAGGTCGCAAAATATACGGTGCCGGCTGGATTGATCAGAAAGCCCGGCAGGTATCGCCTCGCCTTCCGCATGCGAAGCCGCGCCGAACCCATCTACTTCATGCGCTTCGTCGGCTCCACCAAGGAGATGGAGCGGAGCATGAACGCGAGGATCATGAATTTCCACGTTTACACGGTCGATGTCGAGGTCGGCAGCTAGGCACGCCAATGAAGTCGACCTGATTGGCACACGCCTCACCCGACAGTGCGCACAAGAACGTGGAACCACACATGGCAAAATTCTCTCAGCCCACGCGGCAACCGCATGTCGCGGCATCGATCATCAACGCTGCAGCCGCAGCCTCCACTTGCGCTGCGATGGCGATCGCGCACAGGGCAGCCATGGCTGAGGAGCCTTCGCTCAAAAACTGGGATGCAGCTGGCGTCACCGTCATTGCCAAGAACCGGGCCGGCGACGCCACAGACAGCAGGGACGAACCAGCCGACAGCGATGCCACGAACCGGCAGACGCCGCCAAAAAGCAAGGCCGGCGGCAAGACTGCAAAGGCAAAGGAAGACCTTTTCGGATCGGATCCGATGTACGGCAAGACATACGACGCGGAGGGGCAGGTCGACATCTACGGTGGCAAGGTCGCCGTCGAACCGCCTCGCCCACCGCTCGAGTTCGGCCGCCAGCAGTACACGTCAGGCTTGTACGACGAGAGCAGCACTCTTCTCGGCGAGAAGAACCCGCTGCTGCCCGGACTTGCCGTCTACGGCGACTGGCGCACGGCCATCGCCTATAACAGCAACAACGGCAAGGACATCGCCCAGATTGCTACCCGGCTGAACATCGATGTCGATCTGAAGCTCACCGCAACCGAACGCATCCATGCGTTTTTCACGCCCATCCAGGAAGACAATGTCCGTTTCACCCGCTTCGAATTCGGCGGCGGTGATGGCGATGGGAAATTCTCGGCCGAATTCGATCCCAATCCGCAGACCTTGTTTTTCGAAGGTGACTTCGGGTCGCTTTATTCGGGTTTCTCAGGTTCGGAATCGAACTTCGACCTGCCGTTCGTGGCCGGCCTCTATCCCCTCTTCCTGCAGAACGGCATCTGGGCAAACGATGCCATCCTGGGCGGCGCCGTGACACTGCCAGCGCGCAACTCACCAAGTCTCGGGCTGTCCAACTACGACATCACGTTCTTTGCGGCATTTGACAACGTCAACAACGCCAGCGTCATTGGCTCCGACGGAAAAGTCGATAACCACAGCGCCAATCTCTACGGCGTGACCACGTTCATCGACGCTTTCGACGGCTATATCGAAGCCGGCTACGGTCTGGTCCAGGGATTTGACGATCAGGAAGGCCTGTTGAAGCACTTCCTGACGGCAGCTTACTCCAGGCGCTACTATAACACGCTATCGAACTCGACGCGCGTGTTCGCAAACTTCGGAGATGATCCAAGAGGCAATGGGGACGGCTTCGCAATCATTTCAGAAAACAGCCTGATCTCCGGCCTGCCCAGCACGCTCATTCCCTACGCCAACTTCTTCGTTGGCTTCGGCAACCCGCAGCCCCTCGTCGATGGCAACAACGCCGGGATCTTGAAAAATGTCGGCATCAATTTCGAGACCGACGCGCTGACCGGTTATCCAAAGCTCGACGACACAGGATCGAATGCCTGGGGCGGCGCGATCGGCCTGCAATACCTGTTCAACCTGGATCAACAGCTCGTCTTCGAAGTGGCAATGGTCCAGCCCTTCGAAGATGACGGGATCGGCGCCAAGGATCCCCAGTACGGATTCGGTGTCCGCTATCAGATCCCGATCGACCGCGCCTGGCTGTTTCGTGCCGACGCGACATATCACATCCGCGAGGGCGAAGAGGACAACTTCGGCATCCGCACTGAGATCCGCAGGAAATTCTGAACGCTTGACCAACAATGGCGACACAAACACCGAAACACAGGCCTGATCCCTGCGCAACGCGAGGCACCTCCAGGCAGTCCGGCGCGAAAAATCGATCGCCGGCATCGCGCGTGGCGGTCGCGGCGATTGTGGTCATGTGCACGGGCCCATTACTGGCGTGCTCCCCTGCTCTCATCTCGCAGCTTGCGAGCCCCGCCGCGATCAATGACAGCGAAATCTCAAAACGCTGCCGAACTACGATTGTCGCTATCAGACAAGCGGCATCGGACGCCGGCGTGGTCGACGCCGAGGCAGCGCTCGTTGCAGGGTTCCCCATTTTCAGAGTGAACAGACTACTTGCAGAGCTAGGCAAGAAAATCCACGCCGAGAGGGATACCAAGGCCTTCGATGCGTGGGCCGGCCAGATGCTTCGGCTCGACGAGCAGGCAACGCGTCACGAGATCGCGAACCTTCCATCAGAACACTACCGCCCGCTGGCTCAGCGCCTGTTTGGGCGACAGATCAATCGCAGCCAGGCTTTTGATCGCTGGCGCGAATGCGCGCGTGGCGAAAGTCGGATCCTGCTGGGCAAGCGGAGCACTCGGCGCAACCTGATCCAAGCTGCCAAGGTGCCCGACAACTACTCCGAGGTAGCCCGGTTCGCAGGGCTGTTCCCCGTGGCATCAATTCCTGTTGCAGCGGGCTGGGAGCGATGGAAGACGGAGCACCTGCCGACCTTTCATCAGCCCCGCTCCAAGCTGCGCCTGCATGGGCGCTTGATCAGGTTTTCCCCATCATCTACCGCTTCGACACTGAGTGCGCGTGCCGTGCGTCATATCATCGAGCGGTCACGTGAAAAGCCGCTCAACATCCCTCGCCCGAAGGGCCGTGATTTAGAGCGTCTGCTTGCGGCATTTGCCCCCCACTGGGTTTTCGATGTCGCCGGTCCGTTTGACCTCCCGGGACACCCGGCATGGAGTTTGGCCAGAATCGCCGTGGTCGACATCACGCGTCCCACCATCTTTACGCGCCTCAGCCACACCATGATCGGAAACCGGATACTACTTCAGCTCAACTATGCCGTTTGGTTTCAAGAACGCCCGCGTAACTCAGCCATCGATCTTCTCGGCGGACCACTCGACGGGATAATTTGGCGCGTCACTCTGGATGACGACGGTCGGCCGCTCGTCTACGACACCATCCACGCCTGCGGATGCTATCATCTGGTGTTTCCCGTGCGATCGCCAAAACAGCAAGCGCCTGTTCGAAAGCGCCAACCGCTTCAGGAACGGCCAGCCATTCTATCTGTCGCCCCCACGCTTGGCCCGGGAGAGCGCATTGAGCTCAGAGTTGCCTCTCAAACGCACTATCTCCAGGCGATCGCCGTCAGCAACTCACAAGGGCAGATTCATCCGTCGCACCACTATTCCATGGCCAGCGACGATAAGCTGCGCTCATTGCCCCTTCCCGATGCGGGACATCGCAGCCTGTTCGGCCCCAACGGCCTTGTCGACGGCACTCAGCGCCTCGAACGACTCCTGCTTTGGCCCACCGGCGTCCTCAGTCCGGGAGCCATGCGGCAGTGGGGGCACCACGCCATAGCGTTTGCAGATAAACGCCATTTCGATGAACCCCGCCTTTTTGAAACCGTTCTCGGTTGGTGATTAGCCAAAAGCGTCTCGAATTATTTTTTGAACCCCTTTCGAGACCGCTGCAAAAGGGCACCGGAAAGCCACAATCCGATGCGATTTTTGTGCATGGGGAGTTTTCGCAATCATCAGGATTGAACGACCAGCGTCAGTCCCTGAGCCGAAAAAGTACGGAGCCATTGTCATGCCGCCCGTTGCATTCTCCTCGATCATCTCAATTGGAGTTTCGTTGTTTGTCGTTGGCTGCGCCTACGCCATTGCACGCTGGGCTCAGAAGGCCGATAGATCTGACATGCGATCCCGCTATCGCGATCGCAACCTCGTGAAATAGGCCACGCAGCTCAGCAGCGAGTGCGGCAGACACAATCTACCCGCGCGGATGGTTCTGCGCCCTCGCGCTGCCGCTGCCGACTCCCGCCGCCGAGGCTTGTGCCCCCTAATGGCTGGCAAGGATATGCGCTGGCACCATTCTAACGACGCGGTCGAGGCCCGCCGCATCGTACTTTGCTCAGACCACGCCTGAGAGTCCCAAATACGGATTCAGCGGTAAGGGCTGTCGAGGGCTATGTTTTTGGCAATCTCGCGTTCCCAGCGATCGCCATTCGCCAAAAGACGTTTCTTGTCATAGAGCAGCTCTTCTCGTGTTTCGGCGGCGAATTCGAAGTTGGGCCCTTCGACGATCGCGTCTACTGGGCACGCCTCCTGGCACAGACCGCAATAGATGCACTTGTGCATATCAATATCATAGCGTCTGGCCCGCTGCGTGCCATCCGATTGGCGCGGCCCCGCCTCGATCGTGATTGCCAGCGCCGGGCAGACCGCTTCGCATAACTTGCATGCGATGCACCTTTCTTCGCCGCTGGGATAACGCCGCAGCGCATGCTCCCCCCGGAATCGCGGGGACAAGGGACCCTTCTCGAAGGGATAGTTCAACGTCTGCTTCGGCTTGAAGAAATACCGCAGCGTCAGAATGAACGCCGATACGAACTCGAGCAAGAATACCGAGCTCATCGCATTCCTGAAGCGTTGGGTGTTTGTCGTTTGGCTAAGCAAAACCCCGGTGTCCAGTGTGAGTGCACAATGATCGTGAGGGCAAAATCGCTGCTCCTGACGTTGCATGTTTCGCGTCGGGCTCAATGGCAGCGTTGGACATGGCCCGAATTGTCATGAGCATAGGGCGACCGTTGACTTCAATCCAAGGTGAAGCCGACACGGATCGTGACCTGCCAGTGCGCCACCTCCGCGTTCTCGATATGGCCGCGCGTCTCGATCACTTCAAACCAGCGCATCCCATGGAGCGTCTTCCCGGCACGCGTAAGTGCTGAACGTATCGCGTCATCGCTCGATGTCTGCGACGAACCGGTCAATTCAATATGCTTGTAAATATGATCGGGCATTCCAGTGTCTCCCGGTTTCTCTTCTCCTTGCTTCCACTTCAACGCTCGCCAACCCTATCGCGAGACGCGCTGGTGCGGAGTCGTGCCGCTCTCGTTATCGTTGTCGCTCCCATACTTGCGCGATTCCCGGCCATGTCGGGAGAAACCCCTCAAACCGCTCACAAACCGGTCGTAGTCGAGAATGAAGCCACGCCGGTTGAAGTCGCGAAAGCGGGCCTGGGTCCGAGCCAGCTTGTCTTCCAATTGGGTGAAGCGCGCACGAAGTCTGTTCATACTTTTGCGTTCGGCCATGATCTGAACTCTCGATGCAGCACTCAGGATGTTCGAATTGTCATCCCGGCAATCGTCGAAGGTCCGGCAGTACCGCACGGAACCACATCGCGGAGAAACGCGTGCCGGAAGCTATGGTTTCAAAACCGCGCTCATGACAGTCCTCACAATTTCTTGAGATGCGCGCAGTCGGATCATCGGCGGCCAGCAGCCACAGTCTCCACCCGCCGCTACGTGCAGTTCCGAGGCATCAGTCCGGTATTGTTTGCTCCACACGGCAATGTCTGAACGCGATGCACTGCAGCCAATGCGAGTTGCGCTCCCAGTCACCTCAATGTGGAACGTCCTGGCTTGTTTGGCGTTGCACATCCAAGACACGGTCGAGTGTCCAATGTCGAATTCGGTGAAGCAGATATGCGAAACATCCAAAAGGACGGAGTTGTCCAGACTATTGCCGCTGACCAAATCGCAGCGCGCTTGCCTCGGTCGCGTTCACGCATGACGTCAAGCATGACGTCAACAAGGAGATCTCTGCTGCAATTTGGCGTGGTGGGCGCCTTGGGATCGGCCGTTGGGCTGGCGGCTGCGTACTCACGCGTCGACAGTCGCGAAGCTCAGAATAGTAAGTCACCTGAAACCAGCAAATTGCGGTATGCGGAAACGGACCATATCCGGTCCTATTATCGGTTGGCAGGATTGTAGGATCCAAAGCGGTACATCGTTTAGATGTGCCACTCATCATTGCTCCGCTTTCCGTGGCTGATTTGGCAACGGGAGCACACCATGCTCAGGAAGAAGACGGCGCGCAGCCATAATCGCCAGGCAGCGAACGCTGGCATTCACTCAAGGTTCTCCAGCAACCCAGGATTTGCGCCATCGCGGCGAGCTTTCCTGCAATCTTCGGGCATAACAACGGCTTCACTTTCACTTGCAGCTACCTTCGGCACAGGCCGGGTACGCGCGCAACACTCTCCGCAGTCCTCCATCTCGGATGGCATTGCACGACGCAAAACGATATGTCCGTTCTGCGCCGTCGGCTGCACGATCTGGGCAGAAGTCGAGAACGGCGTCTGGATCGGACAAGAGCCTGCATTCGAGAGTCCGATCAATTTAGGCACGCACTGTGCCAAGGGTGCAGCCACGCGTGAACTCGCCATCGGCGAGCGCCGCCTCAAGTATCCGATGCGCCTGGAACACGGCAAATGGCGTCGCATCACCTGGCAGCAGGCAATAGACGAGATCGGCGACAGGTTGCTCGCGATTCAAGAGGAGAAGGGTCCCGATGCTGTCTATTGGCTGGGATCAGCGAAGTTCTCGAACGAAGCTGCCTACATGCATCGCAAGTTTGCAGCATTCTGGGGGACCAACAACACCGACCACCAGGCACGCATCTGCCACTCGACAACGGTCGCAGGAGTAGCCAACAGCTTCGGCTACGGCGCCATGACCAACACATTCAATGATATTCACAACTCGAAATCCATCTTCCTATTAGGCGGCAACCCCGCAGAAGCCCATCCCGTCTCCATGCAGCACCTGCTCCGTGCCAAGGAGAACGGCGCAAAATTCATCGTCGTCGATCCCCGCTTCACGCGAACGGCAGCCCATGCCCACGAATTCGTGCGCATCCGCCCCGGCGCCGACGTCGCCTTCTTGTGGGGCGTGCTGTGGCATGTCCTCAAGAACGGATGGGAAGACAAGGTCTACATCGACCAGCGCGTCTTCGGCTTCGACAAGATCCGCGAGGAAGTCGACAAATACCCACCCGACGTTGTTGCAAACATCACGGGCGTGCCGTCGGAACAGATCGAACGCGTCGCCAAGATCGTTTCGGAAAACCGGCCGGGCACGCTGATCTGGTGCATGGGTCTGACGCAGTCGACGATCGGCAACAACAAGACGCGGGCAGCCTCCATCTTCCAGCTTGCGCTCGGCAACATCGGCAAGTCCGGCGGAGGCGCCAACATCTTCCGCGGTCACGATAATGTCCAAGGCGCCACTGATCTCGGCGTGCTGTGCGACACACTGCCCGCCTACTACGGCCTGTCGGAAGGCGCGTGGCGTCACTGGTGCCGGGTCTGGGATATCGACTACGACTGGATGCAGAAGCGCTTCGCGTCGAAGGACCTCATGGAACGCAAGGGTATGCCCGTCTCGCGCTGGTTCGACGGCGTCCTGGAGAATTCCGACAACATCGATCAACCCAACAATGTCGCGGCAATGATCTTCTGGGGCCACGCCCCCAATTCGCAGACCCGCGGACCCGACCTGAAGAAGGCACTAGAGAAACTCGACCTGCTCGTCATCATCGATCCGGTTCCAACTTGGACCGCGGCCATGAGCGATCGGACCGACAACGTCTATCTGCTACCGGCCGGCTCTACGATGGAGATTGCCGGATCGGTCACCAACTCAAACCGCTCCCTGCAATGGCGGGAGAAAGTCATCGAGCCGATGTTCGAAGCCAAAGGAGACTATGAGATCGACTATTTGCTCGCCCGCAAACTCGGCTTCGCAGACGAGATGTTCAAGCACATCAAGGTCGAGAACGATGAACCCATCGCTGAAGACCTGCTGCGCGAACTGAACAAGGGGACATGGACAATCGGCTACACCGGGCAAAGCCCGGAGCGGCTGAAACTGCACATGGCCAACCAGGACAAGTTCGACCCGACGACGCTCATGGGGATGAGCGGACCCGTCGAAGGCGAATACTATGGTCTGCCGTGGCCCGCGTGGGGACCGCCCGAAATGAAGCATCCGGGCACACCGTTGCTCTACGATATCTCCAAGCCCGTGGCCGAAGGCGGTCTGCCATTCCGGGCACGCTGGGGCGTCGAACACGAAGGCCAAAGCCTGCTGGCAAAAGACACCTTCACACAAGGCTCATTGATAAAGGACGGCTATCCCGAAATGACCATGGCCACGCTCGACAAGCTTGGCCTGGCGAGCCAACTGACTCCACGCGAGCGCTATATTGTTGCAGCGATTGCAACAGACCAATACTCGCCCGATGCACTTACCAAAAGCGACGCGGAAGCCGAAAAGCTTCTCGGCACGCTGGCCGAAGCGGTCGATGGCTCAGCCTCACCCGACAACTCTTCCGGCATAAAAAAGCTGGAAGAACTTGGTTTCACCAGCCTCACGCAAAAGGCACGACAGGCCGCCGCCGCCTACCTTGCCCACGATCCCAACGCCAAGCCTGATGAAGGAACAGCCGCAAAGGCAAACCAAGCAGCGAAGACGGAAAAATCCAGTGACGATGGTGAAGCCGAGTTCAGTGGCGGCGAGAATGCCGGCCGTGACCAGAAGCCGATGCATTCTGCAGCGAGCGTTCTCGACAAGATCTTGAAGATCAACTGGAAGACCGACTTGTCGGGTGGCATCCAGCGCGTCGCGATCGCCAACGGTCTGGCACCATTCGGCAACGGCAAAGCCCGAGCGCTGGTCTGGAACTTCCCCGATCCGGTGCCTGTCCATCGTGAACCGCTCTACACCGTGCGGCGCGATCTCCTGCCCAAATACCGCACGTATGACGACCGGCACGACTTCCGCCTGCCCGCGCTCTACTGGTCGATCCAGAAGAACGACCTCTCAAAAGACTTCCCCTTCATCTTGACCAGCGGACGTCTGGTGGAGTTCGAAGGAGGTGGCGATGAGACTCGCGCGAACATCTGGCTCGCCGAGTTCCAGCAAGAAATGTTCGCAGAGATTAATCCCGACGATGCCAAGGTACTCGGCATAGCGGATGGATCGCTGATCTGGATCTCAACACCGGAAAAGGCGCGCGTGAAAGTTGCCGCCCTCGTATCGCCCCGGATCGGCAGAGGCGCCGTATTCATGCCGTTCCACTTTGCCGGCTGGTGGCAGGGCCAGGATCGGTCCGGCCACTATCCCGAAGGCACCGTGCCATACGTCACAGGAGAAGCCGCCAATACGGCTCTGACCTATGGCTACGACGCCGTCACGTTCATGCAGGAGTCGAAGGCTTCGATCTGCCAGGTCACGAAGGCCTGAATCCAGCGGTGTCGTAGGGGGCGACCCGAGAAAAAGAAAGGACGCAATCCATGGCACGCATGAAATTCCTATGCGATGCGGACCGATGCATCGAGTGCAACGCCTGTGCCACGGCCTGCAAGAACGAGCATCAGGTGCCATGGGGCATGGTTCGCCGGCGCGTCGTCACCATCAACGACGGCCAGCCCGGCGAGAAGTCGATTGCAACCTCGTGCATGCATTGTACCGATGCCCCTTGCATCGCCGTCTGCCCTGTCAACTGCATCTATCAGACAAACATCGGCGTCGTACTGCACGACAAGGATACATGCATCGGCTGCGGCTATTGCTTCTATGCCTGCCCATTCGGCGCACCTCAGTATCCCCAAGCAAGCAACTTCGGCACGCGTGGAAAGATGGACAAGTGCACATTCTGCGCAGGCGGTCCCGAACCGGATGGTTCCGACGCAGAGTTCCAGAAGTACGGCCGCAACCGGATT
>JTFN01004200.1_pt1 | contig 10735 bp, 9 predicted proteins | sample 235401 | NCBI WGS metagenome assembly JTFN01 (sample SAMN03067589, study PRJNA260952) | activated sludge metagenome | biome: Sludge; feature: Wastewater; isolation source: CETP activated sludge from augmented bioreactor treating industrial... | place: India:Gujarat | collected 2013-04 | reverse complement strand
TCTACTGGGGATGGTGGCTAAGTTGGGCACCATTTGTGGGCTTGTTTATCGCACGGGTATCGCGCGGTCGTACCATTCGCGAGTTTGTACTCGGGGTGTTATTGGTACCGGCCGGTTTCACCTTAATGTGGATGACCTTTTTCGGTAATTCGGCTATTGATATGGTGCTTAACCAAGGCGCGGAAAGCTTAGGTAAGGCGGTGCAAGAAGATGTCTCGGTAGCCCTGTTTGTCTTCTTAGAGCAGTTTCCATTCAGTACCGCATTATCCTTCATTGCGACCTTGATGGTGGTGGTGTTCTTTGTCACCTCTTCAGACTCAGGCTCAATGGTGGTAGATATGCTTTGTTCAAACGGACGTGATGATACGCCGGTATGGCAACGGATCTTCTGGGCCAGTGGCGAGGGTATTGTGGCGATTATTCTGCTGCTAGCAGGTGGTTTAGGGGCGCTACAGACAATGACCATTGCTAGTGCCTTACCTTTTACCATTGTCCTGATGATAGCCACCTACGGTCTAATTAGGGCGTTGCGTGTTGATGTGCACAAAAAAGACACCTTGCAGAATAACTACCTCACAGCGTCGGCAATGAGCAATAAGAACTGGCGTGAACGATTGCACAATATCATCGATTTCCCTAGTAAAGCCGTGGGTGAACGCTTTTTAGTTCAAGTGATTACGCCAGCCTTTAATGAGGTTGCTGAAGAGATGCGTGCCAGTGGTTTAGCGGTCGTGTTGGACACAAATGAGCAAGGGCAAAAGACCTTTCGAGTTCAGCATGGCGACGAGATAGACTTTATTTACCAAGTGAAATTGGCTGCTCACATACAGCCAGCCTTTTTGCATATGGATGAGGTGAGTGCCACCGCGGCAGCTGTCGAGGTTGCTGAGGAGCAAAAATACTACCGAGCAGAGGTGCATTTGCGTGAAGGCGGGCAAGATTATGATGTGCTGGGTTGGTCGCGCGAAGCGGTTATTGGTGACCTAATAGATCACTATCACAAGCATATGCATTTTTTACATATTCTACGCTAAGGAGAAGTCCCTATGAAACCAACTTCGGTAGCACTAGCGCTAGCAACCCTTGTTAGTTTGAATACGAGTGAAGCTGTTGCACAAGATGCAGAAACAGCGGCTGAATTAAAAGCCGTGATGCAACAGTTACAACAACTGCAACAACGGGTTATTGAATTAGAGCAGAAACTTGCTGAGCAATCAGACTCAGCAGCAACGACTACAACAACAGCAACTACAAATGCCACAGCGAACCAACAAGTAGAGCAAGTGGCAGCGCGTCGACAAGCTAAAAGCTCGGCCTTGGCAGCACGTGTTGAACGTTTAGAAGAGGATGTACAAGCAGCACAGAATGATCCTATCAGAATCGGTGGTGCTGTGCGCATGCAATACAAATGGGAAGATTATAACGATCCTCTTAAAGACCGCGGTGGTGATTTTGAATTTGATTTGGTCCGCATCGACTACAGCGGTGAAATAGGAGATGTCGTGCTGTCAGCACAGTACCGTTGGTTCCAGTACATGGATACGGTGCAACATGCATGGGTAGGTTACAACTTTTCTGAACAGTGGCAGGGACAATTGGGCGTCACTAAAGTGCCGTTTGGGATCACGCCCTATAATTCCAACAGCTACTTTTTTAGCTCGAACTTTTATGTAGGCCTTGAAGATGATCACGACTTAGGTGCCAAGCTACTTTACCGCAGTAGTGATTGGGACTTTGACGTTGCCTTTTTTAAAGGTGACGAAATGGGTGGCGTCAATGGCCTATCGCCAAGCAAAGCCGATCGTTATGCCTACGATGCCTTGGGCGTTCGTTTGGCTGGTGAGGGACTCTACGATGACCCTACTGCACTCGTGGCCGAATCGAATAGTGTGGCCTTGCGGGCGGCGCGTAAATACGACTTAGCCGCTGATGAGTCGGTTGAAATTGGTGCCAGCTGGCAGTTCGGTGATATGAATAACGGAACTGATAATATAGGTGAGCGCCAGGCTTGGGCGGTGCACGGTGTCTACAATATCAATCGCTGGACCCTGATGGGGCAGGTGACTCAGTATGATTACGATATGGAGCTAGCTGAACAAGGTATCGTTGTTGGTGCTTATGCTTATTACGATACGATTCCTAGCAAAGCGACTTTGTATAGCGCTAACTTGGCCTATAGCCTTCCGGTGCAATGGGGACCTGTCACAGATCTTACCTTTTACAACGATTTTAGTTTAATGACGAATAAGCGCTTTTATACGGAAGATACGGTGATGAATGTGTTGGGCGTGGCTGTTAGCGCCGGTGGTTTGTATACTTATTTTGATTTAGTTACTGCGCGTAACCAACCGTTTGTAGGTGGCTCTATGAGTGGCGATAGTAAACAGACCAACACCCGTTTCAACGTCAATATAGGCTATTATTTTTAGTCAAAAATGAGTACAGTGGCTTTATTCAAACACTTGTTTAATTAGGGGGTAACGTGACGTCGCCATACACGCATTTATTTCAGCCGTTAGACTTAGGTTTTACTCAGATTAAAAATCGCATTTTAATGGGGTCTATGCATACTGGCCTTGAAGAAGAAAAAAATGGATTTGAAAAACTAGCGGCGTTTTATGCTGAACGAGCTAAGGGTGGCGTTGGGTTAATAGTTACTGGCGGTATTAGTCCGAATTTCCGTGGTCGTATCAGCCCTTTTGGGAGCGAGCTGAGTCGGCCTTGGCAAGTGGCCAAGCATCGAAAAATCACGACGGCTGTGCATCAACATGATGGCAAGATCTGTATGCAAATTTTGCATACAGGTCGCTATGCCTATCATCCTTTTTCAGTGGCTCCGAGTAAACTCAAAGCACCGATCACGCCGTTTACTCCGAAAGCGATGACAGAGCGGCAAATCCAAACCACCATCAAACATTTTGCACGGGCCGCTAAACTGGCACAGAAAGCTGGTTATGATGGGGTTGAGGTAATGGGCTCTGAGGGCTATTTAATCAATCAGTTTATTTGTCCGCGCACTAATCAGCGTAACGATAAGTGGGGTGGCGAATTTGATAACAGAGCGCGTTTTCCGGTAGAAATTATTAAGGCTATTCGTGCTGCGGTAGGTCCTGAATTTATCATTATTTATCGACTGTCCATGTTAGACCTAGTGCCAGATGGTAATCAGTTCGATGAAGTGGTTGAGTTAGGTAAACGGGTAGAACAAGCCGGCGTGAATATTATTAACAGCGGTATTGGTTGGCATGAGGCAAGGGTTCCTACCATTGTGACGTCGGTACCACGCGCTGCATTTAGTTGGATAACCGCGCGGGTACGCAAACACCTATCGGTTCCAGTGGTTGCTGTGAACCGAATTAATACGCCCGAAATAGCCGAACAAATCTTGGTTAATGATGAAGCGGATATGGTGTCTATGGCTCGGCCACTGCTGGCTGACCCCCATTTTGTGAACAAGGCAGCAGCGAACCAAGCTCAACACATCAATACTTGTATTGCCTGTAACCAAGCCTGTTTAGATCATGTGTTTGAGAATAAACGAGCCAGTTGTTTAGTTAACCCACAAGCATGTTATGAAACCGAGTTGGTCTTTAAGCCGGTGCTACAGCCGAAAAAACTCGCGGTGGTAGGTGCAGGCCCAGCCGGACTAGAGTTCGCCTGTCGCGCTGCGGAACGAGGTCATGAGGTGCACCTATTTGATGGTAGTGACGACATTGGTGGGCAGTTTAACTACGCTAAACAAATTCCTGGTAAGGAAGAGTTTTATGAAACCTTGCGGTATTTTAAGCAGCGCCTGCAAACAGCTGGAGTAAACGTGCACTTGGGCCAGCGACAAACTGCCGACAGTTTACAGCAACAAGGGTTCACCGAAGTGGTTTTGGCAACGGGGGTAGTACCTCGTGAAGTAGCAATAAGCGGTAGTGATTCGCCTAAGGTCTTGGGTTACTTGGATGTGTTGCGTGATCATAAACCAGTGGGCAAACGTGTGGCCCTGATCGGTGCTGGAGGGATTGGCTTTGATGTGGCCGAGTATTTAACGACGGCAACATCGCCATCGCTTGATATTAAAGAATGGTCTGCGATTTGGGGCGTTGATGATAGCTATCAACAGCGGGGTGCTCTAGCCGCACCCAAAGCCGAGACAAGTGAACGTGAGGTGTATTTACTGCAACGTAAAACCAGTAAAGTTGGCGCTGGCTTAGGTAAAACCTCTGGCTGGGTGCATCGTGCTACGCTCAATAAAAAAGGCGTTAAAATGCTAGCTGGAGTGACCTATCAAAAAGTCACGGACGAAGGTTTATGGATCGAGAAAGATGGGCAAAGCCAACTACTTGAGGTTGACCACATTGTTATTTGTGCCGGGCAAGTACCTCAGCGAGAACTGCAGCAGCAATTAGAGCGAGCGGGGATGCAAGTACATTTAATTGGTGGGGCCGATGTCGCAGCTGAACTCGATGCCAAACGAGCCATTCGTCAAGGGGCTGAATTGGCTGCTAAGATATGACCCTTTGTTACGATCTGCATTGTCATAGTAATTATTCTGATGGCGGCTTAACTCCTGCGGATCTCGTGGCGCGGGCTCATCACTATGGTGTGACCCATTTGGCGATTACTGATCACGATACCATTGATGCTCTGCCCGTGGCGCGTGCGGCAATAACGCAACAGCAGTTGCCACTGACATTGGTGAACGGCGTTGAATTAACCTGCCGTTGGCAGCAACATGAAATTCATTTGGTCGGGGTGAATTTTGATGCCGAAGACGATAAGTTACGTCAATTGCTAGCGCAGCAGCAGCAGGTCAGGCGCGACCGTTACGCCGGTATGGTGGCTAAGCTTGCCAAAGCAGGTATTGCAATTGAGCCGCCCCTAGCAGAACAACTGACCATGCCAACGCGCAAGCATTTGGCTGAGGCTTTGCTCGAAGGTGGCTGGGTTAGTAGCTTTGAAGCCGCATTTCGGCGTTATTTAGGCAAAGGACAACAAGCCTATGTTGCAGCTGAGTGGGTTGATTTAGCAACTGCGATTGCGACGATCAAAGCAGCAGGGGGGACCACTGTATTGGCGCATCCTCACGCTTATCAGTTAAGTAATAAGTGGTTGCGGCGGTTATTGCAAGACGCCAAGGCCGATAATCTCGATGCCTTAGAAGTAGCCATAGGCGCACAAAGCCCTGGACACCGAGAAGCGTTGGCAACCTTTGCTAGCGAAATCGGCTTGCTGGCGTCGGCTGGTTCAGATTTCCATAATCCAGGTAGGTGGCGTGAGTTAGGCAAAAATCTTTGTCTACCAGCACACTGTGTGCCAATATGGAATACATGGCAGTAAGTTAATTTAAACCCTCGTAATAAGTTGAAGTGATATGAGCCAGTATTTCAGTATTCATTCAGAAAATCCGCAAGCGCGGCTGATACAGCAGGCTGTACAGATTATTATGCGCGGTGGGGTAGCCGTTTATCCTACCGACTCGGGTTATGCGATTGGCTGCCGTATCGGTGATAAAAATGCGATGGAACGTATCTGTCAAATTCGTGATATCGATAAAGAGCATAATTTCACCCTCATGTGCCGTGATTTATCGGAGTTATCAACTTACGCAAGAGTTGATAATACCGCCTTTAGGTTACTCAAGAATAATACTCCAGGGCGCTACACCTTTATTCTTAAGGGCACCAAAGAAGTGCCAAGGCGCTTACTTAATCCTAAGCGTAAAACGATTGGTATTCGAGTGTCCGATGACCCTATCACGATGGCTTTATTGGAAGCCATGGGCGAACCAATCATGTCGACGAGTTTAGTCTTGGGGCAGAATGAATTTGCCGAGTCGGATCCCTACGAAATTCGTGAACGACTTGAGCGACAGGTAGATGTGATCATCGATGGTGGACATCGTGGTGAAGAGCCAACAACCGTGATTGATATGGCCGACGATGAAGTTAAGGTAAGCCGGGTTGGTGCAGGTGATATCACGCCCTTTGCAGATTAGTAGGTGTCATGATGCCGGCTGAGCAGCAATCACTCCCGTTGGGTTTTGTTCGTGGTGAACCCGTTATTGAAAAACCGGAAGATCTTTATATTCCGCCAGAGGCACTAGAGCTTATCCTCGAGAGTTTTTCTGGGCCGATGGACCTGCTTTTGTATTTAATTCGGCGGCAGCAATTAGATATTGTCGAACTGCCTATCCTCCCCATAACTCAGCAATACATGGAATATGTGGCCATGATGAAAGAGCTGAAGTTAGAGTTAGCAGCAGATTATCTCGTGATGGCAGCAATCTTGGCCGAGATTAAAAGCCGGATGTTGCTACCTAAGCCGGTTGCTGATGACGATGACGAGATCGACCCACGAGCGGAATTGGTGCGGCGCCTCCAAGAATACGAAGCCATTAGACAGGGAGCTGCGCAGCTTGAGCAATTACCACAGGCAGGGCGCGATTTTTCACCGATACAATTAGCTACGGACGTACGAGACCAGCTTGAATTACCAGAACCTAACGTCAGCTTGGCTGAATTGGCACTGGCTTTTAGTCAAGCATTGGCAACGGCACAATTACAGCATCACCATCAAGTAGAACGAGAAAAGTTATCAACGCGTGAACGTATGAGCCGAATTCTTGATCTCTTACAGACTAAGCCTCGCATTCGACTGCAAGAGATTTTTACTGCTGCCGAGGGCCGACAGGGGGTAGTGGTTAGTTTCTTAGCTACCTTAGAATTAGTTAAAGAAGCCTTGATTGAGGTGGTCCAAGTGGAACCCTTCAGCGACATCTATCTATCGCAACGAGTAACTGCCGATGCAATTGAGACAGCTTAAGCAAGCTTTGGAAGCACTCTTGTTTGTTACCGAGCAACCGCTGTCTGAACAGCAGTTGTTAGCTTACTTTGCTCCTGAACAAGTGTCTAAAAAACAGTTGCTTGCGGTATTGGACGAATTACAACAAGACTATGCCGAGCGAGGTGTGCAACTGCAAAAAGTTGCATCTGGTTATAGATTTCAGACGCGCACCGAATTGGGTGGTATAATAAGCCGTTTGTGGCAAGAAAAGCCGCCGCGGTACTCGCAAGCCTTACTAGAAACCTTAGCACTGATTGCCTACCGACAACCCATTACACGCGGCGATATTGAAGAAATCCGCGGGGTTAGTGTGAGTTCGCAAATCATGAAAACCTTGCAAGAACGCGGTTGGGTTAAGGTAGTCGGGCATCGAGAAGTACCCGGGCGCCCCCAGCTTTATGCCACTACAAGCGAATTTCTGGACTATTTTAGTTTACAGGATTTATCCGAATTACCGGCTATTCCCGACGCTCCGGCGCCGCTCAGGAATAGCGCGCAAGCAGCTCAGATACCCGCTGAGACAGCGACAGATATAGAGTAAATGCTAATGAGTGAAAAGTTACAAAAAGTTCTCGCCCGATCAGGCCATGGTTCGCGTCGCGAATTAGAAGCGAAAATTGCAGCAGGCCGAGTCAGTATTAATGGTGAAGTTGCCACGCTTGGCGAACGTGTTGATGCGGACGCTAAAGTTCGTATTGACGGCCATGAAGTGACAATTAAGCCGCCAGAAGATGTCATTTGCCGCGTGTTGATGTATCACAAACCCGAAGGCGAGCTTTGTACCCGACGTGATCCTGAAGGGCGTCCTACCGTTTACGATAAACTTCCAAGAATGCAGGGCGCACGCTGGGTTGCGGTTGGTCGTTTGGATGTTAATACTTCCGGGCTATTGCTCTTTACTACCGATGGTGAGCTGGCCAACCGGTTGATGCATCCAGGCCATGAAATTGAGCGTGAATACGCCGTGCGAGTGTTTGGTGAAGTTGATGATGCAATGTTGCGCAAACTCAAAAAAGGCGTACAACTAGAAGACGGGCCGGCAGCTTTTAAAGAGATTAAACGTGGCGGTGGTGAAGGCATGAACCAGTGGTTCCGCGTGATGTTAACTGAAGGCCGCAACCGTGAGGTAAGGCGTTTATGGGAATCACAAGGGGTGCAAGTAAGCCGCCTCATGCGTGTGCGCTACGGTAATATCAAACTCGAACAAGGCTTGCCACAAAGCGGCTGGGGCGAGTTATCCTTAACGCAAATTAATTACTTACGTGAACTGGTAGGATTACCTGCAGAAACGCGTAGCTTTGTTGATCCGCGTCAGCAAGAAACACGGCAGAAGCGCTATTCACGCGCTCGTCGAATGCAGGCACAAAAGCTGGAGCAGAACCGTAAAGGTAGCTCTGGCTCGAAAACATCTGAGCCGAAACAGCCGGCTGCTGCCGCTAAGCCAAAAGGTAAGCCACGCCGTCAAGAAAGCAGAAAAGATGCTTTCAATGAGCAGCAGCAAGAGCGAGCTGGTGGCCGCTCTAGCAATCGGCCTAGTAAAGTACGGGGCAAAGGCACTGGTAAAGCTACCGGCAAACCTAGTTCGCGGCAAGGTACTCAGCATCAACAAACTAAGCAATCGGGCAAAGCTCGTAACCAATAAGTATGGGGTTATTAGCTGATTGGCAGCAACAACAGACGCTGTTGTTGCTGTGGCCTTATCGTGATGATGTATGGCGTTTACAAGGGCGACCTGCCCAGCAACAATTGCGGCAATTAGTGCAATTAGCAGCTCCCTATTGCAATATTTTCGTGGGTTGTCATCCTACCCAATTGGAGTATGCTCGCACCCAACTGCCGGCAACGGTCGAGTTGCTAGCGCTGAATTATGACGATGCTTGGGCACGAGATATCACACCGCTTTATACCGCACCGCAGTGGGGCGGTTCCGAGCAATTGTTTGCCCACGGTTTTCAGTTTACCGCTTGGCATGGGCTGTACCCTGATTTTCAGCAAGACCAAGCTTTCGCTAAACAACTGGCACGGCGCTTGTGCCAACGTTTTATCGCTCATGATCTGGTACTAGAAGGTGGCGCGATAACAACGGATGGTGCCGGCACCGCAATCGTACATCAAGCCAGCGTGCAGCGTAACAATCCGCAATGGACACTCGTTGCAATAGAAGCCTATTTAAAGCAGCAGTTACAGCTTCAGCAAATTGTATGGCTGCGCTGGGCTAATCCGCTGGATGAGACTGGCGGCCATGTCGATAATCATGCGCAATTTATCGCTCCTGACACCCTTGTCACCAGCTTACCGCAGCCTTCAAGCCCGTGGTATCAGCATTACGCTGCACAGTTAGAGCAATTAAGACAATTAACCAATGTCTGCGGCGAGCCATATCATATTCTGGTGTTACCGCAACCTGCTGCGATTGTCCCAGAGCCAGATGAATTTGCCAGTATCAGGCGCCAACCTGGTGTCAAAGTTCGGGGCACAACTCCGTTATTAGCCAGCTATGTTAATTTAGTTAATCTGACGCAGTGTATGTTAGTGCCACAGTTTGGCTTACCCAGTGATGCTGAGGCGCTACAGATCATGCAGCAGTGGGCTGGTAAACGACCAGTACTGGCAGCCGCTGCCGACGAATTTATCAAAGCAGGAGGTGGTTTACATTGCATGACGGCCACCATTCCAACTTAGGTGACCGCCATAGGTTGGCAGAAATAGATAACGGAGCCCGTTAACGTAATGCAAAACTCACGCTTACTCGAGCTTCAATTTGAGTGGTGCCTGGTAGGCTGACATCGGCCATGGCTCTACTTCTAAAGGCCTCAACCGCTTGCGTTTGGACCGCTCTCGGTGCTTGACTATGCTCGCTAATTTGCACCACTTCGCCCAGCTCTGCGCCAGCCGCTGACGCCATCAGTTCTGCTTTTTGTTTCGCCACTGAAATGGCAGCTGCTAAGGCCTCATCATACCGCGCCCGCGCATCGCTAAAATCATACCTGGGCATGCCAACATCGGTCACGCCTTGGGCGAGGGCAAATTCAACAATACTATCGTAGTGATCTGGATTACGGAGCACTATGTTCATTTCACGTGACACAAGATAACCGCTAAGCTCGCGTTTGTTGTTGTCATAGTGATACATAGGTTGGGTAAAGAGTTGGTAAGAACTGATGTCTTGCTTCGCAATATTGAGTTGCTCTAATTGTTGTAAAAGCGCAGCGGTGATAGTGTCTACGGTTTGCTTCAGCTGAACCAGTTGTTGTCCCTCTTGACGAATAGAAAGCGTAAATTGCATGCGGTCAGGCACTTCAACTAAGCTAGCATCACCGCTTACTTGGATCGTACGTGCCGGCGCTGAAGGTGCGTTAGAAGCGGGCTGGCAGCCCAACAGAAAAGTACTGCCGAGCAGCAAGAGAGAAACTTTAGTTAAGTTAGAAATCCGTGACATTGCTTATTCCTTGATAGTTATTTGCTACCATTGTGTGGTTGATTAAATGGTTGGACCGCAACTAAGGCTAAAAGTTGAATTTTTATGACTGATACTCAAAAGACCGCTCAAGAACTTACCCAACAGCAGGCCGAAGAGGTACTGCTGCGACTGTTAGCCCGTCGCGAACACAGTGCCTTAGAGCTGAAGCAAAAACTACGTCAGCGAGGCTTTACCCACCAACCACTAGAAGCAGCGCTTGCTAAAGCCCAGCAATTGGGCTGGCAAAGTGATCAAAGGTTTACCGAAAGCTGGGTTAAGCAATGCTTAGAAAAAGGCGATGGGGTGCGAAAAATACAGGCGCAAGCCCAACAAAAAGGGATTAGTGAAGCGCTGTTACAACAAGTATTGCTGGCGCACCAGCCAGACTGGCATCAGCAATGCTATCAGCGGCTCATCAAGAAATTTGGTGAGCAGCCTCCG
>JTFN01001871.1_pt1 | contig 10765 bp, 8 predicted proteins | sample 235401 | NCBI WGS metagenome assembly JTFN01 (sample SAMN03067589, study PRJNA260952) | activated sludge metagenome | biome: Sludge; feature: Wastewater; isolation source: CETP activated sludge from augmented bioreactor treating industrial... | place: India:Gujarat | collected 2013-04 | reverse complement strand
TCCAGTCGATCTGGCGCCAGTCGCGCGGCTCGCCAGACTTGGTCGAGATTTCCAGGCCGTGCTGGCGCATCAGGCCGCCGCCTCGGCGCAGGCTCGGCCACAGCTCGTGCACCATGATGCTTTCGGGCACGCGCCAGCGCGGGCGAAGCACCACCTCCTTCAAGGGGCGTGAGTAGACCGAGGACTGCTTGCCGATTTCGCCAACGACGATTTTTTCGCGGCGGATGACCTCGCCACGCCGCACCACCGTCTGTATGAACTCAGGGATATTGTTGAAGATGTAGAGGGCGCCCAGGTCGTCCCACATCCAGCGCCAGAACTCCATGTTGGCGCGCAGGCGCTTGGCCTTCGCAGAAAGCTTGCCCTTGGCCTCGCCGCCGGTCTCCTCGAGATAGGCCTGTCGCAGCAGCTCAAACTGCGGGTGGACGGGGTGGAGACGGGCGAGGGCTGCAGCCATGTCTTCGGTTTCGGCCAGATCGGCCATCACCACGACCGGAGACCACAGCTGCGGCTTGCGATCGAGATTGGAATTCAGCATGGCCGCTGGATACAGGATGCGGCCGCCGCGTGCATGGCGCGCATAGACCAGGGCGGCCCTTGAGAACGCCAACTCGGTGACGGCCAGCGCTTCGGCCGAGGGTTTGGCGGTGGCTGCGGCATCTTCGGCTGGTGTGCCCGCCGCGGTGTTGGATGTGGGAGCTGCTGCCGCCGCTTGCGACTTGGAAACCGGGAGAGGGACGGCCGCTGGCGTCGCAGGCAGCACAGCCGTCCTGCCGGTGCGATCGAGTTGCGGGATGGGCAACAGGTCCAGATCAAGACCATAGGCCGGCGCCTGCCTCAGTGCGGCTGCGAGGGATCTGGCTTTCTCGGTCAAGCCGTCGGGCGTAACCCAGACGGGGGTGTCCTTGCGCGCTGCGTAGAACCGGCTCAATGCCTCGTGCTCGCGGGCGAGCGCCTTTGCTTCTGCCTCCGACCGCGTACTGTCCATGCGCGGCGGTACAGGTGCCAGGAGTTCGGGTGGCGGCATGTCCAGGCGGCTGCGCAAGGCGGTGGCCAACGCGGCGCCGGACGTGTCTGCAGCGGAGACCGCCGCACCTTGCGCGTGCGGTGTTGTGGCAGCCTTTTCAGCTTCGGCGAGACGGACGGGATTGGCGGCGGGCAGCGCCATGACGGCAGTCTGGTCCTGCGTTGCAGGAGCGACCTTCGTTGCGGACCTGCCATAGGCCGGCTGTCCCAGTTCCCCGCCCAGTGCGGCCAGCATGGCGGATGCCGCCAGCACCAAGGCCAAGCGGCCGGAGGTCTTCGAAATGGTCATCGTTGCCGTCCCTTGCCGGTCTGCACACGCGCCACTTATCCAGCCGAGCTATACATGCCGGGCCGCACGAATTCCTCCCCGGCGCAGGATCGGGGCGAATCACGGCGGCAGTAGGGAGTCTGGCCGCCAAATCGATATTTCGGAAGTGACAGACGGGGGATACGCGACGCCATGGCCTTAGCCTTCCACCGTTTTCCGCCTTGGCGATGCCGCGATCACGCGGCTATAGAACAGGGCGGGCCGAAGATCAGGGCCGCGCGTGGCCCGACTTCAACGTGGGCCGGATCATCACAATCGATCAGGAGACACCGTCCGCATGTTCGCCGTCGAAGTCCGCGACCGCATCATGATCGCTCATTCGCTGCCCGATCCGTTTTTCGGTCCAGCCCAGAACATGCACGGGGCCACGTTCGTCGTGGATGTCGCCTTCATGCGCGAGGAACTGACCGCGCAGAACGTCGTCGTCGATATCGGCGCCGCGCTCGATGTGCTCAACAAGACGCTCAAGCCATTGGCGTACCAGAACCTCGACGAACTCGAGGTCTTCAAGGGCAAGCTTACGACCACCGAGTTCCTGTGCCGGTATGTCTTCGACAAGATGCTCGAGGCAGCCAACAACGGTGCGCTCGGTGAGGATGGACGCGGCTTGTCGAGAATTCGGGTCACCCTTTCGGAGACCGATCTCGCCCGCGCCTGGTACGAAGGACCCGTCCGTGCCTGATTCCCTTGCCGAGGTGATGTTTGCCGTACCGGGCGATATCTCCAGCCCGACGGGGGGATATGCCTACGACCGGCGCCTGATGGAGCTGCTGCCGTCGTATGGGCTCGCTGCGCGCCACATCGCGCTTCCGGGCGGGTTTCCCAACCCCAGCGTGGATGACCTTGCGGCTACGGAACGAATGCTGGCGGCGACACCCGGAGAGTCGCGACTGCTCATCGACGGGCTGGCCTACGGCGCCATGCCTGCGGATCTGATCGGGCGACTCGACCGGCCGGTCATCGCGCTCGTGCATCATCCGCTGGCACTGGAGGCCGGGTTGACGGACCAGCGCCGCGACGCCCTGGTTGCCTCCGAGCGTGCCGCGCTGGCGCTTGCCCGCCACGTCATCGTCACGTCGGAGACGACGCGGCGCACACTGGTCGCGGACTATGATGTGAGCGACACGATCATCACCGTGGCCGAGCCGGGGACCGATCCGGCGCCGCGTGCCACCGGCACGGGCATGCCGATGCAGCTGCTGTCGGTCGGCGCGGTGTCCCCACGCAAGGGCTACGACGTGCTGATCGAAGCGCTGGTCATGCTGGACGATAACAACTGGCGGCTGACGATCGCCGGCGCGCTCGACCGCGATCCTGCAACCGTAGACGCCTTGAAGGCCCAGATCGAGAAAGCCGGCTTCGGAGAGCGCGTGACGCTGGCAGGCACGGTTGTGCCGGCGACGCTGGCGCGGTTCTACGAGTCGGCCGACCTGTTCGTGCTTCCCTCACGCTACGAAGGCTATGGCATGGTCCTGGCTGAGGCGATGGCGAGTGGCCTGGCGATCGTGTGCACGACGGGCGGGGCGGCTGCGGAGACGGTTCCGGACGCTGCCGCGCTCAAGGTGCCGCCCGGCGATGCGCCCGCGCTCGCGCGTGCACTGGCCACGGTCCTGGGCGACAACAAGCTGCGCAAGAAGATGCGCAAGGCGTCGTGGGAAACCGGCCGCACATTGCCGACGTGGAACGAAACGGCGCGGCGCGTGGCCGCTGCCATCGTGGGCATTCGCACATGAGCGGCTTCGATCCTGAATGGCTGGCGTTGCGCGAGCCGGCCGACCACCGCGCGCGCAACCGGGAACTTGCCAGCGCACTCAGCGCACGTTTCGCCTTGCGCGATGGCATCAGCGTCGTCGACCTGGGATGCGGCACAGGCTCCAACCTGCGGGCTTTGGCCGACCTGCTGCCGGCGGCGCAATCGTGGACGCTGGTCGATTACGATCCCCATCTGCTGGCCGCCGCGCGCAGCACACTTCAAGCCTGGGCGCAAACCGCCACAGACCTGCCGGACGGTTCCTTGTCGCTGACGACCCAGGGGCGCGCACTCACGGTCCGCTTCGTGCGCCACGACCTCAACGACGACCTGGGCGAGGTCCTGGGTGCGGCCCCCGATCTCGTCACAGCCGCCGCTTTTTTCGATCTCGCCTCGCCGGCTTTCATCAAACGGATTGCGCAGGCTGTGATCGAGCGCAGCGCTGTGTTCTACACCGTGCTCACCTATAACGGCATCCAGCACTGGACACCCAAACGCCCCGCCGACAACCAGATGACGGCGGCCTTCAACCGGCACCAGATGACCGACAAGGGGCTAGGTCCATCGGCGGGGCCGACGGCGCCGGCGCATCTTGCCGACCAGCTCCGCATCGGCGGCTACAGTGTGCTGGAGGGTGACAGTCCCTGGAAGCTGGCGGGGCCGCGCGACGCCGCATTGATCGCGGAGCTTGCGGCCGGACATGCAGCCGCGGTTGCCGAGACGGGCGCGGTCGACGCCAAAACGATCGCGCAATGGCGCGCCGTCGCCCACACCGGCGCCGAGATCGGTCACACCGATACGCTGGCCATGCCGGCTTGAGGGGCCGTACCCTATCCCGGCGACCGGACTATAGCCTTTCAGGTTTGGCTGGAACCCTCCCGCTCCCCATCCCGACCACCCATGACAGCCTACTTGGGGTCGTCGGAAAGGAGAGCGGGCTGGCGGTGCCAATCCGCCCGAGGCGGAAATGATCTAGCGCATCAGCCGCGGGATCATGCGGGCGAGCACGTTGTCCTTGCGGATCACGTAATGATAGAGCGCCGCGGCCACATGAACGGCAACGAACGCCAGGAGTATGAACGCGGCCAGGGCGTGATACTGGAAAACGGCTTCGGCGGTCTTTTGGTTCGCAGCTACGAGGCCCGGCAGCTTGAGGATGCCGAACACATCGAGCGCGGGATAATAGGATACGCCTAGCCAACCCAGCACCGGCACCACGATCAAAAGCACATACAGGCTCCAGTGGTTGAAGGCGCTGGCAATCCTGTGCCACGGCTCGAGTGTGGGTTCTTCGTCGGGCGCTCCATGCACGATACGGTAACCCAACCGCAGGATGACGACGAGCAGCACGATCATGCCGATCAGCTTGTGGCTGGAATAGAGCGCGTTGGTCAGGCCGTCCCAGATGTTGAGCGTGCCGCCGCGATACACCATCGCGAGACCGATCGGGAACTGCAGCAACAGGAAACCGACCACGAGCCAGTGAAAGCGGCGCGCGGTCGGGCTGTAGACTTCGACGGGCTTGTGCGCAGCGTCGGGCTCAGAAACTGCGGGCCTTACTGCATCATGTCGCGGCATGATCTGCACCTCCTGCCGACCTCATGTCGCAATCGAATAGCACATCGCCGCCTTCGAGAACATGGACAAGCGCCGCCGGCCGGCGCGCATCCTTGAGTGCCGCAAGCGGCGCCAGATTGATACCGGATTTTCCGGTCCCCAGAATGCATGGCGCAACAAGAACGTGCAGCCGGTCCAGGGCATCGGCGTCAATGAACGTGGAAACCGTCTGCGCACCACCTTCGATCAGTATGCGTCTCAATCCTTGGGCATGGAGCGCCGCAACAATGGCACCGGGCGAAAAGGTGGAGGCGCGGTCCTCGATGACGATCTGTCGGGCGCCGTTCGGCGTGGCAACCCCAGGCCTCGTAACAATGAAGCGCGGAGCGCCATCGTCGGCAAGCAGGCGCGCATCGCGCGAGAGGCGCCCCGCCGGATCTATGACGACGCGCGCGGGGCTGGGACCGGCAACACGCCGGACATTGAGCATCGGATCGTCGGCCAGAGCGGTGCCGATACCGACGACGACCGCGTCGACAACCGCACGCAGCCGATGCAGATGATCGAGGGCTGCATCGTTGTTGATCCAGCGGCTCTCGCCGCTCGGCAGAGCGATGCGCCCATCGAGCGATTGGCCGAGCTGGGCAACCACGAACGGCCGTTCGCGGGGGGCGGCCTTGATGCGTGCCAGGCTTTCAGCGTAGGCCGCAGGCAGGCCGGATAGATCGAGTTCCGGAATGTTGTGCGTCCTGGTCATGGTGACCGGTCCATCTCGAATCGAATGCTGAAGGTCTTCTCGCGCGCCAGATAACGCATGGACCATGGCGACGAGAGGGCAGCTTCTGCCAGCTTTGTCACTAACCCGCAATCTTGATGGAGATGCGACATTTGCGACCGACTGGTGAATGCAGGGTGGCTGGCGGAGTGCTATAGAGCGGCGGCCTGTGGCGTTGTGCCGTTGCCACGCGACAGGCGTCCGGGCCAGGGAGCAGCCGTTGCGAAAACCATCAGCACGTTGGATCGATGAAGACGTTCCTGCCTGGCCGCTGCTGCCAGTGCTCGCGCTCGTAACGCTTGCCTGGGCGGTGCTCGGCTGGCCGTGGCTGTCCGGACGCGTCACGATCCCGTGGGATGCAAAGGCGCATTTTCTGCCGCAGATCCAGTTCATGGCGCAAAGCATCTGGGCAGGCGAGAACCCGGCGTGGGCGCCCTACGTGTTTTCCGGTCACGCGCAAATCGCCGATCCGCAATCCATGCTCTTCTCGCCTGCCTTCTGGGCGCTCACCGTCATCACGTCCGACCCAACGTCGCATAGCGTCGATGTGACGGTTCTTGTCGCGATCCTGGCGGGCATGTCGGCGGTGGTCGTGTGGTTTCGTGACCGGTCGTGGCACTGGGCGGGCGCGGTGGTGGCTGCACTGGCGTTCGGCTTCGGTGCGTCGATGGCGTGGCGCATCCAGCATACGGGTCAGGTCCTGAGCCTGGCGATGCTGCCAATCGTGCTGTTGCTGCTCGAGCGGGCGCTGGTGCGGTCGTCGTCGCTCTACGGTTTGGCTGCGGGCGTCGTTGCCGGATTCCTGGTCTTGGGACGCGATCAGGTGGCTCTCTTGTCGGTCTACCTGCTGATCGGCTACGTGGTCGCCTTTTGGATCGGCTTGTCGGGCGCACCGTGCAATACAGAGACGAGTGTGGCCCAGCGCTTACGCGCAAGCCTTGCTCCACTTCTCGCCGGCGGGATTGCTGGTGCCGCTCTCATCGCACTGCCGATCCTGATGACGGCGCTCTCGGCGCAGGAGTCCAACCGTCCCGCGATCGACCTGATCGGTGCGGGCCGGGGCTCGTTGCATCCGGCCCTGTTCATCACAGCCTTCGCTCCGGATGTGTTCGGCTCGTCGGGGCGCATGGAGGACTACTGGGGTCCGCCGAGCTTCGCCTGGTCCGACACCGGGCTCTACATCGCGCAGAACATGGGGCAGCTCTACATCGGCGCGGTGCCGGTTCTGCTGCTGATACTCGGGTTGTTTTCGGGCGCGCTGTGGCGTCGCGAGATCCGGTTCGTCCTCGTTGCCCTGGTTATCGCTTCGGTCTACGCGCTCGGCTGGTATACGCCGGGCTTTGCGCTCATGCATGCCTGGCTTCCAGGAATCGACTTTTTCCGGCGACCGGCCGACGCCACGTTCCTGATGGGTTACCTCGCAGCCCTGCTTGCCGGCTTTGTCGCGCACCGTTTGTTTTCGGCGCCCCTGTGGGTACCTCGGCGTTGGCAGGTTGCGGCAACCGCGCTCGTTGCGCTCGCAGCCTTCCTCGCCGCCCTGTGGCTGGCCTGGCGGATGGACCGGATCGGACAAGCGATGCCGCCATATCTTATCGCGCTCGCAATCGTTATGACGGGGGCGGGCGTCATCTGGCTGTCGCGACGCCTGGAGCCTTTGCGGCCTGTCGCCGCCGCACTTGTTGTGATCGCATTCACTGTCGCAGACCTCGCCTATTCCAATGGTCCCGGCGGGGCGACTGCTCTGCCGCCCGAGCATTACGCCGTGCTCGATCCCGACACGCCGAACGAAACGATCTCACTGCTACAGCAAAAGGTCTCTGAAACGCGAAGCGAGACGCAACGAGACCGCGTCGAACTGATCGGGTTGGGCTTCCACTGGCCCAATGCCAGCCTGACGCACGAGCTGGAGAACACGCTTGGCTACAATCCCGTCCGATCGGCACTCTATTCGCGTGCGGTTGGCGCCGGCGACAGCGCAGGCAGCCCTGGCGACCGCAAGTTCACTGCGCTGTTCCCCTCCTACCGGTCGCCTTTGGCGCAGCTTCTCGGCCTGCGCTACATCGCCGCCGGGGCGCCAATCGAGACCATCGACAAGACACTGGCAACCGGCGATCTGCCGTTAATCGCGCGTACCCGGGATGCGTGGATCTATGAAAATACCGGCGTCTTACCGCGGGTCCTTTACGTGCCTGGCGCCAAGCGAGCGGATTTCGAGGCGCTGTTGTCGCAGGGCGGGCTTGACGAGGATTTCACGCAGGTGGTGCTGCTGGAAGATCCGCCCCAGCAGCCCGGCGCCCTGGTGCGGCCTGGGCGGGCGCGGCTCGTGTCGTCTCACAATACCGAAACCGTCGTCGAGGCGGACGGCCCCGACGGCGGCTTTGTCGTGCTCAACGAACTTTGGCACCCATGGTGGCAGGCGACGATCGATGGCCGGCCAGCACCTGTCCTGCGCGCCAATGTCCTGTTCCGGGCGGTGCCCGTGCCACCGGGGCGCCATGTTGTCCGATTTAGGTTCTCGCCCGTTCGCGGTGCGCTGCGTGACGTCATGCGCCAGCTCCATCGCCAGGACCGATGAACCGCACAAGGAAGCTCTGCCACTGGCTTTACAAACCTGATACATCGGCGTTCAGACCGAAGCTCCATGCTGCCACGCAATTCCGGCGGCAGCAGTGACGCAGAACGCACAAGACAGCCGAAGAAAGCCGAACGCACCCCGTGAAACTCGATATCCTCGCCCTCTACCAGCGCGCCCTCGCGATGCTCTCGAGCGAACGCCTGCTTGCCGTGGCGCTCGCGCTGGCCTCGGTTGCGCTTGCGGCCGTGCAACTGGCCGAGCCGGTGCTGTTCGGCTGGGTGGTCGATGCGCTGTCGGGCAACAAGACGGCATTCGGCCTGATCGGCCTGTGGGCCATTCTGGGTCTTGCCGGCATTCTGGCCGGCGTCGTTGTAGCGATTTATGCAGACCGGCTCGCCCATCGCCGCCGACTGGCCGCAATGGCAGAGGCCTTCGACCGGGCGATTGCACTACCGGTGGGCTATCATACCGAGCGCGGCACCGGTGCGGTCACCAACACGATCCTCAGAGGTACAGACGAACTGTTCTGGGTGTGGCTGGGTGCGATGCGCGAGCAGATGACGGCGGTCGCCGGTGTCCTGTTCCTTATCCCGACAGCACTCAGCATCGATGCGCGCATGACGGCGATCCTGGTCGCCCTGGCGATCATCTACACGTTGCTGAACCTCTATGTGGTCAAGCGCACACGTACCGACCAGATGAAGGTCGAGGGCTACCACAGCGACGTCACCGGACGTGTCGTCGACGTCCTGGGCAATGTGACGGTGGTGCAGAGCTACACGCGGCTGGCGGCGGAGAGCGAGGCGCTGAAGGCCGTGATGGGCAACCTGCTCAATGCGCAATACCCGGTGCTGACGTGGTGGGGCATCCTGACCATCCTGCAAAAGGCGGCGGCAACGGTCGCCATGGTCGCAATCTTCGCCATCGGCGCGCTGCTCGCTGTCAGGGGAGAACTCACGGTCGGCGAGATCGTCAGCTTCGTCGCCTTCGCCAATCTCCTGATCGGCAAGCTCGACCAGATCTCGAGTTTCGTGGTGCGGGTGCAACAGGCGGCGCCGGCGCTCGACCGGTACTTCGCGCTGGTCGATGAGAAGCCGGCGATTGCCGACAAGCCTGGCGCCGTCGAACTGGACAACGTCAAGGGCGAGGTCGCCTACGAGAGCGTCTCATTCGCGTTTCCGGGCAGCGCGCAGGGCGTCAGTGAGCTGTCGTTTCGAGCGCGCCAGGGCGAGACGATCGCCCTCGTTGGGCCGACCGGCTCGGGCAAATCGACGACGATGGCACTGCTGCAGCGGTTGCGGGCACCCGATGCCGGCCGCATCCTGATCGACGGGCATGACATCGCGGATGTCACGCAACATACCTTGCGCACCAACATCGCGGTCGTGTTCCAGGATGCGGGGCTGTTCAACCGCTCGATTGCCGAAAACATCAGGGTCGGCCGGCCGGGCGCCAGTGATGGCGATGTCGAAGCAGCGGCGCGGCTTGCCGAAGCGCACGACTTCATCATGCGCAAGCCTGACGGTTATGCCACGCAGATCGGCGAGCGGGGCGCGGCCTTATCGGGAGGCGAGCGTCAGCGCATCGCGCTCGCGCGTGCGATCCTCAAGGATTCGCCCGTTCTGATCCTCGACGAGGCCACGAGTGCCCTGGATGCGGAAACCGAGGCGCGAATCAAGCGTGCACTCGACGCGCTGCGCAAGAATCGCACGACCTTCATTATCGCGCACCGTCTGTCGACCGTGGCGGACGCCGACGAGATCCTCGTTCTGGACCAGGGACGGATCGTGGAGCGCGGACGTTTCAGCGAGCTGGCCCGCGCAGGTGGACTGTTTGCGCGGATGGTCGAGCAGGGCGGCTTCACGGCTCCGGTCGACCCGACGCCATCGTAAAGCCCACTGGAGCGGTCCCCGTCCGGCATTGGCGCCAACGGCTGAGCGCCTGCGCACCGGGCTTTGTGAACCTTGCCAACAAGAAAAACCGCCGCCTCGGATCGAGGCGGCGGCTTTCTGTTGTCCATGAGCGCGATCGCGGGCTGTCAGCTCAAAGCTTGTGCGCCATGCGCACGCGCTTGGTCTCGAGGTAACGCTTGTTGTAGAGGCTCGGCTCGGTATGAACCGGGACCTGCTCTGCGACCTTGATGCCTTCCGCGCGCAACGCCTCGACCTTCGCCGGGTTGTTCGACAACAGCCGAACTTCCGGCATGCCCAGATCGAACAGGATGTGGGCGGCCAGATCGTACTCGCGAGCATCGATCGGAGCGCCGATCTCGATGTTGGCATCAACCGTATCGAGCCCCTGATCCTGGAGAGCATAGGCGCGAATCTTGTTCACCAGCCCGATGCCGCGGCCCTCGTGGTAGGGCAGGTAGATCAGGACGCCGACGGGCGTCGATGTGATCCGATCCAGAGCGGCCTGCAACTGCGCATAGCAGTCGCACTTGAGCGAATGGAAAATGTCGCCGGTCACGCAGCCGGAATGGACCCGCACGATCGGGATCTCATCGTTGGCGGTATCCTTCGAACGGTGAATGAGAGCGAGGGCCTGCACGTGCGGCTCGACGCCCTGATAGGCGCGTGCGTCGAGCATAACTTCCCGACCACGGAATTCGATTGGCAGGATCGTTTGTGCCGACCAGTCGATCTTCAATTCAACAGATGTGACCACATTCGACTTCATTGGTTGCTCCAGAAGAGACCACGGCCGATTTATGCTCGCATTCGTGCCATGACGTAAAGAGCCCTTTTTGATGGT
>JTFN01001173.1_pt1 | contig 10818 bp, 8 predicted proteins | sample 235401 | NCBI WGS metagenome assembly JTFN01 (sample SAMN03067589, study PRJNA260952) | activated sludge metagenome | biome: Sludge; feature: Wastewater; isolation source: CETP activated sludge from augmented bioreactor treating industrial... | place: India:Gujarat | collected 2013-04 | reverse complement strand
TGCTGCTCCACTTCCTGAATATGCGCCAGTTTCAGCAAAAAAGCCTGCAAAAGGCCGGGATTATGCGGTTGTTGCACCAAACGCATTTCATGCTCGAAAAAAGCAGGCAAGCCCCCCTGCTGTTGGTAGACGCGCTCGGACTCGTCATCGGCAATCACGCCATCAAAATCAAAGGCCACACGAATCGGCTGATCGTCATAGGCATCCTCGTAAGAGGAGTTCAGGACCTGTCCAGCCGGATACCCTTGCTGCACCGCGCGATGCACGTCCTGCTGATTGGCGGACAGAAACAGGCTGATCGACAAGGGTTGGATATACGGGCTGGGATCGCCTCCTTGCAAAAAAACGGCTCGCGTAATGTCCAGACCATGGTGTCGAATCGAATTCATCACCCGCAGGCCGGTATTGGGATCGTTGCGAGACAGCAGCACCACCTCGACCAAGGGATCGTCGGGGGACAGGTCATTCAAGGCCAGCAAACGCCGGATAAAGGAGAAGGCCACGCCCGGTTTCAGGGGTTCGTGCTCGCGTGCCAGCTGATAGTCGCGATAGGCCGCCTCGCCCTGTTCCTGAAAGACCTGATGGGACTGGCTCAGATCAAACAGGGCGCTGGAGGCCAGCCCGATCACCAGCCGTTTTTCCAGGTCATAAGCCATGGTTTGCTCCGCAAGTGCGCAAAAAAACCAGCATACCAAAACACGAGGCAGGATCTGGCACTACCCAAGCAGAACAAAGCCTACTAAAGTGCAAGCACTATCCGCTTTGCGACACTGTGCCACCATGCCAACCACCAAACACTACACCCTTGTCCTGGGCAATCCCCACTACTCATCCTGGTCCCTGCGTCCCTGGCTGCTGATGAGCTACCTGGGCATGGACTTTGATGTGCGCTGGTTCAATTTCGGGCCCGCCTTCAGTACCCTGGCCTTTCACGAAATGGCCCCTGCCGGACACGTACCCGTGCTGCACACGCGCGGGCAAATCATTTGGGACAGCCTGGCTATTGTCGAGTATCTGGCCGAACAGCATCCCGGCGTCTGGCCCATTGACCCGATTGCCCGGGCCTGGGCACGCAGTGCCAGTGCGGAAATGCATGCCAACTTTTCTTCCCTGCGCACCCTATGCCCCTTTGCCGTGGCACTGCGCGCCCAGCATCACCGACAGGACATGCGTCTGCACGGCGAGCTTGAACGCCTGCAAACCCTCTGGCAAGAAGGTCTGAACCGCTTTGGGGGGCCTTTCCTGGCCGGCGAACGATTCAGCGCCGTCGATGCCTTTTATGCCCCTGTGGTGTTCCGTCTGCAAACCTATGGTCTGAAACTGGACCCCGCCTGCCAACGCTATGCGGACAGCCTGCTCGCCCTGCCAGCCATGCAGCACTGGCACCAGATGGCCTGTGAGGACAGCTGGCGCGACCCGGATCATGAGGCCGAAGTGTTGCATGTGGCCGATATACATCTGGATTTACGCCAGCCAGCCTAGTGTCAGCGAATAGCCATGTCAGCGCAGGCCTGAAAGAGTATCCTTGATGGTCCCGAATGATTTCGCTGGCAAGGATTACGCTGCATGGGCGACACGTACTTTCGCACGACACACTACCATTTCACCGAGCTGGACCCTCAGGCGCAGGACGCCTATACGGACTCGCTGTCTCAACAGGCACGGGCCAAGGCGGCCTGCCTGCGCTTTGATGTCGTACGCAAGGACCAGCCGCCGGGACAATGGGTGTTGTATGAAAGCTGGCAAGACAGCCAAAGCTGCCGGGACTTTCACGCCAGTGCTGCGGCCCAGACTCTGCAGAAAGCCCGGATCGAGCCGATGCTGAACCCCGCCGCGGCACCGGCTGACCCTTCCCTGGCCGCGCGCCCCGCCCGCAAGAAATGCCAATGGGACCCCTATGTGTGGATCAGTATCGCCATGTGTATCGGCGTGATGGGCACCGCTCTGGCCAGTCCGCTTTACCCGCTGTATCAGGACCGGTGGGACCTGAATGCCAGCCACATCACCCAGTTGTACGTGGCTTATATGGCCGCCGGTCTGACAGGCCTGCTGTTTCTGGGCCGTCTGAGCGACCTGAAAGGCTTTATGCCGGTGCTGCGCACCGGGCTGATTCTGGTCACCAGCGGTGTGACCTTGTCTGCCTTTGCCTGGGACGTGGGCAGTTTCCTGTTCAGCCGCATCATGATCGGGATGGCATCGAGCATGATTGTGACCTCGGCCTCCATCGGCCTGGGGCAATTTAACCGGGGTGGGGATGTACAACGCGCCGCCGCCACCACCTCGCTGATGCTGGCTTTTGGTTTTGGTCTGGGCCCGGTTGTGGGCGGCCTGATTGCACAATGGATACCCAATCCGCTGTTCTCAAGCTATCTTCCCTCCATGGTGCTGGGCATCCTGGCCATCTATGCGCTGTTCCAGATCAAACCCCTTGCCAGCAAGCAGCCCGTTGTGCAGGAAAAAAGCAGCTGGCGCACCTGGATGCCGCGGCTGACACTGCCCGCCACTCATTTGCGTCGTCCCTATCTGATTGGCTGTTTGTCGGCCTGCTGCGCCTTTGCCATGTTCAGCCTGTTTGCTTCCCTGGCACCCAGCTTCATGGAACAAATGGTGCCTTGGCATGGCCCGGCCACCAGCGGTCTGTCTATCGGGATCATCCTGTTTCTGTCCTCAGGCTTTCAGTTGCTGATCCGCCGCTGGCCCGCCAAGCGCAGCGTCATTGTGGGCCTGCTGTCCTTCACCCTGGCATGTATCGCCCTGCTGATTAACCTGTGGGCCAGCTCCTCGCTGCTGTTCATTTTGTGCGTGCTGCTGACCGCCTTTGGTCACGGCCTGTGCATGTACGGAGGCATGTCCATCGTGCAGCGCGTCTCGCCCCCTCACCAGCGTGCCGGTCTGACCTCCACTTACCTGATTACCGGCTATCTGGGCGCCATCCTGCCCATTCTGGGACTGGGCTGGCTGGCCGATCACCTGGGCCTGGACCAGGGCTTGATGATCTTTTGCAGCCTGATCGCCCTTGCCGCAACGGCGGTCTCCATCATTGCCTACCTGACGCCTGTTCTGCACAAACCGGCCTCCTGACAGCCCCCCCCGGCAAGCCGTTCCCCCTTAAGAACGGCTTGCCGCGTCTGCTGCCCCCGTATATTCCCCTAGTCCATTTCAGCGCTTTCCTAGGGTTAGACCTTAAAAAGAAACGCGGCGACCCTCAGTAGAATAAAACCCGCTCCTTAACGTTTGGCAGCAACTCGCGAACGTATCCAAGTATCGCCCACAAGAATAAGCAATCCTTATCCAGGAGGCATTATGGCTGTTGCATTAAACAAGCTGTTGGTCAGTCTAGGCGCGGCGTTGGCCTGCTCGGCCGTCGCACAGGCGGCGGACTATCCGGACCACCCCATCAATATGGTGGTGCCGTTTGCCGCAGGCGGCCCGACCGACAACGTGGCCCGCGCCTTGGCCGAGTCCATGCGACCCGTACTGGGCCAGACCATTGTGGTCGAGAACAAGGGCGGGGCGGGCGGCTCCATCGGTACGGCTCAGGTTGCCCGTGCCAAGCCAGATGGCTACAACATCCTGTTGATGCACATCGGCTTTTCCACCGCACCGTCGCTTTACAAAAAGCCCGGCTATGACGCCATCAACGGCATGTCTCCCATTGGTCTTGTGGTGGACGTACCCATGACCATCATTGCCCGTGAGGACTTCCCCCCCAATAACATCCAGGAACTGGTGCAGTACCTGAAGGACAACCAGGACAAGGTCTCCCTGGCCAATGCCGGAATTGGCGCAGCCAGCCACCTGTGCGGCACCATGTTCACCGAAGCACTGGGTATCGATCTGCTGACCGTGCCCTACAAAGGCACGGCCCCCGCCATTGCGGACCTGATGGGCAAGCAGGTGGACATCATGTGTGACCAGACCACCAACACCACTCAGCAAATCAAGTCAGGCAAGGTCAAGGTATATGCCGTCACCAGCCGTGAGCGGGTCCCCACATTCCCCGATGTCCCCACCATGCAGGAGTCAGGCTTCAAAGACTTTGAAGTCGGCATCTGGCACGGCATGTGGGCTCCCAAAGACACGCCCCAGCCTGTAGTCGACACCTTGGTAAAGGCCCTGCAAGCAGGTCTGGCCGACGAGGATTTCAAAAAGCGCATGGCCACCCTGGGTGCCACCGTCATGCAAAACGAGGCCAACCCGGCAGCCCTGCAAGCCAAGGTAGAGCAACAAGTGCCCCAATGGGCTGAGTTGTTCAAGAAAGTGGGCGTGGAGCCCCAATAAAATCGCTTAGCCCAAAGGCTTTTGAAAAGGACGCTTAGGCGTCCTTTTTTTCGGCTTGAGGAACGGTCTATCATAGCGGTGGATAGCCTGTTCGGATGAGAAAGAGGCAATGCGCCCTCAGGCTCCTGGCGATTCAAGAAACGCCGATCAAGAAAGGCTCGGACTTAACGACTAAAGGACATCCGGCCAAGAGAGGCTCGGACTCATCGAGTCTTAATCCGTCTTTCGAACCGCAGCATCCAGTTCCTGCAATCGCGCCCAAAGCTCCTGAAAATCCAGACCCTGCGTGATCAATACCATGCGCCCTTGCTGATCCGGCCAAGGCCAGTGAGGCACGGTCTGCCAAGGGTAGGACTGATGCTGCACGGCATGAATCACCTGTGGCTGGTCCATGCCTTGTACGGGCAGAACCGCCTTCAGGCGGAGGAGACGAGGGCCCGCCCATTGGCACAGATTCGACAGCCAGGATTGCAGCGTGTCGGCAGGCAAAGGCTGGGGGAACAGAGCGCTTAACGAATAGATGGAGTCTCCATGGCGGGAGGTATCCGGCATACTGACCGCCGACGTTCCTGGACGCTCTCCCTGCGGGTGAGCAGACTCAGAACTGTTGCTGTTGCCAGCCAGGGTGCCCGTGCCGTGGCCATGGCTATGGCTATGGCTATGCACATGATCGTGATCGTGATCGTGATCGTGATCGTGATCGTGATCGTGATCGTGATCGTGATCGTGATCGTGATCGCCAGTATCTTGCCCCAGCACCTCAAAAGCCTCCAGGCTCCAGGCCCGTCCTTGTCCGACTTGCTCGCCCAAGCCCAACAGGCTGGGAGCAACAGGCTGCCCGGCCCTCAGGATCTGCTGTTGCGCCAAAGGATTCAAGCCACGTACATATTCACGCAGCGCCGTTTCAGTCCCTGCATCCACCCGGTCACGCTTGCTAAACAGCAGCAGGTCGGCCACGGCCACCTGTCGCTGTGCCTCGGCATGGCGCGCCAGCGTTTCCAGTCCATGCTCCAAATCCACCACCGTCGCCACACCCGCCAGGCTGTACTTGCCCGCCAATTGTGGATCACTTAACAAGGTGTGCAAGATGGGTGCGGGATTGGCCAGCCCGGTCGTCTCAATCAGCACCCGTCGAAACTGCCGCTGACCTGCCCGCGAAAAACGCCAGGTAATGTCGCGCAAGGTCTGCACCAGATCACGCCGTATGGTGCAGCACAGGCAACCGCTGCCCATGGCCTCGATCACGTTTTCCTGGCTGTGCGCCACCAGATGATGGTCCAGCGCCGTCTGCCCAAACTCATTGATGATGACCAGGGTGTCGGCCATCTGTGCTTCTTGCAAAGCACGATTGATCAGAGTCGTTTTCCCGCTGCCCAGAAAACCGGTCAACAGTGTGACGGGGATAGGGCCTTGTGCAGATTTGGGCATCGCATTCATCCGGCTAAGGGCCCGCCGTCGGGCCACCAGCCATTATACGAAGCCCAACACTGTTCCTTCTAGCGTAGAAACCGGGCCTCAATCTGACGCATATGGGCATCACCTTGCAAACCAATAATGGTTTTGACGGAAGGCAAGCCGGCATCCACATTCTGAATGCCACCATCCTGGCGAATCTGGGCAAATACAGCTTGCATGGCCCCTACGGCCGCACGAATCGCATGATTGCCGTAAATCACCACGCCCACCTTGCCCAGTCGCGCAATGTCCGCCTCGGTCAGTTGAGGGTAGGCCGTTGGCACCAGCACCAGCGGCACCTTGCCGGTCCAGGCCTGCACAAAGGACAGAATCTGGTCTGGCGTGGCTTGTTTGGAGTGAATCAAAATGGCATCTGCACCCGCCTGCTCGTAAGCCAGCCCCCGCTTCAGGGCCTCTTCCTGCCCCAGGCCAGCAATCAGGGCCTCGACCCGCGCAATGATCAGAAAGTCAGGGTCACGGCGAGCAGCGCACGCCGCTTCAATCTTGCCCTGAAACTCGTCAATGCGTGCTAGTTCCTGACGCCCATCCGCCCGCAGGCTGGTGTCTTTAGGAAAGGTTTTATCCTCCATCACAATGGCACTGGCTCCCGCCGCTTCGTACAGCGGGATGACGTAGCTGACATTTACCGCATTGCCAAAGCCGGTATCAATATCGGCAATCAAAGGGATGTCCACGGTCGAGGCGATCGCCCGCATCATCTCCAGGTGGGTGCCCATCGACAGGATATTGGCGTCGGGCACGGCATAACTGGCTGACAACTCAAAACCGCTACCCCAAATTGCCCCGAAACCGGCATCCTGAGCCAGGCGGGCAGACAGGGGATTATGTGCGGCCATTGCCGTCATCAAACGCCCTTGGGAGAACGCTTCTTTCAACACCTGGTTTTTTTTGCTATTCACACTATTTCTCCGTAAGGAATCAGCTCAGTCGCGCAATGGCCTGGGCAATGCGGCTCATCGCCTCCTCCAGCTCCTGATCGCTGGAGGCATAAGACACCCGAAAGTGACCCGGTAGTTCAAACGCCGAACCGGGCACCACGGCCACCCCTGCACTGCGCAGGAAATACATGCACAGGTCCTTGTCGGTACTGATCAACTGGCCCGACGGGTCCCGCAGGCCCAATACGCCTTGGCAGCTAGGGAAGACATAAAACGCCCCCATGGGCAGATCGCATTCAATGCCCGGCATGACATTGAGCGCGGCTACCACATTGTCACGGCGGCGGCGGAACGCTTCCACAAACTCGGGCAGAAATTCCATGGGGCCATCCAGTGCGGCCACGGCCGCTGCCTGGCTGATGGAGCTGGTATGGGACGTCGCTTGCGACTGCACCAGATTCATGGCCTTGATCAGAGGCAGCGGACCGGCGGCGAATCCTACCCGCCAGCCGGTCATTGCATAGGCCTTGGAGACGCCATTGATGGTCAAGGTGCGCGCCGCCATGTTCGGCGACAAGGCAGCAGGCGTCGCGAAGGGTTCGTCGCTATAGCGGATTTTTTCGTATACATCATCGGCCATCACCCAGACATGCGGGTGGCGCAACAGCACTTGCTCCAGCGCTTCCAGTTCCTGCCGTGAATACACGGCACCACTGGGATTGGAGGGAGAATTGAGCATCAGCCATTTGGTACGGGGGGTGATGGCACGTTCAAGCTGGTCGGCTTGCAGCTTGAAGCCGGCTTGTGCACTGCAACGCACAATGACTGGCTGGCCACCTGCCAACAAGACCATTTCAGGGTAAGACACCCAGGCAGGGGTAGGGATAATGACCTCATCCCCGTCCTGCACGGTGGCCTGCAAGGCGTTATACAAGGCTTGTTTGGCCCCGCAACCCACCTGGATCTGATCCGGGCTGAAATGCAGGCCATTGTCACACTCGAACTTGCGCACCACGGCCTCCCGCAAGGCCAGGGTGCCGGCTACTTCGGTATAGCGGGACTCATTGCGATCAATCGCTTCTTTGGCCGCCTGACGCACATGCTCGGGGGTTGCAAAGTCCGGCTCGCCCTGACTGAGGGTAATCACAGACTGCCCCTGTTGCCGCATTTGATTGGCCAGACGCGTCATCTCTTTGGTGGCCGATGCCTTGGCTCCCAACACGCGCTGGGCCAGCGCGATCTCTTCCTGACATTGCACAAAGCTCATTGTGTCCATCCTACTTTTACTTTGAAAACGAAACGGGTCAGCAGCAGCGGCAGAAATATCGCCATCAACAGCACCAGGCTATAGGCACTGGCCTGAGCCAAACGCCCACTGTCCACCAATTGAAAAACCTCGATAGGCAGGGTGCTCATCCCGCCAAAATACAGAACCACCGTGGCGGATAACTCCGACAAGGTCGTGATCCACATCAGCACCGTGGCCGCAATGACGGCAGGCCATACCACCGGCAGAACGACCTTTGCAAAGGTGGGCATCGGGGCCACGCCCAAACTGATAGAGGCCTCCTCGATAGAATTGCGCAAGTTATGCAAAGGCCCCATGGCCGCCCGCACACTGGTGGGCACCCGGCGTAAAAAGTAGGCCAGCGCCATAATCACCCAACTGCCCGTCAGCACCAGCCAGCCGCTGTTAAACACATTGATCAAAGCAATGCCCAGTACCGTGCCGGCAATCGTCAAGGGCAGCATGACCAGCACATCCAGGCCCGCACTCAGGCCTGACGGCCGTTTCACGATCAGATAGGCCGCCACGATGGAAAACACGGCACCAGTACTGGTTGCCGCAGCACCCAGCAGCAAGGAGTTGTACAAAGGTCCGGGGGCCTGCACCAAGGCTTGCTGCATATGGCTCAAGGTAAAGCCGCCATACTTCAGCACCGGCCCGATAGAGGGCGTAAATGCAGTGACAATCACCACCATCACGGGTAGCACTGACAGCACAATCAGGATCGATACCAACGTGGCACACACAGCGGCCTGCCAGGCACGCAGGGGCACGCGCTCCGGAGCTCGTCCGGACTCCATCTGATAGGTGCGTCGGGCTACCACCCACTTTTGAATAAGCAGCAAGGCCAGGCCCAAAAACACCAGCAAAGAAGCCATGGTGGTCTGCATTTGCGGATTACCACCCATCTCGCTGACAAACTCGTTATATGTCTTGACCGCCAGCACGGGGGTGCGGGCTCCCAGAATGGCCGGAACACCAAAATCCCCGATGACATGCATGAAAACCAGCACCGCGGCACCACATAAAGCTGGCACCATCAAAGGAAAGGTCACCGTGCGCAAGGTGCGAACGGGGGAGCTGCCCAGACTCAGGCCCGCCTCTTCCAGGTTGCGATCCATGGACTTCAAACCTACCAGCACGGCAACATAGGCGTACACGTAGTTGTTCAAGGTCATCACAAAAACCAGACCCCACCAGGCATACAAGGACGGCAGTTCCAGACCCAAGGGCGCCAGCAAGCTATTGAGCACACCTTGTTTACCCAGCACCACGATCCAGGCCGCCGCCACCACCACATCTGGAATGACCAGGGTCAGCAGGGGCAAAACACCCAGACAGGCAGCCAAGGGGAAGGAAAAGCGAGCGGCGGCCAGGGCCAAACCAGCGCCCAGCACCAGACTGAGCAGGGTAACCGCGCCTCCTAGCCACAAGGTGTTGAACAGGCTCTCCCGGTAAGCGGGCTCAGAGAAGAACTGCACGTAGCCGTGCAAGCCAAACTGACCTTCCTTGTTGAACAGGGAACTGGTCAGCATGGACAAGACCGGCCACAGTAAAAAGTAGCCCAGCAAGGCCACCGCCCCCAGCGCCAGCATCAACCAGGCTGGATCGCGTCGCAAAGAACCCAGCATCATGTCCGCTCCACCAAAAGAGCCGACTCGGGAACACGCAATACCACCGCATCGCCCCGTTCCCAACTTTGGCTGACGCCGGTATTCCAGACCACCGCCTTCAGAAAACCGAATTCGGTGCGCAATTGATATGCCGTGCTGGGGCCCCGGTAATCCACGCTCTCAATTCGCGCGGCAATGTCCCCCTCGTCAAGCGGACGCAAGGCATCCACACTCAGGGTTTCAGGCCGCACAGCCAACATCGTCTGCTCAGAAAAACGCCCGGCAGACTGGATACGCACAATGCAGCCTGCCGTCCGGAAGCGGCGGCAGCCGTCTGTGGCTTGACCGATCTCCTCCTGAAGCTCGATCAGATTGGCCCCTCCGACAAAATCAGCCACAAAGCTGTTGTCAGGGCAGCGATAAATCTGCTCAGGTGTCCCGACCTGGCGGACGCAGCCCCGATCCATGACGGCAATGTAATCAGACACGCTCAGCGCTTCTTCTTGATCATGCGTCACAAACACGGTAGTAATGCCGGCTTCCTGCTGCAAGTCCCGCAGCATCTCGCGCAGATCGGTGCGCAGCTTTGCATCCAGGGCAGACAAAGGCTCATCCAGCAAGAGCAGATCGGGCTTGATCACCAAAGCGCGTGCCATGGCCACTCGCTGTCGCTGCCCACCAGACAAGGCGGACGGCAAAGCATCTGCCTTGTCCTTCAAGCCCACGCGCGCCAGCATTTCCAAAGCGGAGACACGAGCCTGGGAGCGAGACTGACCACGCGCCAGCAAACCGTAGCTGACGTTATCCAGCACGCTGCGATCCGGAAACAGCGCGTAATCCTGAAACACCATGCCCACATTGCGTTTGTGCACAGGCACTCGCGTCATGTCTGTTTGGCCGAACAGCACCTTGCCATGATCAGGGCGCACAAACCCGGCCAGCATGCGCAGCAAGGTCGTCTTGCCACAACCCGATGGCCCCAGCAGGGTAAACAAGGAGCCACTAGGGATGTCCAGATCCAAACCGTGAAACAAAGTCTGTGAGCCGTAGCTTTGCTCAATACCTGATAGATATATCTGCATACCCGTCCCGCCTAGCGCTGGGAAACCAGTGCACGCCAACGTGCCAGGAAGGCTTCACGATCCGCACCCATACGATCATCATCCAGCGCATGCACACGGATCTGATCCATGGCAGGCAAGCTTGTCAGCGTATTGACCGCAATATCGCTGCGCAAAGGGCGGCGGAACGCGCTTTTGAACACCTCTTCCTGCGCAGGGCG
>JTFN01009776.1_pt1 | contig 10857 bp, 5 predicted proteins | sample 235401 | NCBI WGS metagenome assembly JTFN01 (sample SAMN03067589, study PRJNA260952) | activated sludge metagenome | biome: Sludge; feature: Wastewater; isolation source: CETP activated sludge from augmented bioreactor treating industrial... | place: India:Gujarat | collected 2013-04 | reverse complement strand
CCAGAAGGCACGCTTTGGAGAGACGCAATAGATGCAACAGGTCAACCAATTTTTATGGTTAACGATCGAGAAGCCATTCTTACAAAATATCGTGCAAAGCAATTATAAAAATAAAAAAAATTAAAGGCGATGTAATTTACATCGCCTTTCTAATACTCGTAGCAATTTACAAGAGAGGATATGTTTTTTTATATTCCACAACCGTTACATGTTTATAATCGTGTTCCCATAAATACTGTGTAAAATACTGCTGTGCTTCGGGTTCGCCATGAACCATAAATATGTTTTTTAGTTTAGAGGTATCGATAGCATCAAGCCATTTTGTCATTTCTGTATAATCTGCATGAGCACTAAAAGCATTAATAGTACTTATTTTTGCTTTTACTTTATACCAATCTCCAAAAATTCGAACATCACTTTCTCCATCACGAAGACGGCGCCCTAATGTGTTTTCTGCCATGTATCCTACTATAAGAACTGTGTTATTAGAATTCTGTATATTATTTGCTATATGATGAACGACTCTTCCAAACTCGCACATACCATCAGCACTAATAATAATCATTGGACCTTCTTTTTCATTTAGGCTTTTAGATTCTTCGACACTAGCTATAAATGATAGAGCATTAAAACCAAATGGATTTTTATGATGATCTAAAAATGCATTTCGAGTTTCTTCATCATAGCATTCCTGATGAACCCTAAAAATACTAGTTGCATTTGTTGCCATAGGAGAATCTACATAAATTGGAATATTGGGGAGTCTCCCTTTATCAACAAGTAAATGCAAGTAATACAAAATCTCTTGTGTTCTTTCTATTGCAAAAGCAGGAATAATTACCTTTCCTTTGTGATCAATTGCGTGTTGAGCCGCTTTGCGTAAATCTTCTATTGCAACAGCAGTTTCTTCATGTTTGCGATTACCGTAGGTACTCTCCATAATTATATAATCAGGAGCAGGAATATTAATTGCTGGATCACGAACAATCGCTTTTCCTGTTCGCCCTATATCACCTGTATATAAAATTCGTACATCTCGGCTCCCTGTTTCGTCTTTTTCTTTTTTTGCATCTACAATTGTGACAAGAACCATCGCAGAACCTAAAATATGACCGGCATCAAAAAATTCTATTTTTACATTGGGTCCAATAAACATTTCACGATTATACGATACCGTTACAAATTGACTAGTAGCTTGCACTACATCATTTTCATCATATAAAGGTTTCCAATCAAAAGTTTCGTTTTTCTTTTTTGATTGTTTTTGCCAATACTGAGCATCTCGAGCTTGAATATGTGCACTATCCATCATGACAAGATTTGCTAAATCACGAGTTGCTGGGGTTGTATAAATATTTTTTTTAAAGCCTTTTTGTGTCAGAACAGGAATAAGACCACAATGATCATAATGACCATGTGTTAAAATAACAGCTTCAATATCTTTAGCAGGATAATCAAATTGTCTATTTTTTTGGTCTGCTTCTTTACGTCTACCTTGAAATGCACCACAATCCACTAAATATGTTTTACCATCGACTTCAAAAACATGTTTTGATCCAGTAACTTCTTGGGCTGCTCCTAATGAATATAATGTTACGCTCATATGCCTACCTTTATAGTAATTATTTTTAATTTATTTTACGCCTACTTTTATGAAATAGCAAATAAAAACACACTTTCGATTTTTCTATTTATAGAGTATAATTATAAAAAATATAGTAGGATAAAACGTGTATAGTAGAGAAATAAAAAAAACTCTTGAATCTGTCTTAAAAAGAGGAGTTCCTCAATTTGGAACTTATGCAACCCCTCCAAGAGTTATAGATGTTCATACTCTAAAACAACCTTATAATCTTATGCCACTTCCTAGGTTTATTACTAACAAGCGTATACGTGGCAATATTGAGTATTTTTTTAGTACAGATACATACATTGGAACAATAGACATTCTAGATTCAAATTGGTTTTGTTTTACAGAAACTAATTTTTGGGAGCATGCCACAGGTAAAAAACTTTCTTATAGATGTTTTTTACCATTACGGCACATCGTACCACATCATTTGGATAATAGCGTTTGTGTTACGTTTCGTAAAAATCGCTATTTTAGAATGTCTTGGGATCACATAAAAAAAACTTTTTCTTTTGTTTTCCATTTCGAAAACGATGCTGCTCGCCCCGAAGTTGCCGGAGTTTTTAATTCTAGTAGTGATGAAGATTGGGGTTTGCTCACTTCGATTACACCATATCCTTTAAAAAACAGATGTTCTGTAGCTCATGTTTCTGCAATGCCAATAAAAGGATCTATCTCAACCTCTACAACTAAAAATTCTCCTTCGGCATCGGATGCAGGAGGGATGGGATTATTTTCTATGCGGTGGTCATTTTGTAGTCATCGCACAAAAGACTACTCTTTGACAGGGTTTGGGGACTGGAATGGGAAACGCGTTGTTTTTAAAATTTATACCACTTCGCAAGATCCTATAAATACAAGCATTTATAATGAAAACGTTCTGTTTGTTGATGGAGAAGCTACCCCTTTACCTCCAATTAGAATTACTCAGCCAAAAGGAATTTTAGGAACTTGGGTTGTCCAGGATATAGAAAGCATGGTAGACCTTGCGTTTCACCCAATTAGCGATACAAAGCGTACGGTTAGTGCTTTAATAATGCATACAGAATATCATACAATGTTTGGAAAATGTGATGGGAATATCCGTACAAAAGAAGGCTATGAGATTCCCTTAAAGAAATTTTTTGTTATCGCAAAAAAACATACTTTAAGATTATAGAGGTTACAAAGTAGTATGAGTGATGAAAAAAAAGAAAAATCAAGCCGACCTGTTTTGTTCGAAGCAGGAGAATTAGAAAAAACTCGTCGAAACCTTGGCCCAATTGATGAAGAAGAAGCAAAACGAATTGCATCTCTTCTTGGAGGTAAAATAGGAATTGAAAAACCAGAACCTGTAGATACTGCTGCAATTAAACGAATTGCAAGCGATTATCGCACTTCAAAACGTTCTGCCCATAATAAAAAAAATAGCCTTAAAGACAAAAAACGAACAACAAATAACAATGCGTATGTACAAAATATAACTAATAATACAAAAAAGGCTCCTATTAGACCGAAAATTTACGAATTACCCATTTGGGATTCAAAAAACCTAGCTCAATTATCAAAAGTAATGGAGTCAGAAGAATATAAAATTCAGCAAAACCAAAACATCCTTAAAAAAATATTTCAGTTCGCTATTGGCTATAATGATAAAATTTTACCTGACTATATCGAAATAACTTTAAAAGAAAATATTAGACATATCCAAAGTTTTATACATTCAATAAAATATATTTTTGCGTTAGCAACCCCTTTATTAAAAAAACAAATCTCCGAAAAACAAGACTGGCCAGAAAAAGTTCTTAACTTTATTTTAAACTGGAATATACAATCAATTAAAATACAATACCTGCAACTTGAATCAACTGAAAACTCTATAACTATTAAAAAAATGGTACCTATTATACGAAAGTTTTATCGTGAACTTATGCCATTATATTTTATTAACGAAGCTCAAATGACTAAATTAATAAAAAAAATGTATTTAGAAGTCTCTTCCCATATCCCTAAAAAGAAAGAACAGCTTTTAAAATATGCAAAAAATGCAACTTCTGAATGGGTATACATAAATAATCAATTAGTAAAAAGTATGTTCCCTTTACTTCTGAGAATGGCAAGCAAGGAAATGCACATTTATCCAGATTACTTTACCACTAATATATCTGAAATTTTAAGATTCTTAGGACTTACAAAATTCGATATAATATTACCTCAAAAAGATAAATCTATAGAAGAAGAAAACGAAAAGAAACTTAAACAAGCTGCTGAACAAAAAGCTTTGTTACAAATGCAAGAAGAAAAAAAAGAACAAAAATTAGTACTCCAAAGTTTAGAAGTTTTAGAAAGACTATTTCCAGAGGCTGGATGGCAATCATTAAATACAAAACCAGATCTGTTCCCCTATTTTCAACCTTTATATAATTTTCAGGATGGTTTTAACCTAATCTCAGAAAAAAATCCATTACAAATTACAATCATTCTTTTACGAATAATTGAAGATCTTTTTCAAGCTTGTCGGCTTATAAACTTTACAGTGCAAGGAGATTTAGATTTTGTTATCGCAAATGACTCTATGCAAAATATCTTTGCAACATGGTCATTATATCGAGATGATATTCTTGGAAAACAAATTTTACCTGATCTCATAGAATCAGTAAATCAATTGCATACAAAACCTGACTTTTTTTCATCCTCATATGGCAAACGGACCCTTTCTAATTGGCTATGGATCGAAAAACATTATTTTTTACCAAAGATTTCTTTTGATCTTATTTTTATGGCACGACCAACACCTGACAGTACCTATTTACCCTTACCAGCTCGGGTAACATATCTTAAAAATACTTTTACTAAGATTATTCAGAGAGCAGAAAAAACCGCCAAAGAAAATCCTAATCCCTATGACTCCGGGATCAATTTAGGTGCGTCGAATTTATGGGACAACTATGAGTTTGAAATTCAAAATACTATTTCTCATCGTCTAGAAATACTGTTAGGTGGAAAAAATTCCTCACTTAAGACAAATTTAAATTTACTAAAATACACTCTCTGTGTTATTAACGTCCTCGATTGGTGGATAAACTCTGATTTTAGTCCTGCATACAAAGAAAAAATTACCTCCATTTATCGAACAGACGAAGCTGGACATCCAATTTATACTGTTCCGCTTTTGTCAAATCAGAATAAGATTTTTATGCAACATATAAAAAGTAATCTACAAGGCAATTATGTCAAAAAAAATACCTCAGAAAATTCTGAGGTACAAAACACTTAAAAATCAATACTGTTAAATTATAGAATCAAGCAAATCTACAATTGTTTGATCAACAGCCTTTCCTTCTGAGCGAAGTTCTGTAACAGCAGATTCCTTATCTAAAATTCCTCGATAATTTCTTCGCGAAATTAACGATGTAAACATTTCTGCAATATGAATAAGCCGCGCAATCATAGGAATTTCATCACCTTTTATACCTTCTGGATAGCCTGATCCATCAAGGTTTTCGTGATGTTTTGTCGCTGCATCTATAAATATTTGTTTATATCTTTGAGGAACAAAATCTAATTTTTCGACACCTTTTTGTACATGACTACGTATTTCATACTTTTGCTTTTCATTTAATTCATTTGCTTGTAAAAGATCTTGGTCAATCGCTAAAAAACCTGCATCGTACACCATTGCTGCACAAAAATAGATTTTAGCTTTTCCAGGATTCATTCCTTGCGCGCACGCTAATTTATACACTAATTCAGATACATTTTTTGAATTATTTTTTCTTCCAGTCGAAAAATCTATTTCTGCTCCCAATCTCTCGCAAGTAACCGCAAGTTCATTAATTTCTGCTATTTCTTTATCACTCAACTCAGGTTCAGGTAGAGCATCTACACCCCATCGAGAACTGCCAGCAGATTTTAAGTCTTTATCATATAAATCTGTTACAGCTCCCAATGCTAATCTCTCACTAGGAGACCTATTCATCTGAGATACCATTTCAAGGGTTGCCTGAAATCGTTCTTGTTGATGTTTTGAACTTTGCCAACTTATAACCATAAATAAAACGACTAATAATAAAATTACCCCCAAGGCTATTACAACAACTGTTATTGCGGTTTTAATTGTCTTGCTGTTTTGCTCACTAGCCTTTGTACTATTAGTTATTGCTTCTGTAAAAGAACCTGTTTGTGCCGAGATTTGATCCAGCATCTTTTGTTGACTCTCTGCAGCACTCTTTTGGCTCTCTTTTAAGGCTTGTAGTTCTGCTTTTTGTTGTGACTTCATAGCTTCTAATTGAGCACTATAAAAATCTTTATTGCCACTAGAAGTTTCTATTTTTGCTATCTCTACTTCTTGCTGATTTATCGAATCAATTAAGCTCGTTATATCATCATCAACTACAAGCGGAAAGTCTTTTAATGAGTTTTTTACCAGATTAAAAGACTTCATATCTTCATTTACTTTGATTTCTTGAAGATATTCTAAATAAATTAAATGAGCAGAAAATAACACGGCATCTGGAACAGGTTCATCTACGTACATTTTCATTGAACTATTAATATAGTTGTATGCTTTTTCGAGATTTCCAATTGAATATTGCTCATTTGCTGCAGATAAATATTTTTCACCTATTGCCGAAGAAGCAAATACAAAACTTGTTAAGGTACACAATATTATTAAAAATATTACTAATCTCTTTTTATTCATAGGTTCCTACTCCAATACTAAATGTCAATTCTGCCCTATTTTCTATTCCACCATCTACTAACATAAGAGTATCTATTATACCAGTATTTATTCCTAAATCAATTGCACCTATCTCGGCAATAGGGATAAATAGCTTTCCTTTTAAATCACAAGCAAAATTTACTTCATCTACAGCTAAACTTCCTATTAGATAATCGGCAGATAAATTTAATTGTGTAGTATTTATACTAAGATTTGTTAAACCGACCCCTATTAAAGGCGAAAAAAATGGCGAAACAGCAGTCCCATCATATTCTGGATCAGAAGATAAATAATCGAACCCAATCCGTAAAAACAATTTATCATTAAACTCTGTAAGAGCAAAAGCAGGAACAAAAGAAATTGAATTCATAATAGATTCACCACCAACAAAAGTAAGTACTTTTGTACTAAAATTTAATTCACCGCCTACTGTTACTACATCTGAGTAATATAAAAATTCACCACTTGCACCAAACCCATATTTCACATTTGTTAAAGAAGGAGTAGAAATATAAGAAATATCTGCTGCATGGACATCTGCATTCCAACAAAATGGAGAATATCTAATCTTTTGTTTTGGTGTAAGGTATACTTTTTCACCTGTTGCAGTTGCTATAGAATTATATTCTTTATTAATTTGTTCACGTACCTCATCTGCCTGCTTTTTTTCAAGCTCTTCTTTTGAAAGTTTTGCCTCTTCCCTTTGTTTTGTCAAAAGAGCTTGTCTTGTAATAGCTTTATTAATTTGCGCATATAAATCCACTGCATCAAAATTATCAAGGTTATTATTTATAAGTTCTAAGGAGATAGCCTTAGAAAATTCTAAATTATTAAATATAAAACTTTCTCGTGTTTTTTTTAAAACATATGCTTCTATAAGTGTATATTCATTACTATTTTTATAGTTATCTAAAATTTCAACAACAGATTCTTTAGATTTATCATTAAACGCAACATTTATTTTATTTGTAACTTCCTTACTTAAGTCATTTTCAGCATAAAGCAGAAAAGCTGTCATAAAAAGAAAAATAAAAATTGAAGTACTTCTTCTAGCTTTTTTATTCAACAGAAAACCCTCGCTCCTTAAAATATATTCATACGTACACCACAACTTAACTGTGGTACTAACGAACTAATCTCAACAGATGATGAGACATCTGTTGGTATAAACCAAAGTTGTGCTTCACCATAAAAACTAAAAGTACTTAATACTTTTCGTTTTGGAATTGTAATACGCGGAAATTCAACCTGCCCTAATACTGCAGAGAGCATTTGAGCTTGGCCACTTTGCGTATCTGTAAAATATGAAAAATTAGCTCCAACTCCAAAAGCAGCACTTAACCAAGACCAATCTGGACCAAAGAAATACCTAAAAGGAATGGAAGCAACATTCGCTATAAGTTTACCACCATATACATTTCCTCCATATCTAAGTTCCTCGTCACTACCACTCATTGCATAATATTGACTTTGTGTAAGTTGCCCATATTGTGCCTGCAATTTAACGTTATCATCAAAGAAAGTAAGCCCTAGCCCTATATCGTATAATGTAGCACCAAAAAAGTGAGTGTCTACATACAAACCTTGAATAAATTTAGGAACTTCGTATGATGATTTATCACCATTTCTTAAAGCCAATGTCACAGAATCTAATTTTACATCGTCAGAAGACAAACCTGCAAATCGTAATTCTTGATTATAACTTCCACCTTCTCCAGGAGAAACAAGCTTTATAATAGGAGCTTCCTTATCAATCTGAAAAATACTTCGTGTAGTAGCAATTTGGCCATTCTTCATAGTACTACGTACAATTAAAAAATGGTACCCAGCAACCATATCTTCATTTTCAATACGATAATGCCATTTTTCTGAACTTCCAACTTTCTCAAAGGTCTTACCATTATCAAAACTAATATCTACTCGATCAACGGCTTTTGCTTTTACAGCTTCTTTTTCTTCTTTTGAAGCTTTCTTGTTCGTTAAAACAACAACATCTCTTTCGGTCAAAGCATACCCAGTAGAACCTTCTAAATAAGGCCTATCAAAAGCAAAATCTCCCATACAAAAATTATCAATAGAAATCCAAGGCCCCGTTGGGGAATAATCAAATGTTTGAATATTCGAAGCAACAGAATCTCCTTTCTCTGTTATAACCCTTATTTGCGCAGCATGGGATCCTGCCTCCAACATTTCTGGAGTCAATGCAAATTTAAAATAACCACTTGCAGAAACCGTAGTCTCAGTTAGCATCTTTTCATCAATATATAACAAAACTCGAACAATTTTACTTTCAGATTCTGTACGACCATAAATATTAAACAATCCGTTTACATGCTCTCCATTCAAAGGATACATTAAATTTGCTACTGTAGCTGGTTTTGACGTATCTAACTCAATATTGCGCGATATACGTGTAATATTACCAGCAGCATCACCCCCAACAAGTTCAATATTATAAATACCATCTTGTAAATCAGAAACATCTACAACTTGTGTAATAATATCATCTGGAACAAGTTTTATAAAAGATAAATCATCTGGCACATCACTTTTATTATCACCTATTGAATTTACAGAAACAGAGAGTGTTTGCAATCCAATATTATCCATTGTTCTTCCAGAGAAAAATACTTTCCCCGTAGAAACAGAACCATCTAACGGTAAATCTAATTCTAAATCTGGATCTGTGTTATCTATGTTTATTAAGCTAGAATACAATCCTTCGATACCATATTTATCATAGACACGAATAAAGAAAACATGTGTACCATCTTCTATAATATTAGTATCAAAAGTATATGACCAATTTTCTGTTCCAATAGCATCATTATATCTATTGCCATTATCTACAGATATCTGTACTTTCTCTATACCATTTTTATCAGAAGCAGTTCCCGAAATAGTTGCTGTATCTTTTACTGTAATTCCAACCTCTGGTTCTAAAACTTTGGCTTTTGGTTCTTCGAGCGAAACCCTGAAGGGAATAGAAACCGGATCACTCTTTATTCCATATATATCTTCTGCAAAGATGGTAACCCAATGAGCGTTATCGGAAAGCACAGCTAAAGGAATATCTATTGAATAACTATTAACATATTCGTCTGAAAGCAACCTGAACTCACTAGTATCTCTATCTCCATTATCATCTAAAGCATACCAAACTCTACAAGCTCCATCATCATCATAAATAACACCAGAAATTTCAAAATCAGAAGTAATAACAGCGCCCGCCTCTGGGACATGGATCTCTACTTTTGGTTTATCAGATTCATCATTTATAGTGAAATTATATTTTTGTAAAAAGCCAACATTTCCAGCAGCATCTGTAAATTCATATTGCATAGCATCAGAAAGAGGCCTTTCTTCTGTTCCTACTTGATTTTTTACAACAGGAGAATAATTTAATTTTTCTGGTTCTATTTTTTGAGGAGATTTTTCACCTCTTTTTTCGGCTTCAGATTGCATTTTTGCAAAATCTTCATCTGACAAAACCCCAACCCTAGAAGTTACATCTACTAATTTCCCAGCATCTTGTGGCAAAAAAACGATGGTTGTTCGTCCATTTACTGTTTCGCCATCAGGAGGAACAATTACTGTAGCTTTCGGTGCTATAGTGTCTTTTGAAACAACAAGATGTTTTATAGATTGTCGATTTGCTTTATCAATTGCTCGAACCCAAACAGGAACTAAACCATCTTTCAATTCTGTTATATCAAGAGTTGTTTTATATTCCGAAGAACCTTCAACATCTAATTTTGCAACTTCTGTCCAATGAGCTCCAGAATCAACTGATACTGAAACATTCTTTACTCCGTTTTCATCGGTAACATCTAATGAAAAATCAATCTTTGTTTTAACCCAATCTTGTGTTTTTGGTGTTTTCACAGAAATCATTGGTTCTTGTGAATCTACAACTGCACTAAAAACAGGAGCTTTATACGTAAATCCATCTCTATCTGTTGCAACGACTTGCACATCAGAATAAAACCCATCTTTTGTAGCAACTACAGTTATTACATTTTCGGTTACTGAAACAGTTAAACCTTCTATAGCTGGTTCGAATTTAACACTCACTGGGTTAGAAAGGTTAGCATACCCAGAAAACTCTTCTCCTTTTTTCATTAGCATATATTTTTCAGAAAAAGAATCTAGCGGAGAAGATTTAAACCAATAAATTGTCTCTTTATTATCAACTCCAGCAACAGGAGGATCTCGCAACACAGAAAGCATTCCTCTGACTGTTACTTTTCCTTTATTTACTATTGCGGTTATTTCAACGTCATCTATCCCAGCAGGTACATTATTAAGTGGCACGGTAACCGTATATACATTTGGAGTATCTGTTTTTGTTACAATTGCAGATGTAGCAATATCATTTATTGTTGCTGTTGCTTTAGAAATAGTATATGGCGAAGTTACTGTGGCCAATAAAACATGTGGTTCTTCTTTTGTGCTCGTAGCTGGTAATACAATTTGCATACCAGAAGCATACGGCTCGTTGTCCACCGATTTTATTTCTATTTTT
>JTFN01005325.1_pt1 | contig 10862 bp, 9 predicted proteins | sample 235401 | NCBI WGS metagenome assembly JTFN01 (sample SAMN03067589, study PRJNA260952) | activated sludge metagenome | biome: Sludge; feature: Wastewater; isolation source: CETP activated sludge from augmented bioreactor treating industrial... | place: India:Gujarat | collected 2013-04 | reverse complement strand
GCCGATCGTCGTTATTGCGGCGTGTGTAACTTGCAGGATGTCGAAAACCTAGCCTACATCAATGGTCAACAAGGGCCGGTGCAACTGCTCAAACAGGAGTCTTTTAAGGGCCCGACGGTACAGGCTCAAGACTTGCACCAGTTACACTTGATGTTTAGCAATAATCGGGTTCGGGCGCTGCTCATCAACGATTTTGAAGCACGCCAATTAGGATATTATCAGCAAAAACATTTGGTGATTGTGCCACTCAAATACATCGTTGGTTATCACTACTTACACAAGCAGCATGAAGCCTTGTTGGCCAAGCTCGATAACACCCTTGACGAGATGCACGATAACGGTCGTATCACGCAAATTTTTAATGACCATCAAGTGATTATCGAGCCGCTACAAGAGTTTAACCAGCCGCCCCATTTTCAGTTGGTGTCCGCCGCTGCCGGTTTATGGCGAACGCGCACCGCAGTAGATGGCTCAGGTCGTTATTGGGATATCATTCGGCACGTTTTTGAGCCCGTTACAGACGAGCTTGATTTACACACCAGTAGTTTTCAGCGTGCGGTATTGGGGCTACAAGATCAGCGCTTTGATATGCTCATTGGCAGCAATATAGAACAGGTTCGTGTGGATGCTATTAGCTCACGTCTGCATGTTGACTACGATTTGGATTTATATGTGTTTGCTCTCAATCAGCACAGCATCACCGCTGCCATGCAAGGCGCGTTGAAGCGCCCTGTATGTTTTGTTGCCGGGTACCATTATGAGCACTACTTTCCGACCGGCACATCATTTTACTATGGCAGCAACTCGCTGGATTGTTTCGTGATGTTAGATAAAGGACGGGTTGGCGCCGTGGTCACTTTCAGGGCCAATCAACCCGACTGGATTACTACGCCTTACCATGAGTTGAAATTACGTGAAGCGGATCCTCTTCATGTGCTTTTTCATAATACCCCGCGCGGTCGCCTGCTGCGGGATTGGTTTGATACCCAATTTAGAAAATTGGTGAGCTCGGGCGAGATTCGTCAATTTTACTCTGAGCCTGATCTTGAGCACGCCCAGTTAGATACTGACAAAGATCGTTAGTAGCATCCGCTGCTAATGAGTAAAGAGAGTTCATTTGCATGTTTCATATTGCTTTGTTTAACCCGGTGATGGCAGCCAACACCGGTAATATTATCCGTTTATGCGCGAACAATGGCTGTACTTTGCACCTCATTGAGCCATTGGGCTTTGATTTTGAAGAGAAGAAGCTACGGCGTGCGGGGTTGGATTATCACGATTTAAGTCGGGTTGAACGCTATCCTGATTTTGCTGCGTTTAAGCAGGCTATGGGTGCGCGTACCCTTTATGCCATTACCACCAAAGGTACTGTAGGTTATACCGAGGTAGCTTATCAGCCCGACGATGTGCTGCTGTTTGGTTCCGAGACCAGTGGCTTAGCGCCTGAGGTGATGGAGCAAATTGCACCAGCCCAACGTTTGCGAGTTCCCATGATGCCCAACAACCGGTCGCTCAATTTATCTAATACGGCGGCGCTGGTGAGCTACGAAGCTTGGCGCCAGCAAGGATTTGCACAAGGACAATAGGTAACGCAATGCGTGATTATGGCTTTTGGGTAAAACTAGCAACACGGGCATCAGTGTCGGTGGCACTGTTGTTGATTGTGGTTAAAGCCGGTGCTTGGCTGATGACAGACTCATCGAGTATGTTGGCCTCGCTGACGGATTCCATGCTAGATAGCTTAGCCAGCCTGTTCACCTTTTTCGCCGTTCGTTATGCTATTCAGCCAGCCGATAACGAGCACCGCTTTGGCCATGGTAAAGCTGAATCGCTAGCCGCGTTAGTGCAGTCGGCGCTCATCACGGGCTCCGCGCTGTTGTTGTTTGTGCATAGTATTCAGCAATGGGTGCAAGGCTCACCGGTACAGCAGCATCAGATTGGTATCTATGTATCGCTGTTTGCCATTGTCGCTACTTTAGCTTTGGTGATCTTGCAGCGCATTGTGGTAGCAAAAACGCAATCTAAAGCCATTGCTGCTGATTCGTTGCACTTTACCTCTGATTTAGCCTTAAATACCGCTGTTATTGTGGCCCTTCTTTTCAATGCCTATGGCATGGGCTGGGCGGATAGCGTGTTTGCTATCGGGATTGCTATTTTCTTGGCCTATGGCGCGGTGCGTATTGGCTGGGATGCGTTTCAAAGCTTGATGGATAGAGAGCTACCAGAAGCTGAGAAACAGCAGATTTTAGCTACCATTAAAGCGGTACCGGGGGTGTTGGGCGTGCACGATTTACGCACCCGCGCAGCCGGCCAAGTTCGCTTTGTACAATGCCATGTGGAGTTAGATGACCATTTGTCGATTCGCCAAGCTCATCACATTGCTGATACGGTTGAACGCCAGGTAGCGGCGCTGTTTCCGCCTACCGATGTGATTGTGCACATGGATCCACAATCGGTGGTACCAGATAACGGCGACACGCCTTTTTAGGGATGCGCTTGGTTAAACCAAGCTTGAATGTGCGTTAGCGCTTGTTGCCGATACGGGTCTGCTTCGATGAATAATTCATGCCGCGCTCCCCTTATCACTTCGATACGGCTAGCCGCATGCGGTAGTTGCTGCACAAACTGTTGTTGGCCTTGGTTATCGACAATGGTGTCAGCCCCAGCTTGTAAAATTAAGATCGGAATACTGATTTGCGCTGCTTGTTGCTGAGCTGCGCGCACAGCCGCAAAGGCCTGTGCTACCCAATTAAATGTAGGCCCGCCTAGTTGTACTTGCGGATGCTGATCGTACAAGTCACGGAACATCTGATAACGAGCTTCGCTATGCGTGAGTTCGTTTTCGTCAAAGGGCACCGTGCGGTAATCTTCCATCCCAATAAAGTACCAAGGCTTTCGCGGTTGTAACCACCGATTCAACAAGGCGCCTGATACTGCAATGGTTTGCGCTAGCCACTTGGGCGTACGGCCGGTATCTAGCCCCAACATAGGCGCTGAAAACACGGCTTTCTCAATTTTATGGTTGCCACGAGCTAGCATCAAGCTGGCAATAGCGCCGCCCATGGAGTGAGCCAGCAAGTATTGTGGCAACTGCGGACACAGTTCGGTGGCGGCGGCAGCAACGGCTTCAAGGTCGGTGACAAAATCTTCAAATTGGTCGATATGGCCATGGTGAGGATTATTACTTAACCTATCTGAGAAACCTTGGCCACGATGATCAAGTATGGCTACTGCGTAACCTTGCTGAGCCAACCACCAGATTAATTCTTGATATTTTAAGCCCGCTTCTACTCGCCCTGGGCTAATCAGCACCAAGGCTTTGGCTTGCTCCGGCTGATGCAAATACCAAGTTAAGTTTACCTTGTCAGGCCGCCTTAACTGCAGAGTTTGTACCTGCTGCTGCCAAAACGGAAGGATGGTTTGTAGATAAAAGCGCAGCCATTGAGGATCATTATCGGCTGGCACAGATTGCTGCGTCATTGCATGGTTACCGCTGGTTAACTATTGGGCCTCAACTTAGGCAGATGCTGCTTGTGCTGCGCTTTCATCCCCATTCACCAAGGGTAGTGTTACTGTCACTTCTAAGCCACCGTCAGGATGATTACGTGCACTCACCGAGCCGCCTAACACATTTGCTGCCCGTAAGCTTAACGCCATGCCTAGCCCAACGCCAGCTTTATGATGGCGCGAAGGGTCACCACGATAGAAAGGTTCGAACAGCTGCGCTAGTTGCTCTTCTGGTACGCCATCACCGTGGTCACGCACCAAGATAAAGCACTCGCTATCGCCAAGTTCGCAACTGATTTCAATACCATGTTCGGTATATTGCAGCGCATTGCGCACTAAGTTTTCTATCACTAGGCGCAACAGTTCGTCATCGCTAGCAGTAATCGGCCAATCACCATCTAGTACCGTCACCCGCTCGCCGTAGCTGGCATCTACGTAAGCCAAATCAGCCGCGAGCACGCGCATGAGTTCGCCGACATCAAGTTGTTCACGCTGTAGCGGTACTAAGCCGTTTTCTAGGCGCGATAAAGATAAAATTCGCTCAATGATGGTGCCTAAGCGATCCACATCACGGGCCATCTGGCTTAAGTGTGGGTTGCTATCAGGGTTATCATCGTCTTGGCTCAGCATCAAGGCTACTTGCATCCGCGCCAGCGGTGAGCGCAGTTCGTGCGAGACATCACTCAATAAACGCCGTTGGGCGTTTCGTGACACGGTAAGATCGTGTGCGGCAGACTCTAATGAGCGAGCTAGTTCGCCCAACTCATCGGAACGTTTAGGGAGGTTTTTTAGATGCAGTTGCTCTGCACCTTCGGCAATTTCTTTGGTAGCAAAGGTGAGTCGCTTCAACGGCTGCACCAACCAAAAACCAAGCAAGACTGCGATGAGCAAACTGCCAAATACCAAGGTTAGAGTTTGTGCTTGCTCTGATTGCTGGGCGTCGGCTTGTTGCTCTGCTTGCTCGGTTGCACTCAGCGGTCGAATCAGCAGAATCTTTTGTTCGCCTAAACTAAAAGGCCCGATCAATAAGCCATTGGCGAGCCGTAATTGTTCGGGCTGGTCGGCGGCTAACTGGCTTAGCAGCACTTCGTAATGGGTACTGGCTAAATTAGGCTCAAGCTGCAAGCGGTTGGGCCCGGCCTCGGAAGTGACAGCCGCTGCCACTCGATACTGGGCTGCTACTAAACGCCCTGGCGATAGTGAGCTGAAGGTTACTTGATCGGATAACAGCGGCGCCAAGGCAGTTTTAATACTGTCTTGTAAGGGTTCTGGCTGGGCTGGTTTGGCATACCATAGCGCTAATAGATAACCGCTGGTGGCTACCGCAAACAGCAGTAGCCAGAACAGCAGTAATAGTCTTAAAGTAAGCGATTGATACCAGCGAATAGCCATGCTGTCCCTAGCTTAGGCCAGTTGCAGTAGGCGGTAACCGCGGCCACGCACGGTTTGAATGCGCTCGGGGTTAAGCTCAATTTTTTTACGGATGTTGCTGATATGCACATCAAGGCTACGGTCAAATGGCGCAAGTTGACGTCCCAAAGCAGCTACTGATAACTGATCTTTGCTCACAACTTGGCCTTGTCCCTGCACTAAGGTTCGTAAAATATCAAACTCAGTCGGGGTCAGTTCTAGCTTAGCTTCATCGCAGCGCACTTCGTTTTGCTGAGGGTCGACCCAAAAGCCCGCATAATGAATAGGCTCAGGCACCACGGTGGTATTTGGAGTACGTCGCAATAAGGCTTTCACTCGTGCAACTAACTCGCGCGGGTTAAAAGGTTTAGGCAAGTAGTCATCAGCACCTAGCTCAAGGCCTTGCACACGGTCATCATCATCACCTCGCGCGGTTAGCATCAACACTGGGGTGCTACGTTGCTGCTGGCGTAAGCGCTGTAATAACTGAAAACCGTTAATACCAGGCAGCATTACATCTAACAGAATGAGATGATAAGAGCCGCTAAGGGCACGCTCTAAACCCGTCTCACCATCGGCGGCTAAGGTTAATTGATAGCCTTCTTTCGTCAGAATCTGCTCCAGCATACTGCTTAATTCGGCATCATCATCTACTAACAATAACTTGGTCATGGTGTTGTTCCTGAGTTTTCTAGAAGTATAGTTTTCTTAATTATGTAAAGAAAGCTGGTTGCTTTACACAGGGTTTACCTTAACTTTACGTTTCGTTAAGTTTGCGCGCTAAGGTATTGCGCCCCCAACCCAGGATCTTCGCGGCGTTTTGCTTGTGTCCTTGAGTATGTTCTAAGGCAAGCTCCAACGCCAGTTGTTCCACTTCTTTGCACAAAGGTGCCAAAATATCTTGCTCGCCGGCTGCGATGCGCCGCTTCAACTCCGTTTGAAGAACCACTTGCAGACCCAGCTCTGGCCCCAGCTCCGTAGCTGGGGCCGAATGTCTTTCGGCTTGCAGCTCGGGGGGCAGATCGCTTACTTCGACCACGGCGGCGGGGGCCATTACGGTTAGCCAGCGGCAGCTGTTCTCGAGTTGGCGTACGTTGCCGGGCCAAGGCGCTTGCTGTAACACTGCCATGGCAGCCGCGCTGATGCGCTTGGGTTGACCACCGAGCTCTTGAGCTGCTTGTTGCAGAAAGTGTTCCACCAATTGTGGAATGTCGCTACGCCGCTCAGCTAATGTCGGTAACGTCAATCGGATCACGTTAAGCCGGTGCAGCAAATCTTCCCGAAACAACCCGTCTTTGACTCGCTGTTCGAGATTCTGGTGGGTGGCTGCAATAATACGTACGTCCACTGTAACGGGTTCATAGCTACCGATAGGATAAAACTGGCCTTCTGCGAGTACTCGTAACAATCGCGTCTGCACTGCCAACGGCATATCACCAATTTCATCTAAAAAGAGTGTGCCGCCATGCGCTTGCGCAAAACGGCCTTGGCGGGCATTGCTGGCCCCAGTAAAAGCACCTTTTTCGTGCCCAAACAGCTCAGCTTCTATCAAGTCAGCAGGAATCGCCGCCATGTTGAGTGCAATAAAGGGTTTGTGCGCGCGCGGGCTGTTGTCATGTAGCGCTCTAGCTACCAGTTCTTTACCGGTGCCCGATGCACCATTGATTAGTACCGTCACGCTAGAATGAGAGAGCCGCCCAATGGCCCGAAACACATCTTGCATCGCTGGTGCTGAGCCAATCAAACCACGCAGCCCGCTGCTAGGTTCAACCGCGGTAGCTGGAGTGGGAGCTTGGCTGCGCTCTCTTTGTAAGGCGCGACTCACCGTTTGCACCACGTCGTTTAAATCAAAAGGTTTGGCGAGGTATTCAAAGGCACCACCCTGAAACGCACTCACCGCTGATTGTAAATCAGAATGGGCAGTCATCACGATTACGGCTAGCTCCGGATAATGATGACGCATATGCTCTAGCACCGCTAAGCCATCATCACCGGGCATCCGAATGTCACTTAACAGCACCCGCGGCTGGCTACTGGGCGCTTGCTGTGCCAAGGCCTGATACACACTGCTGGCATCGGCAAAACTGCGACAGCTTAAACCCGCCCGGGCGAGCGCCCGCTCTAATACCCAGCGAATGGAGCTGTCATCATCCAGAATCCAAATGTCCGCATTGCTGCTGCGGTTTGCTTCGTTGCTGCTTAGGTTGTTCATGTTAAGGTTTCTACATAGGGTAGATAAAGGGTAAATTCGGTGTGCCCTGGGCGTGATTGCAACTCAATCTTGCCACTATGTTGGTGCACGATATTCTGCGCTATCGCTAAGCCCAAGCCAGTACCGCCGGCTCGCCCACTTACCATAGGATAAAACAGGGTATCGCGGAGTGCTTCGGCAATACCCGGGCCGTTATCTTGAATCACGATCACCGCACATTGCCGGTAGCGCTTACCATACAAGGTTTGTTGGTGGGCGATACGGGTTCGTAGCACAATCTCGCCACCAGCTTCTTGCGCCAACGCTTCACATGCGTTCATGACAATATTGAGTAACGCTTGTTCAATCTGGTCTGCGGCCATGGTTAACTCAGGCAAACTTGGGTCATAATCTCGTTGCCAACGAATCTGTTCGGCACCAGCTAAACGGGCCACTTGCAGCACCCGCTCGAGCACCGCATGGATGTTGCTGGGCTCTGGTTGGGGCAACTGATTTGACCCTAACATGCGATTAACCAAGGTGCTGAGACGATCGGCTTGGTTAATGATTAAATCGGTATACTCTTGTAATTCGGCATCATCAAGTTCGCTTGCCAGCAACTGCGCAGCGCCACGTAAGCCACCTAACGGGTTTTTGATTTCATGGGCCATGCCGCGCACCATGCTTTGCGCTGCCAGTAGTTGCTGCTGTTGTACGGTTTCTTGATTAATGCGCCTAATTTGGTCCATTTGCCGCAGCTCAAGCAATACGCCAATGCGCTGCTGCTCTAGTTTCAGTGGCTGCGCAACTAGCTCGACCGTGATGCGTTGGCCGTCATGAAAAACTAAGGTCACGTCGCTGTCGGATACCGATTGGTCGTCATTGAGCGCTTGCTTGAGGGTGTTGGGGTCGATGCTGCTGTAGCTAAACAGACTAAAAAAATCCTGCTGTTGCAGCCGATTACGACTGCCATCAAGAAGCGCCTCGGCCGCGGTGTTCATGTAGGCAATACAATAATCGGTATCGAGTTGCACCACCGCGGTTAAGAGCTGATCTAAACTAGGTTGCACCACAGTGGTGCAATCAGCGTTAGTTGCCGTCATTGCCACCACCATCACCGCTAGTTGCTCCGGTCGCCAAGGCTGGGCTGTTGATATTAGCCCGCAGCACATACACCACAATAGTATCTGAGCGCGATACTTCGTTACCTTCGGCATCAAGCACCCGCAGTTGCAAGCGCCGCTCGCCGCGGTCGATATCGGTTAGGGTCAGTTCGGTTTGGCTGGAACCCTGCCAAGCAATGCGCTGATCAACTCGCAATTGTAACTGATAGCCATCGGGTAGTGGGTTGGGTGTGGTTTGCCACCGCACCGCAACTGAACCATCGTTGGCACGCACCGCGGCTTGTTGCGCGGGCGCAATGATCTGGGCCGTGGGCGCTGCGGCATCAGTAACCGTTGGCATGGCGGTTTGAGTTTGGGTAGTAACCGGGGTGTGCGTGGTGAATTCGGTGACTGGCACCGGCTGTAAGTTAATCACTTCAGCTTGGGGTAAGGGTTGATCCGAATATGTGACCGAGCCATCAGCATTTTGCCGTTTGTAAACTTGCTGTGCCGCTGCAGTTGAAACTGCAACGGCCAGCATTATCACAACCATGAGGCGGCTAATAAGCATCGGTCCTCCTAGGTTCAAACCTCAGCTGAATTAGACGCTGTAGTAAAGGTCGAACTCGATTGGGTGAGTGGTCATCTTCAGCGTCATTACTTCTTTGTGCTTCAGCTTAATGTACGCATCAATCATGTCGTCCGTCATCACGCCACCAGCGGTTAAGAACTCGCGATCTTTATCCAACGCTTCTAGGGCCATTTCTAATGAATGACACACGGTTGGAATTTCTTTCGCTTCTTCTGGTGGTAAGTCGTACAAGTCTTTATCCATAGCATCGCCAGGATGAATCTTGTTTTTAATACCGTCTAAACCAGCCATTAAGAGTGCCGCAAAACATAAGTATGGGTTAGCGGCTGGGTCTGGGAAGCGAACTTCGATACGACGTGCTTTTGCACTAGCAACCACTGGGATACGAATAGAGGCAGAACGGTTACGTGCTGAGTAGGCCAACATGACCGGTGCTTCGTAACCAGGGACTAACCGCTTGTATGAGTTGGTGGTTGGGTTACAGAAAGCGTTCAAGGCACGTGCGTGCTTGATGATACCGCCGATGTAATACAACGCCATTTCGCTCAAACCGCCGTACTGGTCGCCAGCAAACAGGTTTTTACCATCTTTGCTAATCGACATGTGAACGTGCATACCTGAACCGTTATCGCCAACAATCGGCTTCGGCATAAAGGTTGCGGTCATACCGTAAGAATGGGCCACGTTGTGGACCACATACTTGTAGGTTTGAATCTCGTCAGCTTTTTTAACCAATGTGTTAAAACGGGTGGCAACTTCGTTCTGGCCAGCAGTAGCAACCTCGTGGTGATGCGCTTCAACCACTAAGCCCATGTCTTCCATCACCGTACTCATGGTGCTGCGGATGTCGTGCGCTGAGTCTACCGGAGGCACAGGGAAGTAACCGCCTTTTACGCCAGGACGGTGCGCTAAGTTGCCGTCTTTGAATTCTTTACCTGAGTTCCATTTTGCTTCGTCGGCTTCAATTTTGTAGAAGCTGCCGCTCATGTCAGTATGAAAACGTACATCGTTGAACAAGAAGAACTCTGGCTCTGGACCAAAGAACGCGGTGTCACCGATGTTCATGCTTTGTAAGTATTCTTCAGCGCGACGAGCGATAGAGCGTGGGTCACGATCGTAACCTTGCATGGTGTCTGGCTCGAGGATATCACAAACCACGTTCATGGTGACTTCGTCAGTAAACGGGTCTAATACTAGGGTACTGCAATCTGGCATCAGTACCATGTCTGATTCGTTAATACCTTTCCAGCCGCCAATCGACGAGCCGTCAAACATTTTGCCTTCTTCAAAGAACTCTTCGTTAATTTGCGACACTGGAATGGTCACGTGCTGCTCTTTACCTTTGGTATCGGTAAAGCGCAAATCTACAAATTTAACTTCGTTTTCTTCAATAAAAGCCATAACGTCTTGTGGTGTAGACATGTGATCCTCCGCGATCGCAATCGTCAAAATGAACAATGAGTATAGCGTGCACTGAAACTTTCTGCACTGCGTTTGCACAAAACTAAAGCAAACCCCGTGCCAACTATTAAAACACTAATAAAATCAATAGCGAATAACTAAAATAACGATATTGGGGTCTGCTTTCACTCATCTTTTGCACCATCATAGTGCATTTATGTGCATCACGATAGTGCATTGTGATCATGCGTTACAATTGTGCGTCCCGGTAAAATGCACAAAAAAAGGGCCCACCCACGGAGCCCTATCGCAATCAATCAGTAACGAACAAGGTTGAACAATTAAAGATGCTTAGCCTTGCGTCGCAATAACGACGCGTACAGCAGCGGAATAACCACCAAGGTTAATGCTGTTGATACTGCGATACCGAAGATCAAACTCACTGCTAAACCACTGAAAATCGGGTCATCCAGAATGAAGAACGCCCCCAACATGGCCGCTAGTGCCGTTAATACAATCGGCTTAGCTCGCACCGCTGCAGCTTCTATCACTGCCTCGTTCAAATCCTTGCCAGCCGCCACTTCTTCGCGGACAAAATCCACCAAGAGAATGGAGTTGCGCACAATGATGCCAGCCAACGCAATCATCCCGATCATCG
>JTFN01007893.1_pt1 | contig 10879 bp, 12 predicted proteins | sample 235401 | NCBI WGS metagenome assembly JTFN01 (sample SAMN03067589, study PRJNA260952) | activated sludge metagenome | biome: Sludge; feature: Wastewater; isolation source: CETP activated sludge from augmented bioreactor treating industrial... | place: India:Gujarat | collected 2013-04 | reverse complement strand
TCGTTATTTGTGCTAGTTTGAGCAAATACAGAGAATATACAAACCAAAATAGTAATAAATGTATATATTTTTTTCATAAATAATATCCTTTAAAATAGAGTATAAGTGACAATTGTACCTTTTTTAAGAAAAAAATCAAGGTCTGCTACGTACTGGCCTTTGTCAATAAAATATCTGGGGGATTCTTCTAAGTAAATACTTCCATTAATTTCTTTTGGTTTATTTTTAATTATTTTTCGATAGTAAGAACGAATTGCATTTTTTGCGGCTTCTTTAAATGCTTCTTTTACCCCGTCAGTCTCTTTTTTAATAGAAGCTGATCCAGTTCCGCCAATTTTAGGATAGTTAATGGTTGTATATGATTGTAACAAATTTTTTTGTGATTCAGTACATGTATACGTAATCCAACAAGAAAATTTCTGACCATCATTTGAAATTAGTGGTGAATCGTATTGTATATGGGGATCCTTAATAGAAATTGTATTTTTAGGAATAATTTCGAAGAATTCAGCAACATGTCGTGCTTTGTCTGATGGTGTATAACTAAAATCCCAACCATAAATTTGTGCTTCTAAAATATAGGGTAAAAGTTCTTGTATACTTTTTATAGAAAACTCAGGCCCAGATTTAAAAGGAGAGTTTGTATCTATTTTGCTATTGTTTTCTGGTTCAATGTCTCCAGGGAAAGCGTTAAGAGAATACCAGATTTGAAAACGAATAGAATTCTGAGTTTTTTTTAAAGTACTTTGAGCAAACAAAGAAATTTGCAGTAATAAAAAAATAAATACTATCGAAAAGTGTTTTTCCAAACTTGCCATGGTTTTATTCCTAATCTAATACGTATATATAACCACGTGAATAAAAATCCACTAAGATGGGTCATGTGCGAAATTCCTGATTGTGTATTCATAAATTGGCTGGCAATTTCAATTCCTGCATAGATAGCAACAAGTAAGGGGGCTGGAATAGGTAGAATACCCCAAATGTAAATTTTTGAACTAGGAAACAAAACGGCGTATAAAAACAAAACCCCATAAACAGCACCAGAAGCTCCCAACAAAAATGTATAGTAGGAACCTGTAACCCAATAGACTAAAAATGAAACTAAACCTGAAAAAAATCCTATTAATAGATAAAACAATATAAATTCTTTAGATCCGAGAGTCTTTTCTGTTGCAATACCAAAAAAGAAAAGGCCAAGCATGTTAAAAAAAATATGACTAAGATTTGCATGGGTAAACATGTAAGTAATAAATTGCCAATAATAATGTGCTTGTAAAACATAGGTAACATTTAGTGCTGTATATATTCTAGAATTGGGGATTATCTCGTTTAATATATAAAATAGTAAATTAATACCAATTATAATAAAAGTAGCATTTGTATATGTGTACTGAAAAGGGCGGCGAATAACTGAATTGCTCATAAAAATTAGTCCTCTACTTCATCATCGTCGTCGTCTTCATCATCAATAGAAGGTTCGAAAACTATGTCTTTGTTAGAATGATTGACTTGATTTCTACCATGTTCCTTTGAATAATATAATGCTTGGTCAGCAATATCTGTAAAAGCTTCAGCTGAAATTGCTTTAGAATCAGGATTAAGCGTTGCAACACCACCAGAAATTGTTACATGTAAGGAATTACCTTTATATTCTATTTCCTCATTTTCAATAGTCTTTCTAATTCTTTCGGCGACTTTTAGTGCTTTTTTTCCGTCACAATTATAAAGCATTGTGACGAATTCTTCTCCGCCATATCTACATGCCATATCTTTACTACGAACACCTTCTTTTATTATTTCGGCTACTCTTATGAGCACAACATCTCCACAAGCATGCCCATAGGTATCATTAAAAATTTTAAAATGATCAATGTCAAACATAGCAATAGAAATAGGTACTCCAACTTCAATGGCATTCCCTATCTTTGTATCCAAGATAGAAAAAAAGTAATGTTTTAATTTAAGCTTTGTCATCATATCTGTCGTAGACATTTCAAGAAGAACAGAATTGCGAATTGAAATTGCTGCAAGTGCTGAGATAGTATTTATATGGTCTTTTTCGTATTTACTATATTTTGTTCCATTACCAAGGTCGATTCGTTCACCTAAAACTAGAACTCCATTTAATTTGTTTTGGGCAATAAGAGGAACGATTAGAGAAGGATTAAGTGACGTTAAAGGAGAAATGTCAACAGTGGAACCTAATTTCTTTACAAGCTCTTTTATAGTGAGAGGAGCAGCTGTTGTTTGTAATAATTTAACTAAGGGATGATTAAATTCAATTTTATAGCATATAGAAGCGTCAGTATCTAATCCCGTATATGTGTCATCAAGGACAAGGGTTTTGGAGTCGAGATCTTTTGCAATAAAAACGCCTGCACCTAATACTTTCATTTGTCCCATACAAATATACAAAATAGATTCTATAAGAGGTGAGAATTCAAGAACAGACGAAAAACTTTTAGAAATCTCAAGCGTTTGCTCAAGATCAAATATTCGTCGCTCTACTGGGATTGTTTCTTTTTTACTCATTTATATCCTTAAGCTCATTATTAATGATAGCATAGTTTTTCATTATATCAATAAACATTTGCCATTTTGGCATACTTTTTTCTAAAAAATCAGCATTTTCATGGTTTCGTGATGATTGGAAGAGAACTTTTATATTTTCAATCTCTTCAGGAGTTGTTTTTTTAGAATCTGCAAATATATTATCCATCTTTTTATACAAGAGTGCAAGGTTTTGACTTATAGTTTGTACAAGATCTTTTGCTGTTAAATTGATTTTGTCAATTAAGGTTTGCAGAGTTTTTTCAAATTCGGAATCACGTTGGCTATCCTGAACGTATCCTTGAATAAGTTCTGTACTGTATTCACCTTTTGAATCAAAAGAATCTTCGAAAGATTTAAGTTTTTCCGGGAAAACATTGCAAGAATAAATAAGGGATGAAAAAATCGATTTGTTTGTAGGGTTAAGAAAAAAACCTTCTAAAACTATATCATTTAAAAGTGAAAAAACCGATTCTGGAAGATAAATAATAAGAAAATTCTTTATAATTTCTAATGGAGTTACCCACAAAAAAGTAGTAGTAGTTCTTTCTTGAAGATACAAATTCATTTTTTGATTGTATCCATTAAGATGAAAAAAAACTTGATCTCCAAATAACTTTTTTATGCTTACGTTTAGTTTTTCGTCTTGTAATTCAGAAGAAATACGACGAGATTCATCTTTAAAAATTCGTTTTAACTTATCACGATATTTAGAAATATAATCATTTTGACTTATCATTGCTTCAGGTTCATAGGTTGGATCGTTTTTAGAAATACGCACTAAGTTTTTTATACAATCTACTGTTAATATTTGATTAAAAATTTCTGATATAGTTTTTATATGAGTTATAATATTATTTTTAGTTTTTTTATCAAGGTGGCCATTGTTTAATATTGCAATGCTTGCGATTAGAGCTCGAGCTAAAGAAGCATCAATAGAAAGGTTTTTAATTACATAATATAGATCTTGTAATACGGTTTCGGCTTCTTCTACATCAGTAGGAGAAAAATTAGGTTGTGTTTGTGATGTTATATTATACGACGAGTCAAATAAATGTATACAATTTATAAAGTTAAAGTTGCATACATTTAAAAAAATATCAAAATTATTAAGTGTGACTTGAATTTTGTGAAAAGGAGCTGTTGTTAACACTTTAAGGTGGTTTTCTAGGTTTTTACGTTGGTATTCTGTTTCTACAGAAATATTTTTTGCATTTTGCATTCGTTTCTTTTTTTCTGCATAATCTAAAAGATTTGACTGTGAAAAATCTCCATCGTTATAACCTGTTTGTATAAGTGTTAGGTAAACTTTTTCTTTTGTGCTAGTATCTGAAGAATCAGAAAGTTTTGATAATAATTTATGTAACAATTGTGTATGTTGATAAAGAATAAAAAGAGCTTGGCCAAAGGTTGGTTGTAGTTGATGAGATTTATATAAATTTGAGGAGGATTCTTTTAATTGATCTTCAATATTTTTAATTTTTATTTTTCTTTGTACCTCTGGATCTGAACTCTTAAATATAGATTCAAAAAACAGAATAAATTGCTTTACCAAAGTCATAAGTTTACTTTAATTATATTGGTATTATTATTCAATATAAGGCTCTAGTATTTTAACATAATTATCAAAAGTTTCGCTTAAAACAATATCTTTCCTTATTTCTGATGCTCCTTGAATTCCTTTTGTATAAGCACAAAATCTTTTACGCATTTCTCGACAAGCGATTTTTTCTCCTTTATCTATAATAAGAAGTTCAAGCTCTTTTAATCCTGTTTTAATCCTCTGAGAGGGAGATACTTCAGAATAGGTTCCGTGTAATAAATACTGTCTTGTCTGTTCGAAAATAAATGGGTTCCCCATTGCTCCTCTTGCAAACATAATTGCGTCACAATGTGTTTGCTCTAACATTGCTTTAGCGTCTTCTGGGGAAAAAATATCGCCGGAGCCAAAAACCGGAATTTGTCCATGTATTAGCTCTACTAACTGTGCAAGGATTGTCCAATCGGCTTTTCCTTCATATCCTTGAGCTCTGGTTCTTGGATGTAAAGTTATAGCATCTGCCCCGTTTTCTATTGCGGCAAGAGCCGCTTCTTTCCAGCTTAGATTGTTTTGATCCCACCCGGATCGAATTTTAATTGTAAGGGCAGGTCTTGTGGAAATTTGAGTTATCTCAGCTTCATTTTCTATAGCAGATTTGACAAATTTTACAATGCGTCCTAGTTGTTCGGGGTTGCGGGTAAGTGATGCTCCGGAGCCTGTTTTTATAATCTTTTGTACTGGGCATCCACAGTTTATATCAATCACAGATGGTTTCGAATTGTTCATGACGTATCGAGCTGCTAAACCCATTGTTTCTGGAGTAGAACCAAAAATTTGAACAGCATATTGCTGTTCATTTTGAGCTCGTCTGAGAAGTTTTTCAGTTTTTTTATTGTCACGAACTAAGGCTTCAGAAGAAACCATTTCTGTATACGTGAAGTTGCAGCCACAGTCACAACATATTGAGCGAAAAGAGCGATCAGAATATCCTGCTATAGGTGCTAAAAATAAATTACCCGATAAACATATATTTCCAATGTTTACAGGGTGATAAAGTGCTGTCCCTTTTGTTTTAGTTGTATTCAAAATAGTCTATTCTGGTAAATTAAAAATCTTACAACTATTTTTCCATAGTTGGTCAGCGATTTTCTCAAGATCCATTTCAAGCATATCTGCAAGAAATTCGACAGTAGATGGTGTATATGCTGGCATATTACGTTTTCCGCGGTATTTAGCAGGAACCATAAAAGGACTTTCAGATTCAATAAGAATTCTATCTAGTGGTATATTCAAGACCGTTTCGTGTAAATTCCGAGCATTGCGGTATGTTAAATTTCCGGCAAACGAAAAATAAACCGGCAAATCAAGCGCTTTTTTCGCATAAGCTGCATTTTCAGAATAACAATGAAAGATTGCTCCTGCAGATGGCGTTCGTTCAGATAAAATATCAAGAATATCAGCTCCAGCTTGTCTATTATGAATAATTACTGGTTTTTTTGCATGATTTGCTATTTCAAGTTGATTAATAAAAAGTTCAATTTGAGATCTTTTGTCTCCAAATTTTTTAAAATAATCTAATCCTGTTTCTCCAAGAGCAACAACACCTGGAAGTTTTAAACCATCTTCAACTGTTTTTATCCAGTCTTTACCAGGTGTAGCAACCTCAGACGGAGATACACCAATAGCATGGTATACACCCGGAATGGATTTTAAATTACCATAAACATGTGAGAAATCTTGTAGACTATTACAAATACTTATAATACGTGTAACGTGTGCTTGTTTTGCCTCTTGTATTACACGGAGTTGATCTATAGGGTCATCATAGATCAAGCCTATGTGGGCATGAGTATCAAAAAATTGCATGGATTTGTCCAAATAAGTTGATAGGATAACATACAGTTATCCTAGGAAGTTACAATAATATAATTATAACTTCCTACCGATAAAGATAACACAGGAAGTTGCTATCGTCAATCTAATTGTTCTTGTCTAGGTAAAAATATACTTGTTTGCAAGAATAAAAGAGTTAAACAAATAAAAAACCAAGATTGACAATCACCAAAACTGATGGTAAGATTAAGGGAAACCCTAATGGAGATATAGAGTGGCAAAAACTCGACAATATAAAAGATTTGAAAAAAATTTAGCACAAAAATTTCTTGGTTTATTTGGGAAGTTTTTTAAGCTAGTTAAAATATGCTTAGTTTCTATTTTCAGATTTTTTGATCGAAAATTAACAATAATGATAATACCTCATACACAAGAAAAAGTTGTTAACTTTCAGACAAATATTTTTTCTATTGTCACAGGATTTGTTTTGGTCATAGGCCTTGTTTGTTCTTTCTTTTATTTTAATAACCAATCGGAAAGTTCTTTATCAGAAATTGCTCGTCTAAAAGATGAGAACAAAACAACTTTGGCAAACTTAGACGAATTAAGAGATGAAAATAATAATCTATTACAAGCTGCTCAACGATTTCAAAGCTCTCTTTCAAAGTCTTTATCTTTAATTGGTATAAATCAAGTTTCTAATACAGATACCTCAATTCAAAATGGAGATTTATCATCTCTTTTTAGTAGCGAAGCAAAAGCTCAAGGTTCGGTGACAGAAACAGCAGATATTAGAAAGCTTACTTCTTATTTAGAGGGTGCTGTTCAGCCGGTAGAGCAAATTGGTAAAATGTTAGAAACGCAAGGTGATATTTTTGCCGACACCCCTAGTATTTGGCCAATAAAAGGTGGAATAGGACATGTATCAATGACATTTGGACAGAATTTACATCCTATTACAGGTCAATGGTATATTCATAAAGGTATTGATCTTTCTACGTGGCGTACTGGTGATTCTGTTCTTGCTACTGCAAATGGTCAGATTGTTACAGTTGCCTATGATCCAAGTTTTGGAAATTATGTAATAATAAAACATGCATACGGATATTATACTCGTTATGCACATCTTAAAGCTTCTTATGTTAAAAAAGGCCAATTTGTATCACAAGGTGAAACAATTGGAGCAATTGGTAATACTGGTATATCAACAGGGCCACACCTTCATTATGAAGTTCATATCGGTTCTGATGTTGTTGATCCAGCAAAGTATGTTAACATAAAAGTAAGTGACTAAAGGATAATCAATGTCTTTACGTGACGAAGTTTCTATAAACTCTCTTATTGGTCCGGGAACCTCTGTGCTCGGAAATTTACAAACTTCAGGCTTTACTCGTGTTGATGGTGATATAGATGGAAACTTAGTTATAGATGGTAAACTAATTATAGGTGAGAAAGCCCGTATTAGAGGAAATATTTCTGCAAAATCAGCTATCATTGGAGGAGTTGTAGTAGGAGATATTGTTGCTCCTGATGGAATTCAGCTTTTTTCTAGTGCTTCTGTAATTGGAGACATGGTAGCAAGAAATATCAGGATAGATTCTCAAGTTCTTTTTCAAGGAGCCTGTATTATTATAAGCGATAAAGAAGAATTTGAGAAAGCAAAACTAGAATGGAATGATAAATGTGTTTTGCTTAATAAAGCAGAATTTGTGTCTCAAGAGAATGAATAATGGAAGGATTAGATCCTCTTGGTCTTACATCACTGTATAGCTCGTCGTTAAAAACACAGAAAAAAAAAGAAAATTCTAAAACAAAAAAATCAACATTTTCAAGATTATTACATAAGGAACAAGAGTCTGTAATCGAAACTGATGATTTAATTTTTCATGAAATAGAGGGAAAAAACTTTGAAGAAACTTTACAGTTTTTAGTCGATTCTGTATATTCTTCTGGGGATGAATTAAAAAAAAATACATCACCCGAAAATTTTAAGCAGTATCACAAGTCATTGTCTGGTTTTATGCGTTTTGTTGTAAAAAATTCCTTTCAGGTTGAAACAATTAGACGTAGAAGAAGATTGTCTAAGAAACAACCTTATCAAATTATACAAACAATAAATAAAAAATTAGATGAATTGGCACGTAATGTTTTGTCTAATCAGCGTGATCAAATGAATTTGTTGGCTAAAATAGATGAAATAAATGGTCTTGTTGTTGATATAATGTCGTAACAAGACTTTGTTGGTATAGGAGAATATATGAGCGATGTATTTGAAGAAGAAGAAATATTAGATGACAGTGAATTGCAAAAAATTGAAGATGAGGAAAAAACAGAGGAAAAAACGGATTCAACCTTTGTTTGTCCAGAACATTTATATAAATTAAAATTAGAATATTCCAGCGAAGGAATTTATGCGGTTCCTAATGAAAGCCTTGTTCTTAAACCAGGCGATTATGTTATAGTTCCAACTCGTTATGGGCGAGATCTTGCTGTTGTCTTGGGGAAGTCAGAACACCTTGTTGAAATAAAAGAAGATGATATAGTGACTGTTATTCGTCATGCAACGAAAACGGATTTAGAAAAATCCGAAGAATATAAAGAGAAAGAAAAAGAAGCTTTTAAAATTTTTCGTGAAAAAGTTGAATATCATCGACTTGATATGAAGCTTATAGCAACACATTATTTGCTTGATGAACCTAAAATCTTATTCTTTTTTACTTCTGAAAATCGAGTTGATTTTAGAGAATTGGTAAAGGATTTGGTTTCTATTTTTAAAATGCGTATCGAATTACGACAAATTGGAGTTAGAGACGAAGCTCGTATTACCGGAGGACTGGGTGTTTGTGGACGTCCATTTTGTTGTAATGCTGTATCAGACCGACTATGTCCTGTTTCAATTCGAATGGCGAAAGATCAGAATCTTTCTCTTAATTCTATGAAAATTTCAGGACAGTGTGGACGTTTGCTCTGTTGTCTTGCATATGAGCATGATTGGTATTCTGAAAGTAGAAAAAATTTACCACATGAAGGTTTGCGCATTAAGTATGATGGAACGAATTTTAGAGTTACCGATATTAATCCTATTACTTCTATGATTAAAATAAATGGTGAGGATGGAAGAATTATAGAGATAGCAGCGTCTCGATTTAAAAAAAGAGAAGGGCGTTGGTTTATAGCAAACTAACGTAACACACATACAATGTTGTCGGTAGACTCATTAAAAGATTCTTGCGACCAACCATTAGTAAAAGTAATTGAAGAAAATCCAGCTTGTTCTGCATATTTTGTTACCATATCTGGTGTTATTGGTATGATAGGTTCGTTCTTAAGAATTTGTATGAAATGGTTGTCACCACGATCTAATTCTTGGCTTAATAAATATTCTTCTGGAGAGTTCTTTGTAATTTTAGAGATTAAATTTACACGGATACTTTTGTGAACAGGTATTTGAAATGTGCCGGTTGTATCAAAATTCATAAAGTTTCCAAATTGCAGTATTAAGGTTCCGTTTTTTGTTAAGAGAGATTTACAATCAAAAAAAAATTTTCGCAATAAGGTTTTATCATGTATAAAAATTATTTTACTATTTAAACATGAAATAATATTGTAAAAATTTTGACCTAAGAAACGGGACATTTCTAGTGTCGACATTTGAAAAAATCTAATTGCAGTATTTGGCATTCGTCTTTTGCGATTTGCTGATTCTAATAAATCTTAGCAATTATCGATTCCAGTAACATCATTTCCTAAACGAGCAAGATGGTGCTCGAGAGTCCCAATTGAGCATCCGATTCCAAGTATTTTTGCTGGTATTTTTGTTGTTTCTAAAATATTGGAGTAAAAATCTTTTTGTTTTTTAGAAACAGGATACAATTCATCATAATATTCTATTAAATTATTTAAAAATTCCATATATAAACAGTATAAGTCAAAAAAATCGAATTTACCAGAGTAGAGTTATAAAATTTATAAACCGGGAAAAATATGAATAAATTTTATTAACAGATTAAGTTTTATATGCTATATTATAAGAGTTAAAAAATGTAATGATGTTATTATTTAATAATAATTCTACTCTAATGTCCGACTAATAAATAAAAAAGTACAGTTCTAATAAAAATATTTTTCTTACTTGCACCATTATATTTTTTCATTTTCGAGCCGAAAAGAAATTAGAGAGGTGTGTAAAAATGAATCTAACAAAGAAAATCACAGTTTTTTGTACAAGTATTATAATTATTTTGTTTACTGCAATTGCAATAAATTCTTGTAATATTGGTTTGGGAGAGTCTGTAGATACAGAATCTCCTAGCTTAGCGATTACATACCCTCCTGTTGATGTTGTTATTAGAGATGAGTTTGTTTTTTCCGGTACTTGTTCGGATGATAAAGGCTTGTCATCTGTAAAAGTTACTGTTACAAATACAGATACAAATACTAGTTATGGCACTTTTTCAGCAACAATAAATGAAGATAAAAACACATGGTCTATATACTTAAATCAATCTACCGGAATAGATGACTGGGGAAGAGAAACGTGGTCTTTTCCTGATGGTAATTATACAGTAGATGTTGTGGCATATGATGATGCTGATAGAAGTTCGGGTACTAGTTCTCGCTCTTTTACAATTGATAATACTGCACCTGTTTTTATTTTAAGTAGTCCTGCTTCGATAGATAGTGATAGTCCTACTGCGTATGGTAAAACATTTAAAGTAAATGGGACAATTGCTGATGATAATACAGTAAAAACAATGAATGTTTCTGTATACGATACAGAAGGAAATTTAAAACACACTTTTTCAGAAAACAATATAGAAACCGCTGGTGGTACGAGTGTAAAAATTGCTGAATATGATAGTGATTCGACAACCACAGAAAATGAAAACTATGAAAAAATATATGATTTTACAAGTTCGGATAGCACACAAAAATTTAGTTGTTCAGTTGAAT
>JTFN01008353.1_pt1 | contig 10888 bp, 11 predicted proteins | sample 235401 | NCBI WGS metagenome assembly JTFN01 (sample SAMN03067589, study PRJNA260952) | activated sludge metagenome | biome: Sludge; feature: Wastewater; isolation source: CETP activated sludge from augmented bioreactor treating industrial... | place: India:Gujarat | collected 2013-04 | reverse complement strand
GACCAAACTATTGTGCAATCCACCTTAGCGCTGGCGCATCAATTGCAGTTGCAGACTGTTGCTGAGGGGGTTGAAGATCAAGCTACTTGGCAGGTCTTGCAGCGTTTAGGCTGTACCACAGTGCAAGGATTTTACTTCAGTCGGCCGTTAGCTGCGGCGGAGCTTGAGCTATGGCTCAAACAACATCAACAAGGACAACAAGCATGAGCAGAGTAAGCATGAACACAGCAAGATCTGCTAAGTTAGGTTGGTTAGTGGCGGCGGCCCTAGGTCTGCTGAGCGCCCCTGCCCAAGCCGAGTTTGGTCGCTTATTAGCAACCGGAGGCTTGACCAATATTGAAGGTGCTGGGGGAGGGGGAATTGTCCCTTGGGCAACCTTAGCAAGTTACGCCGATCAACAGCAATGGGGCGCAACCCTAGCCTTCAATGTAGCTGACGTTGATGACTATCAGTTGCAGGTGGGTGCCGCGACTGTCACCTATGATAATCGTTGGGAGTTCAGTTATGCGCGGCAGAACTTTGAGTTGAAGCAATTAGGTGGCGAACTGAAGCAATCGATTTATGGGCTTAAATATCGCCTTGCGGGTGATGTTATTTATGGCGCTATGCCACAAGTGAGTATTGGCCTGCAGCACAAACGCTCGGGTGATTTTAGCTTACCGCAAGCACTAGGTGCAGCGTCCGCCAATGGCACCGATCTTTACGTGAGTGCGACCAAGGCTTGGTTAGATGGCCCTTGGCATCGTACTTGGCTGGCTAACTTAACCGTACGCGGCACTCGTGCGAACGAGCTAGGGTTGCTTGGCTTTGGTGGCGACTTGCAGAACAACTACCAATGGGTAGCAGAAGCGTCAGTGGCGATGTTTGTTAACCGTCATTGGGTAGTGGGCATGGAGTATCGGCAAAAACCAGATAATTTGAGTTTCGCCAAAGAACAAGATTGGTACGATGTTTTTGTGGGCTGGTTTCCGAGTAAGCGCGTTGCTGTGGCTCTTGCTTACACTGATTTAGATGCCATTGCCGGGGCGGCCGGCCAAACGGGCGTGTATGGCTCGTTACAGATTAGTTTTTAAGGGGGCAGGCATGCGGAGTTACAACATTGCGAAGCGCCCGTTGTGGGTACTAGCTGCGGTGCTAGCTGGCAGTATTCATAGTGGCGCAGTAGCACACAGTGCCGCTCCTTTGAGCGCCACGATAGCGCCAACTGAGTTGCAGCAGCGCGATAATTCGTTGTATCTAGCGCTTGGTGAGTATCAAGGGCTGAGTCAATTGATGGAAGCTTTTGTACTTGCAATTGCGGTTGATGAGCGGGTTATCCATCATTTTGAACGAGTTGATATTGAACGTTTTCATCAGATGTTAACGTTGCACCTCTGTGAGTTAACGGGGGGACCCTGTGAATACACAGGAGCCGATATGGTTGAGGTGCATCGGGGCATGCGTATTAGTAGTGCTGAATTTAATGCCGTCGTTGAAAATCTGATCACCGCCATGCAGCAACAACAGCTTTCGGTTAGCACTCAAAACCGTTTACTTGCTATACTCGCCGCCATGCAACACGAGATTGTCTACCCACAAGAACAAAAATAGGTTATTCCTTTCATGATTAAAATAAAAATCCCGCACACGCTGGTGCTGATGATGTACATGATGCTAGCCGCGTTAGTTTTAACTTGGCTGATCCCTGCTGGTGAATTTCAGCGTAGCGTTAATGATATCGGTCAAACGGTGGTGCAACCAGGCACTTACAGCACGCTGGCGGAACAGCCTTGGCTGTCACCGTTAACCCTATTCACCGTGATTCCGCAAGCGCTCGCCGATGCCCAAGGCGTCATTTTCTTTGTGCTGTTGATTGGTGGGGTGATGGGGATCTTGCGTGCCACTGGCATGCTGGATGCATTAATTGGCTTGTTGTTAGCTAAATTCGCCAACAAAACCGGTTGGTTAATTCTGGGCGGTATGCTGACCTTTGGGATCTTTTCAGCCTTGATTGGCGTCGCCGAAGAGTATTTGATTTTTGTGGCCATGTTGGTTGCTCTATGCCGTGCGTTAAAACTTGATGGCATCACCGCCATGGGGATTTTGATTGTCGGTTACGGTATCGGCTATGGTTTATCGCTATTTAACCCCTTTACGCTGCTCATCGCGCAGGCGGTGGCCGAGGTTCCTCCGGCATCGGGATTGTGGTATCGGTTAGTATTGTGGCCGGTACTATTTGGGATTGGTTTTCACCATGTTTACAAATATGCCAAACGGGTTGCTGCTGATCCTAGCCAATCGTTACTCGCTGATCTGACCCCGGAACAAGGTAACGCAACTACTGAGTATCCGCGTTTAACGGGGCGCCACAAAATCATTTTGTTAGGATTTGTGGCGGTTTTAGGCCTACTGATTTGGGGCATCAAAGTTCACGGATGGTACTTGGTTGAACTGAGTGCGCTGTTTTTAGGTTTTGGCTTATTTGCGGTTATCGTCGCTAAGATGGGCGCAAATCAAGCTGCTAATCAATTCATTGAAGGGGCGGCAGAGTTAACAGCGACCGCCTTGTTGATTGGTTTTGCGCGCTCAATCGCCATGATTATGGAACAAGGCCAAGTGCTCGACACTGTGATCTATTATTTAGCCATGCCGGTAGAAGCCTTTGGTGCCCATTTTGGGGCCGTGAGTATGTTATTTATTCAGAGTATGCTTAACTTATTCATTCCCTCTGGCAGTGGTCAGGCGTTTGTGACCATGCCGATCATGGTGCCCATTGCGGATACCGCCGGTATCAGCCGTCAAATTGCGGTGTTGGCGTTTCAGATGGGCGATGGTTTAATGAATATGATAGTACCGACGAATCCGGTACTTATGGGCATTCTTGGATTAGCTGGTGTTCCTTACGAGCGCTGGTTCAAATTTATTGCGCCCTTGATGATTAAGCTTATTTTAGCTTGCGCAGTAGCTATGTTAGTGGCCGTTGGCATTGGTTATCAATAATTGGTTATCAATCATTGGTTAACAATCATTGGTTACCAATCACTGGTTACCAAGAACGAGCAGCTCTTGGGTGAAATGTAGGTGTTAGTAAAACGATGATTGCAAGCACCACCGCTTGGGTTGATTGTGATTGGTTGGCAGGTCGCTTAGGTGATCCGCAATTGCATGTGTTAGATGCAAGTATGACCAAGGTCGTGGGAAAAGAACCCATTGTCTACCCACAGTTGCAAGTGATTCCTGGCGCCCGTGATCTTGCGTTAGAAACTGAACTGACCGATACCGTGAGTGCCTTACCCAATGCGATGCCAACGCCAGAGCAAGTGTCTGCGCGTTTGCAAGCTTTGGGTATCGAGGCCGGCGACACCATTATTCTTTATGATAACCAAGGTGTTTATTCGTCGCCCCGCGCTTGGTTTATTCTCAAAGCGATGGGGATGCATAGAGTAGCTATTCTCAATGGCGGTTTGCCTCAGTGGTTGGCCGCTGGTTATCAATACTTAACGGGCTATGCCCCCCTGCCGAAGCGGCGGGGTAAGGTGATGGCGCAACTGCAACCCGAATGGCTGGTGACAGCTGAGCAAATCAAACAACGGCAAGGTTCGGCGGAATGGGTGTTGTTAGATGCTCGGTCAGCGGCACGATTTGCCGGTACGGCAGCAGAGCCACGCGCCGGCAGCCATGGGGGCCATATCCCTGGCGCGATAAACTTACCTTTTGCCAGCTTATTGAACGGCTATCACTATAAAACGGTGGCACAGCTGGATGAGTATTTTGGTGAGTTTGCAGATAAACATCTGATGTTTACTTGTGGTTCGGGTATAACGGCGTGTATTTTGTTGTTGGCCGCCTGGCAGTATTCAGCTCAGGCAGGATTAAATCGTTCGCTACAATTGTATGATGGTTCTTGGGCGGAGTGGAGCCAGCTTCCTAGCTCAGAATAAAAATCGCTATAAAAAAACACGCCGGCAGGCGTGTTTTTTGGTTTCAAACCAGCTGTAGGCGAGGTTAGACGTTAAAGCGGAATAAAATAACGTCGCCATCTTTCACTATGTATTCTTTGCCTTCTTCGCGGCGTTTACCTGCTTCTTTTGCGCCTTGCTCGCCACGATATTGAATGTAGTCATCAAAACCAACGACAACAGCGCGGATAAAGCCTTTTTCAAAGTCGGTATGGATTTTACCAGCCGCTTGCGGGGCCGTTGCACCGACTGGAATGGTCCAAGCGCGCACTTCTTTAACCCCTGCAGTAAAGTAAGTTTGTAGGTTTAGTAATTGGTAACCCCCACGAATCACCCGGTTAAGACCTGGCTCGGTGAGGCCTAAGTCAGCCATAAACTCAGCTTTTTCGGCATCGTCTAGTTCAGCGATTTCAGACTCAATTTCAGCACAAACTGGCACTACGATGGCATTTTCTTTGCTGGCGATCTCGCGAACTTTATCTAAGTAAGGGTTATTCTCAAAACCATCGTCATTCACGTTGGCAATGTACATGGTAGGCTTCATCGTTAATAGGTTATAGCTGCGAATGGTGGCTTTCTCATCATCACTCAAAGCAACTGAACGGGCCATATCGCCATTTTCTAAAGCTGGCAGTAGCTTTTGCAAAACTTGGATTTCAGCAGCCGCTTGTTTATCACCGCCTTTAGCTTTTTTACCCTGACGCAAGATAGCTTTTTCGACGCTATCCAAATCAGCCAGAGCAAGTTCAGTGTTGATCACTTCGATGTCTTCGGCAGGGTCTACTTTACCGGCAACATGCACAATGTTGTCGTTTTCAAAACAGCGTACAACATGGCCAATCGCATCTGTTTCACGGATGTTCGCTAAAAACTGGTTGCCGAGACCTTCGCCTTTAGATGCGCCTTTAACTAAACCGGCAATATCCACAAACTCCATGGTAGTGGGAACCACTCGTTGTGGATTCACAATCTCACTGAGCTGGTCTAAGCGTGGATCTGGTACCGCTACCACACCTGTGTTTGGTTCAATCGTACAAAAAGGAAAATTAGCCGCTTCAATGCCAGCTTTGGTAAGGGCATTAAATAGGGTTGATTTGCCCACGTTAGGTAAACCGACGATACCGCATTTGAATCCCATGCTTATTTCTCTCTCTGTGCTTTGAAACTGTGTAAGTGCTGTTGTGCTGCGCGCATATCTTGCTGTAATAACAGATCAATGCTGCGGCAAGCTTCCGTAATGGTATCGTCCATCAATTGTTGCTCATGAGCCGGTGCTTTGCCAAGTACCCAACCGGTTACTTTGCTTTTATCACCAGGATGACCGATACCAATACGTAAGCGATGAAAGTTCTGACTGCCCAACCGTGCCACTATGTCTTTAATGCCGTTATGGCCACCGGTACCACCCCCGGTTTTGAACTTGGCGACTCCAGCTGGAAGATCCAATTCATCGTAAGCCACTAAGATTTCTTCAGGTAAAATTTTGTAGAAATGAGCTAGTAGGGCGACGGCGTTACCACTGCGATTCATAAATTGCATCGGTTGTAGCACTCGTAAATCGAGAGCACCTTGTTGAATGCGGGTGGTGTTACCAAAAAACTTGGAATCGGGCTGCAGTTGTTGGCCATGGCTGCGAGCAAATTGCTCTACTAACCAAAAGCCTGCATTGTGACGTGTTTGAGAGTATTCGGGGCCTGGATTACCCAGGCCCACGAGTAAGCGAATGCGAGACATCAGAGCTTATTCAGCGTCTTTATCTGCTTTTGCTTCTTTTGCAGTTGGAACTTCTGCAGAAACTTCTTCAGCATCTGCTTCTTTCTCAACTCGCGGTGCAGTGATAGATACTACCGCTTGGTCATGATCTTCACCTTTAGCAAGCTCAACCAATTCCACACCGTTAGGTAGGTTAAGGTCGCTCAAGTGCAAGGTTTCACCCAGTTTCAAGTTGGCGATGTCAACTTCAACAAATTCTGGAAGATCTTTTGGCAAACAAGTGATTTCTAAATCTGCAACATGGTGAACAACAACGCCACCTTCTTGCTTCACGCCAACTGCAGTAGCTTCGTTGATGAAGTGTACAGGAACGTGAGTGTGTAACTTCTGACCTTTAACAACACGTTGGAAATCCAAGTGAGTCAATTTAGGCTTGAACGGGTGACGTTGAACGTCTTTCAAGATAGCTTCGTGTTTCTTGCCGTCAATCACTAACGTCAAAATGTGCGAATAGAAAGCCTCATGATCAGCCATGTTGTTCACTTTGTTGTGATCTAGAGTGATTGAGATGGCTTCTTTATCTGCACCGTACAAAATAGCAGGTACTTTTTCCGCACGACGCAGGCGGCGGCTCGCACCTTTCCCTGTATCAGTACGCAGTTCTGCTTGAATAGTAAAATCGATAGTTGACATATGGAGTGTCTCCGTTAAATAAAATGACGTCGGCTATTCGCGACCAAATACCCGACAAGTTCCTTAAAAATGGCTCGCCAATTTTAAAGGCGCGAAATATTACCACTGGCGCCCTTAAAACTCAATCAATACTCAAACATTGCTGAGATTGATTCTTCGTTGCTCACGCGGCGTAGCGCTTCACTGAGCATACCGCTCAGAGTCAGCTGATGCACTTTATCTAAGGCTTTCATTTCAGCACTCAAAGGGATGCTATCGGTTACTACTACTTGGTCAATATGAGAATCGCGGATGTTGCTCACGGCATTGCCTGAGAAGACCGGGTGAGTGGCGTATGCAAACACTCGTTTGGCACCGTTTTTCTTGAGTGCTTCAGCGGCCTTACAAAGCGTACCACCAGTATCAATCATGTCATCAACGATAATGCAGTCACGGTCTTGAATATCACCAATGATGTGCATCACTTGTGATTCGTTGGCACGTGGACGACGCTTATCAATGATGGCCAAGTCAATATCGTTTAGTAATTTGGCTAGCGCCCGTGCGCGAACCACACCACCGATATCGGGAGAGACCACCACTGGATTATGGAAAGCTTGTTGGCGCAGGTGCTCAAGCAGAACCGGGGTACCAAACACGTTGTCTACCGGCACATCAAAGAAGCCTTGAATTTGCTCTGCGTGCAAATCAACGGTCAGCACCCGATCCACCCCAACACTCGAGAGGAAGTCAGCCACTACTTTGGAGGTGATAGGAACCCGAGCCGAGCGTACGCGACGATCCTGACGTGCATAGCCAAAATACGGAATAACTGCGGTAATGCGGCCGGCTGAAGCGCGGCGCAAGGCATCTACCATCACGATTAATTCCATCAGGTTATCGTTGGTAGGGGCACAGGTTGATTGAATAATAAAAACGTCAGAACCGCGCACATTCTCGTTGATACGAATACTGATTTCACCGTCACTAAAACGGCCCACTTCAGCATCGCCTAATTTGATATACAAACGGTCGGCAATTTTCTTGGCGAGTTCTGGCGTTGCATTGCCAGCGAAGAGCTTCATGTCAGGCACACTAAACCTCTGTTTTCAATGGTTAGGTTACAGTTGAAGCCTGCCGCAATTGCTGGCAGACCGGGGATTCGTTGATGCCACGGGCGACAAACCCTGTCCAAGCCGCAGGTAGCTGTTGCAGCGCAGCAAGAGCCTGTTGCTGCTGGTCGAACCGGGCAAAAATACAGGCACCGGTGCCGGTCAGCCGAGACGGCGCGTATTCTACCAACCAGGCGAGGGCCTTGGCAACTTCTGGATAGAGTTGGCAGACCAGTTGTTGGCAATCGTTTTGGGTGTTGTGCCAGTTCCACTGCTGCGGATCTATGGGCGCATGTTGGCGCGGCAGTTGCGGATGCTGAAAAATAGTTGGGGTGCTGACATGGACACCGGGGTGCACCACTAAATACCAAGGGCAAGCCGGCGTCATCGGTGTTAATTGCTCGCCGATGCCCTGGGCAAAAGCTGCATGGCCGCTAACAAAAATCGGCACATCGGCTCCTAGTTGCAAGCCTAGCTGGGCTAACTCAGCGGTGCTGAGGGGTAACTGCCATAACTGGCGTAAGGCGAGTAAGGTGGTGGCTGCATCCGACGAGCCACCGCCAAGGCCACCGCCGCAGGGCAGCACTTTGTGGAGGTGAATACGCACGCCGCGGGCATGTTCAGGAAATTCCTGTTGCAGCAGTTGAACTGCCCTAAGCACTAAATTATCAGGGCCCGCGAGTTCAGCTACCGAACAGGTAAAATCAAGCGTGTCGGTATCGGTAAGGGTAAAATCTAAGCGATCACCGTAATCGATAAATTGAAATAGCGTTTCTAGCAAATGATAGCCATCATGACGTTGGCCGGTGATATGCAAGAATAAATTCAGTTTGGCAACAGCCGAAAGGCTCAGAGTAGCCATTGCGATACCTTCAGTTTGAGGCGCCAGTGCGCTGAGGTTAAATCAATGCTGTGAGGTAATAAGTAAGTGGCTACCGGCTGGTATTGGCGCAGCTCCGCGGTCCACATTTGGCGGGCCGCCAGCAATTGATAATCGGCCAGTAACGCGCGTTGTTGTGGGTCATCATCAAGCAATTGGTAGTGCGCTTCAAACATTTGCTCAGGTTGCACACCCAGCACCAGCTGTTGCAATACATCGAACGGCAATTGCACCGCAAAATAGCGCTCAAGCAGGGCGCTGGCGCTGTTGTCACGATATTCGTTGCCGTCATTATCAATTAACAGAGCACCGTTAGAGGTTTGTTCGAGTGTGGCAAGAGTACCTTTGAGTGGATGTGAAAAACGCATACTGACGAGATTGGGGGATTGGTTCCAATCCACGTAAATGCCGTGGCGGTCATTTTCGCGTAAGTCAAAAATCGCCATTTGGCCGCGCAAACGCCATTGGGTTAGCTCAGCTAACTGCTGTTGTTGGGCCGCAATGGCACCGGCCGACACCAGGGTGGTCGTGGTGCTGGTTGGTACCGTAGAGCAGGCGCTTAACCACCCACTTAGGAGTACTACTAATAGAAGACGTTTCATGTGCAGGTTTATCCCTGTTCGCATGCTTTTAATAATGAGGGGTTTCACGTACAATTGCCAGCGTTTCGCAGTAGCCAGAGGCTTGCAATTTTTTCCTATTATGACCATTTTCGCACTGGGTGTTAACCATAAAACCGCTTCGGTAGAATTACGAGAGCGGGTTGCTTTCTCGCCTGAGCAGCTGCATAGCGCGCTGCCGGCTTTGCGTGAGCAAACCGGCGTGCAAGAAGCGGTGATTGTCTCTACTTGCAATAGAACCGAATTGTACTGCCATGGCGAAGCCTCGTTAGATTTGCTCACCGGTTGGCTGGCCGGTTATCACGGCATCCCCTTGCAACAGCTTAGAGAACATAGCTATGGCTATCAAGATGGTGCCGCCATCGCTCATTTAATGGCTGTAGCCAGTGGGTTAGATTCGCTGGTGCTGGGCGAGCCGCAAATTTTAGGCCAAGTAAAGCAAGCCTATCAATTTGCTCGCAATCAAACCAGCGTTGGTAGCGTGTTAGAGCGTTTATTTCAGCAAACGTTCCGCGTTGCTAAAACCGTTCGTACGGAAACTAAAGTAGGCGAGAACGCGGTGTCAGTGGCTTTTGCTGCGGTCAATTTGGCGCGCCAAATCTTCGCCGAGTTACCAGAGTCTAATGTCTTGCTGGTGGGTGCTGGTGATACCGCCGAGCTGGTTGCCCAACACTTAACAGAGCACGGCGTGAAGCATTTGATGGTAGCTAACCGGACGCTAACTCGAGCAGCGACCGTAGCTGAGCAGTTTGGTGGTCATGCGCACACCTTAGGTGAGCTGCAAGATTTATTACCTAAGGCAGATATTGTCATCAGTTCTACCGCAAGTCCGTTGCCGATTATTGGCAAAGGCTTGATTGAACATGCCTTAAAACAGCGGCGTCGCCAACCGATGTTGCTGATCGATTTAGCGGTACCGCGAGATATTGAAGCGCAAGTGAATGAGCTTGCTGATGCTTATTTATACACGGTTGATGATCTGCAAGGTATCATCACCGAGAATTTACGTAACCGTGAAGAAGCCGCCGCAGAGGCACAGGGCATTATTCAAGAGCACTGTGATGCTTTTTTAGCTTGGTTGCGTCAATTAAGCCATGTTGATGTGATTCGTGATTATCGCCAACGCATCGAAGCCATGGCCGCTGAACAATTACAACGAGCACAAAAACAGCTGGCCGCAGGTAAAGATGCGGATGCCGTGTTGAGTGAGTTTAGTCAGCGCTTAACCCGGCAGTTTTTACACCAACCCACGCGGTTAATGCGAGCCGCTGGAGCCACGGGTGATCAACACACGTTGGCACTATTCCAACAATTAATTGCAGATGACGAGTAAGGTCTTCGCCCGATGATGAATCCTTCGATTATTCGAAAGCTAGAAGCGCTGTTAGAGCGCTATGAAGAAGTACAGCATTTATTAAGTGATCCGCAAATTATTTCGGATCAAGACAAGTTTAGAGCCCTATCACGAGAATATTCTCAGTTAGAAGAGCTGGTTCAGTGCTTTACCGCCTATCAACGCGCCCAATCGGATGAACAGGGGGCGCGCGAGATGATGCAAGAAGATGACGCAGAAATGCGCGAGATGGCCAAGCTCGAATTAGAAGCTGCGCAACAGCAACAAGAGCAGTTAGAGCAACAACTACAAATCTTGTTGCTGCCTAAAGACCCTAACGACGACCGTCCTTGCTACTTAGAGATTCGTGCCGGTGCCGGTGGCGATGAAGCCGCTATCTTTGCCGGCGACTTATTTAGAATGTACAGCCGCTATGCTGAGAATCATGGCTGGCGGGTTAGCATGGTGAGTTGTAACGAAGGCGAACATGGCGGCTTTAAAGAAGTAATTGCGCACATATCAGGTGATGGTGCCTACGGGCGGATGAAGTTTGAGTCCGGCGGCCATCGCGATGGCCGCCGGACTCAAACTTCATCCGCCCGTAGGCACCATCACCTGAT
>JTFN01000949.1_pt1 | contig 10921 bp, 6 predicted proteins | sample 235401 | NCBI WGS metagenome assembly JTFN01 (sample SAMN03067589, study PRJNA260952) | activated sludge metagenome | biome: Sludge; feature: Wastewater; isolation source: CETP activated sludge from augmented bioreactor treating industrial... | place: India:Gujarat | collected 2013-04 | reverse complement strand
TTTACATCACAACAGATGCCCAATTTCTTAGGGTACTTAGAGAACGCAAAACCTCTCTATACTTCGACAATAAGTTTCGTGCGTGAGGCTCAAACAAAAGAAGGCAACAGAGATGTCATTTTATAACGACAGGAGATTATAAATGTCAGCCAAAATTTTTGAAGTTTCACTGGACGGAATCAACTACGCATTATTACCGGGTAACGATGCGTCAGTAGATTTAGAAGGTGAAGATCTAGACACTACTACATTCGGTGCAGATTTCAACTCTAGCATCACTGGTATTATCAGCCATGCATTCAGCGCTAACGCCATGTTCCGTGAAACAGCAGGCTATAACGCACGTATTCGTAAAACAGGCGACCCAGTAGCATTCACTGGTGAAGCAACCACCGAGAATGATGGTTGGTATGAGATTACCGACCGCACCAAGTCGGTGTTCGACTACACATCTGCGGTTGTTGTCAAAGACGGTGCAAGTGCTGTAGATGCAGAAGATATTGAAGAAATCGACTACCTACATGGTCGTGTTAAGTTTGTTAGCACATACACCCCAACAGGCAGTATCACTATTGACGGTGACTACCTACCTGTAAGTACCTTTGGTTGTTTCAATAGCTTTGACTTAACACAATCTAGTGAAACGATTGAAACAGGTTGCTTTGAAACTGTAGGCGCAAACGGTGGCTATCAAACTTACAAGCCAACTTTACGTGACGTTGCCATTGATGCAGAAGGCTTCTACCAAACTTCATCTGACTTCGCTCAAATCTTACAGAACCGTGAGCGTTTCATTATTGAATTAGATATTGAAGGTGACGGTCAGAACTTAGCCCGTGGCTACTTCCGCATTGGTACTGACGGTTACTCAGGCGGCCCCGGTGGTGATGAAACTGAGTCAGTAAGTTTCAGCCTGTATGTACCAGAAGGTGTACGTCCATTCTCATGGCGCTTTGGTGCAACAAGTAAAGCCCCGTTAGGTTTACGTTACGCTATCACCGCATGGGAATCTAAAGTCAACTTACACTATCGCTACTTCCCAGAGGGTCGTGATGCAAAAGGTTTTGAGGGTGAGTCAGTCGTCACTGATTGTTCAATCTCAACCGCAATCGACTCATTGGCAGAAGCATCTGTTAGTGGTCAAGGTACTGGTGCGTTCACTATCCTGAACGCCTGATCTGTAAATCAACAGCCGCCTGTAATGGGCGGCAACGGAGTGTTAAATGAGCCAAAGTATTAAAAAGACATATCGTGACAAAATCTTAGCGTCAACCACCAAGAAAGGTCGTGAGTTCACCTTAGACGACATGAAACTATTTTTTAAGTTTCCTACCCGCAGAGACAAGCGTGAAATTATCGAAAAGGCTACTCTTGGCAAGGAAGGCTTGAATCATGCGCTGTTAGAAACTTGGGCAGTTATCAAGCTAACTCAGATCGCTGAAACAGGCGAACAGTTGTTCAGCGAAGAAGATTTTGACGTTATCGAAGAGCTACAAACAGGTGGCACTTTTGATGAGGTTGCACTAGAAGCCCTACAAGCTATTCTTGGGGTAGAGAGCGACCCAAAGGAATTGCCGAAAGATTAAAACGTGACCCCGATACATACAATGAATTATTCCTAGCCGAATCTTTAGGTAAGACCCATTCAGAAATACTTGACATGCCAGAGGCAGAGTTCAATTTGTGGATGGGTTACTACCACCTTAAAAGCGAGAACGCTGAAAAGGCTGCTAAGAAAGGCAAAGGGAAAAAGGGTAAACGTACAGGGGGATTCTAACGGATTCCCCTTTTTATTTGCGTGAGGATAAGATGACTGCTTCTTTAGAGGGTAAAATTGTCATAGATACAACGTCCATAGATAAGGCGTTGCAATCTATTACAGAGTTACATAATAAGCTACAGGGCTTGCAAGGAGCTTCGGGCAAGTATACCCAAGCGTCTGGTAAACAGGCTACACAAGAAGACAAGGCTGCTGCTGCGGCTAAGAAAAAAGCTGACCAATTACAAAAGAATGCCAACCTAATCGAACGTGCGGCTAATAGCCTTGCAAGCTATTCTCAACGTATATCTAAGACAGTGGGCGAAGAAAGCAAGCAAGCGGTTATGTTGCAGCGTGTAGAAGATGCGATGCAAAATTACGCCACCCGTGTTAAAGAAGCAGATGGTGACACAGTTAAGCTGGCTACCGCTAAAACACGTTTAGCCACTGTAACAGGTAACTTGCAACGTGCGTTACGTGAAGAAGCTTCTGCACAAAGTAGCGGGAACGGTTCTGCTGCGGCTAAAGAGAAATTAGTAGGTCAGCTAGAAATACGCATGAAGCGATATGAGATGGCTGTCAAAAACTCCACCGCAACTGAGCAATCGCAACGGGCTGTTGTGGCGGCTGTAAGAAGGGAATTTGAAGCAGCAGAAGCGGCTATACGAGAGTATGGGGCTGGCAGTCTGCAAGCTGTACAGGCAGTCAACAAGTTTAATAGAACCACCATTGACCAAACCAACGTTATCCGTAACCAACTAAAAGGTGTAGGCCGTGGTGCAGGTCAGGCTGGTATTCAGATCCAACAATTAGTAGGTCAGTTGCAAGGTGGCGTAAACCCAATGGTTGCGTTGTCACAACAATCTGCTGACTTAGGTTTTGCGTTAGGTGTACCGTTACTTGGTGCTATCACTGGTATCGCATTCTCGCTAGGTAGCTTCTTGTCACCAGAGCTGTTTAAGTCAACAAGTGCTGCGGAGGACTTGAAAAACTCCTTAGATGCCCTCCGTAACACTGCGTCCTTAACAGATGATGGTATTGTTACGATTAGTAAAGAGGTAGAGAGGTTAGCTAAGATTGACTTTGAGCTTGCCACAGCCAAGGCAGAAGTTGGGGTAAACAAGGCCCAAGAGACCATCTCTAACGCCATGAAGTCAATTGAGGAAAGTATTGGGAATGCCTCTGGCGTTAGCGTAGAGCGGGTAGAATACATGCGTAAGGCATTAGAAAATCCGTTTAATTTACCTAGTGGGCTAGCAGAGGACTTTTCTCGTATTTTAGCAAGGCAAGAGTCACGTCTATCTGATCTAGGGGAAAAGTTTGGTCTTACTGGTAAAGAAGCATTGACATTTGGGGAAGCTGTTGTTAAGAATCTTAATAACATCCAAAGACAACCCACTCCAGAAAACATAACCACCTTTGTGAACACTCTGCAAGATCTACGTGGTTCAATGGTGGGAGTTGGCAAAGAGGGATCTGACGCATTCGACCAAATGCTGACTGCTGTGTTATCTGCTAAAGAAGCATCTGACGTCATGGCAGCACTTGAAGAATTTACAAAGGGATCTAGCGATCAGTTAAAGAAATTCACAGGTTCAGCTTTTGAGGCAGAAACAGGATTAGCTAAGTTCATAGACGGTATAAAGGAACAAGCTGCAACAACAGGTAAGAGTGCGAGAGAGGTTGCGATATACACAGCCGAACAAATGGCCTTGAAAACAGCCACAGGTGAGTTGTCGAAAGAGCAGCGTGACAGCATCAATAACTACTTCGACCAGATAGACGCCATTGAAAATGGTAAAATGGCACTGGACAATCTGATTAAGTCTACAGAAGAAAGCGCTAAGTTTGCAGGGTTAGAGGGTCGTGCCTTAGCATTGAAGAAGGCTGAATTAGCGGGTGCGGATGCAGCAAAGATAGCATATATCAACACCTTGTATGACACCATAGAAGCCGCAGAAAAGAACAAGAAGGCCACCGAAGAAGAAGCCCGCCAATTACGCAAGATGCCAGAAATACTTGAGCAAATCAATTCAATGCGTAGAACTGCCGCTGTGTATGCCAACGCTAGCACAGAAGAAGAGCTTAAACTTGCGTTAGCTAATGAGAAGAATACACAGGCTATCAACAAGCAGTTAGCAGAGATTACAGCATTAGCTCCTGCAAACCAACGCTTGTTGGCAACCAAGTTAGGGTTAGACGTTGCGGGTAAAACCCAAGCCGAAGTAGAGAAAATGTTGACGGATGAATACCGCAGCCAAGCCCAAGCTGCTAATAGCTTACAGACAGCTACCAACGCCTTGTTCAACTTGCGCCAAAACTCTAAGCAGTTTCAGCAAGACGCTCTGCCAGATATGAGTGGAGTACGTGCTAAATATGCTGAACAGGCTAAGCAGCTTAGTAGTGATTATGCAGCGGTAGCATTTAACCCTGAAATGACAGATGAGCAAAAGGAGATTGCACGTCAAAGTTTGATAGCTGGGTATCAGGCGTTAGATCAGATGCAACGAGAGGAGCTGGAGAAGCTACGCTTACAGGCTACCGACACTGTACAAATGCTACCTATCAGTGACAGCGAGCAACTACTGAAAGATTTTCAGCAGCGTAAAACAGTATTAGCAGAGATGTTTGGAGAAGAAAGTGAGATGTACAAAGCTCACTTAGCCGACTTGGAGAATCAATATAAGCAAGCCGACTTCCAATTACAGTTCGCTAAAAATACTCAAGCAGCTAGTGATGTACTGGGTGGCGCTATGAGTGCTATGCAGGCTATGGGGAGAGAGAATAGTAAGTCCTATCAAGCTATGGCTGTAGCGCAAATGGCTATCTCTCAAGCTATGTCTGTAGCACAAGCATGGGCAGATCCAAACACTCCTGTATGGGCTAAGTTTGGTTTAGCAGCTATGGCAGCGGCACAGGTGGGCGCTCAAATAGCTAAAGCTAAGTCTCAGAAGTTTGCTACAGGTGGCTATGTATCAGGGAAAGGTACATCTACTTCTGATAGCATTGATGCCAAACTATCTAAAGGTGAGTATGTAGTTAAGGCCGCTGCGGTACGAATGTTAGGCACAGACACTATGGATCAGATAAACCAAGGTAAGTTACCGTCAATGGTAGCTACAGGTTTTGTTACAGAATCCCATGACAAAGGGAACTCTGACACCAACATCAGTGTCCAAGTTATCAACGAAGGTACAGGCCAGTTAGAGACAACTAAGGTTGAACAAAGTGTAGGCGAAGATGGGTCAATCCTTCTTAAAATGTTTGTAGACAACCGTGTTAAAGAAAACCTTAACAACGGGGCTATGGATAGAAGCCTAAGCTCGAACTACGCCATCCAGCGCAAACCTATTAGGAGATAAGAATGGAAACTTGGCCCAGCACCTTGCCACAGTATCCACTATTAAAGGGGTATCAGGAAGTATGGCCTGATACTCGTTTATTTACGTCAGTGGAAGCAGGTAAGAAGAAATACAGAAACCGTTACACAGCAGCACCCGTCTTAGTTACAGAGGGCTATGTCTTGACTAAACAACAGCGAGATGAGTTCATGTCATTTTGGCGTACAACAACTAAGCGTGGGAGCTTGGAATTTACGAAACTAAACCCAGTGACAGAAACGCTTAAAATCTATAACTTTGCTGAGGGATACACCCCAAACCCATTACCAGTGTCTAATGACACATGGACGCTACAAGTACAGTTGGAGTTTATTGAATGAGGGAAATGAGCCTAGCAGCACTAGATGACATATTTGCTCAATCTACAAGCACAACTTACCTACACTTACTTCGGATAGAGGTAGTGGACAATAGTGGTCAAGATGTCGTCTACTATTTTGTGGATAACTATGAAGCTGTTGAGTCAGGTGGGATTGTCTACCAGCCAGCAGCTTTCACTGTTCAACTAGGTAAAGCTGTAAGTGATCAGCTACCAACAGTGACACTGGCGTTTGATAGTGGTGATAGACAGGTTATCAATCAGCTTCGTGCTATCGATGCAGCACCAAAAGTTTATGTGTCTGTAGTCGCTGCTGAGCGTCCTGACGACCTACTGATTGAAGATATTGAGTACATCGTAGAGAACTGGACAGTATCTGCTGCTGCTGTGAATATGACACTCACCCTTGAGCCAATTTTAAATGAGCCTATCAGTGGGGACTTGATAACACCAGCTATATTCCCGTTATTGTGGGAGAACATTTCTATCTCAGGTGATCCATCTGAACTAGAGCTGTTGCCAGAGAAGGGGGATGATGGTGGCGGAACAGGTGGCGGTGGTGGTGGTGGTAGACCTATTGGTCCTCCGCCTGATTATGTAATACAGCCACCAGAGTACCCTGAACCTGAGATACCTACGTTACCCCCTGATTCGTCAATCTAATGGAAGTTTCAGAGTTAATAGGCATTGAGTATAAACTAGGTGGTCGCAAACTGCCCCAGCTTGATTGTTGGGGCTTATGCGTAGTGTTCTATAAGGAAATACTTTCCCTATCCTTACCTAGCTATGATGATGCAGATTTAAAAGATTATAGTGTACATTTCACAAATGCTGACGTGTTAGAGCAGTTGGTGGAAGTGGATGAAGCCCAGTATGGCGACTTAATAACATTCAACATACACGGGAAGCCTCGGCATGTTGGCGTAGCGCTAGATAACAAAAGAATGATCCACACAGGGCTGACAACAAGAAGCTGTGTAGAAAACTTTAAGGAATTGAGATGGAAGAAAAGAATCCACAGGATTTACAGGCACATTTCTCGTTAAATATACAGTATGGCCCTTATGATAGTGTCAGCCACCACTTAGTACCTTGTGGTGCTACAGTTCGTGACATCCTTGATCGTATCGGGGTGGCTAACCAAGCTGTCATTATGGTAAACGGGGATGCACCTACTGAGGATTACTTACTACAGAGTGGCGACACTATCGATGTTATCGTAGTGCCTGCTGATCCAGCTTCTAGCCTAGCTACGATTGCGCTAGTAGTTTCGGCTGTATCTTTAGTAGCTGGCTTCCTACTTTATCGCAGAGGGGGCGAGGTAGCGGAAGATGAAGAGCTATTCCGAATCCGTGGGTTGCAGAATAAGGAGCGCTTATATGAAGCCTTCCCTACCATTATCGGTGATCGCAAGACAGCCCCTACCTTTATCGCCAGACCTTTTTCCACCTATGAGGGAGATGTTGAATACTTCAACGTACTCATGTCAGCAGGGTATGGCCCTCTAGAACTATCTGAATTTAAGATTGACAACACAGAGATCAGCGAGTTTGATATAGACTTGCGCTATGTGGATCATTATCAGAATACAGACATTACCCCTATACAAGAAAGCTGGAATGCTGATATATTCCAAGAAGCTGTTACTGTCACCCTACAAGATTCTGGGGAGTTAGCTGGTAGCTGGACTACGAGAACTACTGTGGTAGACCCTCAGAAAGTATCTGTAGACTTCTTCTTACCGCAAGGGTTATCAAGACGTAATTCACAAGGTTTACTTCGGGAAGAAGTGGCTACGGTTGCACACAGGTACAGAAAGGATGAGTCTGAGCCGTGGGTTTACCCTGTTAAACTAGCGGATATTTTTGACGTAACACAAGGCAACTTCAATGCGGGCAAGTTAAACTACGCCCGTGGTGCTGTAGTGTATGCACCTAACACGAATAAGTTTTGGGCGCTAATTGCGACAACAGGTAATATCAGCGCATTCGTGGATATAACCCAATACTACACAGGTTTTGGGGACGTCTACGATTCAGTGGCTATCAACAAAGAACGAGTGCTACTGTTCACAGATTTACCAGAGAACATTGAGGTAGCATCTCTTTATTATCGCTCTAGCAGCTCCTCACAGAAGCGTCTTGGCCTTGAATATGTTATAGGTAGGGAAGGTAACTTCACAGTAGAAACCCGTAAGATATACCCGCTAGACAGCAACAGTGACGACTTTGAGTTGAAGAACTCATCTATTGAGTGGTCTAACCTAAGAACTCACCGTAGACTGACAGCCGAACAGTTTGAGGTGGCTATCGGTGGGCGTAGACCTAAGCTACGCTACATAGACAGCCAAGGTGCGGCTAAAGTAGTGCAAACATTCCGACCAACCCTTATCTACGCACGTATCAAAGCAACAGGCCAATTAAACGGTATGGTTGATAGCTTGACGTGTCGTGCGAAAATGGTCGTGCCTACAGATTGGGATGCGGATTGGCGGGACTGGCCTAACCTAGAGCTTGCCCCATCAGACAACCCAGCAGACGCTTACCGTTGGCTGATGCAAGGGCCAATGAACTACAGCCCAATCCCTAACCACCGTATTGACCTAGACGCCCTAGCAGATTGGCGTAACCGATGTGTAGAAGAAGGCTGGCGTATTGGCGCACAGATTGAAACCCAGTCTACCTTACTGAAAGAGTTATCTAAGATCACTTACGCAGGCAGGGCTGAATTTAGTGTGCGGGACGGTAAATTCTCTGTTACTGAGAAGATCAATCAGACGATCCCAGTGCAGATGTTCACGCCTAAAAATAGTAGCGGGTTCCAATCTGCACGTACCTACCCAGAGGACATTGACGGTGTACGTTTCGAGTGGGATGACGCAGCTCAAGACTACGAAAAAGCAGAGGGTGAGTTCATTGACCCTGTTAAACGTATAGAGGGAAATGAATACCTGCTAAAAGGTAAGTTCCGTAGATTAACCCTATGGGGTGTTCTTGACTATGAAACAGCTTACCGACATGCAAGGTTTGAGTATTATGAGCAGAAGCTGCGCAGAGAGGTTTACAGCCTAACAACGGATTTAGAAGGTTTGCGTTGTAGCCGTGGCGACCTAGTGTTGGTACAAAATGATATTATCAACATAGGTACGAACACAGGACGTATCCTTGAAATTGGCACCAACTACATCGTCCTAGATGAGCAAGAGGGCGCTGATGAAATCGCTAGTGCTGGCCTACAATTCCGCTTGTCAGATGGGGATATGCCTGTTACCACCGCCACTTATAATGGAGATGGTGAGTGGCTATGTACTGTACCTGCAAATGCTAAGGTAGGCGACCTAGTTGTCTACGGAGAGTTTGGCAAGGAAACTTTACAGTGTATTGTTCAGGAAATGGAATACTTAGAAAACCTAAGTGTTCGTCTAACTCTTTCCAACTTCGCATCTGAAATTTATACCAGAGACGATGACTTTATTCCTGAATATGATGGGAAGATCACAACTCGTCCAGAAGATAGACCGCCTGTACAGCCTATCCTACGCAAGCCTATCCCTATTGATAGTGATACAGGTGTCGTTAATCTAACCTACACGCAGAACCCTAGTAGTGGATCTGCACCTGTTGCTTACATTATACAGTATCGTACTTACCCAGCAGGCGCAGCGGTTGCAGACTATTATCTGACCCGTGATGAGGGTTGGGTTAATGCTGCTACCCTAGTAGATGGCGATAGCTCATTCCGTATCGTAGAATTTGATCGTGACCTAACCTATCAATTCAGAGCGAGAACCCGTGGTGAAAACGGGATGTACTCTTTATGGGGTAACATCGTAGAGGGTACAATAGCATCGGGTGCAACACCAGCTCCCGTAACAGACCTAACCTACGTCCACTATGAAGATGGCACTTACTTAGAGTTCTCGCCTGTAGCAGGACGTAGTTTTGCTGGTTATGAACTGCGTACAGACACCAACTTTGGCGAAGAAAGTGGGCGGTATGCTGAGTTCAATTCTACTGAAATAAACGTAGGATTCATTAATAACACTACTACGTTCTATTTAGCTGCTAAAAACAGCTTTGGAGTATATGGCGAATATGCTACAGTTGTAGTGGAGCCACCTGTCTTAGGTGCCATAACAGTATTGACAGCGGATGCAGATGAGTTCTCTGTGACCCTAAAGTGGGATGAACCTGAAAGTGAGTATGATGTACGCTACTATGATGTACGCACCACTAAGTTAGGTACTCCTACAGACATTTACATTTTAGGCGCTGTCAAGGCTACTACGTTTGTACATAACCCACCTATGGCTGGTGAGTACATTTATGAGGTTCGTGCGGTAGATAGAGGTGGTAACGTTAGTGGTTGGAAGTCAGTTACAATCACTTATGATAAACCCGTCTACACGAATGACTCAGAATTCCAGCAGGAGATAGGTGATATACAAGCTGAATTGGATCAGCTTGACACAAGTATTGGCACAATCAATACGAGTATCAATGATCTAAGTACAGACTTACAAAATATTGCAGACGATGTTGGAACTATCCATACAGACATTGATGGAATCAACCTGTCTATTCAGGACATCACAGTAGACTTAGGGGACTTAGGTTCTGATATCACAGCTATATCCACAGAAGTTGGTAACATAACAACCAGCATTGGTGAGATCAATAATGAGTTAGACTTAGTTGATAGCAGTCTATTTGTCATAGGCAGCAACCTTGATGATCTTGATTACCGAATCACTTATGGTGCCAACCAAGGGGAAGATTTAGAGTTACTAGCGCTAGACTCCATCTTACAGCAATCTGCAAGCCGTGAGGATTTACGGTCACGATTAGAGAACGATGAGCAACTGATTGGTGCGGTGGTGTATGTAGACCCTACCACAGGAACAATCGTAAACCGAGCTTACCAGTACACAGATGCGAGTTTTACACAGGCGGCTGTATTGATAGACGGTGTAGATGCCAAGGTTACTTTGTTGGCAGAAGAAGTTGGCATCATTGAAGGAGAGGTTAATACTCTATCCTCGGAGCTGGCACTTATCCCCGGTCAGATCACTGCAACAGCCAACGCTGTAGTAGCAGACGCTATTTCAGCATTAGAGCCAGCCCACACGTTCAACTTCTTTGATAGCGCACAGGGCTGGACCGCTGTAAATGGAACCTTAGTTGACACAACCCCAAGCCAGATCCAAGTTACGTGGGGGGATATTCAGAACACAGCCCTAAACTTCTCGGCTGATGATAACACGTCTATCCGTATCACTATTGAGCGCACAGGCGGTACAGGCTGGGTTGGGGATTTAATTATCCAACGTGACGATACAAGCACAGAAACTTTTGCTGGTATTATTGAGGATATTCCTGCGGGTGGTGAAATAATCCGAATAGTGGATATGCGGGGGGTGGAAAACTGGGACGGAACAGTTAC
>JTFN01002161.1_pt1 | contig 10931 bp, 4 predicted proteins | sample 235401 | NCBI WGS metagenome assembly JTFN01 (sample SAMN03067589, study PRJNA260952) | activated sludge metagenome | biome: Sludge; feature: Wastewater; isolation source: CETP activated sludge from augmented bioreactor treating industrial... | place: India:Gujarat | collected 2013-04 | reverse complement strand
TGAAGTCAGTCTACACATGGCCTTTGTCGAGGCTCGTGCCGCGCGCCATGAATTCATCACGGTAGAGCATCTGCTGTTGTCCCTGCTCGATAACGCCTCCACACTGGAAGTGTTGAAAGCATGTGCTGCCGATATTGATGCACTGCGCCAGAACCTGCGTAAATTCATCAACGAAAATACGCCCACTTTTCCTGGCGAGGGCGAGGTCGACACCCAGCCCACGTTGGGCTTTCAGCGTGTGATTCAGCGTGCCATCATGCACGTATCGTCCAGTAACTCCGGTAAAAATGTGGTGTCCGGAGCGAATGTGCTGGTGGCGATGTATGGGGAAAAAGATTCGCACGCGGTGTATTACCTGCAGCAGCAAGGTGTCACGCGTCTGGATGTCGTCAATTTCCTCTCTCACGGCATTACCAAGGCCAATCCGGAGCCTGCCGCTCCCGAGCCACCCAAACCGGCCGCCGCTTCGGAAACCGATACTCGTTCGGATGCCCAGAAGTCGCCGCTGGATCTGTACGCCACCGACCTGAACACCGAAGCCAGCCTGGGTCGTATTGACCCTCTGATTGGCCGCGAGAAGGAAGTGGAGCGTGTCATCCAGGTGCTGTGCCGTCGCCGCAAGAATAATCCCTTGCTGGTGGGCGAGGCCGGCGTGGGCAAGACCGCAATTGCCGAAGGCCTGGCCTTGCGTATTCAGCGTGGCGATGTGCCGGACATTCTTAGCCAGGCACGTGTGTATGCGCTGGATATGGGTGCCTTGCTGGCTGGCACCAAGTACCGTGGCGACTTTGAGCAACGTCTGAAAGCCGTGCTCAAGCAGCTCAAGGAAACGGCCCAGTCTATTTTGTTTATCGACGAGATCCATACCTTGATCGGCGCTGGCTCGGCGTCGGGTGGTACGCTGGATGCGTCCAATCTGCTCAAGCCTGCCTTGTCTTCTGGTCAGCTCAAGTGTCTGGGGGCGACGACCTATTCGGAGTACCGCGGTATTTTCGAAAAAGACCACGCCCTGTCGCGTCGTTTTCAGAAAATCGATGTGGCCGAGCCGACGGTTGAGCAGACCATCCAGATTTTGCGTGGACTGAAAGCCAACTTCGAAGAGCATCACGGCGTGCGCTATTCGGCGGCCGCCCTGACTGCGGCTGCAGAGTTGTCTGCACGCTACATCAATGACCGCTTTTTGCCGGATAAGGCCATTGATGTGATCGACGAAGCCGGAGCCGCGCAGCGTTTGTTGCCGCGCTCCAAGCAGAAGAAAGTTATTGGCAAGGCCGATATCCAGGCAACGGTCTCGCGCATTGCCCGCATTCCGCCTCAGACCGTATCCAGCGACGATCGCAATAAGCTGGCAACCTTGGCACGCGATCTGAAATCGGTGGTGTTCGGTCAGGACATGGCGATTGATGCCCTGGCTGCCGCCATCAAGATGGCCCGTTCTGGCCTGGGGTTGCCCGACAAGCCTATCGGTTCCTTCCTGTTTTCCGGCCCGACCGGTGTGGGTAAGACTGAAGTGGCTCGTCAATTGGCCTTTGTGCTGGGCGTGGAGTTACTGCGCTTTGACATGTCCGAGTACATGGAGCGTCACACCGTATCGCGTCTGATTGGTGCGCCTCCCGGCTATGTGGGGTTTGATCAGGGTGGTTTGCTGACTGAAGCGGTCACCAAGCAGCCCCACTGTGTGCTCTTGCTGGACGAAATCGAGAAAGCGCACCCGGATGTCTATAACATCCTGCTGCAGGTGATGGATCACGGTACGCTAACGGATAACAATGGCCGCAAGGCAGATTTCCGCAACGTTATCTTGATCATGACCACCAATGCGGGGGCCGAGGCCCTGAACAAGACCAGTATCGGGTTTACGCAGGCTCAGCGCTCGGGCGATGAAATGCAGGATATCAAGCGTCATTTCTCACCAGAGTTCCGCAACCGTCTGGATGCCATTATTGGCTTTAAGCCATTGTCGCGCGATATCATCCTGCGCGTGGTGGACAAGTTCCTGATGCAACTGGAAAACCAGCTTCACGAGAAGCGGGTGGAAGTGACCTTCTCGGATGCCTTGCGCGATCATCTGGCTGCCAAGGGCTTTGATCCTGCCATGGGTGCTCGCCCCATGCATCGGCTTATTCAGGACACCATCCGTCGCGCCCTGGCTGACGAGCTCTTGTTTGGCCGTCTGGTCGATGGGGGACAGGTCGAGGTCGATCTGGACGAGAACGGTGAAGTGGTACTGGAATATCCTTCTTCAGGACCTGATGAGCCCGGCAGCAAGGCTTCTTCGCGTCCCGAGCCGGAATTAGTCGACTAAGCCGTGAGGGCATCGCGCCCCTTGATCGTCTGTACGCATTGTGACACCGTACACGAGCGAGTCCCCGTTCAAGGAGCGGGGCTCGCTCGTTGTGTACGTTGCGATACCGAACTGTACCGCCACAGCCGCTTTTCACCACGTGAATGGCAAGCGCTGGTTTTGGCAGTTTTCATTCTTTTTCTGATTGCCAACCTGTTTCCTGTCGTCCATCTGAGCATGGCGGGAAAAACGGTGGCTCCCACCTTTCCCAAGGCCTTGTTGCTGATCTGGCAGCAAGGGTATTGGGGCTTGTCCGTGATGGCCGGGCTGGTGGGGTTCTGGCTGCCCTTGTTCCAGTTGATCTTTCAATTTTGGGCCTTGGGTCTGATCGCCCGTGAAAAACCGTTGCCCGCGGATTTCGGAGTGGGGCTCAGAGCCTTGAGTCATCTTGAGCACTGGTCCATGACAGCCGTGTTGTTCCTGGGGCTGATCGTGGCTATCGTGAAGTTTGCCGGAATAGGGCATTTGACGGTGGCGCCGGGCTTGTATGCATTTTTTGCCCTGACCTTTTTGCTGACCGGCCTGAGCCGTATTACGGCAGGCCGACTTTGGCGTTGGGCCGAGGATCGTGATCTGGTTCCGATTGCAACCCGCCAGGACTTGAAAGCGTATCCGGCCTGGAGCGCCTGCACCCATTGCGGGTTTGTCCAGTCCAGCCGGAGCTCACGTTGTGGCCGTTGTGCAGCGCCCGTTCACAAACGCAAACCCAATAGCCGTGCGCGGGTGGCGGCGCTGGTGCTGACGGCCTGTGTCTTTTACATTCCGGCCAACGTCCTGCCCGTCATGGAACTGCGCAGCATTATGGGCACGAGTGCCCACACTATTTTGGGTGGGGTGATCCAGCTTTGGCAATTGGGCTCCTGGGACTTGGCCCTGATTGTTTTTATTGCCAGTATTGTCGTTCCCATTACCAAGCTCTTGGCTCTGGTGATTCTGCTGATAGGACGGCGCTGGCGAGGCAATGAGGTGCAGCGGCAACGCAACCGCATTTACGATATGGTCGAGCTGATCGGGCAGTGGTCCATGCTGGACGTATTCGTCGTGGTGCTCATGGCAGCCTTGGCGAACTTTCCGGGCTTATCGCAGATCATTCCCGGCGCGGGGGCCTTGAGTTTTGGCATTGTTGTTGTCTTGACCATGCTGGCCGCGTTAAGTTATGACCCTCGCCAGGGCTGGGATCTGGACCCTCGAGAAGAATTACTCATAGAACCGCGACCAAAGCCGTCTCCGCCTGGTACCCAGGCGACTTCCTGAAGGAAACAAGGTGCAAGAATCAAAAACACATCAGCCTGACGGCCAGACCGAGCCTGCACAACCTAAACTGATTCCCTCCAAGCAATCCCGATTCTCCTGGATCTGGATCTTGCCCATTGCTGCGGCGCTGGTCGGTGCCTCATTGGTGCTGCGTAACTGGATGCTGACCGGACCTCGCATCACGATCAGTTTTGACTCGGCCGAAGGGCTGGCCGTGGACCAGACCAAGCTGCGTTACCGCGAAGTGGATGTGGGGACAATCTCGGACATTCAGGTATCACCAGACCGAAAAGGGGTGCTGGTGACGGCGCAATTGGAGCGCGACGGCTCGGAGTTCATTACTCAGGAAGGAACACGCTTTTGGGTGGTGCGTCCTCGTCTGGGCTTGAGTGGCGTGTCGGGGTTGGGCACCTTGCTGTCGGGGGTATACATCGGTGTGGATGCCCCTTTTGAGGTCGACAAGAAGGCCGAGCAGCTGGATTTTGTAGGTCTGGAAAGTCCGCCCGAGGTGACCAGTGGCCGGGCAGGAAAACGCTATGTGTTGACCGCGCCCGAACTGGGTTCGCTGGATTTGGGCTCACCGCTGTACTACAAGGGTATCCAGGTGGGGCAGGTCAGCAGCTATGAGCTGAATGAGGACGGTAATGGGGTGCGCATACAGGTATTCGTGGACGCTCCTAATGATAAGTTCGTGACGCAGGGATCACGCTTCTGGAATGTTAGCGGTGTCAATATGTCCTTGGATTCCACCGGCTTCAATGTGCGTACGCATTCGCTGGTTTCGGCGCTGGCCGGGGGCCTGGCGTTTGATCAGATGGAAGGCGAACCCTTGGAGGTGGCGAAGTCGGACACTCAATACGAGCTGTTTCCCACGCAGGAGCGCGCCATGGCCGAGCCCGATGGCCCGGCCGTCGAGCTGCGTTTCCATTTCCATCAGTCCGTGCGTGGCTTGGTGCCCGGCTCCAAGGTGGAGTTCCGGGGGCTGGAGCTGGGGCAGGTCTATGATGTGGATCTGGAGTTTGACTTTGAGCGCAAACGTTTCTTTGCCCTGGTGAAAGCGCGTATTTATCCGCAGCGCTTCGGTCATCTGTATGAACAGGTGGTGGAGAATCGTCCGGACGACAAGGACCCGGTCAGCGCCTTGTTCAAACCGATGGTTGAACGTGGTCTGCGTGCCCAATTGCGGCCGGCCAGCCTGATTACCGGCCAGCAATATATTGCTCTGGAGTTCTTTGACAAAGCGCCTGCCGCGGAATTGGATGACACCACCAAACCCCTGGTAGTACCCGTTATTGCTGGCGATTTTGATCGCCTGCAAGAGCAGGTCAGCGATATTGTCACCAAGATTGCGGCGGTTCCTTTTGACCAGATTGGCAAGAATCTGCAAAGCGGGTTGACCGAGCTGGGACAAGTGCTCAAGCAGTTGGACAAGACCACCGTACCGCAACTGAATGGAGCCCTTAAATCCATGGATGCGGCTGTCCAGAAGCTGGGTGCCATGCTCGATTCGGATTCCGCCTTCAATGCCTCTGTCGATCAAACGCTAAGTGAGCTCAAGCGCTCCTTGCGATCCTTGCGTGATTTAAGCGATACCTTGCAAAGCCAGCCCTCTGCCGTATTGCGAGGTCGTTCCCCTGACGTGTTGCCGGAGCCCGCGCCATGATGTCCCGTTTACTGATTCCTGTGGCGATTGCCAGTTTGCTCACCGCCTGTGCCTCGAGCACGCCAACTTATTACACCTTGCAGGCCCCAGAGGCAGTCCCGGCAGACAAGGCGGTTTCCGCACAGCCCTGGAAAGGGTTTCAGTTGCGACGCCTGGATGTACCGGCGCAGTTGGACCGTCGTTCTCTGGTGCTGACGCAAGCGGCAGGGGGGCAGGTCAAGCTGCTGAACGATAGCCAGTGGGCATCGCCTTTGCCCGATGAAATGTCCTTGGCGCTGGTGTCCGGTCTGCAAAATCGCCTGGGCGTGCCCCAGTTGGCCAGCGCAGCAACCAACACGCCCCGTTGGCAGATTGATGTCCTGGTTCAACGTTTTGATTCGGTGTATGGCGAGCGTGCCACCTTGGAACTGAGTTGGACCTTGACGCCCCTGGGTTTTGAGGCACCCATTCGGCAGTGCCGCTGGCTCGATTCCGAGCCTGCCACTGGCATTACTGAATTAGTGACGGCCCACCGTCAATTGCAGCAGCGTTGGGCGGATGCATTGGCTGCTCAGATGCAAGGTAAACCTATCCCGGTTAACCTGGGCAAGTCTATGCTGTGCACCGCATAAGATAAAAGGTTAACCCGTTCTGTTGCGGGTTAACCTGAATACAGATTTAGGTTAACCGTCAGTATTATTTCGGCATATCGCAGTCAATACAGCGTAACCGGGATAAGAAGCATGGCCAGCACAACCTTAGGGATTAAAGTCGATATCGAGCTGCGCGAGCGTTTGCGGCGTGCGGCGGATCAATTGCAATGCACTCCGCATTGGCTGCATAAACAAGCGCTGCTGTCGTATATCGAAGGGATAGAACGAGGTGTGCTGCCCAGTGAGCTGGCTCTGTTAAGTGGGGGCGATGCGGAACTGGCCGAAGATGGCGTCGTCATGCCGGCCATTCCTTTCTATGGTTTTGCCCAAGATGTGCAACCCCAAAGTGTCCTGCGTGCCGCGATTACCGCGGCGTACCGCCGTCCTGAAACCGACTGCCTGCCCTTGCTGCTTAGCGCAGCGCGTTCATCGCAAAGTGCCCGCGCCCAGGAACTGGCAGCGCGTCTGGTCAAGGCGTTGCGTGCCAAGCGTCGTGGCGGCGGGGTCGAAGGTCTGATCCAGGAGTTCTCTCTGTCCAGTCAGGAAGGGGTGGCGCTGATGTGTCTGGCCGAAGCCCTGCTGCGCATCCCCGATCGTGCCACCCGTGACGCTCTGATTCGCGACAAGATCAGCCATGGCGATTGGCGTGCGCACGTTGGCGAGTCACCCTCCTTGTTTGTGAACGCCGCCACCTGGGGCTTGATGTTGACCGGCCGGCTGGTCAGCGTCAATAGCGAAAAGAACTTGTCCTCTGCGTTGACTCGCATGATCGGTAAAGGTGGCGAACCCCTGATTCGCAAAGGCGTGGACGTTGCCATGCGCATGATGGGCGAGCAGTTTGTGACTGGGCAAACCATTGCGTCGGCCCTGGCCAATAGTCGAAAGTTTGAGGAACAGGGTTTCCGGTATTCCTACGACATGCTGGGCGAGGCCGCCACCACGGCGGAGGACGCCCAGCGCTACTACCAGGCCTATGAGCAGGCGATCCACGCGATTGGCCGGGCCAGTCAGGGACGTGGGATTTACGAAGGGCCTGGTATTTCCATCAAGTTGTCAGCCTTGCATCCGCGTTATAGCCGGGCCCAGCGCGATCGTGTCATGCGCGAGCTCTATCCGCGCCTATTGTCCCTGGCGCAACTGGCTCATCACTACGATGTGGGTCTGAACATAGACGCGGAAGAGGCAGATCGTCTTGAAGTCTCTCTGGATTTGCTGGACAAGCTGTGTTTTGATCCTTCGCTGGCCGGTTGGAATGGCATTGGCTTTGTGGTGCAGGCTTATCAGAAGCGCGCACCTTTTGTGATTGATTACCTGATTGATCTGGCCCGTCGCAGTGGCCATCGCCTGATGCTGCGTCTGGTCAAAGGCGCTTACTGGGATTCGGAGATCAAGCGTGCCCAGGTCGATGGACTGGAAGATTATCCCGTTTACACGCGCAAGGTTCACACGGATGTGTCGTATCTGGCCTGCGCCCGCAAGCTTTTACAGGCCCCCGACGCTGTATACCCGCAGTTTGCAACGCACAATGCGCAAACGCTGGCGGCAATCTATGTGATGGCAGGCCAGAATTATTACACGGGTCAGTATGAGTTCCAGTGCCTGCACGGCATGGGTGAGGACTTGTATGAGGAAGTGGTTGGCCCGATCAAAGAGGGTAAGTTGAACCGTCCATGTCGTATTTACGCCCCGGTCGGCTCCCACGAAACCTTATTGGCCTATCTGGTGCGTCGTCTGCTGGAAAATGGCGCCAATACCTCCTTTGTGAACCAGATCGGCAACGCGGATGTGGATCTGGATAAACTGATTGCCGATCCCGTGGCCCAGGCCTTGAGCCTGCAACCATTGGGGCGTCCCCACGACAAGATTCCCCTGCCGCGCCAGCTTTACTGGAGTGCCGAGCAGCGCTTGAATTCGGCCGGTTTGGACCTGAGCAATGAGCATCGCCTGGGTTCGCTGGCTGCCACCTTGATGCAAACAGCTGCCTTGCCGCGCCAGGCTCAGCCTGTATTGGGTCAGGGCAATCCGGTCTGGGACGAAACCAAAGCGATATGGGTGCGCAATCCGGCCAATCATCAGGACGTGGTGGGGCAGGTCATGTATGCCACTTCGCAGGATGTGGAGCAGGCTCTGGAGGCTGCCAGTCATTATGCGCCGATCTGGCAGGCAACGCCGGTGCAGGAGCGCGCCGCCGCTTTGCAGCAGGCGGCTCAATTGCTGGAAGACAATATGCAGGATTTGATGGGCTTGCTGGTGCGTGAAGCCGGGAAGTCCTACGCCAATGCGATTGCCGAGGTGCGCGAAGCGGTAGATTTTCTGCGCTACTACGCCGGACAGGTGCTGCGTGACTTCGATAACGATGAGTATCGTCCTGTAGGCGTGGTGCTGTGCATCAGCCCCTGGAATTTCCCCTTGGCTATTTTTCTGGGGCAGGTATCGGCGGCCTTGGCCGCCGGTAACGTGGTTCTGGCCAAACCGGCCGAACAAACTTGCCTGATTGCGGCGGCGGCTGTAGAGCTGCTGCATAAGGCGGGGATTGCTCCCGGTGCCTTGCAGCTCTTGCCCGGTGATGGCCCATCCGTAGGTGCCCCATTGGCCGCCAGCGACAAGGTTAACGCTGTCATGTTTACAGGGTCGACAGCGGTAGCCCTGGGCTTGAATCGTCAATTAGCCCAGCGCCTGACGGCCGACGGGCGGGCAGTACCGCTGATTGCCGAAACCGGTGGCCTGAACGCCATGGTGGTCGACAGTTCTGCTCTGGCCGAGCAGGTTGTGTTTGATGTGCTGAATTCGGCCTTTGACTCGGCAGGCCAGCGTTGTTCGGCTTTACGCTTTTTGTGTATTCAGGAAGATGTGGCCGACCGCGTGCTGAACATGCTCAACGGGGCCATGCAGGAACTGAGCGTGGGCAATCCGGATCTGCTCAGTACCGACGTAGGCCCCGTCATTGACGAGGAGGCCCGTGCCGGTATCGAAGAGCACATTACGGCGATGCGTGAAGCAGGCTTCCGTGTTACCCAAAGCGAGCAAAGCCGCAGCCTGACCGGTACCTTTGTATTGCCGACGATTATCGAGATTGAGCAGGTCAAGGATCTGGAGCGCGAAATCTTTGGCCCGGTACTGCATGTGATGCGCTTTAAGCGTAGCGAGCTGGATGGCCTGATCGACCAGATCAACGAGCGTGGTTACGGCCTGACTTTTGGTGTTCACACCCGGCTGGACGAAACCGTAGAGCGCGTAGTCTCACGCATTCGGGCGGGTAATGTGTATGTGAACCGCAATATGGTGGGGGCGGTGGTCGGCGTGCAGCCCTTTGGTGGCGAAGGCTTGTCCGGTACCGGCCCCAAAGCGGGTGGCCCTTTGTATCTGCGCCGTCTGCTCAGTCGCTGTCCCCAAAACCTGCCTTTGCAGAGCTGGCAGCAGCACGGTATGGTCTTGCCCGGTCCCACCGGCGAATCCAATCTGTACCAGCTCCACCCGCGTGGGCGTGTGCTGTGCATGCCTGTGAGTGCGCAGGGCTGGCAGGCGCAGCGTGAGGCTTGCACTCGCAGTGGTAATCAGCCCGTCTTGCTGGATCGTCTGGGTCTGGGAGCGTGGCAGGATGCGCCTGCCGAACAAATTGCCATGTCCGATTTGGGTGAGGCAGATTATGATGCTGTTTTATTTGAAGGCGACAGTGACGAACTTCGACAGGTACTGGGTTACGTGGCTGAGCGCCCCGGCCCGATTGTCGGGGTTCAGGGCTTGTTGACACAGGAATTGGAGGGGGGCGCAACCTACGTGGTCGAGCGTTTGCTGCGTGAAGTCTCAGTCAGTACCAATACAGCGGCAGCTGGGGGTAATGCCAGTTTGATGATGGTTGGTTGATCTGGCAGGCACCCGTTTTTATGCACACGTTTGGTCGCACATTTCACCTGGAGCGGCGGCCCTGCGTTCTTTCTCACGGCACGGGCCCACTTGTAGTGCGGCTATATTAAAAAACGAAGGAGAACAATATGCAGTCCATCATGAGCTTTAAATTGGCCTTGGTATCGACAGCGGTTTTTGGGGCACTGGCAGCAGGTCCGGCGTTGGCCGCTGACAAGGTCATCAAGCTGGGTTTTGCCGCCCCCTTGACGGGCCCTCAGGCGCACTACGGTGAAGACATGCGCAATGGCCTGGTGCTGGCGCTGGAAGAGGCCAATGCCCAGAACATTGAAATTGATGGCGCGACCGCCCGTTTCGAGTTGGTCGCCAAAGATGACCAGGCTGACCCGCGCACGGCGGTTCAGGTCGCCCAGCAGATTGTGGACGAGGGTGTGGATGGCGTGTTGGGACACTTCAACTCGGGCACCACCATTCCTGCCTCGCGTGTGTACAACGACGCGGGTATCCCCCAGATCGCCATGGCCACCTCGCCCGAGTACACCCAGCAGGGTTACGACAATACCTTCCGCATGATGACCAGCGACACTCAGCAGGGCGCTGCCGTGGGTCAGTTCATCGTCAAGGATCTGGCCGCCAAGAAAGTGGCCCTGATCGACGACCGTACCGCGTATGGCCAGGGTCTGACGGATCAGGTGGCCCGTGCCGTGGAAAAAGCAGGTGGTCAGATTGTGGCGCGTGAGTACACCACGGACAAAGCCAACGACTTTACCTCCATTCTGACCAACATCAAGTCCAAGCAGCCTGACGCCATCTTCTTTGGTGGTTTGGATGCGCAGTCCGGCCCCATGAAGCGTCAGATGCAAACGCTGGATATCAAAGCGCCACTGGTATCCGGTGAAATGACCCGCAGTGACACCTTCTTGCGTCTGGCAGGCGGGGCGGCCAACGGGACCTACGCCTCTCTGGCTGGTGTGCCTTTGTCCACCATGGCTGCTGGCGAGAAGTTTGCCAAGGACTATCAGGCGCGCTTCAAGGCAGAGCCGGGTGTCTACGCGCCTTACGCGTATGACGGTGCCTGGAACATGATTACGGCCATGAAAGAAGCCGGTTCGTCCAAGGCTGAAGACTATCTGCCCAAGCTGGCTGCTCTGAAACGGAATGGTGCGACCAGCAA
>JTFN01004213.1_pt1 | contig 11005 bp, 10 predicted proteins | sample 235401 | NCBI WGS metagenome assembly JTFN01 (sample SAMN03067589, study PRJNA260952) | activated sludge metagenome | biome: Sludge; feature: Wastewater; isolation source: CETP activated sludge from augmented bioreactor treating industrial... | place: India:Gujarat | collected 2013-04 | reverse complement strand
GGGAAAACTTAACTACCTTGGGCGTAAAAATAATCGGCGAAAGATAAACGGAGGGGAGACCGAAACGGAACTGCGCCTCAACCAGAAACATTGATCGATTCGAGACTTTACATAATATACATTATGCGATGTTTCCCAGCCGTCCTCTAGGGAGGAAAACGAGCCTGTTCAGCAGTCTTTTGCATTATGTGAAGTTAGGCACCTCACAGTAATCTAAACCGAAACCCCGTCGAAACGTTGAATTGCACGACTGATCGGACGGTAGCACAGCACTTTATCCTGTGTCAAACATCCCCTTCATTCAACGATCCAACTTCAATACTGGATTGACGGGCGGCACGGGTAAAACAAACCGGTCCGGGTCCATCAACACCACCGCCGCCAGCGAGGCGATCGGCACATTTCCTTTGCCAATGATCTGGTAGCGCAAGATGTTGACCTTGCCACCACCTTCTACTTGCCGCATCCGATGCCACCCAGCTTTGATAACCTCTCGCTGAATCTGCATCCCCATGGCGTCGGCCTGTTCTTCAGGCCCTGTTTGAGCCGCGTAGAGCTTGAAAATCTTGGGTGAAATCAATGCCATGCCTTCTTCTACAAAATGCACGGGTGCCCCAGATTCGTTGTACTTAATCTCACGGCTGGCCAAGCCTTGCTGCAGCCACTGTATAAACGCCATCGCCGCTTCGCTAGGTTCCTTCACAGGAGCTTCATGCGGCAGTTCTGGCAAGCTAGGCGTCAACACGACCGGCGTGGTGCTTGCCTGGCTGAACATACGTTGAGATTTTGCCTGTGTCTTTGGAGCAAGCTCTGGCTCAAAAACCGACGCTTTAGGCGTCGGTAAGGCTGGTAATGCTCCAGGTGTGTGCTCAACAGAGGCTGGCACAACACTTTTAGCCTTTGCTGCAGCTATGGCTGTTGCTTCATGTTGATGTGATTTTTTGCCTGGGCGTGCGCTGCTAACCGTTGCTGTCGGCGCTGAGTTCACAGGTGTGGGCTTATGCGACGCTTGCGGTGGGCTGCGATGAATAACGTTGGATGCTGTATCAGCTTCATCCAGAAAGTCATCGTCAACATCAAAGCCATCTACGGCGAGTTCGGCTGGCAAAATCACCGTCTCGTCGTCGTATACCTGAATTGAAGCAGTTTGGTGACTATTGCTTGAGGTTGGCACAGGTTTGGGCTGGTTGCCGCTTTGCGTTGCGCCATTTTTCGGTGTTTGCCGCTTGGCTGCGCCAGTTGACGCATTTTTGGGCTTTCTAAACTCCATTGCTGGTACGAGATTACGCTTGGGTGCTGCAGTTTGGGAACGAGCTGAAGCAGTTTTGGCCGTTGTGGCCACCTTTTGCGGCAATATTCCTTCATCAATGTGTTCTGGAGCAGCTTTGGCTTGAATGACTGTTGTGTCAGCGCTGTGCTCACAATCAACCGCAGCTGGATCAGCCTCTGTTTCAAACTCATCATCGCCACGCTTGGCCCGGACATGGATCTCTCCGGACATCGCCGGTGGGTATAAGTTTGGATCATCATAGAGCTTTGACAGTGGAAAGCGCAGCACACTTAGTCTGTGTCGATATTGATGGGCTTCTGTGCCCTCTTCTGTTGCCGGCATTTGCCCGTTGATTTCAACGTGCCAAATAGCTTGGCCAGAATGAGGACTGACTTGCAAGATTCCATATTCCTGCCATGTGTCAAACAGCCTATCGTTCTTGGCCTCTCCAGGTACAGACTCGTCAGGCTCATGCTTTTTAATCCAGGCCCGCGTGGCATCGGCCAAACGCTTAGCCACAAACCACACAGAGCCGTCATACACCCATCCGGCAGCTCCAGTACGATTGAGCGGCAATTCCGTTCCAGACTGCAACATGCTTTTGAGCGCTTGCATGAGTAAATCCACCAGCGGTACTGCATTAGCTGTCGCAAAACGAGCCTTACTGCCCTTCATCAATGCGTTGCTGGTGGAGGCCTGGTCAGCGCGTTTGATAATGTCAGCCAATAATCCATCCTTATGGCCAGACAAATAATGAGTCAGCGCATCAAAGGCGTGAGGCGTTTGAGACAAAAAAGTTAAGGCAGATTTTGGGGCAATCTGATGAAGCAAGGTCAGTGCCAGGCGATTATGGGCCTGGTAGTCCCGGCTGGCTTTTGGCTCAAACTCGACTCGATACTCCAGATCCAGACGCCCCTGCCCCACTTCGAACAAGGAGCCCGCCAGCGGTTTCCATCGCAACGGTTCATCCATCGCCCCGCCTCGCCATAAGATCCGTAGGTCCGTCATCGGTTTGGCAATGTCATGAAGCAGTGCCGCGTAAAAGACCACATAGGTCCACTGATCACGCTCGGCGTCAATCTGCTCAACGGGAGCATTCGTCGGTAAAAAATGCGCGTTTCGCCAGGTCATGGCTGCCAATACCATCTCCAGCGTATGGGCCAACAAACCACCTGCGTGGGCGTGATGGTGTGCTTCTGAGGCAGGCATGAGCTGGACGTATTCTGCATATCGTCGGATAGCTGGGATGAAATCTCGTCTAAAAACAGGATCTGCTACGCGAGACTGCAGGAACATTTGATGAACCGCTTTTTGAGCTTTCAGCAGACGGATCAAGTCATCAGACTCAAGAACACGCAACCACCCTTCCTCCCGCCCTGCTACACGTTGGGCAACTGGAACTGGTGGGGGGCTTGGAGGTGGCGGAACCGGTGCGGGTTTAGCCGTACTGGAGGCGCGTCGCGGAATAAAAGTGGAGAACTTCGAGATCCAAGGCGGGGTTCGGCGGTGAGTCATGCTCTAACGTTCAAGCAAATGGGCTCGCAACGTCTCCAGAGTCGGACGAGGATGGCGCAATGTGAGCAAAATATGCAGTGACTCAGTGGGATGTTGCGGATCGCCCAGCTGCAGGAAATGGAACCAGCTCATCTGCAGTGGATTCCATTGAATTGAATCAGGATCAGGCAGCATATTTTTGCCCCAGTGGGCCCGATAATGGACAAATGGCTGCTGCAAAATATCTTCAACAATGCTCTCTTTGCGTCCTGCGAGATCTACGGCCTGGCTGCTTTCTTGCGCCAGGTTCTGACAATGATTCTTCAAAATCTCTCTCACACACAGATGAGGATCATCTTCATCCTCGGCATAAATTTCTAATCCGTCATAGCGCGATAGCCAGGCTGAAAAATGGGGGACCCATTCAGCCAATCCGAGCTCAGTCAGGAGCTCGACAATGCGGTAAATCGCATGAGCACGGTCGTGCGCATCACGCCCAAAATGGGGGAACCCAGGATCGGGGTATGGATGCTCGTCTAGGTACGTGTGGGCGAGGATAGTCATAGCGGCCACTCTACAAAGCGGTTTGCTATCTCTCAACGCGATACCGGGTGCGACGTAACCTAGGGTTCTCGCTTGCGCGCAACGTTAAGTTCTGATAAGTCACAGCCCGCTATGCTGGCCGAGGCCATTTGCATCGCTTCACCCAGCCCCTGGGTGAAGCGATGCGTAACCCGTAAGCCCCCTTTTCCCCTACCCGTAAGGCCTTTCCCGACGGCCACCGGATTTTTAGGTGGACGGCGGCCCTTTGGATAAGGCCCTTGACCCGTAGCAACCTTTTCCCAGTAGCGGATTGACGCCCCGGCAGTCCGTCAACACATTCTTGTTCTAGTTGTATTGTGCACTGCAAAACATTTTAACTTGAATACCCTTTCTTCACTTACTCAAAAACGCATATAGCAGGCCGCGCGGATAACGCACATAACTGTTTTCGTCAAGCTGAAACCCCGTGTTACGTGACCTTGGGTTAACGAGCGACACCTTGGGGTGCCTTTGCAACACTGAACGCCATTCTCAATCGGATGGAGTACTTCATGAGCTGGACAGCTAGACTCGCTGTTGCCGCGCCACTGGCTGTTTTGGCGTTGCAGGCCCAAGCCCAGGTCGGGGATACCTACGACAACGGCACACAGGTGCGAATAGGACAATACAGCACACAAGCCAGCACACCAGGGCATAGCGTTTCTGATCCCCTGTCTGTGTTTGTTGCACTGACTTACCCACGTCAAGACGTAGCCACCATTGATGGTGCGATTGAGTACACCCTCAAACGGACTGGCTGGCAGCTTGATCGCTCCAAGTTGTCGCTAGAAGCCGCGCAGTTTCTTCGCTTACCACTTCCAGAGTCCCAGCGGTCGCTGGGCACGTATCGTGTGCGTGATGTCTTAAATGCACTCGTAGGTGAGACCTGGCGCTGGGACGAGGACCCCATCCGTCGCAGACTGTGGATCAGTCTAGCGGCACAGCCGACTCTGTCAGGCGTCGAACTGTCACAGAATTGGCTCCACGCCCAAACCTACCCCGTCACAGTTGACCCTAAAAAGCCGTGGTTGCCCCTGACCGAGCGCATCAGCGGGGTGCAGCCATGAACCAACAAGATCAACAATGGCAACAGCAGCAAGACGATCTTCGCCGCCGGGAACAAGCCGAGCAGCTAGAGCGTGAACGGCTCGAGCGCTTGGAACATGAACGACTGGAGCAAGACCAGCAGCTTGAGCGTGAACGCCAAGAAAAGCTGGATCAGCACGACTATGACTCCCGTCGTGAGTTGGAGGACGCTACCCCAAACAAGCCTGGTGTCTTGCGAACACTCATGCAAATTTTGTTCTCTCGCAAAGAACCAACGGCAAGCGTTGAAAAACAGAACGTGGAGCCCGTGTTTTCGTCTGTAGTGGATCCCCTGACCGAGACGCAAAACAATGAAGCAGTCACCGATTTCTTTGCTGAACAAGACAATCAACCGCAACCTGCCAGCGTTTCGCCATCCCCATTGGCATCTGCTGCACAAACCGGTACTCCAACTCCCAAGAAAAAGACAGGCTATCCGTGGAAGCTAATCCTGGCGTTGGTGCTTTTTGCTGTCCTTTTCTTGAGCTGGAAATACCTGTTTAACCAATCTGTGGTTGAGCAAACAGCCGCCTTGTCTGCAGCCGAACCCTCACTGGCTGAAATCGAAGATCAGGTCGCCCCTGTTAAGGATGAGAAAAAGGGTTCTGAGCCCTCCCCTGCTCCCACCAGCAGTGAATTAGGAAGTGTAGAGAAAACATCTGACATACCGATGGGAACGGAACCGATAAACACAGCGGGGTCAACGGAATTCCAAGATATCCCCATTGATCTCGGAGAGACGTTCCCATCGAACCTTGAAACATCGCAAGGCTCGTACGCCGCTCAAGAAACACCAACATTCGAGGTGCAAATCTCGTCCCTGCAACGTGATGTCAACGAAATCAGGCAGTTACTCAATGAGCTCTTGCATCAAAACGAGCAGTTGATAGCTCTGTCCACACCTGCGCCTGAACCAGAGCCAGAGCCAGAGGTGGTGCCAGTTGTTGAACCTGCCCCCGTTAAAAAGCCGGTCACACGTCGAGCCAAGGCTGCACCGAAGCCAAGCGTTCGTCTTGTCTCAGTCGATATGTGGGATGGCAAACCTTCCGTTGTCGTCGCCAGTACACGCGCAGGCGACAACCAAACCTTAGTAATGCGACCAGGTGACACCGTCAACGGCGTCACGCTGCAAAGCGCAAGCGCATCCGAGCGCAGCGCCTCTTTTCTCGTAAACGGAAAAACCACCAAATTAACTGTGGAGGGCCAGTGATGCCGCGCCTTATGAAAATCAAAGCAGCAGCCATTAGCCTGCCCCTGCTTTTCCCTGCGATGGCGCATTCGCAAACCCAGGCCACCGCTCAGCAGCGTACCGAAGAAGTCGCCAATGCTACGCAGGCACAAGGGCGTAATCCGATTGCGCTGGATGCCGTAGATCGCCTGCGCGCCAATATTTGGGGCTTAACCGACGAAGAAATGTTGCGCGCCAAAACCTTGCTGGAAGGCCCTCGCAAAGCATTCTCGGTGGAAAACCTCTCGCCTATTGAAGCGCTGGGCATTCATGCGACCTCGGAAGCAGAGCGCCGTAAATATGCCGAAATGTTCGCCCGAGCCTTTCATGCCGACGTGGAGCGCTCATTGGCATGGAATCGTGCTTTCACCGAAGCGATGGCACGCCTTTACCCAAATGAGCCAGTTGTCAATTTCAGTCAAATCCCACCCGTTCCCGCCACGGTAGGTGCGGCTGACACTTTGAACGTGCCGCGCACTGCCATCATCGAGACCCCCGCTCCGGGCTACACGCCTCTAACTCAAAGTGTGCCAGCACAGGGCTCTGCGAAGTAATGGGGACCTCCATGCACCGCCGACAGTTTCTTGGCGCCCTCACCGCACTGACGGCCAGTGGCGTCATGACGCGCTCGTGGGCAATGGCTGCACCTGCGCAATCGGAGCTGGCGCAGCCTGAAGGCCTGGACCCGCAATGGTGGCCATATTGGTCAGATACGGCTGTGCGCATTGAGCCCAAGATCACACCCCAGGAGCAGACGACTATCCCCCACGGCTATGTTCGTCAGATGCCTCGCACACGCACCCGTCCTGGTGCGCCGATCGTGACGGCATCCTTGTTGCCACCCCGCGCTTATGACTGGGCGGGACAGCGCTGGAACATAGATCCGTGGCTGCTTTACGGCGTGGCACTGCAAGAGTCGCAAATGAAATTTGGTCGGCAGACGCTGCCCTACCCTTGGACTCTGTGCGTCAGAGGTGCTGCTAAGCGCTATGGCTCCTATGAGGCCACCCTCAAGGCCCTGCGCAAGTATGTGGATGTCAGAGGTATCCGCAATGTGGATTGCGGTGCGATGCAGGTGAACTGGGGCTACCACAACGACAAGCTCCAAAGCTTTGAACGTGCTCTGGATCCCTACCCCAATCTCGATGTAGGTGCACAAATTCTGCGTGAACACTTTGACCGCAACAGTTCCTGGCGTTTGGCGGTCGCTCTCTATCACACGGGCTCCAGAAATACGCAAGAACGAATCAGCCGCGGCAATCGCTATAGCCGTGGCGTTTTCAACAAATTGGCCAACCTGGGCTTAGATGCGTCGGAACTGGCCACTTCAACCGGTTGGAGGCGATATGCGCCGTAATCTCGCCCTCGCCTTCTTTGCAGCGACCACACTGATCTCCAGCTCGGTCAACGCTCAGACTGCACCGGTCGTCCTGGACGATTCGGTTCCGGCTGTTTCCTATTATTCGGCCTTAATTTCAGGTGCAGACCAACCTGGTGTTGGTGCCGGCATCCAGTTTCCGCTGACGTCGAACTTGCTACAACCTGGCGTGCTTAAGCCATCGGCTGTTCCAGTATTTAACCCAAAATGGATGACCCAAACATTAGCCATTGTGGGTGACGACAAAGGCTCAGAAGAATGGCTCAAGCTCCATTTGGGACGCCTGCTTTCTCTGCAGGCCACTGTCATTGTGGTATCCGCAGCCAGTGAAAAACGCTTTAAAGACATCCAGCGACAAGCCAACGCATTGCCAATCGTCCCTGATCCCGGCCACTGGTTACAGAGCCGTCTTGCCGCAGCGCATGTGACTGTCTATCCCGTGCTGATTGGCTTGGACGGTCAAGCGCGACAGATCATCTTCTCAGAAGGTTTTGAACGAGGTGAAGCGCATGAAAAATAACGCCGTCTTGGAAGCGTTACTGCGTCCACCTGTCGAAATTTGGAGTGCGGCAACGGCCTGGTCCGTCACGGCCACGGCTGCCCTGGCGCCTTGGGCGCTGATGATGCCCCCTTCTTTGGGCTACGTTGCAGCAGCAGGATCGGGCTACTTTGGCGGGGTCCGCTTTAAGCAGGCGATGCGGATCAAGCGTTATCACCATCACCTGAAATACTACAAAGTCACGAAAATTGCTCCCGCCAAAATTCCCGTGGCACCGGGCGAGTTTTACCTGGGCGAAGGATTCGAGTGGTCGCAAGCGCACACACAACGTAAACGTGAGGCCTTGCAACCGCAGGCCAAGCGTTTTGTGCGTCCATCGGGCAAAGAGCTGGCTCTACGCAGCCTGGGTTCAAAAGCCATCGAACAAGCGCAAGGCAAAGGCCCCGTCAAACCCATTGTGCGAGCCATTGCAGGAATTGCGGGCATTGATCATTGGCTCAACCCATTGCAGCCTCACCCAGACTTAGGTGGCTCACCCATCGTGCATGGCGTGGGCAGCATGGACGAAGCCCCCGTCAAGATTCGCCAATCTTCTCGCAATGGACACATGCTGGTCATGGGCACCACGCGCGTGGGCAAGACCAGGCTGCTGGAGTTATTTGCCACCCAGGACATTCATGCTGGGCACGTCACTATCGTGATCGATCCCAAGGGGGATGCCGATCTGATGCTGCGTATGTATGCCGAATGCGCTCGTGCAGGCCGCCTGGACCAGTTTTACATGTTCCATCTTGGCTACCCCGAGATCTCAGCAAGGTACAACGGCATCGGCAACTTCTCGCGTATCACCGAAGTCGCCACTCGTGCCACTAACGCCTTGCCCAGCAGCGGAAACTCCGCCGCTTTTAAAGAGTTCTCCTGGCGTTTTACCAATATTGTGGCTCAGGCCCAAGTTGCGCTGGGTCGTGTCCCGACCTATGAAGCCTTGCTCAAAGATGTGACCGGCATTGATGGTCTGTTCATGGACTATGCCCGCATGGTGTTTGGCCAACAAGCCCGCCAAGGCCGTCTGATCGACTGGGAAGTAAGACTGGCCAGCCTTGAGCTCGCGCTGCAGGATCGCAAAACCGCGCCGCCGGTGCCAAGAGCCTTGGCCGATCGACAGCCCGAATTTGTAGCAATGTTTTTGCTCATCAAAGAGGCCAAGATCAACGATACGGTCCTCGCAGGACTGGCAGCCGCCTTTAGCTATGAGCGTAGTTTCTACGAAAAGATCATCGCGTCCTTGGGGCCATTCCTGGAGAAGTTGACCACCGGCGCAGTAGGCAAACTGATCTCACCTGACTATTACGACCAAACCGATAAGCGTCCCATCTTCGACTGGATGAGCGTCATCCGGCAGGGAGGCGTGGTCTACGTAGGCTTAGATGCCCTCTCTGATTCCGTGGTCAGCTCTGCGGTCGGTAATTCCATGCTGGCCGACTTGGTCAGCGTGGGCGGCAAACTCTACAAGACGGGGCTGGACCCTCATGCCCCAGACGGAAAAATCGTGTTGCCGACCATTTGTGCTCACTTTGACGAGGTCAATGAGATTGCAGGCCCTGAATTTGTGCCCATGGTGAACAAGCTGGGGGGCTCGGGCTTTCGGATCACCGCGTACACACAGTCAGCATTTGATATTGAGGCAAAAGTCGGAGATAAGGCCAAAGCGGGCCAGATCCTGGACAACTTTAACCACCTGGTCATGCTGCGCGTGCGTAGTGTCACTACGGCCAAGCTGCTGACGGACCAGGTTCCCGAAGTCGAGGTGGTCCATCTCACGCCAATGTCAGGCGTCACAGACACCGCCGCCCAAGGCACCGGCGTCGATTTCATCAGTCGCAACGATGATATCTGGACCAAAACCAAGGTCCCTATGATTGAACCAGCCGATGTGCTGGAACTACCGCAAGGCCAAGCCTTTGCGCTACTTGAAGGCAATCGACGCTTCAAGATCCGAATCCCCTTGGCTGATGCAAGAAACGACGAATTTGTACCGCAGTCTTTGCAAAACGTCGCCGCGCAAATGAAGGCCCGCTACCGGACTTCCGAGCAATGGGCCAGTGAAACCGACTGGTTCACTGAAAACTGGCTCAATAGCCAGCCAATCGCCGATGGCACGGGCATGATCGCCACTGATCTGGCGGTGCAGGATCCTGACCCCGATGACGACACTCAAAGCAACAGCGCGATAAACACTGACACGATGGGCCTGATCACAAGGGGGCACGGATGAGTACCAACTCGACCAGCCGCCCTGTTAAGCCCACCACTCGCGGCCCCATTTTGATGACATTTGAGATGGTCATGGGTTTGCTTATGGTCTCTGTCTCAGCGTGTGTGCTGGGATTGTTCATAGAACTGGCCGGCATTCATACGATTTGGAAGGACCAAGGCACAGGCCATGCTCGCTCTATCGTGGAGCAGGACCTGAGCTATATCGAGGCTGCCCCGAAGAGCCTGATTATTCCCAATACAGTGGCCTTCTCAAACAAGATGCTCGGCTATATCTCATGGCCTTACGAGAAGTTCGGAATCTTGCAGTGGTATGCCAATAGCCATGACCCCGCCATGCAGCGTCAACAGGCCTTTCGTCGTGCACAAGAAATAAAGGCAAACGGCAACAGCCTCTCCTCCAGGCTGAAAACGATTGGCGCTGATGCCAGCCAATTTATCAGCACGGTACTCGTGCTTTCCATGTATGTCGCCATGGATGTAGCGCTTCGACTTTCGATTGCCCTTTATGCGCTGCCAGCCTTCGTTCTTGCGTGCCTAGTGGGTGCGGTCGATGGCCTGGTACGGCGTGACTTGCGCCGGTGGAGCGGCGGCCGAGAATCCTCCTTCGTTTATCACCACGCTAAGCGATACACCGCCTGGGCACTGACTGGAGGTTTCGGTCTGTATTTGACCTGGCCTTTCGGCGGCTTCAACCCCGCTTACATGGTTCTGATTTTCACCGCGTTGGTCGCTGCAACGCTCAGCACCACAGTGGCTTCCCTCAAAAAGTATATGTAGCGCCTCTCGCTCACATCACGACATTGGAGAAACGACAGAAATGAAACCACAGCAATCTGGCCTCTCAGAACGTAAGACTCATCGCGCCTGGGTAGCCGCGCTCATGCTCGTCGCGTGCGCCACCGTTCAGGCTGGAGATGCCGATAGTGAGCGCGAAAGTCTGGCACGGATTGAAAACGAGCTGGCCGTCGTGCAGCAGATGGTGGCCGCGGCCTCTCGTGATGCGCCTCCATCTCAACGAGTCAATTTTCGATATGAGTGGTTGATCAATGACCTGGACGTGATGCGTCGGGGAATTCAACAACACCTTAATGCCCCTATGCAGCCGCGTCCGGTCGAGCCACTGCGAGGCGACTACCGCCAATGACGCAGCTTCAGGAGATCTCCTTATGGGCATGAACAATGCGCAGATGG
>JTFN01002428.1_pt1 | contig 11024 bp, 6 predicted proteins | sample 235401 | NCBI WGS metagenome assembly JTFN01 (sample SAMN03067589, study PRJNA260952) | activated sludge metagenome | biome: Sludge; feature: Wastewater; isolation source: CETP activated sludge from augmented bioreactor treating industrial... | place: India:Gujarat | collected 2013-04 | reverse complement strand
GCCGACGGCGATGCCTTGACCGCCGCCGTCGCCACCGGTCCGTCCAACGGATCGCTGACGCTCAACGCCGACGGCTCCTTCACCTACACGCCGGATGCCGACTTCAACGGCACCGACAGCTTCACCTACACGCTGACCGACGCCGACGGCGCCACCGACACCGCCACCGTCACCATCACCGTCGATCCCGTCAACGACGCCCCGGTTGCAACCGATGACAGGACCTTCACGGAAGCCTCGACACCGGTTGCGATCGACGTGCTCGGCAACGACACCGACCCTGAGGGTGACCCCTTGACCGTGATCGGCGCGACATCGCCGCAGGGCTCGGTTACCATCAATCCGGATGGTACGCTGACGTTCGAACCCAATCCGGGCTTCGAGGGACAAGCCGTTATCACCTACATCATTACGGACGGGAACGGCGGGACTGACACGGCATTGGTCCTGGTCGAAGTGGGTCCTGGTCTTGTCCACATCGATGAGGTGCTCGACCCGACCAGGCCCGGAACCGGAACCGGCGAGCCGACGCCCGAACCCGAAATCTCCGTGTTGCCGATCATCTCGGACGTCGTGAACCAGATTCGTGATCTGGGTGGCATCTCCGGCCACCTGCAGGTCGACGGTGCCGTGGTCTCTGCTGTGAACGGGCTTTCGTCGCTCGAGGGTTTGAGCCGCATGCAAGGCCATGACGGCGTCATTCGTGGCGTGATCGAAGCAGAGCGACTGCGTGAAATGCATGAGGGCCTGCAGCGGCTCGGCGTGCTCGGTGACACCAATCGCTGGAATGTCGAAGGCCTAACAGGCTTCTCATTGCGCTTCAACCTGTCAGACGCGTCGGCAAGCGGGCATGATCAGCTAGTGTTCGAAACGCTCGTTCGCGAACGCACGTTGATTCTGCGCCTGGGCGCGCAGGCGGCATCGGATGCGCGTGCTCCGATCGAGTATCGTGTGATGCAGGCCGATGGCCGTCCGCTGCCTGCCTGGCTCGACCGGGTCGGTCCGGAGTTGGTGATGGGCCAGCGTCCGCCTTCTGTCGAGCATGTCGATCTGCGTATAACCGCCGTTTATGACGACGGCCGCAGTGAGACCCGCTATGTCACGATCCAGACAAGTTCCGGCGAAATTTCTCCGCTGCTGCGCGATGCCGCTGAGAGTTCACCGCGCCTCTTCTCGGATGAACTGGACAACAAGGCGAAAGCGCAGGATGTGCCCATGCACGACCTCTTGCGTGCCCTCGGCGGACGCTGAAGCGATTAGACGTCGCACACAGACAGGCGCGGTGGTGTTCACAACCCCGCGCCTGTTTTTACGTCTCGTGTCGGTTCGTGGGACGATGGCGGCCAGCGCCACGCCGATGTATCAGACGCCGGCGGAGTGCTGTGCTGCGCCCTTGCCGAGGTAGGCGTCGAACTTGGCACAGATCGATCGCACGAAGATACGGCCCTTGTCGGTAACCGCGAATCCGTCACCAGCCTCGCTGGGCGCGATGATCTCTTCATCGTCAGCGTCGCGAAGTGCATTGGCTTCCGCGATGATCGGCTCGGCAAGATCTCCGAAGCGCGACCGAAGCTCGTCGGCCGGGAACGCGAAGTCGCACATCAGACGCTCGATGACCAGCCCCCGGGCGGCGTCCTCCTCGCTCATCGCGTGTCCGCGAACTGTGGCCAGACCACCCTCCATGACACGCCGTTCGTATTCGCCGATGGCAGGCGTGTTCTGGATATAGCCTTGTGGCAGACGGCCGATCGAGGAAGCCCCCAGCCCGATCAGCGCGGCTGCGGTATCCGTCGTGTAGCCCTGGAAGTTCCGCCGCACCGTTCCGTGGGCAAGCGGGTCGTGCGGCTGCGCATAGTGATCGAGGCCGATGCTGACATAACCCGCATCCATCAGCCGCTGTGCGGCGCGATTTGCCTGGGCAAAGCGTTGTTCGGTATCGGGCAGGGAATCGTCATCGATAAGTCGCTGATGCTTGATCCGTACCGGCAGATGCGCATAGCCGAACAGAGCGATCCGGTCAGGCGCCAGCGCAAGGACGTGGTCCATGGTCTCGTCGAGTGTCTTCAGTGTCTGCAGCGGCAGCCCATACACCAGATCGACGTTGATCCCCTTGATGCCGTGCGCGCGGAAGGTATTGACAACCCAGGCCGTCAATTCGACCGACTGCATCCGGTTGATCGCCTTCTGCACGTCTTCGGCGAAGTCCTGCACGCCGATGCTGACGCGGTTGACGCCCGCTTCAGCGAATGCCGCGATGCGTTCCTCATCGAGGCCACGCGGATCGATCTCGACCGCGAACTCGGCATTCTCGTCGAGTTCGAACCGCGACTTGAGCTGGCCGGCGAGTGCGCGGATATCGTCGGGTTGCAGAATGCTCGGGCTGCCGCCGCCCCAATGGATGTGCGTGACGCGGTGGCGAGTCTTGATGCGTCCCGAAACCGTGTCGATCTCTCGCTGGAGCGCCTTGAGATAACGCGCAATCGGTGCCTGCTGGCGCGTGATCTTGGTCGAGCAGCCGCAGTACCAGCACAGCTCGTTGCAGAAGGGGATGTGGACATAAAGAGAAAGAGGAACTCCGTCCTCCAGCGATTCGAGCCACGCCCCATACATCGACTGATCGACAGCCGACGAGAAATGAGGTGCCGTGGGATAGCTCGTATACCGCGGCACCGGCGCAGCGTATCGCCTCAACAGTTCGGGTCGCATGGGCCCTCCAGCGCAGCCGGGGTTCAGTATGGTCTGAAACCACGGCTTCAACAACTCTTGGCTATGTCAGGTTGCCGCGCCGGAACCGCTGGCGTAGTGCCCGGCCCATGTGGTGCTGTGGCCGAAGCCCATGAGCCGAGTTTCCGCTGCAGCAGCACCGAGCGCAGCAGAGCCTACTCTAGGAGGCGGGGCAGACTGGGCTATTGACCTTGGTCAACGCTTTGGCAGTGGCAAATTGTCGTTCCCGCTGTTGGCGATCCGCGCCCGGTATTCCGGTTCGGCAAGGCGCATGCGCGGCGAACGCCTTGGTGCAATAGGTGCCAGCAGCCGCGCGGAGCGGTTGAATTCCCCGATTTTGCGCTGCGGGCGCGGCTTGAACGGAATGACGCAGGGCGCGGGCCCGAGAATTCTGGATGTGCGCCGGGTGGGCGGGAGCACGATGATCGGGTGGAGCAAAACCGGCCTGCGGTCGGCGATGATCCGCGCTGACCGCCCGGCCGAGCTGTCCCGGCTGACCATCAAGCCCCACACGACCCCAAGCAGCGCATAGAAGTGCCGCCAATGGTCGATATCGATCAGCAATCCCTGGATCAGAATGGCGGTCAAGGAAGCAAACGCGATCAGAAAGTAGCCCTGCAGGCGGGTACGCTTGAGCGCATGGACCAACCCCCGGCCGAAAGTATAAAGCGCCAGTCCCATGAATAGCAGACCACCAGCCCAGCCGGCGTTGAGGAACATGCTCAGATAGACGTTGTGCACATCTTCATGGTGGTAGTGGCGGGGAAACTCGAGCGCTCCGATTCCGAAGGGGTTTTCGAGCAGCGCATCGATCGCCTTGAGTTGTCCGCCGAAGCGGCCTTCAGGTCCCAGGTCGTAGCTTTGTGCCAGGTTGGCGCGTTGGGCGAAGAGGTCTGAAACCGCATCCGACTGCAAAGCCGTCGCGAGCACGGCCAGGATCACCGCCAGACCCGCGACCGCCAGCGCGGCAATGCGGAACCTGTCCACCGTCCGCCGGCTCGTCACGAAGGTGAAGTAGAGATAGACCGCAACGGCGACCGCTGCCCCTGCCCAGGCGCCGCGCGAAAAGCTCAGCAGGATGGCCAGCGCCAGGACCATCATCGCCGCCGTAGCAGGCAGGCCTTTCAGGAGTGGGCGGTGGAACCAGGCATGCAACGCATAGACCAGCGCCGGCACCAGAAATGGACCGAAAACGTTTGGATCCTTGAAGGGGCCGCTGGCGCGGTCGAACTTCGTGAACAGCTCGGCCGCGCCCGGCACGACCTCGAAATAACCGATCAGCGCAGCAACGGCAGCGATCAGGGCAGCCGCGAGATACGCGCGCAGGATCAGACGCGTGTGCCGCAAGGGGTCCCGCGCAACGAAACCGGCGATGACGATGGCAGCGAGCGAAAGATAAAGGGAAATCGCCATGTGCGTTGTCGCCTTCGCCGTATCGACGGCCGACAGGGCGGCGATGAATCCGAAGCCGCAGATGACCAGCAGAGCCGCCCCCATCACCAGCAGCGGCGGCCGGAAGACGGCGAGTCCCACCACGGGAAGCAGGACGATTAATCCCATCGTCAGGACGTCGGTCGGCGCCGGTTCGGTGAAAACCACAGCACTCGACGCAATCGCCAGCCAGACCAGACCGAGGGCAAGTCGATGCACAAGGCTCATGTGTTGCCGCGTCACGGGCTGTGCGAGGCGCGGCGGCAGCGCAGGCCGGATGTAGACCCGCCGCCGCATCGCGATGTCCGTCACACTGGCCATGTCAGAGCCGCCGCTCGCTTTTCACCGCACTGCGGCCGTCCGCGCTCATCATCCCCCAGACGATCGCCATGAGGAGGTAGACATGCCGCCAGTGGTCGAGATCGATGATGAAACCCTCAAGCGCATTGGCGAGGAACGCAGCATAGGCAATCAGGAAGAGAGGCTGCGCACGTGATGCTCGAAGCGCATGGCGCAGTCCGAGCGCCAGCGTAAGAACGGTCATCAGCAGATAGAGGCTGCCGCCGAGCCAACCCGCATTGAGCATCATCGACAGGTAGACGTTGTGCACCTCTTCCGCGTGATGCACGTCGGCAAAAACGGTTGCCCCGATGCCAAGCGGGTTCTCCAGAATGAGACCCACCGCCTTCGCCTGCCCGCCGAAGCGGCCTTCCGGACCGACGTCGTAGCTCTGCGTAAGACTGGCGCGCTCGCTGAGGAGGGTGACGATGCGATCGTTCTGCAATGCGCCGATGATGACGAGCGCAACGACCAACGCGCCTGCGGCGATCAGTTGTAGGATGCGGGCGCGCCGCTCCGCCGTGGCGGACGTCACGTAGGCGAGCCAGCCGAACGCGACCAGTGCGACGGCGAGGTTCACCCAGGCGCCGCGGGAAAAGCTCAGGAAGACACCCAAAGCGAGCATGCCGGCAATCGCAAGCGGCATGGCGATGCGCCGCCACGGCCGGTCGATCGCCACATGCAGCGCATACAGGAACGGCGCCACCAGGAACGGGCCGAACACATTGGGATCCTTGAACGTGCCGGCGACACGGCCGAACCGCGTGAATGTTTCGTAGGCCCCGGCAAGCAGATCGAAGTAGCCGGCGAGGCCGGCCGCCGTGGCCGAAACAGCCGCGACGGTCCAAGCGTTGAAGATCAGGCGCGTGTGGACATCGACGTTGCGCGCGACGAATGCCGCCAGGACGAAGCTCGCCACGTAAAGGTAGATCGACACGGCCGTGAACGTGGCCGGCGCAGAGACGTCAGGCGCCATCGTTGCGGCCAGAAGCCCGGCGGCGCCGGCAACCAGCCACAGCGCCAGGTAGCCGGTCAGCATGTCGGAGATGGCAACCATCCCGACCACCGGCAACAGCACGATGAGGCCGAGCGCAAGCGCATCCGTGGGAGCGGGTTCGGCGAACACCAGCCCCGATGTCGCGATCGTCAGCCAGACGAACGCCAGCGATGCGAGATGCACGAAGCTGCGGCCGTCGAGCAGCGCAAGGCCCGGCAAGGGTCCCGACGCAATGGAACTGGACATGGCGGGTGCAGCGGCGCCGCGGGCGGCAGAGCGGCGCCCGGCCATGCGCTGTGGTGCAATGCGGACAGCCCGCCTCGGTGTCCCAGAATGATGCTGCATTTCGGCCCTCGCCTTAGTCGTCAGGGTTCATCGCAAGGCTCGTGCCGCACTGCCTTGAGAGGATCGGCATTTCCATCCAACGAAAACGCCGCCCGGACAGGGGCGGCGTTGTTCGCTGCAAGCGGGTCGGAATGATCCGCTCAGTAGGCGTTTTCTGTCTTCAGCAGTGCGAAGGGCGTTTTGAGAAGAATGTAGAGATCGAAGAACACCGACCAGTTCTCGATGTAGTAGAGATCGTACTCGACACGCTTTTGGATCTTCTCCTGGGTATCGGTCTCACCGCGCCAGCCGTTGATCTGCGCCCAGCCCGTAATCCCCGGCTTGACCTTGTGCCGAGCGAAATATCCCTCCACCACCTCGTCATAGAGCTGGTTGGCGGCTTTCGCATGCAACGCGTGTGGACGCGGACCCACCAGTGACAATTCGCCAGTCAGCACATTGATGAGCTGCGGCAACTCGTCGAGACTCGTCTTGCGGATGAAGCGGCCCACCTTGGTGACACGCGGATCGTCCTTGGTGACGAGCTTGCTGGCGCTGGCGTCGCAGCGGTCCACATACATCGAGCGGAACTTGTAGACCTCGATCAGCTCGTTGTTGAAGCCGTAGCGCTTCTGGCGGAAGAAGACCGGCCCGGGGCTGTCGAGCTTGATCGCAACGGCGACGGCGGCCATCACCGGAGCCAGCAGGACCAGCGCCAACCCGCCGATGACCTTGTCGAACGCCCACTTGGAGACACGGCCCCAGTCGGTGATAGGCGTGTCGTGCAGGTCGATCATCGCCACATCGCCGATGCGCGAATAGGTGCGGGGACTGAAGCGCAGCGCCGTTGCGGCAGCCGGCAGCTTCACGTCGACCGGCAGGACCGAAATCTCCTTCATCACCGCCACGAGGCGATTCTCTGCGGTGATCGGCAATGCCACAATGGCAAGGTCGATGCGGGTCTGCCGGCAGTAACCGACCAGTTGGCGCAGGCCGCCGAGGCGTGGATAGCCCGCAATCAGCGCCGGCGCGCGTTCCTCGTCGCGATCGTCGAATACGCCCGAGATGCGGATGTCACCCGCAGCGTCGGCCTCCAGCTGGCTGATCAGGTCCGCGGTTGCCGGACCGCTGCCGTAAATGACTGCGCGCCGGTAGAGCCGGCCTTCCTTGGCCCAATGGCGCACAAGTCCCGACAGAACCAATCGCCCGGCGATCAGCGAAACGGCGCCGACCGTGAACCACGCCGCAAGCCATACGCGCGAAAACGTGTGCCCGAGCTTGAGGAAGAAGACGACCGCGACCAAAGCCGCGAAAGCCGCTGTCCATCCCATCACGACGCGCGGCATCTGCCGCAAGATCGAGGAGAACGCCTGGACCTTGTAGAGCCCGAGCAGCTCGAACATGATGACGGTTGCGACGCTCATGGCAAACAGCGTGACCGGGTAGGCCGTGCCGGTCAGCAGGTTCGGCTCTCCGACGTAGGCAAGCGCCACGCCCAGGCCGATCAGCGCCGTGATGAGGAACTCGCCGCAGCGGACGGCGCCAGCGAGCACCGACGGCGAGATGAGGGTTGCACGATCCCCGGCGCGAAAATCCGCCAGCGGCGGCAACTGAACCGTGAGCCCGGCCCGTGTCCCATGGCTCTTCGCGGTGTGCCCTGCCGCTTCGATTGCGTTTGCGCCCGTCAACTTGTTCGACATGCTTGTCTTCCGTCGCTCCACCTCTTCATGGGGAGGAACGCAAGCATCGCGCATGCCAGTTGGCGGCAAATGTGTGAAGTAGTCTGATTAGTTCGCGGTTAACGTAAAGTGCTGGTTAACGCTGCATCATCAGGTTTTCGTAGAACGCCTCAACACTGGCGCACATGGCGCTGGTCGTGAAGCGTTCTTTGATGGCGCGCTGCAGCCCGAGCGCGTCGCGCGCCGCGCCGGCGGGATCTTCGAGGTGACGTCGCATCTGCGCGGCCAGCGCATCGACGTCCCGTGGTGGGACAAGCGCGACAGGGCTGCCAGCGACGATTTCGGGTATGCCCCCGACATCGGTCGCGATCAGCGGCATGGCCGCCGCGCCGGCCTCCAGGACGATGTAGGGAAAGCTTTCGGCGCGCGATGGCATCACCAGTGACCGCCCGAGCGCGAACGCCGTGCGCGCCGGCATCGCCCCAGGGAAGCTGACGCGGTCGCCGAGCCCGAGTGTGCGCGCTTGATCCTTGAACTCCGCCGCATCGGGGCCGTCACCGACGATCACGGCTCGCGGCGGCGAGGGATCGTTGATCCGCGCCAGCGCCTCCAGTAGCAGATCGACGCCTTTCAGTTTGCGCAATTCGCCCACGAATACGAAATCCGCAGGTGCTTCCGTGACGGCAACAGGCTCGAATTCGTCGGGCTGCACACTGTTGGGGATGATCTTCGTGACGAGCGGGCGGCGCGCAGCGACGTTGTCTTGATATACTCGCGCGGAATATGCGCTTTCGAAGACGATGCCATCCGTTTTGCGGGCCAGCAGCCGCTCCAGCCCCATGAAGATCCGCCCCTTGAACGAATTCGGAGCGTAGTGGAGCGAGCCACCATGCGGTGTGTAGACGGAGATGACCCGCGCACCCGCCCGCTTTAACGTGGACGCTGCAAGACGCGCATAGGCTCCGCCCTTGGCGCCGTGTCCATGCAACACGTCAGCGCCGAACCGTTCCGCGATTGCGCGCGTCGCCCGTGTCGCGGTCACGTCCCTGAAATCGATGTCGCGGGCCATGGCGACGCGCTCGAGACCGAGCGACAGGCTGTCGCGCAGTGCCGCGAGCCGCTGCTCCGTCAGACGGTCCGCCGCTTCCGCACAGCACACCACGCCGACGCTGTGGCCGGCCGCTGCCTGTGCACGAGCCAGATCCGCGACGTGGCGGAACAGCCCGCCGACCGGCGCGCGCAGGATGTGCAGGATTTTGAAAGACGCCGACACGAGGTTCACCAGGCTACAGAAGCTGGGCGGGCTGCAAGGTCCGCGCCAGCTGCGGCCTTACAAGAACCGCTCGTACACGAAAATGGTATCGCCCGGCTTTACGACATAGTCGGAAGGCGCCTCGACCTGCTCCACGAAACCGTTAATACGCCGCGTGATGCGGAAGCTGCGATCGCTCGCCCGCTCCGTGTAGCCTCCCGCGATTGCCACGGCGGTCTGTACCGTCATGCCGGAAACGTAGGGAAACTGACCCGCGTTGCGCACCTCTCCCAGAATGAAGAACGGGCGGTTTTCGTTGATGTCGACGGTCACTTGCGGATTGCGCACGAACTCCGCGCCCAGCCGCCGGCGTACAACGCCTTCCAGATCGAACGTGGTGAGCCCGCGTGCCTTGACGGCGCCGATCAGCGGAACGGTGATCATGCCCCCATGATCGACGGTATAGATCCGCGAAAGATTGGGCTGGCCATAAACGAATATGCGCAGTTTGTCGCCGGTATCCAGCAGATAGGGCCCATCGCTGTCGGCAACTGCGTGGGGCGCGCGCGGCAGCATGGGCGGCTCGGCCGGCTCGCCATAGGCCGTTTGCTCCGCAACGGTTACGACCGGTGCTGCAACCGGCGTCGGATAGCCATTCTCGACAGGGGGCGCTGCCTCTGAGACCACGAGCGAACGATCCGAGAAGATCGCCCCTTCACCGCTCAGGAAATCCTGGTCGTGGGCGCAGCCCGCGACCAGAAGAGCGACGAGCGCGGGAACCGCAACGCGGCAGGCAAACATGATTCTACCCCTTTGATGGGTTGGACGTGTTCGCCCATTTAGGACACCCAAAGTTAAAAAATGCTGAGTACCGGCATTTATTTGGGACACCTGCCGCGGAGTTAATGAATTGCTTACCCGCACCCGCTCTAATCCGGGACACGGATTAATACATCACGCGAGCGGATCCATGCGCGGCACGACCCACGCTTCACCCGATGACATCGACATCACCAGCATCTGGGGTGCCCTGCGCCGCAGCGGTAAGTCGCTCATCCTGGCAAGCCTCATCACCGGTGGTCTGACGTATGCCGTCCTCTCGATGATGGCGCCACGCTTCACCTCCGAGTCTCAGTTGACCGTTGCCGCCAAGAACGCTTCCAACCCGTTCATGGACTCCAAGGACAATCAGCGTGGCCCCGACAGCGTCAACATCCTGGTCGATCCCGCTGCGGTGAATACGCACGTCCGCGCCTTGAAATCGCCGGAACTGGCGCGCCGCGTCGCCGAAGAACTCAAGCTTGCAACGCTGCCCGAATTCAACAGCGCGTTGGGCAGTACCGACAATATCGATGCCTTGATGCGCACACTCGGTCTTTCTGGGCCACGCCCGGGCGAGACCGAGCAGGACCGCGTTCTCAACGCCTTCTATAAGCGGCTTGAAGTCTACGCCGCCAAGGAAAGCCGCTTCATCGGCGTGCGCTTCACGTCGAATGACAGTCAACTGGCGGCAGAGGTGGCCAATCACCTCTCCAATGCCTACCGCGCCTCGCTGGCTGCAAAGACCGTCGATGAGATCGATGAGGTCCAGAAGGTCGTTGAAGAGAAGATCGAGCGCCTCAGCAAGGAGGTCTCGGAAGCACAGTTTGCCGTCGAGCAATACAAAAGCGAGCACGACCTGTTCAAGGGTGGCCAGTCCAAGGTCGGCCTGCCCGAACAGCAGCTGGGGGAGTTGACCGCTGAACTGACCCGGGCAAAGGCGGCGCGCAGCGAGGTCGAGTCGCGTGCCCGGTCCGCCCGCGAGATGCTGCGAGCCGGCAGCGCTGACGCATTGCCCGATGCACAGAAATCGCCGCTGATCCAGGCCCTCGTCCAGCAGCGCGTCAGGCTCGAGCGCGAAATCTCTGAGCTGTCTGCAACGCTGTTGCCGGCCCATCCGCGCATGCGTCAGCTGAACGCCGATTTGGATGGCCTGAAAAAGCAGCTGCGCGGCGAGATTTCGAAGCTTGTCGACAGCCTCGAGAAGGAAGCCAAGGCTGCCGCACTGCGCGAAGAGTCGATTGCCAAGAGCCTCACCGAGATCAAGTCGGAGGTCACCAAGCGTTCCGGCGGGACCGTCGAACTGCGTCGCCTGGAGGACATCGCCAAATCGAAGCAGAATGAACTCGAACGCGCTCTCAAGGATGTCGAGGAAGCCAAGCTCAAGACCCGCACCCGCGTCGTCCCCATCGAGGTGAAGGTTCTCTCCCAGGCGATGCCATCGAGCGTGCCGGTATTC
>JTFN01008689.1_pt1 | contig 11033 bp, 10 predicted proteins | sample 235401 | NCBI WGS metagenome assembly JTFN01 (sample SAMN03067589, study PRJNA260952) | activated sludge metagenome | biome: Sludge; feature: Wastewater; isolation source: CETP activated sludge from augmented bioreactor treating industrial... | place: India:Gujarat | collected 2013-04 | reverse complement strand
GCCACTTTCCGTTAATTGAGGGCAATCGCGATGACTAAATTGCTTGAGGTACATGCTATTTGTAAGTATTACCAGCAAAAGCAAGGGTGGCTACCAGGTCGCAGGATTTGTGCTCTTGAGCCTATTAGTTTTAGCCTCAACAAAGGCGAAACGCTTGCTATTATGGGAGAAACAGGCTCTGGCAAATCGACGATCGCAAAACTGATTGCTGGTGCGGACGTGCCCTCTAATGGCGAAATTTGGCTGCACGGCAAACGTCTTGATCCCCATAACTACCGCCAGCGCTGCCGCGATATTCGAATGATTTTTCAAGATTCGATGCGCTCGTTAAATCCGCAGTTAACCATAGGTAAGCAGCTTTCAGAAGCACTTAAATTCAACACCAATTGGAACCTCGCACAACAAACCGAACACGTGCTACAAACCTTAAGCAAAGTCGGCTTATTGCCCGATCATTATCATTTTTATCCGCACATGCTATCCACGGGGCAGCAACAGCGGGTGTGCATTGCCCGAGCAATAATTCTCGAACCACAGATCATTGTGGCTGATGAAGCCTTCGTAGCACTGGACCCATCGATTAGAGCTCAAATCATTAACCTTATCCTAGATCTTCAAGAAGACATGGGTATTTCATTCATTTTCGTCTCTCATTCGCCGGAGATCGTGAAACATGTTGCAGACAAGATCTTAATAATGCATCGTGGTAAAATGATTGAGTTTGGAACGACAGAAGCGCTTATCCATAATCCGCAACATCAGCTAACGCGTATGCTGTTGCAGTCAGAACTATTAAACAAAGCGCTTAAACACACAACAACACAGGAGTAAGACTTTGGAAACAGGTACGCTAATATCTCTAGCGCTCTACTTCATCGTTATGTTGGGCATAGGTGTTTATGCCTATAAAAAATCGACGGCCGATGTTTCCGGCTACATGTTGGGGGGGCGCAGTTTAGGCCCAGGAGTAACAGCTTTATCTGCTGGTGCTTCAGACATGAGTGGCTGGATGCTGATGGGTTTGCCAGGCGCTATCTATGTGTCTGGGGTATCGCAACTATGGATTGCCGTAGGCTTACTTATTGGTGCCTACTTAAACTACATCGTCGTGGCACCGCGATTGCGCACTTACACTGAAGTTGCTAACGACTCCATCACTATTCCGGACTACTTTGCCAATCGCTTTGACGACCGAAAACGCTTTTTACGGGTGTTTTCTTCGATTGTCATCATTGTTTTCTTTACCTTATACACCTCGGCTAGCTTAGTTGCCGGCGGTAAACTTTTTGCCAGTGCCGCATTTGGCTTGGACTACAGTTTAGGCTTATGGGTAACAGCCGGCGTGGTTTGTGCCTACACCCTGTTCGGTGGGTTTTTAGCGGTTTCCATGACTGACTTTGTGCAAGGGTGCATCATGTTTGTCGCCTTGGTACTGGTGCCAATCGTGGCAATCTTCGATTTAGGTGGTATGACCGCTGTGACTCACACCGTCGAATCGATGAATCCTGACTACCTTGAACTATTTAAAGATGCAGCAAAAGACCCGTTGGTGAATCAGCTCAGCTGGCTGGGTATTATCTCATTGCTAGCATGGGGCTTGGGCTATTTTGGTCAACCCCACATCATCGTCCGTTTTATGGCGATCCGCTCAGTGAAAGATATTCCTACCGCACGCCGAATTGGTATCAGCTGGATGTTTGTTTCCATCGTTGGTGCTATGGTTACCGGCTTTGTAGGTATTGCCTATGTTACTGAAACTAAAATGGTACTTAATGACGCTGAGACTATATTTATTATCTTCTCGCAATTCTTGTTCCATCCATTAATTTCGGGTTTCTTATTGGCTGCAATTCTTGCAGCTATTATGAGTACCATTTCATCGCAACTGCTGGTTACCTCAAGCTCGCTTACAGAAGACTTTTACAAAGCTTTCTTGCGCCGCGATGCCAGTGACAAAGAACTAGTAACCGTAGGCCGTATTTCGGTGTTGTTAGTCTCATTGGTGGCTATTGCGCTAGCATGGGATCCTGAAAATACCATTCTAGGTCTCGTTGCTAACGCTTGGGCAGGATTTGGCGCTGCCTTTGGTCCAGTCATTATTATGAGCTTGTTCTGGCGCAGAATGAATCGTCATGGTGCCCTAGCCGGCATGCTGGTGGGTGCTGCTACTGTCTTATTCTGGATTTACGCACCGGTATTAGCTGACGGAGCAACGCTTAGTAGCCTTGTTTACGAAATTATCCCTGGCTTTATCCTAAGCTCGTTAGCGGTATGGATTGTTAGCTCAATGACAGCTGAGCCAAGTGCTGATTTACAGCAAACCTTCGCTAAAATGGAAGCCGTCATTACTGAACACAAATAATAGAACCTAAGGTTCCAAATCTAAAAAGCCAGCGTTAAAACGCTGGCTTTTTCATATCTGCTCAAAAATTTGAACCGCTAACCGCGTCGCTGGGCAAAAAGCTCCAACTCAGACATGATGTAATCTTTCATTCTAATCGTGGTTTCATAGCCGATATCTATCGCATCGTTACCACTTTCAAACTGCATTAAACCAATATGGCCTAATTTGGGCTGAATCAGGATATCGGGCGGATCACCAGCCAAACGTGCTTTAGTAATTCGCTCTTGCATGATATCGATAGAGCCTGCCATCACCCCAAACATACCAGGAGCTTTGTACGAAGGGCCAGTAAACTTTTCTTTAACCGCATCCCAATAGTGCTGACTAGTGGAAAGAAAACTATTGAAAAAACCCTCACCCTCGTCTTGTTCCGATTGCGGCTTAGGATGACTTGCCTCGGTCGTAGCCGGAGTATTATGCCCATGCACATCCGCTTGGGGCTCAACACCATCTTTAGGAGGCGCTACGTACTTGGATCTTGCTTCGATGGCGCTGGTGTTCAGCTGTGAGTTTAAATTCACTGCAATGACGAAGTCAGCACCAAGCGCACGGCACAAGGACACTGGTACAGGATTCACTAACCCACCATCAACTAACCAACGTCCATTAACCGCAGAAGGGGCCAACATACCTGGCATAGCGCAAGAAGCTCGGGATGCTGCATACACGTCACCTTTGCGTAACCAAATCTCTCTTCCAGTATACAAATCGGTAGCAACTGCGCCGTAAGTAATCGGCATGTCTTCAATATCTATTGCGCCAAAGCGTTCACGGGCATGGCTGAAAACTTTTTCACCATGAATAATGCCGCCGTTACTTAGCCCATAGTCTAGGAGATTAAAAACTTGCCAACGCCCCATGCCGCGCACCCATTCTTCTAGTTCAGTTAAGCGACCAGAAGCAAAACCGGCCCCCACAAGGGAGCCGATTGAAGTGCCTGCGACCATGTTTATTTCTACTCCCATGTCCTGCAGCGCTTTAATCACACCAATGTGCGACCAACCTCGTGCAGCACCTGAGCCAAGTGCTAACGCAACTTGTGCATAACTCATGACGCTATTCCTAATTTTATTGCTAAAACCTTAAATTAAATCATCATCCAGCATAACGTCAACAGCATCATCGGCTTTTGCTGGCTTTTCACCTTTAACTGGCTTAGCTAACAATTGTTCACGAATCTGTTGTTCAATATCTTCAGCAATCGCTTTGTTTTCTATCAAGAACTTCATGGCATTAGCTTTACCCTGACCAATCTTATCGCCCTTGTAGCTGTACCAAGCACCTGCTTTATCAACAATCTTCTGTTTCACGCCAAGATCAATCAACTCGCCTTCTTTAGAAATACCGCTGCCGTACATGATCTGGAAGTTAGCTTCTTTGAATGGCGGCGCTACTTTATTCTTTACAACCTTCACGCGCGTTTCGTTACCAACAACTTCATCGCCCTCTTTCACCGAACCCGTACGACGAATATCTAATCGAACCGATGCATAGAATTTAAGTGCGTTACCGCCCGTGGTGGTTTCTGGATTACCAAACATAACCCCAATCTTCATTCGAATCTGGTTAATGAAAATACATAAACTATTCGATTTCTTGATGTTGGCTGTGAGTTTACGTAACGCCTGCGACATCAACCGAGCTTGCAAGCCCATATGACTGTCACCCATTTCACCTTCAATCTCAGCTTTTGGTGTTAGCGCTGCTACCGAGTCTACAATAACCACATCCACGGCACCTGAACGGACTAACATGTCACAAATTTCTAGGGCTTGTTCGCCCGTATCAGGTTGCGATACGAGTAATTCATCAACCTTCACGCCCAGCTTGCCAGCGTAAACGGGGTCAAGCGCATGTTCAGCATCAACAAACGCACAGGTTTTGCCTTGCTTTTGCGCTTCCGCAATTACTTGTAGAGTTAATGTCGTTTTACCACTTGATTCTGGTCCGTAAATCTCTACGACACGACCATACGGTAAACCACCAATACCCAAGGCAATATCTAGAGTTAATGAACCCGTTGAAACCGATTCAATATCCATCGCGTGGTTATCGCCAAGGCGCATAATAGAGCCTTTACCAAACTGGCGTTCAATTTGACCAAGGGCGGCGTCGAGTGCTTTTTGTTTATCGTTGCTCATGCTAGTGTCCGTTTGTTAATCGCTTTAAAATGATTGTACTGTAAATTTATACAGTATCAAGTTATTTTTTTAATACTTAATAATGCTTCGTTAATGGTAGCTAATCGCACCGCTTGCCGATCGCCAGGAAAGACCTGCTGCCAAGTAATACATTCCCCCTGCCAAGCTAAGCCAAACCAAACCAAACCTACGGGTTTTTCGGTACTCCCACCACCGGGCCCGGCGACCCCTGTTACTGCTACCGCCATCTCTGCCCCACTGGCTGTCAAAGCACCGCGAGCCATTGCTGCTGCAGTTTCGGCAGACACCGCACCGTATTTTGCTAAGGTGTAGGAAGTTACCCCTAACTGGCTTTGCTTCATCGCATTGCTGTAAGTGATAAAGCCGCCTTCATACCATGCTGAGCTACCAGCAACAGTGCTAATAGCATACCCAATTCCGCCGGCCGTGCACGACTCAGCGGTGACACAACGCCAACCACGCTGCTCTAACCAAGCGCCCAATTCTACTGCTAAATTAACTGTGCTTTGTGGTACCATTTAGTTATCCTTGAGGGCCGCAAAGCGGCTACACATATTCAGTTTAAACGCCAGCTAACCACGACTTTAGAACGGATTATAACAAGCATGTCGGATGCCCAAAATATAACAAAAGATCTCGCCGCACACACGCCTATGATGCAGCAATATCTGCGCATTAAGGCAGAACATACCGATTGCTTATTATTCTATCGGATGGGGGATTTTTACGAATTATTCTACACCGATGCCAAACGTGCAGCTGAACTGCTCGACATTTCTCTTACCCAGCGCGGTGCCAGCAATGGCCAACCTATCCCAATGGCCGGGGTACCTTATCATGCCGCTGAAGGTTATCTTGCTCGGCTTATCGAACTAGGCGAGTCCGTCGCAATTTGCGAGCAAATCGGAGACCCTGCGACCAGCAAAGGTCCGGTCGAGCGTCAAGTGGTCAGAGTACTAACTCCAGGTACCATTACTGATGAGGCTCTGCTCAAGGATCATGCTGAGCAGTTACTAGTTGCCATCCATCCGGCTGAACCTATTGGAATTGCTTGTTTAGATATGGCGAGCGGTCGTTTTAGCATTTTGGAGGTAGCCGACCGTGAGCAGCTTCAAGCTGAATTAGAACGACTGCAACCAGCTGAAGTACTGTATCCAGACACCCATGAGTTTAGCCAACGAGAGCTGGCCTGCAGTTGCATTCGCCGCCGCCCCGATTGGGAATTTGAAACCACCAGTGCTATCGAACAACTCTTGCGTCAATTTCAAGTGGCTCACTTAGATGGTTTTGGGGTAAGTCACCTACCCGCTGCTATCGGGGCTGCCGGTGCAATCTTAAGTTATGTGCGCAGCACCCAACGCGCAGCGCTTCCTCACATTACTGCGATTGTGGCTGAGCGCCAAGCTGATGCGATTATGTTAGATGCCGCCACTCGTCGAAATCTAGAACTGGTGCGCTCGTTTAGTGGACAGAAAACATCGCTCTATCATGTTTTAGATAATACCAGCACTGCTATGGGCAGCCGATTGCTGCAACGCTGGCTGCAACGGCCGTTACGACAACATCAACTCTTGCAACAGCGCTATGACGCAGTGGCTAGCTTACAACATAGCGAATTAGCTGAACTGAAGCATGTCTTACGCCAGGTTGGTGACCTTGAACGGATCATCACTCGTATTGCCTTGCGTAGCGCACGCCCACGTGATCTCGCCCGATTGCGGCAAGCATTGCAAAGCTTGCCCGAATTAAAGCAATTGCTGGATGCACCTGCGTTAGCCCACTGGCAACAAGCCGTAGCTGAACTACCGGAATTAACGGCATTACTAGAACGCGCGATTGTAGCTACGCCACCTCTTCTGATACGAGATGGCGGCGTTATTGCGCCCCATTTTGATGACGAACTCGATGATTATCGTCAGTTAGCTGAAGGTGCTACCGATGTCTTGCAGCATATAGAAACGCGAGAGCGTCAGCGTACCGGCATTCATACGTTGAAGATTGGCTTTAACAAGGTTCATGGGTATTACCTCGAAGCTAGCCGCGCCGCCAGCAATCAGATCCCAGCAGAATACCAACGGCGGCAAACCCTTAAAAATGTCGAGCGGTACATCATTCCTGAACTAAAAACCTACGAAGACAAGGTGCTTAATAGTCAAAGTCGTGCTTTGGCACGTGAAAAATGGCTCTATGAACAGTTATTAGAGCAGCTAGCTGAGCACTTGGTGACGTTACAAAAAACAGCGCAAAGTATCGCTGAAGTAGACGTATTGCGTGGCTTTGCTGAACATGCATTGACACATAACTACCAACGTCCGCAATTATCAGAACAAACTCAAATTAGATTGCAACAAGCACGGCATCCAGTGATTGAGCGCATGCAAACAGAGCCTTTTATTGCGAATGACGTTGAACTCAATCCTGAGCGGCGTCTACTGCTCATTACCGGGCCCAACATGGGTGGTAAATCCACCTACATGCGTCAAACAGCACTCTTAGCCATCATGGCTCATTGCGGTTGTTTTGTGCCTGCTAAAGAAGCTGTTTTTGGCCCTATCGATAGGATCTTCACCCGAATTGGAGCCTCTGACGATCTTGCTTCAGGCCGTTCGACCTTTATGGTCGAAATGACTGAAGCTGCTAATATTTTACACAATGCTACAGCACAAAGTTTAGTGTTGATGGATGAAATAGGCCGCGGTACTTCTACTTATGATGGTTTAGCCTTAGCCTGGGCCTGCGCTGAAGCTCTCGCTGATAACAACCGCTCGTTAACCTTGTTTGCTACCCATTATTTTGAATTAACTCAAACCATTGGACAACAATCAGGGTGCGTTAATGTGCATGTTGAGGCGACGGAACATGACGAGCATATTGTGTTTCAGCACAAAGTAAGTGAAGGTGCGGCGAGTCGCAGTTTTGGCGTGCAAGTTGCCCAGTTAGCAGGCCTGCCCACTAGCGTATTAAAGCAAGCTCGGTTGCATTTGCAACAACTAGAAGCTCGTCAGCAACTGCAACAGAGTATGGTTAACGAATCTTTAAGTAACACCGAGCAAGCCGATTTATTTGCGCAGATGGAACGCGAGATCAGAGCAGCACAGGCAAGCTCGTCGACACCTAGTGAATTCGAGCAAGCACTACGTGACTTAGATGTGAATCAGTTAACTCCACTTGCTGCCTTAACCTGGTTGGCGCAATGGCAACAACGGTTACTCTCGATGAAATAACGAATCTAAACTTAAGCCCTGCTGGCGCAACATATCACGCAAACGGCGCAAGGCTTCTACCTGAATTTGTCTTACCCGCTCGCGGGTAAGACAAATTTCACGGCCAACATCTTCAAGGGTTGCCGGCTCGTGACCCAATAAGCCAAAGCGTCGAGCCAGAACCTCACGTTGTTTTTCGTTTAGGGTTTCTAACCAAGCTAAAATATGTTGTTTGGTATCATCATCCTGCAATGACCCTTCTGGGCCATGATCATCATCAGCCGTTAGCATTTCAACCAAAGACTTATCGTTATCGCTCCCCCCCATTGGGGTATCAACCGAAGCTATCCGCTCATTTAAGCGGAACATTCGGTTCACATCAGCCACATCAACATTCATTTTTTCGGCAATTTCTTCTGCCGTAGGTTCATGATCTAAACTTTGTGCTAACTCGCGCGAGGCGCGTAAATAGCTGTTCAGCTCTTTCACGACATGAATGGGTAGGCGAATGGTACGAGTTTGGTTCATGATGGCGCGTTCGATTGTTTGTCGAATCCACCATGTGGCGTAGGTAGAAAAACGAAAGCCTCGCTCTGGATCAAACTTTTCGACCGCGCGGATCAAACCTAAATTACCTTCCTCAACGAGGTCGAGTAAAGCTAGTCCGCGATTCGTATAGCGTCGTGCAATTTTGACGACTAAGCGCAGATTACTCTCGATCATGCGACAGCGAGCCTTAGCATCACCCTTGCGCGCTAGCCGCGAAAAATACACTTCTTCTTCGGCTGTTAACAACGGCGAATAGCCGATTTCACTCAGATACATCTGAGTTGCGTCCATTTTTTTCAGATAATGAGATCGGTTTGCAATAATCTCTTCAAATTCCGTATCGTCGTTATCTTCCTGCTCAGATTGTTGCATTGCAGCAAGCTCTTGCTCGTCAATGTCATCAATCTCATCCTGGCTTCGACTCATTATTACCCCCGCGGCAAATAGTGCCGAGGGTTAACTGACTTACCCCGAAAGCGAATTTCAAAATGCAACATCACTTGCGCGGCATCAGTGTCCCCCATCTCGGCAATCACTTCACCTTGTTTGACCCATTGTTGTTCTTGTACTAATAAGGTCTGATTGTGAGCATAGGCACTAATATAATCATCGTTATGTTTCACTATGATTAATTGCCCATACCCTTTCAGTGCATTGCCTGCGTACACCACTTTACCCGCTGCAGCAGCATAAATAGGAGCACCTCTATCACCACCAATGTCTAGCCCTTTGTTACCAGCCTCAGCGGTCGAAAAGTCACGAATCACTTTTCCTGTCGCGGGCCAGCGCCATTGAACCTCCTTCGCAAAGGGCTCATTACTTGGGCTACTTATGACGGTGGCTGGAGGCTTGCTCGCAACCGGCGTTGCCGCAGTTTTAGGTGTTACAGGCTTGCTTTGTTTTTGTTCTAATTTAGTATCACGATACCCTGTCTGTGGTGTCTTAGCAACGCTTTTGCTGCTTTTTTCAACGGCTTTTAAACGTAGCCTTTGGCCAGGGAAAATGAGATAAGGTTCACTGATGTTATTAAGTTGAGCAAGCTCACGCACATCCACGTTAGCTCTGAAAGCGATAGAATAAAGCGTGTCACCACGCTCTACTTGATAGCTAGCAGCAGACAAACTAGCCGCTTCAAAATCATGCACAGTGCGGCCATGATAAAGCTTCTTGACGGGCGCTGGTGGTGGCGGCTCAGCGCAGCCAAACAGCACCACCAAGGCACTTAAACCAATGATCTGTTTAACGTGTCCATACATACGCAGCGATGGCAACTAACACCATTCCCCAACCGATTCGGTCTACATAAGTGCGCAGTTTTAGCGCCATTTTTGGCCCACCAGTACGTAACAAGGCGGCAACCAAATAAAATCGCAAACCACGACTAATCAGCGATCCCAACACAAAAGGAATAAACATCACTTGTAGCATTCCCCCTGTTACCGTAAACAATTTATACGGCAAGGGCGAGAATCCAGCAATGAAAATAATCCAAAAGCCATATTCGGTAAACCAGGCGGTGACTCTCGCTAACTTATCTTGATAACCAGCCCATTCCACCAGCGGCATCACCAGCGGCTCAAACGCCCAATAACCCAACCAGTAGCCCGCAATCCCGCCTAAGACTGAGGCGATGGTGGTTAGCCCAGCAAAAAACCAAGCGCGCTTAGGTTGGGTCATCGCCATCGGTGCTAACATCACATCCGGCGGGATCGGAAACACCACTGATTCAGAAAAACTCAAGGCTGCCAAAATAGCTGGGGCTCGGCGATGCTGAGACCAACTTAATACCTTGTCGTACAGCCAGCCAAAAATCTTCATACTGGCTCTCCTGGTACTAAGGGGACAAATTTCACTTCGCCTAACTCCTTGCGCTCAAAAACATCGCCAAATCGACGCACCACAATTAGCCGTTGTTTATCTGTTCCAACCGGAATAATCATCACCCCACCATCGGATAATTGGGCCATTAACTGTTGCGGTAACTCACTTGCTGCCGCAGTAACAATAATGCCATCAAACGGCGCTTTACTGCGCCAGCCTAACCAGCCATCACCATGGCGCATACTCACGTTATGTAGCTCCAGTTGCTTGAGCCGTCGTTTCGCTTGGTATTGCAATTCAGCGATGCGTTCTACTGAACAAACCTGTGCCACCAATTGGGCCAAGATTGCGGTTTGGTAGCCACTCCCTGTGCCTATTTCTAACACCTTTTTACAATCATGCTGCATCAGTAGCTGGGTCATCGACGCAACCATCAGTGGCTGCGAAATCGTTTGTCCCTTGCCAATCGGTAGCGCCGTGTTTTCGTATGCTTTGTGCGCCAACGATTGCGGCATAAACAGGTGACGAGGTGTTTTTTCAATCACCTCCAACACCGGTTTATTACGAATCCCTTCGCGTTCTAGCTGGGCCACCAAGCGGCGCGCCATCCCTTGAAAATTTTGAATCATGAGCTTGTTTTAGTTAACCAATCTGACAGTGTGGTTTGGTGGCTACGCGCCGTCATATCTAAACTTAATGGGGTAATAGAGACGTAACCCTCTCGCACGGCATGAAAATCAGTGCCTTCCGCATCGTCTTGATGACCACCAATCGGGCCATACCAAAAGATATCACGGCCAAATGGATCTTTACTTTGCACCATGGTTTCAGCGCGATGACGACGCCCCAACCGCGTCACTTTAATGCCTTTTAATTGCTCATAAGGTACAGCTG
>JTFN01002940.1_pt1 | contig 11060 bp, 6 predicted proteins | sample 235401 | NCBI WGS metagenome assembly JTFN01 (sample SAMN03067589, study PRJNA260952) | activated sludge metagenome | biome: Sludge; feature: Wastewater; isolation source: CETP activated sludge from augmented bioreactor treating industrial... | place: India:Gujarat | collected 2013-04 | reverse complement strand
TAAATATGTAACTGGTGTTGAAATCACTGGTGATGATGACACTAGTGTAACAATTGATGCAACTTTCGGTGGTAGCGATGTAAACGCAAAATTAAGCGGTGGTACAGTAGGTTTAGTAGGTGCTCCTGACGCAGATAGCGGTGTAATCGTTTGGTCATGTTCTGGTAGTATTGATCAAAAATACTTACCATCTAGCTGTGTATCAACAGCAAGTTCAGCACCAGCACCAACACCAGGAGATTAATAAGCAAGGTTATAATATAACCAAACTTATAGAAAATTTAAAGCCTAACAATTCGTTGTTAGGTTTTTTTTATTTTCTTATTTATACAAATTTAACAACTAAAAACACTCAGAAACGTTTAGAAATAGTATACCGTTTATCTGATTTGTGTAAAATGTAACAATTTTTAAAATAGTTGTATTCGAAAAAAAAGACGCTATATTAGTAATAAGTTGTTTTAAATTAAGCACTTAAGAAGGTGAGGGAACTTATTGTTTAGGTTAAGACAAATATTTTAAAAGTGGTAATTAAAATATGAGCAGTATAAGTAGTATACTTTCTCCTTTTAGAAAAAAGTAATTATATAAATCAATGATTATGAGTTTCATTTATGGAGAATAAATAATAACCCCAAAATGGAGATAATAATAATGATAAAAAATACAAATATAAATAAAGGTTATACTATAACTGAATTGATGATTACCTTAGCAGTAGTAGGTATCATTTCAGCATTAGCAATTCCAGCATATCAAGACTATGTAACTCGTGCTCAAGTAGCAGAAGGTTTCTCTTTATTAGCAGGTGCTAAGACAGATGTTGAAGATTACGCTGCTTTACATGGTGTAGTAAGTCCTGCTGCATTTGCAGAAAAAAATTATGGCACAGATATTGTTAAAAAAATATCTTTAAACTCTGATGGTCAATTAGAGGCTTTATTTTCTGATGATTTATCAAGAGGTATTGCAGGACAAAGATTATTCTTAATCCCAAGTGCAACAATCAGAGAAGGTGCTGAAAAGAATATCGTTTGGAGTTGTTCTGGAACTATGGATGCTAAATACTTACCAGCAATGTGTGGAGAAGTAGCAGTAGTAGATCCTACAAATCCAGGTGGCGATGGTGGTAATACTGATAATCCAGATCCAGGTGGTCCAAAAGGTCCAGTTCAAGGTACTTTTGATTACAATATGATAGGTGGAACACTTGTCAATGGGGATGGTAACTTCTTCTATGGTAGATATGAAGATGGTAAATTCTATTATGGTGCAAATGAGTTATCATCTGAATTCGTAGGTGAAAAGGGTGTGGATGAAAATGGTAATACTGTTTATTACTACAAATATAATGACCATATGATGGATTTTGTTATCAATCCTGATGGTTCAATGCATTTCATAAATCCAGAACCTGATAATCCTAATTACACTAAATCAACGACAAACTATCCAAGTAGTACAGGTGGTGGTGTAACTCACACAATTGATAGTAAGAGATTAAATAATAATCCAAACTTATATGTTGGTGAAATTATGGCAATAGGTCAAATTAAATCTAATGGTTCATTCTCTGAAGGATATAATACTCTTAATCAAAGAGAGCCATATGGTATGAATTGGCCTGGTTCTCCTAATGGTTACGATTCTTTTAGAGCATTAGGTCAAGCAACTAATGATATGGCTCTATTGTATCAAAACCCAACTAATTACAGTCATACTTCTAAAGGACCTCAAAGTGTTGCTGCCTTCAACAGTGCAGTAGATAACTTTAAGAAAGAAGTAGAGGCAGTAAAAGCAAGAAATGGTGGAAATTATCCTGCTGATTTTCCACAAATTTATAGAGATACTTACGAGTTCTACAATAAGTAATTTATAAAGTTAATACAATAAAAAGACAAGGCCAGTTATCTGGTCTTGTTTTCTTTAGTGTTGTTTATCAATTATTGTAACCTTTCATGCATTAATTTCTCTTTATTGCCTATTTTTATCTATTATTTAATATTAAAAGATAAGTAGGTGTTTAGTATTAAAAGGGAAAAATAAATGAAATTAATTATTTATAAAAATATTAAAAAAGGATTTACATTAATTGAGTTAATGATTGCAGTAACAATTGTAGGCATATTAGCAGCTTTGGCAATACCAGCCTATCAAGATTATGCAATTAAAGCACAAGTAGCAGAAGGTTTAAACTTAGTGGTGGCTTATAAGTCTGCAATTGCAGATTATTATGCTAATAAAGGTGATTTTCCAAGAAATCCTGATGATATAGGATTTGCAGCAAATACCAAGGGAAAGTATGTAGATAGTTTAGAGATGAGTGCTGACAGTGTTGATATAGTAGTTGTGGCTAATTTTGGTGGGGATGAAGTCAATCAAAAGATTAATGGTGAGTCTATCTATATCTTTGGTGAAGAAGATAACCAAACTGGTGTAATACTGTGGTCTTGTAATGGTAGTATGGATAGGAAATATTTGCCACCTATTTGTAATGGTTTAAGATTGCCAAGATAAATTATTGATATAACTTTATATAAAAGCTATAATAGAATATAGGAGAGTTTATATGAATGATATAGATAAAAAATTATTTAAAAATCTGAATGATTTAATAGTGAGTCCTGATTTATATTTTGACGAAGGAATTGCTAAATATATTTTAGAAAGATTAGGTGAACAAAAATTAAGAGAATATAAAATACCAATAAGTGTTTATACTTCTAGTGTTGGAGAAGTATATTCAAACATATATGGATTAGTTTATATATTAAGAAGTAAGGCCGATAATTTAGAAAATTCACATTATTCAGAAAATAAAAAAAGATTCCATAATGCTGTAAAGGCAAAAGAAGATTGGGATAAATTATTAAGTGATATATCTCCTGATTTATTAAACCATCCAGAATATTACTTAAAGATGAAGAAAGAAGATAAAGAAAGTAGTATAAGTTATGGTCTGTTAATGATTTTATCAGATCTTGAGTTGTGGTTTGAAAAACAAAAAAATGATGATAATTATAAATTAAAAGATAATGAAATTGATATTTTTATAAAGAATTTTTATACCAATGAAAGTTTAATGAAAAGATATAGTTTCTCAATTGATAATAAAGAGTTATTAAATTTTATTGTTGACAATACTATAAGTAGTTTTGAGTATTTGAGAAAAAAAGAAGCTAAAACAAAAGTCTCTATGTTAAATACTTTGTTAAATTTAGATAATTTTAATAATTTATTAAACTTAGCACCAGAAAAAATGTTAGTCCTTTTTGAAAACAATATAGATCTTTTAATTAAAAAGGCTAATGTTAAAGACTCTTACATAAAATCTCCTGAACTATTAAGTAAATATTTAAAATTAATGGATAGAGATCTTTGGAAGAAAAATTTCTTTAAAGATGGTGAATATAGTTTATTATCATTGTGTGGAAAATCTTTAAGTTTATTAACAGGATACAGTCATGAAAAAATAAACATGATGTTAAAAGATAAAGTTTCTGTAAGTGTTAATACGATTAATCTTTTAAAAACTAATAAAATTGTTAATGAAATAATTGATAGAATTAAATTAATTGAAGATGAAAAGGATTTAATCCCAAATTCTGAAATAGAAAAAATGTTTTTATATGCTTCTAAAACATCAAAGGTTGAATTGTTAAGAGGATTAATAGAAATATTTGAGTTACCTCCTAGAACAGAAGATAATGTGTTTTTATATAAAATGTTAGATAGCGGAAAATATCTAGAAAGGGAAAGCTCTTCTTCTAGTAAAGAAGTTAAAGTTTCATTTTCTGAAATTGAAGCTGAGTATTATAAAAATAAATTAGAAAAAGAATTGCCAATTTCTAAAACTAAGTCATCCTTTGTTAAAATATAGAAGTAAAAAAATCCCCTTTTAGGGGATTATTTTATTATGGTTTGTTTTTCTTGTTACTCTCAACAACTGGTGTGTTATAATGAGCATAGTGTTCTTCTTGAGCTTTAATTTTCTCTTTGAACTCTAAATCATTATTTAATTTATAAATAAAAAATTCATTCCAGTCTTTTGCAATTGCAATTTTTTTAGTAATGATAGTGCCATCATTCATCCACTCATCATATTTAGGTCCTGCAATTTTTTTAAACTCTTCTTCAAATATTAATCTGTTTTCAACAGAGCGTTTATTTTGAGAGCCATCACTATTGTCATTCTCATTATCCTTAACTTTAATACGTAAGTAATAAGGTTTATTTTGAATTAATTTATCATAAACTTCTTGTGCAGATTTTTTATGGTCTTGCATCATGTCAAATAAAGGACAGACGTTAAGGTATCTAATTTTTTTGTTAGTAATTAAATCTTGAATAACATTTTTTCCAAATTTTTTATTTGCCTCAGTATGAAATAGTCTTACAACATCTAAGCCAATAGGATTATCTTGAACATCTAAATAGAAAATAGAGTTGTTTTTAATATTTTCTGAAAGGCATAACATAGATAAATCAAAGTAATTAATTTTACCATCTGCATATAGTTCTTGATATTTTTCAAATCCTAATTTAAAAATTAAATCATTTCTTTCTTTTAATTCTTCTGGATTTTCAACTTCTTCAGTATCTTTTCTTATATCTTTTTCTGCTTCAATTCTATCAAGTGCATCTTCACCTAAAGCCTTAATTAATGCTTCTCTAAATCTAATTGTAGATTCATTACCTGCTTGGTCATTATCAAAGGCTAATTGGAAAGAGAAATTACGACTAAAACCTTGCATTGCAGCCTTAACCGCTAAGTTATAAGTAGTACCCATACAGCTTGTAGAAATTCTACCTGGATAAAATGCGTGATAACTCATACTATCAACAGATGCTTCAAGTGCAGCAATAGTGTGTTCAGTAACATCTTTTTCTGCTTTAATAGCATAACCACCATAATCTTTATCACTACCTTTTGCTAACATTTTTGCAAAGTTATCAGATCTATCAATTGCTCTCATTTCTGCTGCTGTAGAGTTAGATGATAAGAATATTGCCCAAATTTTATCGCTAGGTAATCTTTCTTGTTCATCTTTATTTCTTGGTTGGTCTTTCCAATCTGCAGGGAAACCAGCAAATAAAAATCCTGAGTTAATTTGTTTATTAACAATCCAAAGTGGAATTTGTCTTTTATCATGAAGATAGTTTCTTACCTGATTAATTTTGGTGTCTAATTTAAGGGGCATAGCAAATGGAACTTTAAAGTTAAGAAGTTCACCATTACCTGCTAAGTCTGCTAAATCACCAATACCAAAGTTTTCAATCAGTTGATTTCTAGCCATTTTCCATAATGCTTTTTTGCTTTCATTGTCAACACTAATGTTATTTTCAGTAGCAAGGTGGAAAGCTAATAAACTAATAGCACCATGACCACCTTCTTGACCTTTCCAACTAAACCATCTTTGACCAGTTACAGCAATATTGTCTCCAGTAGACCATACTTTCCATTTACCTCTTTCTCCATCTTCGTTTGGATTTGCTCCAATGTATTCCATAATAAGATCTAAACTAATATTGTTTAAATCTTCTGTAATACGTTTATAACGAATTAAATGTTCTTCTTTTGTTAAGTCTTTTGGTTTATCCGCTTTGTGATAAATAATTTCTGTAGAACTGTTTACTGCTTCTTTTTGTTCTCTTGTTTGGTTATGTTTTAACTTTTCAGCTTCAATAATTAATTCATACTCTTTATATAAAGTAGTTAACCACTTTTGAGTATGTGGAACTAATGAGTTATCAAAAAATGGAATATTTTGATTGTTATTACGACTATGAAAGTTCAATGTAAGAAGATGCTTTGCTAATGAGAATGCATTAACATTACCTCTTTTATAGTCAACGTTATACCATTTATTATCTTTAATACTAATTGTTTGATTTAAAATAGTGTATTTATTATCAGAGTTTTCATTTTTAATTGCTTTTGCTTTTTCTAATATAAATGCAAGTGGTAATGACTCTAATAATTCAATTTCAATAAGGGTATTTTCTACAGCAGGTGCTGGAGGTTCTGATGTAACATCTTTTGGTGACTTATCATCAATTAAAAAAGATTCATTATCAACAATACTTTTAACATCTAGTCCACTATTTGAATAATCAGTGTTAGAAGATTCTTGTGTAGATGTATTATTGTATTCTGAATTATAAGTAACTAAATTTTGATCTTGTTCAATATTTTCAACTTTATCTTCAACCAAAGTTGGGACTGTAATCGTTCTATTTTTTAAAGGGTTAAAGGCCATATTATTTCTCTTTTATATATTCTCTTTATATATTATCGCTTATTTCTAAAATTAAGCAAGAATATGACCTTTAAATTCCTTATAAAATTTATTTAATTAAGCCATTTTACATAATCACATTTTGGATCTTTATTCCAGTTGCTGCAACTAATAACTTTTTTACCTGTTTTAGTTTTTCCTTCATAAAGAGTACCATTCTGACATTTAGGACATGCACCTTTATCTTTCCTTGCAGGAGCACCTGATGATTTTGAACCACCAGAAGATTTTCCACCAGTTTGATTGGCAGAACTATTAATAGGTTTCATCGTGGTTTGTTTTGCTTCTGCAACCAATGCTGCAATCCATTGATTTTGTTTTTCTTTAAAGGTAACAGGAGATAGTTTACCTTCAGATATTTTATCTAATGCATCTTCCCATATTGCAGTTAAAGAAACGTCAATAACTTTCTTAGGTAAAGCATGAACTAAAACTCGGCCTGCTTCAGATGATATGATTTGCTTTCCTTTTGGTATTAATAATTGTCGTTTTAATAAGTTCTCAATAATTTGAGTTCTAGTAGCCTCTTGACCAATACCTTTCTTTTCTTTTAGTTTTTTCTTCTGTTCTGGATCACTAACTAATGTATGAACGTTAGTCATTGCTTCAATAAGAGTACCCTCTGTAAATCTAGGTGGTGGTGTTGTCTTTTTCTCTGTAGATTTACCACTTTGACACAATATATTAAGTCCAGTTTGAAGATTTGGAAAAACTTGTTTTTCTTCATCAGAAGATTCCTCTTCTTCTTTTTCATCTTTATGAATAACTTTCCAACCTAAATTAGTAATAACTTTACCATTTGCTTTAAAGTGTTCTTGTTCACATTCAATAAGAACAGAGGCAGAATTATATTCACAAGGGGGGTAAAATTGTGAAATATAAGATTCACAAACTGCTGTATATATTCTTTTCTCATTTTCAGATAACTGAGATAAATCTGCTGGCTTTTTTGTAGGTATTAAACCAAAGTGTTCACCTAACTTAGAGTCATTCCAAGCAGAGCTTTTAATGCTAGTATTTGCTCCTTGTGCAACATTTGCTAAATTAGGGTTTCCTGCTGCAATATGTGATAAAATTTCTTGTGCATCACCAAACTGATTTTCTGGTAAATATTGACAATCTGTTCTAGGGTAAGTTTGTATTTTATGAACTTCATATAAAGATTGACAAGTATCTAATACAGCCTTAGCACTCATACCCCATTTTCTGTTAGCATAAATTTGCATTTTTGATAAGTTAAATGGTAATGGAGCATATTCTTTACCAGGTTTTTCTTCATAGTTAAGAATTTTTGCTTGTTTACCTTGAATTTTGTTTGCAATTTGCATTGCAACATTTGGATCTATTAATCGTTTTTCTTCATCTAAGCAACTTTCTGGTGTACTATCTTGTGGTTTCCAGTAAGCAGTAAAGGATGAACTTGCATGAGTAAATAAACCACTTACAACAAAGTATGTTTTAGGGATAAAGTTTTCAATAATTTCATCTCGTTGAACAACAATAGCAAGTGTAGGGCTTTGAACTCTACCAACAGATAGAACACCTCTATATCCACTTTCTTGTGCTTTTAGAGTGAAGACACATGTTCCATTCATTCCCATAATCCAGTCTGCATAACTACGACATTTGCCTGCTTCATAAATATTTTGAAAATTATTATTATCTTGTAAGTTTTTAAATGCCTCTTCAATACTTTTATTATCTAATGCATAAAGAAGAATTCTTTGAACAGGTTTTTTATTATTTAAATACTCTAAAACCTCATCAACAATTACTTGACCTTCTCTTCCTGGATCGCCTGCATTAATAACAGAATCACATTCTTTTAACAAATCTTTAATAACTTTAAATTGTTTTGCTTTATCTTTTGATACTTTATATTTCCATGTATCAGGTATCATAGGTAAGTTATTCAAACTCCACTTTCCCCATGCTTCATTATAATCTTCAGGAGAAAAGGACTCTAAAATATGTCCAATACACCATGTAACAATACCACCACTTGTTTCAATAAAACCATCACCACGTTTATGTGGGCCTGGTAATGCATTTGCAATATCTCTACCCATTGCAGGTTTTTCTGCGATAATTAATCTTTTTTTCATAATTTTTTACCTATTAAATATATACTATAGTTAATCGTATATTGAATTTATGTCAATAGTTTATAATTGTTTGGTTATTTTTGATAAATAACATAGTGAAAAAATAGATTATTTTCATTATCTTTTTCTCTAAACACTTCTTTAAATTCTTTTTTATCAAATTTAGGGAAAAAAGTATCACCTAAAAATTCTGCATTAATTTCTGTTAGAATAAGTTCAGAGCTATATGGTAAGAATTGTTCATATAAAGTTTCACCACCTATAATAACTAATTCTTGGTCTGGAAATTTTTTCAAAAGTTCTTCAATACTACTTACAACAATAAAGTCTTTTACTTCTTTAAGTGTGCTGCTAAGAATGACATTAGTTCTATTAGGTAAAGGTTTACCATTGGTGTATCTGATGATATCTAAATAGTTCTTTCTTCCCATCACTACAATTTTATCTTTAGTGTTTTGGTAAAACCATTTTAAATCTTTTTTAATATTCCAAGGTAAACCACCGTTATAGCCAATAACTCTATTTTGATCCATTGCTGCAATCATAGAAATTTTTGTTGTCATATTTTTAATACTCCTAAATTATTGATAAAACCAAATGACTTCTCTTTTTTCAAGCATCATTAAAATATAGCGTATATTTTTATAAGGAACAAGAAACATATCATAACCATTAATTTTTCCTTTAATATTCTCTAATTTTTTCTTTAATGCATAATCAATAACTTTTGGATTTCTCATAACCTCACTAGCGATAAACAAGTTATATCCACCAGTCGTATGCTCTAATTTAAGTGTTGGTTTTACATAAGCAGATTCTTCCCAAGATGTGCTAAGTTCTTTAACTTTTTTAGAGATTAACAATTCCATAATTTTATTGGCACTGTATATAGGCTTTTTAAGGCTATATATATCTTTTGAAGTCATATTACTTGGCAATAATACACACATGTTCTTTTTACCACCAATATCAAAATATTTCACATCACCAATATCATATGATTGTTTCAAAAACTGCATGTAAACAGGGTGTCCTATCCAGCAAAAATTAAAGCGTTCAAAATTTTTAGTTGGTCTATCGTATTTCTTCCAATCAATTGCTGTATTATGAATAGTAATTGATTCTAATTCTAACAATTCTTTTAATGTAAGATAGTAATCGTTTTGAGCGTAAAAAATGCTTTCATGTAAATGTGGATTAATGGTTTTAATATGAATTAAACACAAGTGGTCATACAAATAAGACTTTGTAATTGTTGGATATTCAATATTATGAATATAGCCAAAAATATTACCTTCAATGGTTTTAATTGTTACAGATTTTCCTAGTGCCAAAGCATTAAGTCTTGGAGCAATTGTATCATTAACATATTCTTGGTTTATTTTTGAATTACTAAAATAAGTATTTAATACAGAATTTAAATAACTTAATTGTTGATTGTAATTTTGTTGGTTTTTTTGAAAATCTCTTTTAAGTGATTCGCTATAAACATGTGTTGTTGAATAGGTGCTAATAGTTCTCATAACACCTACCCAGGGAAACTTAAATTGATTAATACTATACTGTGGAAAATCTTTATAAGAATTAGAAAATTTCTCTTGTTGAATTTTATCTAATTGATGCCAATAAGTTTTAATTGTGTCATAAGAAATCTTATCAGGAATAGATTTTCTAATCTTTAATTTATTTTCACATTCTGTACAGAAAATTAAGTAATTATATAAAAAGTTTTGCTGTTCAGAAGTAAGAACAATACAGCGTTTTAATAAACTATCAATATAGTAAAGGTCTTCTTTCTTGTCTCGTAAATTAATCCCCATTTGAAATGCTAAAAGTGGGTGATTCTTTAAAAATATAAATGCACATTCATCACAATATTTAGTGTAAAAGTTATATATATTTTCTTGGTCTAATTTCTCATCATCACCACTAATGTGAGATTGTAGTGTTCTGATTTTTTGTTGTTCTACGTTTAAAATTCTTTGTTCAAAGGGTAATTGAGTAACAACAGTATAGAACTCTGGTTGAACAACTTGATTTTTTCTATTAACCCTACCAATAAATTGAAGGCGATAAGTAGGTCTGCTTGTGATCTCTAATTCATAAAGATCCCTGACTCTTTGATCTTTAAATGTATTACTAGCATGTAAACTTGTACCAGAAGCACCAGCTCTAGTAATAATAATTACATCAACTTCACCATCATTAAACTCTTTAATGAGTTTTGATTTTGGTTGTTTTTTAATTTTTTCAAGTTTCCCATTTATATCAACCTTTTGGTTTCTACCAGATATTTCATTAACCTTAATGCCTTGAGCACCAAGGGTGTGAAATATTTTATCAATAGGAGAAATTCCCAAATCATGAAATATTGCAGTTTTTTCAATTAATGCTTCATAATCATGTTTTAAATAAGAACTTATCATTCCTTCATATTCTCTCATGATTTCGCCAACTGCTGTTTCAATAATAAATAATAAAACTTCTTGAAAGTTTAAGTTGTAATCATCTATTTCTTCATTAAAAATTATTTCTGTATTTTCTTCTGTTTCATCATCTTCATTTTCAATGTCAATAGATATACTCTTAACCTTTTTTTGTAATTGAATTTCTTTTTGTAATTTTTGATTATCAATAACTTTATTAATAATACTAG
>JTFN01000723.1_pt1 | contig 11068 bp, 11 predicted proteins | sample 235401 | NCBI WGS metagenome assembly JTFN01 (sample SAMN03067589, study PRJNA260952) | activated sludge metagenome | biome: Sludge; feature: Wastewater; isolation source: CETP activated sludge from augmented bioreactor treating industrial... | place: India:Gujarat | collected 2013-04 | reverse complement strand
CTGTCGATGCCCTCGAAGGCTTCATCGAGGAACGCGACGATGCGTTTCTGGATTTGGAGCGAGGGCAAGGGTATTGCGAGATTTCTGAGGGCTTGATTGCTGAGGTTCTTCATCGTAGCGCCCGTAGACGCTTGTTCGAGCTGTTCGCGGTAGGCTGGCGATCTCAGGAGATACGCAAGGTAGTACGCGTTTATTCGTGGCGAAGTACGAATGAAGAAAGAGCCTGTTCCGCAGAGCCATCCCGAATGGTTGCTTTCCACAACCGCACAGCGCCCGATCTCGCCCCTACGTCCAATGATCACGTCATTTTCCGACAGCCTGTATGCGGAGAGCCGGTCCGCCGTTGCGGCGTCCACAGTTTTTCTAATGTCCGCTATGATCTGTCCGTCTACGATATTTGCTGGATTAATGAGCGGAATGCCGTTCTCGACGTAATCCTTTTCATGCAACAGAGACCCGAACGGGCCGGTTGATACTGCGTTGACAGCTTCGTGCAGCTTTATTAGCGGCCAACCCTCCATCACAGCATCCCCCTGATGCCTTCGAGTATCTCGGCGCTCTCAGCATCGAGGGCCGCGATCTCTGCCAGGATTTCCTGCGGATCGCGCAGCGGTGCTTCTTCGGCCTTGTTAGGGTTCCTGACGGAGAGGTCGAACGTTGTGTCATCGATGTCGGCGACATCAACCGACCACGACTTCTCAGAGTTAGCAAAGCTTGCTTGCAGCTCCACGAACTCCTTGAGGTCATCGTCATTGAGCGCACTGGTCTTTCCAAGATTGCGACCTGGATCGAGCTGGTAGTACCAGATGCGCCTTGTTGGAGCGCCCTTCTCGAAGAACAGCACGACGGTCTTTACACCGGCGCCAAGGAACGTACCGCCGGGGCAGTCGAGCACCGTGTGAAGGTTGCAGTTTTCCAGGAGTTCCTTGCGAAGTGGGCGTGAGGCATTGTCGGTGTTAGACAGGAACGTGTTCTTGATGACGATGGCGGCACGGCCGCCAGCTTTCAGTGATTTGATGAAATGCTGGAGGAACAAGAACGCGGTCTCGCCGGTCTTGATCGGAAAGTTCTGCTGGACCTCACTGCGTTCCTTGCCGCCGAACGGAGGATTGGCGAGGATCACGTCATAGCGATCCTTCTCTTGGATGTCGGAAATGTTCTCTGCAAGCGTGTTCGTGTGGACGATGTTGGGAGCCTCGATGCCATGAAGGATCATGTTCATGATGCCGATGACATAGGCGAGGCTTTTCTTCTCCTTGCCGTAGAATGTTCGCTGCTGGAGCGTCTCCAAGTCAGCGGTGGAGAGGTTCGGCGACGCTCTGAGGTAGTCGAATGCCTCACACAAGAAGCCCGCTGATCCCGCAGCACCGTCGTAGATGCGCTCACCGATCTTGGGCTTCACTACTTGGATCATGGCTCGAATGAGTGGACGTGGCGTGTAGTACTCGCCGCCGTTCTTGCCAGCGTTGCCCATGTTCTTGATCTTGGCTTCGTAGAGGTGGGAAAGCTCGTGCTTCTCCTTTTGCGAACGGAAACGCAGACCATCCACGATCTCAAGGATGTCACGAAGGCTGTATCCACTCTGGATCTTGTTTTTTATCTCCGAAAATATCTCGCCGATCTTGTATTCGATGGTGTTGGGGCTCGAAGCCTTCTGCTTGAAGCCAGCGAGGTAAGGAAACAGGTCCGTGTTGACGAAGTCTCGCAGGTCGTCGCCTGTTAGCGCCTTGTTGTGATCGAATTGGCCATCGGCGGTCTTGGGAGCTGCCCACGTCTCCCAGCGATGCGACTGGTCGATGATATATTGGTAAGACTTGCCCTCAAGCTCGGCAGCGAGTGCTTTTTCCCGCTCAAGGTCGTCGAGGTACTTGAGGAACAGGACCCACGATGTCTGCTCGGTGTAGTCCAGCTCGGTGCTGCACCCTGCCTCTTTCCACAGTACGTCATCGATGTTCTTGAAGGCTTGCTCGAACATTGCCCCGTGGCCCCCTCGCTTCGACATCAACGGATTTGCGAACGGAGAATACCCAACTATCGCGAGCCATCCTGCAAATTCTTCGCGACATACACATGGTTCGAACGGTGCCCGACTGCTGAGCGAAACCAGAGTCCGACCGATCGAAGGCCGGGAGTGACGCTGCGTGATCCACGGGCTTTGTGCTCACGTAGAGCCCTCGTGAGTTCTGCGTCTCCCGGTCTGCTGACCATGAGCGTCGCCGGGCGGCCTGCCGTGTTTTCGGACAGCGGCGGGTCGCTTCGGGGCGGCCCCTGTGACACTCCAAGGCATGCAGCTGTCACGTACTCTTCACGCACATGCGGTAGCGCAGTTGGGGAGGGCTCTCTCCCTCTCAGCGTCCAATGATCATGAGCAACCTCCAGGCATCCTGTCGTTTGTGTATCGAGTAGCGGCAGGATGCTCCGGGAGAACCCGTTTATTTTGACAGAAAAATTCGTGCAGTGATCGATCGAGGCGCGACCCAGGAGGTCCCCCGGTGCCCCTTCAACTTGACTGCTGACGATCCTTGAGCGGCCCAAGTGCTTTGATGACAGCTTGTCGCTGACCTGATGCTGACGCTGCGCTGACCTTTCGAGACACGACACGATCAAGACATGACGACAATGGGCTTGAGGTCCGGCATCCAGCCGTGTCCGAAAAAGTCTACTTTACCGAACTTCTCGCTTGATGTCCGAAAAGTCGTTCGCTATCTTGAGTTCAGAAACGTCTTGGATCAATGCGAACTCAGGAGATAACGACAATGACGAAAGTCGCTTACGTTCGCGTCTCGACCACCGAGCAGAACTTGGACGCTCAGCGGGACGCTGTGACTAACGCAGGAGCGGAGCGCCTGTTCGAGGAGAAGAAGAGCGGCGTCGATCAGGACCGCCCAGTACTCAAGGAGTGCCTTCGGTATCTGCGAGAGGGCGACGAACTGATCGCTGTGAGGGCAGACAGGATCGCTCGCTCTGCGCCGCACCTGCTTACCCTTCTCGACGATCTCGACAAGCGTGGGGTCAAGGTCACCTTCCTGACGCAGCCCGAACTGAGCAGCACAGGGCCATATGGGCGCTTCCTGCGCACTGTGCTCGCTGGTGTCGCTCAGCTTGAACGTGAGATCATCAAGGAACGTCAAGCCGACGGTATCAAGGCAGCGAAGGCACGAGGCACCAAGTTCGGCAGGAAGGCCAAGCTCAACGCCGAGGTGGTCGCCAAGGTGAAGGCCCTGAAAGCCGCTGGTGAGCCCCTGGAGGCCATCAAGGAGCGCACTGGGCTCGGCAAGACGTCGATCTACGAGGCGCTCAAAGCCTGACCACCAGCCACCAGCAGACACTTGAAGACGGCCTCGGGGTGACCTGGGGCCTTCTTTGCGTGTGCTGAGGGTCTTGAGCGCCGCGTCTGTGTCTTTGTGAATTGCTGTTCAGCCCTCGGAACTGGTCGAAACAAAAACTGAATTAAACATGGCTTTGCAAAAGGATTATTTATCATGGCAGACCCTACGACTGACCGATTACGTCGTGAGCGTGTCGCAGAGATCAGGGCAGACCCGCCGACCTGTTGCGTCGTGGGTTGTCACCGCGAAGTGGGACGTGGGGGCAAGCTGTCCCGGCGTTACTGTGGGGTTCACTTGAAGTGGATGAACCGTCACGGCTCGCCCTACACCCAGCACCTCGATAAGGTCGAGCGTAACCGCTGCATGATGACAGCACGAGTGTGGATGCGGCAGCATCGCGACGACCCCATGGTGAAGGCTGTGCTCAACGCCATCGAACAGAAGATGCTGAATGCTCCGGCGGTCCTACTGCCCTTCCGGCGGTACATCGGGCAAAAGCCAAAGTGGCGGGCAAGTCGAGCCTGGAGCCGACTGCGTGAAGCAGGCGTGAAGCCCGAACAGATCGTCATCAGGTGGATCGGTGTCTACCTCGCTTGGTCCCGGCAGCCATACCAGCAGAAGCGCTACCGCCTCCACCAGACGGCGAGCTTAGTGCACAGGATGCAGGTCAAGACGTGGGAACCAGTGAAGACCACATACTTCCACGAGATCGAGCCTGGACGGTGGGGCGCGAAGCCGTGTCTCGACTATCGGAAACAAATGTGCCGAGGACGATATGCGGTGCGCTTGGGAGAGCAGATCGACGAGCTTCTTTGGCCATTGAAGGTTCACTGCAAGTGGACCCGTGAGTTACCGGATTGATGGTCTTGCAGGCCACCAAAAGCGTTCATAGAAGGTGACGCTGCGTTGATTACCCTTCCTTAAGGTAGAGCAACGCGTTTCCGGGCTTCCTCAATTGTCACCTACTTAAGGTAACCGGGTGCCGATCTGGAATTGTCACCCACTTAAGGTACTCGGGTGCCTATCTGGAATTGTCACCCACTTAAGGTACTCGGGTGCCTATCTGGAATTGACCCTCACTTAAGGTAACCGTTCTCGATTGTCGCTCGCTTAAGGTATAGCGTCGCTGACGGGCATTCTGCTCGGAGCCTCAGTGGGACCTCAAAGCACCAAAAGCCGCTCCTGCGCCAATCTGAGGCGATTGAGGGCGCGTCCAAACTGCTTAGCGCACCATCGGCCTCCTATGGTTGGCGGTGCGTTCGTCCGCCACTGAGATAGCGTCCCTCAATTCACGACAACAAAGCAGTGATTACTCGGCCTGATGGCCTCGCACCTGGGGCCGTCCACGCTTCGCTTTGGACGTCCGGGCAACCTGAAATCAACCGACAGTCAAATTAGGCGGGATCCCGAGAGTAGAGGCTCTTCTATCGGGTACCCGTCTATTTTGTTCAACCACGGCAATGCCAATAAGTCCGAACCAAGAAGGAACCCCAGCATGACCAGAAGTTACCCGGGATCTACCCGGCTCCTCTTCGATCTGACCACGAGCTTAGTCTTTCAGTCGTTCGCCAAGTGGGACCACAAGATCACCAAGCGCAACCGGGAGGCCATCGAGGAACTTGCATATCACCTCGCCCTCTCAGTCAATTGTGCGCTCAGTCCCAAGTTCTACCTGTCCACTATGGACGTCGGGCTCGGCAAGTCGGTCACCATCAAGAGTTTCCTCAAAGCCCTCCTCGACAGCTCCAGTGCCAAGACTGCGACAGGGCTCCGACACAGCCAAGTTGGTGTCCTGCTTTGCCTGTCCACCTACGATGAAATTGCCTCGGTCCTATCACCCGACAAGGATCGGGAAACGAATGAGGTGGTCGTCGGGACTGTCCTCGACCCTAAGAAAGTCTTTGTGTTGGTCGGTCGGTCTGCCGAAGCTCGACGCGTCGCCGCAATGGGTAAGGCACCGAGCACCGACGAAGCCCAGATCATCATCACGACCCACGCTAAGATCGAGGTCGAGTTCACCAAGGTCACCCAGGCGAAGTTCTGGGAGACGTCGTGCTTCAAGTACAAGCACGGGTTCAGGATCGTCCGGCTATGGGATGAAAGTTTCGTCCCGAACCGTCCCCACACCATCACCACCAGAAACCTCTTGAAGCTCCAGGCGTGGCTTGAAGGTCGTGTTCCTGAGAAGCTGATGGTCGCCCTTCACGATATGGTCGGGGCCATGAGGCAGACCAAGCACAAGGCGTTGTACCTCGTGCCCGACCTTGAAGACGCGTTCGGCAACACCTTCGACCACATCGAGGGTATGGTCCGCAGGACACCAAAGAAGACCGTAGGTGAACTTGAGGACGTCCTGACGACCGTCGAGGCTCTGCGAGTTATGAGCGGGTGCATGGTCGCAGTGCGCAAGCACGACGGCTCCAGCAAATCTGCACTCACCTACGAACCCATGATCCCGAAGGACTTCGCGCCTGTAGTGATCGCTGATGCCTCGGGTGCCTTCAAGAAGTCTTACCGTGACATCGCTCGACGTGGTGAGCTTGTGCACATCAAGTCGGTGCGCAAGTCCTACGCAGGGAACCTGACGATCCACTGGTACGACGTCGCGACGGGTCGAGGGCAGTGGTCGGCATTCTTGGAGAAGGGACATGAGGTGTCCGGTTATGACAGGCTGGTTGCTGAGACGTGTAAGGTCATCGTCGAGGAACCAGATCGCAAGCAACTGGTCATCACCTTCAAGCCAAACCTCGACGGTCCATACCGCGGTCGCTTCCCATCTATCGAGGAAGGCATACGCAAGCACCTTGCAGACCGTTACCCAGACTATGACCCCATAGGCGACGATCCAGACCAGCCGCGTCTTGCGTTCCTGACCTTCGGCAGACACAGAGCGACCAACACGTTCAAGTCTTACCCCGTCGTTACCCTCGCTGGTGTCCTCATAAAGTCCGACAGTGCAAACGAGGCTCTACTAAGGGCAAGCCGTGAGGTGCTGCCTGAGAAGGGTGAGGTGCACGAGAGGGACGTGTTGTCATACCGGGCGGCAGAGATGGCGGACGACCTGTGTCAAGCTGCCGGTCGTGGCACGATCCGAGAGACCGACAACGAGGAACCTTGGAAGTGTCCGAAGGGCTCCCGCTTGAACGTCATGGTGTCGAGGACTGTTGGAGCACAACACCTGTTCCCGATCATCTACGGGAAGAATACCAAGGTCGTGTACCACGGCGACAAGTCCGAGAGCAGCGGCAAGTCGCTCTTCGACGAAGCGGTTGAGGAACTAACGCTCGCAGCCAAGAAAGGCCAAAGCCTGACGTTCGCTAAGTTCCGCAAGCACCGCGATTGGAAGGGTCGAGGTGTTGTGTCCAAGCGCCTGCAAGACACTGTCCGCACCGACCCGCGATACCCCGATTTGATCGCTCGACTTGGTTTCGAAGAAGCTGCCAACGAAGGCGGGAATCGGGTGAACCAATGGAAGTTCGTCGGCAGTGCCGCGCATTACTTCAAATAACACCACCACACATCAACTCGACGAAAGCCCTCGGTCTAACAGCCGGGGGCTTCGTCGTTTCTGGAGGCCACATGAAGAAAGCAGACAGGAAGAAGATCGGTGGACCTATGCCGGTCAAGGTGCACGAGGTTGAGCTTGCGAAGCCTCACGTCCAGCTGTTCCAGCGCCTGCAAGCGAAACGAGAGTACCTATCCGGCAGTGACCGACAGTACTTCGATGAGAACGCAGCGCACTTCGAGCAGCACGGTCGAGTGAAGACCAGCGTCGGAAAGTTCGTAGCGTTCTGCACAGACCGGCTGGCTCAGGCCGAACGCCTGGAGGCTAAGCGTATCAAATGACGGACGCCAAATCTCTGCTCGTTCGAGCCGTCGAGCATTACACCAGCGTGCATCAGTTCAGCCCCGACTACGTCCTGCTTGTGAAAGATCAGGAGCGGCTCGTCGTCGGCGGCTTGCACGGTCGGTGTTCTTTCAAATGCGTCGGATTGCGAGACCGGATGCTCGCAATCGTTCGACACCTTCAACCCTATCACATCACCCAAGAGGAAATCGAAAATGCAACCACAGCCGCAGAAGAACAGAACCCGCCGTGGACGCGGGAGGACAGCACGCTCCCTTAGTGAACAAAGGATCACGACACTACTTGGCCCGAACTGGAGCGTGTCTCGCGCTCGAAAATATCTGATCGTCCAAGAACGAACCAAGCCGCACGATGGCGCTATGGCATTCATTCTGCCGTTTCGCACTTCAGAAGACGTCACCGTCGAGCGCCTTGTTCGCGCCGGTATCATCGATTGGAGCGACGACTATGCTTTGTAAGAGATCGCCAGCACGCATCACGCTCGACGTCGGTCGGTCGTGCAAGCACTTGCCCTTGAACCGTGTCGCGTTCAGCTACGACCTGACTCGGGTCACTGTGCGGGACTACAACACGCGGTATGGCCAGATCGGTGAAGACGTTCTGTTCCGTATTGCTGGCACCAAGCTCGACGACGTCGGCACTCTTGAGGCCCTTGCCTCTGTGCCGTCCTATCCCGAGCGCCTGGAGCTTTACGAGAAGCTGTCGAATGGTGCTCGGCTGTTGGTGGAGACAGGCGCATGAGGTGGCGTCTAACCGGACTGCTACTCGAAGCTCGACGTCGAGAACTCGCAGGTTGTTGTTTCTGGATAGCGATGGCAACCGCTGAGTGGTTCAAGAAGTTCGCCAATGGTAAGCGCAGCGACCTCCACCCTGACCGATGGCACTTCGATGAGAGCACGGGTGATCTTGTGATCTCCGACGGTTTCTTCGAGCACCGCAAGCGGGTCTTAGCGCCTCGACCTGAAACCGCTGTCGAGGTCATGGGGCCGAAGTTCAAGAAGCTCAAGGGTACGCAGTTCACCCTGCCGATATTGTGTCGCGCGATCGATCCTGAGTCGACACTAATCACTGCGATCTTGGAAGACCTTGGCGAGATCAAGCCCGCAGGAAGCAAGAAGAAGGACGGGCTGCGTTAGTGGCCCTCCTCTATCCGACACCGTTCCTCAATGGGTCGGTGATTTTGGCCAGAATTAAAAATAAGGAAATCAAATGAGCGTTCATCGAATTTCGCTTAGTGCCTCCGAGGCTAATACGGCTCTCGCGCATGCACAGCAAGCACGGGAAGACCAGTCGCCTGCCGCTGTGAAGGCCGCAGCGGTCGGGAGTGTGACCTCTCGACACCGTGAGAACACCGTGCGTGGCTCGGCATCGTCGGAGGAACTTGTTACCTTGGGTGGCATACAAATGACGATGGCGCAGGCTGAGGAAATGCAGCTTGTGAAACGTAATTCAGACGGCTCTATCGGTACCGACAACGAACTCGTGCATCGTGCCGAGACCGAGGTGCAGACCCGTGAAGCAGAAGCTGAGGCAGAGACTGCTGATCTCAATGAGACGTATGCTAAGGCCGATCAAGCACTCGACTACGTCACCGAACAGATGGGTGTCGACACTGTCGCAGCGGCAGGAGAGCACTTCATTGAAAGCGGTGATCTCGACCAGATCGCAGGTGTAATCCCGGCAGAAGCTGTCAACGATTACGTGCAAGGCAAGATCGCATGGGCTGAGGAAGCAATCGAGGGTATCCCCGGTGCCTCCGTCGACCTCCTGCAATTTCTGCCAGACGACCTTGCTCGCATGGGCCGGTCGTATGCAGTCGCAGGTGACGCTATGGGTATGCAGCGTGTCGCTGATGCTGCTGTGCGTGGTGCTGACACCAATGAGGTGTTGGCCAATGCACTTGCAGAAGGCGGCTGGTCTTTATCTGAACAGCACGGCAAGTTCGTCGTGTCCACAGACCAGGGCGTTGCGACGTTGTCGACGGCGCTTCGGAATGGATGGCTGAGCTAATGGGACGTCGTAACTATAACTCACTGCGTTCGATCTTCCGCCATCTTCCGCCTTACAGCGACAGGCGTCGTTCTACCCAAGGCGTCGAGAATGTGAACGGCACGCAATGGACCGGTGATGGATATGAGCCCGTCTATCGTGTCCAGTTTGGTCAAGCCGAAGTTTCAGCAGCAGAGCGCACGGCTCGCAAACCGAGTGTTGTCGAGCACGGCACTAAGCCGGGAACGACGGGTGCCATCAAGAAGTAACTATTGGGATCGGCGGCTTCGGCTGCCGGTCTCTTTTCGGCGACTGGCTGCCTATTCAGGAGCAGTCGCAGACTAAGGGAGCTGTCAATGATCTACGCTGACTGGCTGGAAAGCGTCACGTGCGATCGCGCGGACGTTGAGTTTCACCCGGAGTAATTCGCGGTGATTTCAGGGTGACCGATGGTCGACTTCGCGTTGGCCGTCGGTCGCCTGTTGGTCAACGCCTATCCAACACGTTGGCGACAGCCTCGAACACTTCACGCAACTGGCGCTCACTTGGACCCGTCTTCCCGTAGACTGAGAACGTGACGTGGCGATCAACGTGGCCGACAGCACGTCCGATCAGTTCCTGCGAGAACCCTTCTTGTCGAGCGATGGTGACGAAGGTGCTGCGAATACCGTGTAATGTCTTGGTGCGTCTCCGGTAGCCTTCGCGCTGCCATTGCGGGAACAGCTCGTGGACAGCGGGGCCAATCTTGCTGCCAATCTGGGTGACCCTGTCGCCTGAGAACTCAGGATAGACACGACCGCCTTGGCGCTTGAGTTTTCTGACAAGGCGTTCCGGTGGATAAACCCGGCGTCTGCTGGCTGGCGTTTTGCCCTTCGGAATAAACAGGTGCTCACCCTCGATCTCGACGTTTGCGATCTCGCCAAGGCGAGCCCCAGTGTAGGCGAGTAGTTCGACAACGAACGATGCTTCGGGCTCAAGACACACTATCGCTTGTGCGATCTCGTCTATCGACCATGCCTCAGAGCCGACAGCCTCTCTGACTGGGATCGTAAGGTGATGCCACGGGTTCTGCGTGTTGTTGCCAAGCAGGCGTCTCTTGATCGCGTAAGTCCACAAAGAGGCCGCCGCGTGGATGCGATTGTTGACTGTTGTTGGATGCAGCTCGGACGCTGCCCACTTCGACACGATCTTGCCAGCTATGACCGGCGTTAGTTCCTCAAGCGTCCTGATGCCGTACTCGTTGGCCAGAAGCTCGACGATGAACTTGCGCTTCTGCACTGTCGCGGGTGCAACTCGAAGCTCCTTGCAGTAACCGTCGAGCACGTCCGTGAGAAGCGTTGCGTGGCCACGAGCGACCGACAGGAACTTGCGAACTGTCTCAGGGCTCTCGCCCTTGTCGATCAGATGGTCAGCAACGGCGTCGGCCTCGTCGTAGTCAACGGGATGATCTGGAAGTCGAGCGCGTATCTCCAGAGCAGCTTGAAATGGATCGCTCGGCAACTCAGTCGGCGTGAGCTGCGCAAGGAGTTCGTCGCGACGCTTGCGGGCAACGACAACGTCTTCGGTCTTCAATGGTATGATGAGACGTTCGCCTTCGTGCCGCTTCGTGAAGTACCAACGGCGACGACGCTTCTGTAAGTAGGCATTCAGCCCCGGCTTCGGCATCGTTTTCCCGTCTACCAGTGATTTGGTACAACGCACGGTATCACGAATAACGCCCGAAAACAGCTAAGTTTTTGATATTCTTGGCAGGGCGGTGGTAGTGTACCTTCCCTGGCTGGGCACGGCAAGCGGCGGTGGGTCGCGGGCGCCGAGTCGTTTCCCGGCGGCTGGCGACCGGCGCGCTCGTGGGGGCGGGTCCGCGCCCCGCCCGCCACCGGTG
>JTFN01005282.1_pt1 | contig 11142 bp, 7 predicted proteins | sample 235401 | NCBI WGS metagenome assembly JTFN01 (sample SAMN03067589, study PRJNA260952) | activated sludge metagenome | biome: Sludge; feature: Wastewater; isolation source: CETP activated sludge from augmented bioreactor treating industrial... | place: India:Gujarat | collected 2013-04 | reverse complement strand
ACCAAAGTACCACCAGAGAGCCCTTTACCCCAATAGTCGTTTGCATCCCCTTCCACTTCAAAATGGACACCTTTAGTCAAGAAGGCCCCAAAAGATTGACCTGCACTGCCATTAAACTTCACGTGCATAGGCTGAGGTAAGCCTTGATCTTTATACACTTTCGAAATTTCATTAGACAGCATGGTGCCTGTACTGCGATCAGTGTTAATGATAGGCAATTCAGCGTTAATCGGTAGACCTTTCTCAAGTGCTGGTTGAGCAATTTCGATTAATTGACGATCGAGAATGTTTTCCAAGTTATGGTTTTGTGTGGTTTGACAGTAGATGCCGTCAGCCTCACGAGGGGGTTCAACGTACAATAAGGTTGAGAGATCGAGATTTTTGTATTTCCAGTGGCCAATATCCTCACGAACTTTCAGTTTTTGCACTTGACCGACCATTTCATCAATGGTGCGGAACCCAAGTTCAGCCATGATTTCGCGTAAGCCTTGCACCATGTATTGGAAGAAGGTCACAACATCTTCTACTCGACCATCAAAACGTTCACGAAGTGTTTTGTTTTGCGTAGCAATCCCGACCGGGCAGGTGTTTTTATGACACTTACGCATCATGATACACCCTTCAACGACAAGTGCGGCAGTAGCGACTCCCCATTCCTCGGCACCAAGTAATGTGGCGATAGCAATGTCGCGTGGCGTTTTCATCTGTCCATCGGCTTGTACCACGATACGGTTACGTAAGCCGTTTTTCAGTAGCGTTTGATGCGTTTCTGCTAAGCCCAATTCCCAAGGAAGCCCGGTATGGCGAATCGATGAAATCGGGGAAGCACCTGTCCCTCCATCATGACCAGCAATGAGCACGACATCCGCTTTCGCTTTTGCAACGCCAGAAGCAATGGTTCCAACTCCAGCCTCTGATACCAGTTTGACGTTAACGCGACCCTTACGGTTGGCATTTTTCAAATCAAAGATCAATTGAGCTAAATCTTCAATAGAATAAATGTCATGGTGTGGTGGTGGAGAGATGAGACCGACACCGGGTGTGGAGTGACGAGTCGCTCCGATCCAATCATCGACTTTATCTCCTGGAAGTTGACCCCCTTCACCTGGTTTCGCTCCTTGTGCCATTTTTATCTGAATTTCATCAGCATTGGTTAGATAGTAAGAAGTCACACCAAAGCGACCAGAAGCAACCTGTTTGATCGCAGAACGTTCCCAGTCACCGTTTTCTTTGCGGATAAAGCGTGCTGGATCTTCACCGCCTTCACCGGAGTTCGATTTTGCACCTAAGCGGTTCATCGCAACGGCTAGGGTTGAGTGAGCCTCGTGAGAGATTGAACCAAATGACATCGCTCCGGTTGCAAAACGTTTTACAATGCTTTCAATCGGTTCGACTTCATCAATGGGAATAGAACCTGCCGGCTTTTTAACAAAATCCAGTTGGCTACGTAGCGTGACGGCTTTATCGCCTTGGCTATCTACTGCTGCCGCATACTGTTTAAATTGCTGGTAGTCTTTATTGCGGGTTGAATGTTGGAGTAGATGGATCGTTTCAGGGTTGAACAGGTGTTTTTCACCTCGTTGCTTCCATTGATAAACACCGCCCACATCCAGCATTTGGAGCGGGATTTCACGAATTGGGTAACCAATACGATGACGAACCACGACTTCTTTTGCGATGTCATCGAGAGTCAAACCTTGAATACGAGTAATCGTGCCAGTGAAATACTTATCGACGACGGCTTTACTGATCCCCAAGGCTTCAAAAATCTGAGCGCCATGGTAAGACTGTAGGGTTGAAATGCCCATTTTAGAGAAAATCTTCAATAGACCAGCGTTGATACCTTTACGATAGTTTTCGAAGTATTTTTCAACCGATACTTCAGTATCCAGTTTGTTACGACGCTGAAGATCAACAATAGTTTCAACAACTAAGTAAGGGTTGACCGCATTGGCACCATAACCAACTAAAGTAGCGAAGTGATGGGTTTCACGCGCATCTCCGGTTTCTACCACGATGCCACATTTCGAGCGTAACCCTTTACGGATTAAGTGGTGATGGACAGCACCGACTGCCAGCATGGCTGGAATAGCCGCATGGTTTGAGTTGACGGCACGGTCTGTCAGCAAAATGATCGAGTAACCATCAATGACCGCATCTTCAGCATATTGACAGATGCGCTTTAGCGCTCGTTCTAGCTTGCCTGGCTCTTCGCTAGCTTGGAAAACAATATCCAGCGTTTTAGCTTGCAGGTGTTCATTATCAATTGCCCGCAGTTTCTCTAATTCGGCATTGGAGATCACGGGAGATTCCAGCTCCACTTTACGACAGTGAGCCGGTGACTCTGCCAGCAAGTTTTGATCGCGGCCGATATAGGTGTTGAGCGACATCACCATTCGTTCACGAATAGGATCAATCGGTGGGTTAGTTACCTGAGCAAACAACTGCTTAAAGTAATTGGCAAGGTGTTGCGATTGATGAGAAAGCACGGCAACTGGCCAGTCAGCTCCCATCGAACCTAATGGTTCATACCCTGTTTCAGCCAGTGTGCATATGATGTCATTTGCTTCTTCGCTGCTGACTCCGAAGGCTTGTTGGCGGTGTAATAGACGCTCTGGGGAAGGTTGGCTATGAACGTTATCTGCTTCAGGGAGTTTTTTCAGGCTGAGTAAGTTATCTTCTACCCATTTTTCATAAGGTTGAGCATTGGCAATGCCATCTTTTACTTCTTCGTCAGAGATGATGCGGCCTTGCTCAAGATCGGCGACAAAAATACGTCCTGGTTGCAAACGTCCACGATATTCAACATTGGCAGGGTCAATGTTGACGACACCTGTTTCAGAAGCCATGATCAAGAAATCATCTTTGGTCACGGTATAACGTGAAGGGCGTAGGCCATTTCTATCAAGCGTTGCCCCTACTTGTACGCCATCAGTAAAGCAGACAGAAGCAGGGCCATCCCATGGTTCCATGATATTGGCATGGTATTGATAAAACGCACGGCGTTTCGGGTCCATGGTTTTATTTTCTTGCCACGCTTCAGGGATCATCATCATCAGTACATGTGGCAAACTGCGCCCTGACAGGACTAACAATTCTAAAACCATATCAAAGTTCGCGGAATCGGAGGCTCCTTCCTGACAAATAGGTAGCAACATATCGATTTCGGCTTGAGTGAAGAGATTCGATTGAAGAATCGCTTCTCGTGCTTTCATCCAGTTTAAGTTTCCGCGAACGGTATTGATTTCACCGTTATGAGCTATATAGCGGAAAGGTTGTGCAAGACGCCACCTTGGAAAAGTATTAGTAGAAAAGCGCGAGTGAACCAAAGCGAGTGCGGTCACCATGGTTGGGTTTTGTAAATCGAGAAAGTATTGAGGGACTTGCTCTGTGGTTAACTGACCTTTATAGACCAGTGTCTTATAGGAAAGTGAGTTGATGTAAAAATCATCACCAATATTTGAGACACTTTCTAAACACACGCGAACGGTATAATTACGCAGGACGTAAAGTTTACGTTCTAACTCTTCCGGTGTGCTACCTGGGCCTGCTGAAATAAAGACATGTTCAAATTGAGGCTCGGTACTTAATGGGTCAGCACCTAACATTGAATTATCGGTAGGTAGGACACGGTAACCCAAAACATCGAGATCAAGGCGTTTAGCATTACGCTCAAGAATATCCCGACATTGAGCACGCTTGTGCTCATCTTTGGGAAATAGCACTACACCTACACCATATTTTTCAAAGGAGGGAAGTTTGATACCAAGCTTCACCGCTTCCTCTAATAAAAACTCATGGGGTTTTTGCAGCAAAATACCCGCACCGTCTCCACTACATGGGTCACAGCCTTGGCCACCTCGGTGTTCCATTCTCGCTAGCATGTCCAGAGCTTGGGTGACGACGTGGTGTGATTTTCGGTTCTTTAGGTGAGCAACAAAACCGATACCGCAAGCGTCATGCTCTAATTCAGGCGTATAAAGACCTTGCGAACTTTGTTCTCTATCCATAGATACATCCTTCCAGTTCAAGCGGACACAGATAAGCCAAGGCAAGCCCCAGCATTGCATCCAATCCTTATTGTTATCAATTTAAATCAACCTATGTGGTTAATTCGCTTCCTTTCCGTCTCTCACAGGAATTATTTTGTGAGAAAAACAATCCTTAGTGATATTCCTTTTATCTGGCCACATTTATAGTGGTTTATATAGGTAGGAGTAGAATATCACCGAAGTTTCCTAATGTTATTTGTAATAAAACAAACAAAAATCATTGAGAAACTGTAAGTATCCTACAATTTTGTTGCACGTGAATGCAACGAAAAATTCGGTCTTTTTTGCTCTTTTTTATTCCATAAATAGAGTTTGTTTTAATAATTTTTTTACATTTAAAGCTAAATATTGGATTAATCGATATTTATTGATTTTGATTAGCGTTCTATCTGTTTCATACCTTTATCATTTTTCATTTATTTGCGTAATTAAATTACACTAAGCGCAGAAATGAGTATTTCAAGTGGTTTAACTAGGGTGTTTTTATGCAACTACATGAGTTAGTCAATACTCTTGGGCAAGATCTTCAGCGTCGCTATGGCGAGAAAGTGCATAAGCTGACCCTGCATGGCGGTTTTAGCTGTCCCAACCGAGATGGCACGATTGGGCGAGGTGGGTGCACTTTTTGTAATGTGGCTTCGTTTGCCGATGAACAAGCTCAAGCACAGAGCATTGAAGCTCAGTTAAAAGAGCGCGCTGGAGAAATTCGACGAGCGAAAAAGTACTTGGCTTATTTTCAAGCCTACACGAGTACTTATGCTGAAGTTCAGGTGTTGAAGCAGATGTATCAACAAGCGTTAAAAGCGGCAGAGATTGTGGGTTTATGTGTAGGAACTCGTCCAGATTGTGTTCCCGATGCTGTGCTTGAGTTATTGCAGGATTATGTGCAACAAGGGTTTGAGATTTGGCTCGAGCTGGGGTTACAAACCGCGAACGATCAGACACTGAAGCGAATTAATCGTGGGCATGATTTTGCTTGCTATGCCGAGATCACTCAGCGCGCGAGAGCGCTGGGTATTAAAGTCTGTACGCATTTGATTGTTGGGCTCCCTAAAGAGACGCGATCTGACAATATTGCTACCCTAAAACAAGTTATTGATGTTGGGACTGACGGTATAAAGCTGCATGGTCTACATATCGTCGAAGGCAGTACCATGGCAAAAGCTTGGCGTGCCGGGAAATTGGAAGCGCCCAGTTTAGAGGAGTATGTCGCCATTGCGAGTGAACTGATTCGTTTAACACCACCAGAGGTGGTTTATCACCGAGTTTCCTCGGCTGCACGTCGTCCAACTCTTCTTTCGCCTCTGTGGTGTGAAAATCGTTGGTTAGCCATGACAGAAATAGGTCGAGCGTTGGATCGTGATGGTGCTCAAGGTTCATTACTTGGACAGCCTTTCCACTACCTTCCTCGTGAATAGTTGCAGATTCACATCCAATAAGCTGTTATCTTTTCATTCTTCCTAGTACGAATAGGCCAGTATTTTCACACTCTGTGCGAGAGCCTATGATCCTATCCGTTACTTGATGGATATCGCCTTGAGAAACACGTTAGACTAACGCCAATCTTTGTCGCGGGACCTGCAATGAAACAGATTAAGAATTTAGCCCAATATTATGTCGATCTACTCGTTAAACTGGGCATTTTACGTTTCTCCATTTTATTAGCTTTAGCATTGGTTGCGTTAGCCGTCGTGGTTCAAGTTGGGATCACCTTAGTACTGAAAGGCTTTGTTGATGATATCGATATTGTTCGTTCTGTCTTCTTTGGCTTGTTGATCACACCCTGGGCCGTTTACTTTTTATCGGTAGTGGTGGACCAGTTAGAAGAGTCACGTCAGCGGCTCTCTAAGCTGGTGTCTAAATTGAAAGATATGCGATCTCGAGATCAAGAGCTGAACCAGCAGCTTCAACAAAACATTGTCAAACTCAATCAGGAAATCGAAGAGCGGATCAAAGCGGAAGAAGCGCGCGAAGAAGCGATGGTTGATCTGGAAAATGAAGTCTATCAAAGAGAAAAAACGCAGTTAGAACTGGCTGAGCGTACCGCATTATTGCGCTCCTTCATCGATGCTTCTCCTGATCTTATCTACTATCGTAATGCTCAATGTGAGTTTTCTGGGTGTAACCGAGCGATGGAAGAGTTGACGGGTAAGCGTGAAAGTGAACTCGTAGGCTTAACACCTTGGGATGTTTACCGTAAGGAGATAGCACAATCGATTGTAGAAACCGATCAGCAAGTGTTTAAGAATAATCGAGCGATTACTTATGAGCAGTGGCTGGAATACCCAGATGGACGTAAGAGTTATTTTGAACTTCGGAAAGTGCCTTTTTACAGTAAAGATGGCCGCCATTTAGGTTTAGTGGGATTTGGCCGTGATATCACAGAACGTAAACGACATGAAGAGTCACTAGAGAAAGCCAGCCGCGATAAAACGACGTTTATCTCAACCATTAGTCATGAACTGAGGACACCGCTGAATGGCATTGTCGGATTAAGCCGAATGCTATTGGATACGCCGCTGAGGGAAGAACAACGTAAACATATGCAAACCATCCATGTCAGTGCCATTACATTAGGTAATATCTTCAATGATATTATCGATATGGATAAATTTGATCGTCGTAAACTAGAGCTATTTCCTGCGCCTCTTAACTTTGAAGAGTTTGTCGCCGAGATGGAAAGTTTATCGGCATTGATGGCTGAGCAAAAAGGATTGCGTTTTGATTTAGAACGCATGACAGAGCTCCCCGCTTGGGTTGAAGTCGATGCCACTCGCTTACGTCAGGTTCTCTGGAACCTGATGAGTAATGCGATGAAGTTTACTAAAGAGGGGGGGGTTATCATGAATGTCAGTGCTGAGCTGGAGGCTGAGCATGCTAACATCACCATGGAAATTGAAGATACGGGCATTGGTATTCCTGAAAAGGAGCTCGATAAAATTTTTGCCATGTACTATCAAGTGAAGTCCGGGAAAGATAACCTTCATGCTGTGGGAACTGGGATTGGTTTAGCCGTATCCCGTCAGCTCATTAATCTAATGGATGGCGATATTAGTGTAAGTAGTGAAGAAGGGTTTGGTAGCACCTTCACCGTCACGATTCGGGTCCCACTGGCTACTCCTCCCGTTTGCAGCCTTCCTCAACCAGAGCAGATGCGTAAGCTTAATATCTTTATGGTGGAAGATATCGAACTTAATGTCACGGTGGCTCGCTCTCTATTAGAAAGCCTTGGACACAGTGTGACGGTGGCAATGACTGGAGAAGAAGCCAAAGTCATGTTTAAACCTGAACAATTTGACTTGGTTTTTCTGGATATTCAGTTACCGGACATGAGCGGATTTGATATCGCCCATTATTATCGCCAAACGTATTCTCATCTTCCCCCCCTTGTAGCTCTGACTGCAAATGTCTTAAAAGATAAAAAAGAGTATATACGACAAGGCATGGATGAGGCGTTGAGCAAACCGCTTTCCGTTCAAGCGGTACAAGAAGTGCTGGCAAAAGTATTGGCACAACAGCCATTGGTTGAGAATACCTCCTCGCCAGTGATAGATCCTCCCTCATTGGCGAATCAAGAACTGTATAACCGCTTATTGGATCTCAGTATGTTAGAGTCATACATCGATATTGTCGGTCCTACACCTATGTTAGAAAGCATTCAAATGTTAGAAGACATGATGCCCGGCTATTTAGAGGTTTTGGACTCGAATATGGTGGCAAAAGATCAAGCGGGTATCGTGTCTGAAGCACATAAGATCAAAGGTGCTGCTGGCTCTATTGGTCTTAAACGAATTCAGAGTGTGGCACAAAAAGCACAGTCGCCGGAAGCACCTGCTTGGTGGGAAAACATTACCGATTGGGTGGATGAAATAAAAAATGAGTATCTCAATGATATTCAGATACTTAAACAGTGGTTAGCGCAAAGGAAATAATATGAACAAAAGTAGCTTACTTTTCCTTACTTTTTTACTTTCGGCCTGTTCATCCTCCCCCGATGTTAACTGGCAGCACAGCAGTACTGGTATTTTTTCACAAACGGCTATCCAGCTAAAAAGTCACCTTTGGACGGATCAGATGCCTAAGGTTGCTGGCGATGATAATGTGGCTGAACCTAAGGCCACTGATAATGTAAATGGTACTTTAGTACTGGAAACGTCAGGGCAGTTACCTGCGGATTTAACCCTGCTTATGCTAGTGATTAAGCAAGGGAATGATATGTGGTCCATCCCTGCTTCGGAGCTAGAACTGCGTACCCCCAGTGATGATATTTGGGAAGTGGTATTTAAAAGTACAGCAGAATTGGATATTGAACGATTGGTCAGTGTTGCTCTTGGGGTGCGTGACAGCGAGGGTGAAACTTGGCTGGTTGAACATCAAGTGGTGATTGATAAAGTGTACTGAACGATAAGTAAAGCGTGGTTCTAAAAAGAAACAAAAAGCCTCGATATTGCATATCGAGGCTTTTATTTATTCCAAGCTTATTATTCTGTGATATCACCACAGAAACGATAACCTTCACCATGAATCGTCGCAATAATCTCTGGTGTACCAGATACGGATTCAAAGTGTTTACGAATACGACGAATCGTGACATCCACGGTACGATCGTGTGGTTTTAATTCACGCCCCGTCATTTTCTTTAATAGATCGGCACGAGTTTGGATTTTACCGGGGTTCTCACAAAAATGGAGTAGAGCTCGGAACTCAGAGCGAGGAAGCTTATAGCTGTCACCACTTGGACTCACCAGTGAGCGGCTATTAATATCCAACACCCAACCATTGAATTGGTAAGATTCAACGGAGCGTTTCTCTTCATGAGTTGAATTGGTATTCATTGAACGGCTGAGTAAGTTACGAGCACGAATGGTTAATTCACGAGGGTTAAAAGGCTTAGTGATATAATCATCTGCACCAATCTCTAGCCCTAAAATCTTGTCGACTTCGTTGTCTCGGCCAGTTAAAAACATTAAAGCTACATCCGCTTGCTCACGAAGTTCACGAGCGAGAAGTAGACCATTCTTACCTGGTAAATTGATATCCATGATCACCAAGTTAATTGGATTATCAGACAGTACATGGTGCATCTCTTCACCGTTACTGGCTTCAAAAACAGCGTATCCCTCTGCTTCAAAAATACTCTTTAGAGTGTTACGAGTCACTTGCTCGTCTTCAACGATAAGAATCTGCGGGGTTTGCATTGGCGGTACCTAAACTTGTGAAAAAAATGTGCTAATAGAATTCATTCTAGGCAAAAACATTAAATATGAGTAATTTTATGTTGATAATAACCCAAAGCTTTTTTAAAAATCATTACTTTGGATGCCCGCCATCCTTGGATATCACTAACCATTAAGCGCCATCACTTTTGGGGACTCTACTAGGCTGTGGGCGAATTCTATAATGTTAACAGCATGCTAACAACGCTCAAATGTTAATTCCAATCACTTTGTTGATTTATATCAAGAGTTGCAATGTAACAGATATGAATTTTAATAACGAGTTGTAAAGTATAATGATTGATAAGAAGCTCTGGCGAGCCTACGCCCAGATACGGTTTCATTTTTCAGCCCTGCCATCGAAAGCGGAATTTGCTGTCATCACGGCGTGGAACCCGAGAAGCTTACGCTTGTCAGATAATGAGAATCGACAGAAGAATCAGCATTTACAGCAATACCTGATCGGCTATGATTGGGTTGAATTTCTTGTTGGAGATGAAGATTTTTGCTGGTATGAGGAGAGTTTCGCAGTGTGTATGCCACTGATTGAAGCTAAAAAGCTGGCGATGAAATTTGACCAGAATGCGATTTACTATGTCATTAATGATGAGCTAACCCTGCACGCTTGTGTGGGTGAGCAACGCTTGCATTTAGGCTCGTTATCAGAAAAAAGAAAATAAATGACACCTATCCACGAGAGCGGACATTTGACGGTGGTGAGGTTACTTGGATGAAGCCCAATAAGAATCATGGAGGAATGATGAAAGATATAACACCCGATCTATGCGATAAATATGAATCACAGGTTACCTTACTGGATCTCCCATTGCAGAATTTTGGAATGCGTCACGCGTTTTGGGGGCAAATTGTTACCGTACGTTGTTATCATGATAATGCAAAAATTAAGGAGGTGCTCGGTCAACCTGGCCATGGAAAAGTCTTGGTGGTGGATGGCCATGGTTCTTGCCAGAAAGCCCTTATGGGAGATCAAGTCTCTATTATGGCCATTGAAAATGGCTGGGAAGGCGTGGTGATTTATGGTGCCGTGCGTGATGTTGTTGAGATGTCTCAAATGGATTTAGGGGTAAAAGCTTTGGGCACCTCTCCTTTTCGTCCTGAAAAAAAGGGGGCGGGAGAAGTGAATGTGACGTTAACTATCCAGAATCAAATGATTTTACCCGGGGATTATCTCTATGCAGATTGGAATGGCATCTTATGTTCTAAACAGGCATTAGAGATCAATTAGAAGCGAAACCCGATACCCACTCCGATACCTTGTTGCCACTCTTGATAGTCAAGGGTGGCATGAAAATCCATGTTCTCAGATAAACGTAAACGGCTAGATAATTCTGCTGATAAACTGTCATGACGACGATTATCATCATCCATTTTCGTTGATGAATAGAGGGTACTTTTGAATAAAATTCGTTCATTCACTTTATAGCTAACGCCACTGAGAAAACCATTACTGCCGCCATTGATAGAAGAGTTAATTCTTGTACCGACATATAAATCAACATTGCGAAAAATATTATATGCATATCCACTGTTGATGACCCAGCTATCAAAGGCTTGGCTATTTGGCTCCGTGTAAATAAACAAAGAGTGCAGAGAATCGTTTTGTTCTGAAGGGAATGGAGGCAAAGAAGCGGCTGCCGTGCCAGTTGTGAGACACAGGAAAAATAGCGCAAATCGCGGATTCATTCTTTCCTCCTTTCTCTACTTTATTTTTAGCTAGATCAAGCCATCCATTCATTGGCTTGCAGAGTATAATTTAAGCATAAAATCCATTGGATTGCTGATAAAAAATACGAAATAGCTATAAAGTTATCATTTTGAACAGGGAGAGAGGAGAGGGATGAGTGGTGACTTAT
>JTFN01006165.1_pt1 | contig 11200 bp, 8 predicted proteins | sample 235401 | NCBI WGS metagenome assembly JTFN01 (sample SAMN03067589, study PRJNA260952) | activated sludge metagenome | biome: Sludge; feature: Wastewater; isolation source: CETP activated sludge from augmented bioreactor treating industrial... | place: India:Gujarat | collected 2013-04 | reverse complement strand
TTTGACTGAGCGGCAGAGCACGTGAAAGCGGCCATCCTGGTCCTCGATGATAAAAGCATCCAGGATGGCACCGGCCTCAATGAGGGCCTGGAGCTGGTCCAGTTTAACGGTTTTGGTCTCGCGGCTCATTCTGGGCACCCAAAAAAGACATTTTGGGCATCATACCCTGCCGACTGGAGGCTCACCACCAGGCCAGCGGTCGCGTTCATTTACCGTAATCGCCAATTATACGCATCAATGCGGATCTGTGTATGGCATCGGGAGCGGTGTATTGGCGCGTTCGGCTTCTCGCATCCAGCGCCGTACCATGTTGGCGTTAAGGCCATTATCCAGTGCAATCCGTGAAACGGATACGTTCGGCTGGCGGCATTGCGCCACGATCTCGGCCTTGAAAGCGGGCGAAAAATGACGGCGTGTACGTGGGGCTTGGGATACTCTTAATGAGGTCATTGCTAGTGCCCACTTAAAAATAAGTGGACACTATCGGATGGTCAGCCTGTTGAGCTCAAGATGGGTTCACCGGACGCTTACCCATCACCAGGCGTTTTGTCAGGCTTTCGGGCGCAATAGAGACAAAAAAGCCCATCATAGGCGCCCAAATACCTGACATCAGCTGGAATAAAGCTCAATGTGTCCATCCATTCGACAGCACTTCCGCCTGCTTCAACACGAGTTCTACAGCGTCCGGTGCCTGGTCGGGCGGGTACTTGTAGCGTTGTAGGGTGCGGCGCACCAGAATACGCAGCTTGGCACGGACGCTTTCGCGTACCTGCCAGTCCACGGTGGTGGACCTGCGCAGTTTGTCAGTAATCTCGACGGCTATTTTCTTTAGAATGGCGTCCCCCAACTCCCGAACGGCACTCTCGTTATTGGCCAATGCGTCGTAGAAAGCAATCTCATCGCCATTTAGACCCAGTGCGGCTTCACGAGCCATCTCTTCCTGGAACTGTTTGGCCATGGCAATCAGTTCTTCGATTACTTGAGCCGTTTCGATAGCGCGGTTGTTGTACTTGCGCAACGTTTCCTGCAGCCGGTCGGCGTACTTCTTCTCCTGCACGACGTTATTGCTAGTTTTGGCCTTAATGTCATCCTTCAGCAACTTCTCCAGCAGCTCCACCGCGAGATTCCGGTACGGCATCTGACGCACGTCTTCCAGGAACTCATCAGACAATAGGCCGATGTTAGGCTTGTCTAAACCACACAGTGCGAACACATCGTCCACACCCTCCGCGAGGATGGCGTTATCGAGTATCTGCTTCAGGGCCGAGTTCTTCTCTGCCTGGGTCAATTTACGATCAACACTTGTGCCTTTGGTAATGGCGGCCTTTACGGCGGATAGAAATGCCACTTCTTTCTGTAGCGCACGGGCTTCGTCCAGTGTGCCGCACAGTGAATACGCCTTGGTCATGGCCAGTACAGTATCGAGGAAGCGCTTCTTGCCGTCGGGCAGACCCAGTATGTAGTTAGCGGCACCGACCAGCAGTTTGTGGGCTTGGGTCTCGAACGCGCTGTAGTCGAAACCGTTGCCCTGAGGCCCCTTGGCGAACATGCCATGGATGATGTCCAGCTTCTCTATCAGGATGGAGTAGGCTTCTTCGGCGTTGTGTGTTGGTGCGCCCTTACCTTTGGAGTCGGTGTAGGTCTTCAGTGCCTGTTTCAGCTCGTTGGCTATGCCGATGTAGTCGACCACCAGCCCGCCAGGCTTGTCCTTAAACACTCGGTTCACGCGGGCAATCGCCTGCATCAGATTGTGCCCCTTCATCGGCTTGTCGACGTACATGGTGTGACAGCAGGGCGCATCAAACCCGGTCAGCCACATATCACGCACGATCACGAGCTTCAGCGGGTCGTTCACATCCTTGAAGCGTTTCTCCAGCCGCTTTTTCGTCTTCTTATTATGGATATGTGGCTGTAGTGCTGGTTTATCCGATGCAGAGCCAGTCATGACGATTTTGATCGCACCTTTCTCTGGATCATCATCATGCCATTCGGGGCGTATATCCACGATGGCATCATACAACTGAACACAGATATCACGACTCATCGCGACAATCATCGCCTTACCATCAATGGTAGCGGTACGGGCCTCAAAATGGTTGACCAGGTCTTCTGCAACCTGCAGTACACGAGGCTCAGCACCGACTAACTTCTTCAGGCGGCTCCACTCACCCTTTGTGCGCTCACGGGTACTGACATCTTCCTCGTCTTCAACCACCTCCTCCACCTGATCGGAGAGCTCTTCAATCTGGGCGTGGTTGATATCCAATTTTGCCAATCTGGATTCGTAATAGATGGGCACGGTAGCCCCATCGGCCACGGCGTCCTGAATGTCGTAGATCGACACGTAGTCGCCGAATACGGCGCGGGTGTCCTTATCGTCGCTTGAGATGGGGGTACCAGTAAACCCGATGAAGGAAGCGAAGGGCAATGCGTCACGCATGTGTTTGGCATAGCCGAACTTGTAACTGCCGTCCTGCTTCAGTGTGGCTTTCAAGCCGTACTGGCTGCGGTGGGCTTCGTCCGAGATCACCACGATGTTGTGACGGTCGTTCAGGACTGGGTGCCCGGATTCGCCTTCCAGCAGTGCGAACTTCTGCACAGTAGTGAAGATGATGCCACCGGACTCACGTTCAGCCAGCAGCTCACGCAGGGTATCGCGGTCTTCCGCTTGTACCGGTGTCTGTTTTAGCAGTTCCTTGGCAGCGCTGAAGGTAGCGAAAAGCTGGCCATCCAGATCGTTGCGGTCGGTGACGATCACCAGCGTGGGGTTATTCATCTGCGGCTGTTGCAGCAGCTTGCCTGCGTAGCAGCACATGGAGATGCTTTTGCCGGAACCCTGTGTGTGCCAGACAACCCCGGCTTTTTTACTACCTGGCACCACACGTTCATTTTCGGTAGCACGCTGACCACCGGATCCTTCAGGAGCCTCAGCAGCGATGACTGTGGCTCTAACGGCTTCGCGCACCGCATGGAACTGGTGATAACCGGCAATTTTCTTGATTAGGTGATCGGAATCCGTTTCAAAGAGAACGAAGTAGCGGATGTAATCCAGCAATAATTTACGATCAAAGAAACCACGTACCAGAGTCTCCAGCTGCCACTCCAACAACGGCTTGTCGTCTTCGTTCTTGATTGTCCGCCACGGCAAGTAGCGTTCCTGGTTGGCTGTCAGTGACCCCAAACGTGCCGTGTAACCATCACTGATCACCAAGGCTTCGTTGTATACAAACAGATCTGGCACTTCATCCTTATAGGTCTGGATCTGGTTGAAGGCGTCCCAGATGTCGGCGGTCTCGCTGCTTGGGCTTTTCAGCTCTAGCACCGCAATAGGAATACCATTAATGAAACACACCACATCAGGGCGGCGCAGCTGCTTACTGCCTTGAATAGTGAACTGGTTAATAGCACGGAAGCGGTTGGTATCTAAAGATTCGTGCTCGAAATCAATCAGGAAGGCGTGATCGTGCACCAGCTTGTCGTCGCGCTTGTATTCGACAGGCACGCCTTCCAGCAGCAAACGGTGAAAGGTGCGATTGCTGGCCACTGGGTCCAAACTGCCGGGCTTGCTGACTTGCGCCATAGCTTGCTCAACCGCCGAGTCCGGCAGATGCGGGTTGATGCGACGGATGGCCGCTTCCAGATCAGCCAGTAACAGGACCTGCCGGTAGTCGGCACGCTCGGGTGTCGTGCCGTCACAGGCAATGTCCGGCCCATGGGCAACCTCCCAGCCGTTGTCGGCAAACCATTCAAGGCAGAGCTGTTCCAGTTGATCTTCGTTCATCGTCCTTATTCCTTTTCCAGTGCTTCCACCAGCTCCAGCTTGAGTTGTTCTGGATAGTCTTCATCCATGATCAGTGACGTGATCAGCTTGAGCAGTAGGTCCTTTGAGATTTTGCCCTCGGCGAGCCACACCACGATATTTTCCATCTCCTGCACGAACTTCTTCACGCAGTAGTCGTAACCATTCAGCTCAAGAAAATAAGCGCCCAAGACCAAGCTGGAGCGCTTATTACCATCGTTGAACGAGTGGAACTTATTGACGGCGAAAACCAGATGATTCAGCTTCTCTTCAAAACTCGGGTAGTACCAATCATTCTGTATATGCTCCAGAATGCTTGAAAGCTGTCCTGCATCCTTAATGCCGGGTAGTCCCTCAGAGTGCTCAATGATCCAGTCATGCTCGCGTATGGCGTGATCCAGATCGAAGTACAGGATGCTCACATCCATGCTAGCGATCCTTTAGCCGTTTGAGCACGCTAAGAGTCTCAGCATCGGAAAGCTGCTCTTCCAGCGAACGACTCTTTTCCCCAAGAAAACGATCGAAGTCGCCTTCTGGTACGGACTGGATGTAGTGTTCCAGTTTTTCGTGGAGAGCGTCCCGAAACCCCAAGTCACGGCTGGCCATGCGGACACGTGCATCTTCGATGGCAGGCTTCAGAAACGGGTTGGTTTCCGCTGAAGCGATGAGAGCATCAAGCTCGGCAGGTTTGAGCATTCGGCCTAAACGGTTGGCTTCTTGTCGCATCTGAACGGCGAGACCATGCTCAAAGCTGGCTATTGCCTTAAGTACCTCGGCATACATAGTTTCACGGGTTTTGTCCTTGTCAGCTAGGCGCAGGACCTTCTTGTATTCGGCAGCGTTCTCACAGAACACGGCTTTGTAGATTTTGTCGGTGTAAACCGCGTACTTGAAGTGGCCCATGTTTAGGCAGTCCCTGAGGGCATCGGTGAACTGCTTGCGGTAGCTGTCCTCCATGTAGGCAGCTGGCAGGTAGTCTTGGTCTCGCTGGTTGATAAACTTGGTATGCCCGCCTGCTTTCTCGGCGATTACGTCGATTACGATGTCCAGCATCCGGCTGCGGATCGCTTTGGCACGCTCGCTTTCTGTGACGAGCATTGCCAGATTTAACAGTGCCCGGAAGGTGAACACACCCAGCGATGGAGCCTTGGGGCTGATGTCGACGACATCTGTGTCGTCGACATAGGCTAAACGCAGAGCCTTCAGGGCTTTCCCCTTTAGGACGCGGTAGCCGTTGGCTTTCAATTCTTCACCATGGCTGCTCAAATAACGATCAACGGTGCGCTCGTCGACGGCAAGCAAACCTGCTGCTTGCTGCTTGGTGAAAACCGTTTCGCCTTCGAAGTGCAGGCCGCCAAGCTCTAGGTTGGTTTCCAGCTGGTGAAGCGCATAAGGATTGTTCAGGACATTCTTACGAGCTACCAATGAGTTGGTAAGGTCTTTGTTCATAGGGCCACCTGTGCGCTCTGCTCTTCGTTGTCAGGGAGAGTAAGTTCGCCAGACAGGAGCTTGGGTAGCAAAGTATCGCGCAACTCAGCGAGAGCTGTGTTTTCGTTGCTGTGGAGCTGATGAATCAGCGGCATAACAAGCCTACTGAACTCCTGCTGTACCTGAAGGCACGGTCGTACGACTAATTCGCGCTCCAGAAAAACCTTGGTCTGGAAATTACTTATGCCAGTGCTTTGGTTCTGGTAGAGCCATGTTTTTCCTTCAGCATAGATACGCTGGAGGTGCAGTCCTAGGATGACCCCGTCATCAGCAGTGCAGGGTCTAAGCAGCCGACAAAAGCTGGCCGGTTCACAAACACCTAATCGCTCAAGCAATCGTTCGGTTAGGAACAGTGAACGCCCAGTGGGCTGACCTTTACTGCCCCCTGAGACCTCGATCACAATATCACTTGGTTGCAGTTGGCGCGTTTTAAGCTTTTTCGCTTCTACATACCGAGTCGGCACATTGCTATCATCACCCGCATAGACTCTCGGCAGGTCGGTTCCTCGAAGAATTTTCACCTGCTCAGTGTACTTCTCGTCAGGCTCCTCTTTGCCCCAGTCTCCTCCAATCGTTTTCGACAGCAGATCGCCAAAGGGCCGAGCCTCCCACCCCTCCGGTATATCACCCAGCTCACTGTCCTGCATGGCGGACGGGAAGAGTTCAGCGGTGGCGCGCAGTTCGGCGTACTGCTCCGGCTGTTCGGCCTGCATCTGGGTCAGCTGGTTAGCGTCCTTACCCGAGATCACCTGCATGGCAGCCAGCAGGGTGTCCGCTTCGGTGCCGCCTGCGTCCAGTGCGGCGATCTTGGCCTTGACCGGCTCGAAGTCGACAAACCAGCTCTTGAAGATCGCCTGCGCCATTTGTTCAAGGGTCTGGTTGATCTGGTGGTTGAGCTGGATTTTTACTTCAAGGGCTTCGATCTGATCAGCGATTGCACACTGAACTTTCAGTGGGGGCTTGCAAACTTCCAGTGATTCAATATGCCCTTTGGTCAAAGCATTTCGTGTGGCACCTGCACTCGCAATAACCAAGAGCAGTTCTTGCTGCTGTGGCGCAGCCAGCAAATATCTTAAATATCTGGCATCAAAGTGGTCGGGATCTGGCCTGATAATTGCGACATGCTGGTTAACTCTCGCAGGAAGGTGATTTTTTGGTGCAAGGCAAACACGTGCAACAGAGTCACCCGTAATGTTAAGTAAGACATCACTGGACTGAACCTCGACGTTTTTCAGTTTCTCGGCGGCTTGTGGGGTAATGTACGCCAAACCATCTGACTTAAAGCCCTCGTTGTAGATATTTTGGCTACGGATAAGTGTAAAATCCCCCGATTCAAGATATACGCTTTTCCCCCCTTTGGGGGTGGAACCGCTTCCTATCTTTAGGCAATGGTCTCCAAGGCGAGCAACAGGCCACTCAAAACTCATATCCCAGCCCCCCCAGATTCCGCTTAATCTCAGCCTCCAGCCGGTCACTCTCGGCAAACTGATCCCGCAGTTGCTCGGTCAGTCGTGCCATCTTCTCCGCGAAGGGCTCGCCGTCGTCCTCCTGATCGGGCGCGCCGACGTAGCGGCCCGGTGTCAGTACGAAATCGTGTTTCTCGATCTGCTGGAAGTCCACCGACGCACAGTACCCGGCCACGTCCTCGTAACCTTCACCGGACTGCCATGCATGGAAGGTGTCGGCCACCTTGCGGATGTCGTCGCTGGTGAAGTCGCGCAGTACCCGGTCGCGCATGTAGCCGAGGTTGCGGGCGTCGATGAACAGCACCTCGTCGCGGCGGTCGCGTTTTTTGCCGTCCTTGCCACTCTTGTCCTTGGTCAGGAACCAGATACAGGCCGGGATCTGGGTGTTGGTGAACAGCTGGCCCGGCAGGGCGACCATGCATTCGACAAGGTCTTCTTCGATCAGACGCTTGCGAATCTCGCCCTCGTTGTTTGTGTTGGAGCTCATGGAGCCGTTAGCCAATAGCAGCGCCATGCTGCCGGTAGGCGCAAGGTGGTACAGCATGTGCTGCATCCACGCGAAGTTGGCGTTGCCCTTGGGCGGGGTGCCGTACTTCCAGCGGGCATCTTCGGCCAGTGACTCGCTCCACCAGTCCTTCATGTTGAACGGCGGGTTGGCCATCACGAAGTCGGCACGCAGGTCCGGGTGCTGATCGTCGAGGAAGGTGTCGCCGTTCTTCTTGCCGAAGTTGAAGTCGATGCCCCGGATCGCCATGTTCATGGCGGCCAGCTTCCACGTGGTGGGGTTGGACTCCTGCCCGTACACGGAGATGTGCTTTTTCTGCTCGGCGGCGTCGTAGTGCTGTTCCTTGGCGTGCTCTTCGATGAACTTGTCGCTGGAGACGAAGAAGCCGCCGGACCCCATAGCCGGGTCGTAGACACGCCCGCTGTAGGGTTCCAACATTTCGACGATCAGGGTCACGATGCTCTTGGGCGTGTAGTACTGACCGCCTTGCTTGCCCTCCGCCAGTGCGAACTGGCCAAGGAAGTACTCATACACGTGGCCAAGGATGTCTTTGCTGTGCAGACTCAGGCGCTCACCATTGTGTACCGGACGGGTGAAGGATGTATCCGAAAAGGTGTTGATCAGGCCCAGTAGCTTGTCGTTGTCCAGCTGGAATCGGCTGATGCGATCAAGGATACCCTTGAGCTTGGCATTGCTGCGTTCGATCTCTTCCAGAGCGTTGTCGATCAGCCACGATATAGAGCTCAGCTTCACGTCTTTACCGGCATCGTTCTGCCAGAGCACTGTCCCCATCGGCAGTACCGCTTTCTCCTTTAGCGTGCTCCAGCGAGCCGCTTTGGGCACCCAGAACACGTTGGCTTCACGATAGTAGTCCAGCACTTCCAGCTCGTCGCGCAGCGCCTGCTGGTAATCCTCATCGCTGTCGAAGTCATCACGGGGCAGGTAGTAGATGTTGTCGTCGGCGTCGGTCTTGAACAGCTCCAGCAGAGACTCCTGACGCTCCTCGAAGGCATCGGAGACGTACTTGAGGAAGATCAGTCCCAGTACCACGTGCTTGTAGTTGGCGGCATCCAGGTTGGAGCGCAGCTTATCAGCAGCCTTCCACAGCTTGGCATCCAGGTCATTCAGGAATTGCTGTTCATGATTAGAAGATGTAGTCACGTTATGACGCTCCCTGTTCTGTGTTCAATGTCCAGTATTCGGACTTCAAGCGACGGATTGTGTCGTAATGCTCATGTATAGCGGCATATTCGTCTTGAATAGCCCGGTAATTCCGCTCGACCTGGGCCTGGGTGCTTGCACTCATCAAAGGTATAGGTATATCAGCCACATCTGCAGCCTTCAGCATCTTCATAGCCACACCTGTTGCCCGCTCAGCGAGATATTGCTGCACTAGGTCTGAAGACAAGAAGCGATACAGGTAGATGCCTGAGACTGTTTTCTTCGGACGAATGATCACGAAGGCCTGTCCAGCAATCCAATTAGTGCCGCAGTTGTCCCCGATCAGAGCAACGCGGCCGACTGTACCTTTGATGGCCAGCAATATATCGCCTGCCTTTAGTCGCTGACTGTTAACTCGCTTCTGTTGCTTCTGATCGACCTTGATGCACTTGTCAGGTGAACAAAGTTGCCCCGATTCATCAATGTCCTTTATCGCAACTTCTATATATGAATCCGGTTCACTTGGCTGTGCTGGCTCTGACTTCAGGCTCTGTGCTCGGATGATATCGGCAACGCCATCTAGTGAAACCGTATCTTCCAATGCATCGATGGCCGCGGTTGCATCGTCTAAGAAGTAACGATTCACAGTCAGGTCATAGCTTTTTTCACGAACCTGATCCAGTGTTCCTAAGACTCCGTGGCTACCTGGTGCACGATCATGCACGGCAGCGACTAAATCACGGTATTTTTCAGAGGTAAGTATCGTGTCCAGCCCGTAAAACTGGATTGGATCACCCTTCTCACGGTGCTTATCAAGGACCAGCAAGACAGGTGGAGCAGCTGCAAAATCCAACTGACCTTTCGGAAAACCAATGACAGCTTCGAGCAGATTATCTTCAATCAGCAGTTCACGGATCGCTGATGATGAGCGCTGGAATAAAAAGCTCGGCGGGACCAGAACAACCGCTCGACTTTCCATTTCCTTCGCTGCACGATAAACCCCTGCCTCGTGGGAGAAACGATAGGAATCACTTTCTATAGCAGCTCCCAAAGGAGGTACTGAAATAATGTAACTGGCTGAGTCAGAAGCCGAGTTGTACACGCTGCTTACCTCCTCCAGAGGAGTTTCCAACAGGGCGCAGACTGCAACATGAAACGGACTGGCTTCTTTCACACGCACAAGAATTGAGCCGGTTCCCTTCAGGTTTGGCAAGGCAGCCAAGCTCATGCCGTGGTAAAGAGCAGTTGTACAAGCGCGATCAGAGGCAATGACTGGCCGAACGAGATCTGCCATTAGGGAGCCCAGTGCATCAGAGAGTAAGTAGTACGGTTCATCTGGTTCAAATTCACGCACGACTTCTAGCAGGTATTCGAAACACCCTAAACTGTCTGCCCAGTCCAGCATGTTCAGCCGCTCTACAACCTGGTTAATAAGGGGGGTAGGACATACTTCATATAGGCGTGATTGAGTAAAGACGTGTCCAGCAGGGTAACGATTGGACATGTCTTTGTAGGCATACTGTATGTCTGGCTGCTGCTCGTGGAGCGCAACATCCCCAAACTGCTTATACGACCAGCACGCCCAAGTAGCTAAAAGGGATACTTCAACAATAATCTGAGCGCGATTAACGAAAGACTGAGCTCCTAAAAGCTGCGCGACTGCACGCAACTGATTTTTGTTAGTGTGCTGCATGACAACCTCCTGTTGCGCGACGTGAGTAGCTATCAAGTGCGTAAGTCGTGATTTGAACACCGTTCTGCTCAACAACCACAACACCACCTTTTGCCTGAATGGCCAGTAAGTCCTGACGCATGGCATCCATTGCCTTCAGTAAGGCTTCGGTGTTTTTGCGATCCAGAACAACCTTATCGCCATTATCGACGCCGTAACGAGATACCAAATCGATCAGACGACCACTGATGCCACGCTGTGACATCCGCTGATGAATATGCCGAGTGCGAGCCATGCCAAACCCCTAATGTCTTAATCATTAGGTGTAGTTTGGATCAAACTCAAAATTCATGCAACAACTATTTTGTTTTGTTTAGATGTGCATTCAGCGTTGTCCGACTTACAGAGAAGTGCCGAGCAACTTCTGCTTTGGTCATAGTGGGATCCGATAGCATGGCCTTAGCCTTCCTCACATCATGACTGGACATTGATGCAGGGCGGCCTCCCTTCCGGCCCCGAGCCCGTGCCGCTGCCAATCCTGCCTTCGTTCGCTCCAGGATCAAACTGTGCTCAAACTCAGCCAGCGCACCAAAAATGTGAAAAACGAGTTTCCCGCTGGCACTGGTCGTATCAATGGATTCGGTCAGCGACCGGAATCCGATTTCACGCTGATGCAGGTCTTCAATGATCTCTACCAGATCCCTCAGTGAACGGGCCAGCCGATCCATCCGCCAAACCACCAGAGTATCGCCCTTTCGGAGTGTACGCAGGCATAGCGACAGTTCAGGTCGCTCCCGAAGGGTGCCGGTCATTTTTTCCTGGAAAATCTGTTCGCACCCGGCCTGACCGAGTGCATCGAGCTGGAGTTCAGGATGCTGGTCCTGGGTGCTGACCCGTGCGTAGCCAATAATCATCAGAAAACGTACCTTATCTATTCATAGATTATTGGACGGGTTTCTGGTCACTAAAGCAAGGCAAAAGAGCGGCTTCGGAGCTGGAAGCAGCAACGTCCAACAAACGGTAGTTTGATGTACACATCCTGGCAGATCAGCCTCGAGCCAAGCTAGCTTGTCTCTACGCAGCGGAGGGAGGATAAGTCCACACAAAGC
>JTFN01000903.1_pt1 | contig 11227 bp, 10 predicted proteins | sample 235401 | NCBI WGS metagenome assembly JTFN01 (sample SAMN03067589, study PRJNA260952) | activated sludge metagenome | biome: Sludge; feature: Wastewater; isolation source: CETP activated sludge from augmented bioreactor treating industrial... | place: India:Gujarat | collected 2013-04 | reverse complement strand
TGATCATGAAAGTGAAGATATTTTGAACTTAGGAGAGAATATTTGGCTTTGTGATGCACGAGTGAGCCTTGATGATTTAAATGAACTAGAAGAGTTTAAGGAAAACACATTTCCTACTGACGATTTTGATACTTTAGGTGGCTTTGTATTTGATTTGTTTGGAAAAATTCCTGTAAAATACGAAAAAGCAAGCTGGAATAATTATGATTTTATTGTGCAAGATATGGAAGGACATAAAGTTAATCAAATAAAAATAATAAAAAAAAGTGGAGATACTAGCGAGTGAGAAAATTATGTTGTACCTGTATTGTACTTGTAATGTTTTTTGGCCTTTTTGCAGCAACTGCACCCGAACTATACCAGAAGGGACAAGAATATCAGTCTAAAGAAGACTGGTATAGCGCAATTGAGGCTTATCAGGAAGCCTTAAAACTAAATTATGCTTATGGTGAAGTATGGTTTGCTCTTGCTGAGTGCAGTTATGCTACTTCTCAGTATGAATTAGCATTAAATTATCTTGTATCAGCTGAAAAATATCTAAGCACAAGTAGAGATGTTTTAAATCTTCGAGGGTTTGCACTTTTGGGAATGGAGAACATAGATGATGCCCATACTCAATTTCTTCAGGTTTTAGAAGAGTATCCCAATGATATTCAGGCTCGCTTTGGGCTTGGAGAACTTGATCTCTTAGATGGGAAATATTCTGGGGCTGAAAAGTACTATACAGAGGCTCTTAAACGAGAAGGTCAAAATAGAAAAGCCTTGCTTGCGTTAGCTCTTTTGTCAGATAAACTTGGAAAAACCGAGGCTGCGCACGAATATATAAAGAAAGCTCTTAAATATCATAGTGGTAGTGCAGAGGTACATTACTTCTCTGGTTACATTGAAGCTCGTGAAGGGAATCTCGATATTGCAGAAGGTTATTTGCGAACTGCAATAATCTTAAATGGTGACTATGATAAAGCTTATACTCTTTTGGCCAGTATTTTATTTGCAGAAGGACGGTATCAAGAAACTATTGATATTTGCGATTATCGTATTTCTGTTGATAGAAATATTTCGTTAGCTTGGTACCTTAAGGGGCTTTCATATAGGCAACTGAATAATACAGATAAAGCTATTTCAGCATTAAAATCTGGCCTTGAAATTGCACCTAGAGATGAAGTTATCCGTGCTGCATTAGAAATGATTGTTGATGAATCATTAGAATTAGAAGATTCCCAACGAACGTCGTTGTCTTTGTATCATCAAAAAAAAGGTGATGAGTATGATACCCTTTTTTATGCTGATCAAGCAAAGTTTGAATATTTGAACGCTTTATTATTGAATCCTGAAAATACAGAGGCTCGATTATCTTATGCAAATATTTTAGAGCATGCTGGATTTAACGAGGCATATCTTTCTCAACTTGAATTTATTCAAGACCAAGGATTTGCTACACAAAAAATGGAAGATGAAATAGAAGCTTTACAAACTGAAATGAAAGTTACAATTCCTAAAAAATGGGATGTAGATACTCTCTATCTTGATAAAAATAGGTGGGATGTTGAGCTTTTTTATACTGATTCTCAAATTGAATTATTACATGCTCAAGTACAGGAAATTTGTGCTCAACGTATAAGTTCTTATATGCGTTCAATTCCATCTGTAAACCTTACTGTGTCAGAAAGTTCTAGTTTTTCAAATGCATTTAAAACAGCATATCTTAACAAAAAAGATTATTTTATATTACTTGATTTTAGTGAAACAGATCGCGAAATAACAATTAATGCTGAACTGTATTCTGCAAAAAGTGGAAATCTACTCAATTCTTATACGGTATATCGTACTGGAAATGATCGTTTTTCTATTGCAATACTTAAGTTTGCAGATTTGTTACTTGCAGACTTACCAGAGAAAGGCACAATAATAGATCGAAATGTTAGTACAGTGCTTATAGACTTAGGTACTCGCGATGGAGTTTCTGTTGGTGATACATTTACAATAATAAAAAAAGGTACTTTGCAACAAAAAGCTACAGAATTGGGTTTGTCATGGAGTAAAAATAATGAGCTTGGAACTCTTACAATCACGAATGTGGGAGAAGAGATTTCAGAGGCTACTGCTAAAAAAACAGGTTTTTATGACGTGATTAATATTGGAGATGAAATAGTTTTAATCAAAAAAAGTGCAGACGATGATTCAGAAAATACTAGCGCGGTGAATACTAAAGATACTGAATCGGAACAGCAGTCTTTTACATTGCAAAAACAAGCTCCTGTTTTATATGAATTAATTCAATCAATAGCTAATTAGTCATATATTTGTTGAGTGTTTCTTCAAGCCATTTTCGTGAAATTGGTTTATATATTTCTTCAGATATGAGAAAACAGTCAATTGCTTTTCTATAATCTCCTTGGTAATAATATGCTTCGCCGAGATAAAAATTTGCTCTTGCTACAATCTCATCTGGTCTTGCTACTTGTAAAAGGTTTGTTAATTCTGCTTTTACAGAGTCCCAGTCTTTTTTTTGAAAATAAGAGTCTATGATGAAATATAAAGAATAATCACTTCCTATAGATTGTTCTCCATTTATTTCATTTTCAAATACATATGGTTCAATCGTAGGGGAAGGGATGGTACTAGATCCCATTTTTTCTGCTACTTTTTTTGCCTCGGAAGAAATGGTTCCAGCATCTTGTTTAGATTGTAATGGTAATATATGCAAACATGGCAAAGGAGTTTCTCTCATGCTGTCAATGTTTTTTGACCTAGATTGTTTTGTATTCTCTTTGTTTGTTTCAGTTTGTTCTATTGATTTAGAAGCTGGAACTTCGATCTTGCAAGGTAGAACTGTTGCGTTAACCGATGGAATTAGTATGTCAAATACACTTCCATCGTTGTTTTGGGCAATCACAGCATACCAATAATTTTTATAATCTACAACTTTATCTTGTATTCTAGTTGTTGTTGCAGGGACAGTTGCTATCAATTGTGCGTTTGTTAAAGTTGGCGTGTTTTCGAACGCTTCTGTTTGACGGTAGACTTTTAAAAAGGCCACATTAGAAAATCTAGAGTTTTGAGGAATAGTCCATGTAACTTCTATTGCTGTGTTATCATCGCTAACAGAACTTGCGATTGAACTTATAATTGGCCGAGAGCTCTGAGAAAGTAACGGACTAGTAAAAAAAAGTACGCAGATAAAAATAGAGACAAACGTTTTAATTTTTTTCATAACTATATAATGCGATAAAAAAAGATATTTGACAAGACACAAACTTTATTTTATCTTGTATATATGTTTGTTTCAGTTATATTAGATCCGGGAAGTGTAGAATCCTCTCGTTCACTTGTTGCAATCCTTATGCAATACGACTTTAAAAAAGTGCAGCGTGCTTGTTGGGAACATACTGCAATTACAGAAAAAAAACTGCATACATTAAAAAAGGATATAGATAGGGTAACTGACTATTATGATACGATACGTATGTATCAATATCCTGTACAAGGACTAATGGCTGTCACAGAATTAGAAAAAAAACGTTGGAAACGCTGTGTCCTTCGCCCTTATGAAATAAAAAAATAAATAACGGAGATTTTATGTTAGAAGATTATAAGATGCCTATTGTTTCGCTAAATGAGGAAGTTCTTTCTGTTTGGGGGCGTCTTTGACGTTGCATCTGTAGAAGAAAAAATAGCTAAAAATGAAGCCCTTACTCTATTACCAGATTTTTGGAATGATTCTGAAAATGCAGAAAAAGTTATGGCTTCTATTAAAAATTTAAAAAATAAAATTGAACCTTGGAGAAATTTGGTCTCTGAACTTGAGGATTTAAAAACTCTTTTTGAACTTGCTACAGAGAGTGGAGATAAAGAATTCGAAGATGAAGTTGAATCTTCTTATAATGCAATAAAATCAAAATATGAAAAATTACGCATTCTCAATTTGTTATCGGATGAAGTAGACAAAAATAATGCTTTTTTGACTGTTCATTCTGGGGCTGGTGGTACAGAATCCTGTGATTGGGTAAAAATGTTGTGTCGAATGTATACCAGATGGGCAGAAAACAAAGACTATAAAGTTCAAATAGTAGATTTGCTAGAGGCAGAGGGGGGGTACAAATCGGTAACTATTCAAATTTTGGGTCATTATGCGTATGGGTTTTTAAAAGGTGAAGCTGGCGTGCATAGGTTAGTTAGAATCAGCCCATTTGATTCTAATGCTCGGCGACATACAACTTTTGCTTCTGTGTATGTGTTTCCAGAATTAGATGATTCCATTAATGTTGATGTGCGTCCTGAAGATTTACGTATAGATACTTTTCGATCAGGTGGAGCTGGTGGACAGCATGTAAATAAAACAGATTCAGCTGTTCGTTTTACTCATTTACCAACGGGAATAGTGGTAGCATGTCAGACGGAACGAAGTCAGATAATGAATAGACAAACAGCGATGAGTATGTTAAAAGCCCGTTTGTATGATTATTATAAAGCTAAAAAAGAAAAAGAAAATTCTAAATTTGATCAAGAAAAACGAGATATCTCTTTTGGAAGTCAAATTCGCTCGTATGTTTTTCAACCATACACAATGGTAAAAGATCATAGGACATTGTGTGAAACTGGGAATGTCCAAGGAGTTATGGATGGGGCGATAGATTCGTTTATCGAAAGTTGGTTAACAAAAAAATGGGAAAAATCAGGTGGTTCAAGTGAGCAAAATAAGTAGTCGCTATTTTATAGTTGCTCTTATGTGTGTAATGATACATATTTCTCTTTTTTCACAGTCTAATATGAGTAAAGATGAATCTAATGATGAATGGATTCTTGCTGCTTCTTCATTTACAGTTGATCAAGAAGAAGTAGCAGATGCAGAAACTCCTGTTTCGCTTGCACTGACTGAGATAAAGGATCTTTTACCAAAACTTATTTTATCTAATATAAACTTACCTGCAATAAGAAAAGTAAAGCCAGAAGAACTTTTGTCACGAGAAAAGTTAGATTTAGAGAGTTCTTATATTAGTTTAGTTTCTACGTATGAATCAAAATTGGAAACAAAAGATACCCTCATTATAACAGCAAAAGAAGATGATGATTTTAAAGACCAATTAGAAGAGGCTGAAGAAGCTGTTTTAGAGGCAAAAAAAGAGTTGGAAGAAACAGATCTCAAACGTAAAGAACTAAATGTTCAAGATTTTACAGAAACATCTGAGAATATCGTCTTATATAAAGATGATTCAAGTGTCTTATTTACGATGCCTAAAACAGGTGAGCCAAATACCATTCAGGGCTTAATTACTGGAAGTATTCAACTTGTAGGAGAATATTGCCATGCAAAAATTCAATTAGTTTTATATCCTGGTTCAAAAATTTTATATGATGAAACTTTTACATTCAGAGTAAATGAGATAAAAAGTAATGCAGCTCAAATTACACGTAAATTATTACCTGTAATACAAAATGAAGATGTTGTCTCAATTTTATTTCAGTTAGCGCCAAAAGAAGTTTCAGATGCTATAGAAATTCGGGTTGATGGCGAATTAGTTGAGTTAGATAGTAATAATGCCATTGTTGTTTCTCGGAATTGGCATAAAATAAGTTTTAACTGCGATGGGTATGCAACTGCTCAGACGCTAGCAAATTTTTCAGAAGAAGATTCTTACACCGTTCAAATAAATCTTAGAAAACTTAAAATAAATGAAATTAAAATTGATAGTTCTATTCCTTTAAAAAGTCTTTTTGTTAATGGATTAGAGTTTAATCCAGAAGAGCCTTTCCTTGTTGATTTTCTACCTGCAATGGGGCAAGCTGTCATATCTCCAAATGCTGCAACGTATTTTATTATTACAGATGATGGAAATCAGTTCTTAAAGCCTAATACCCAAGATATTAGCGATTATATTGAAAAAAGAAGGCGTCTTATGTATACTTCATACGGAGCGCTTTTATTGTCTTTCCCTTTTTCGTTTATTACCTATGGTATGTATATAGATGCAAATTATTCAGCATATTCTTATGGAATTAATAACGGATATGATGATACGTATACTAATCTTGTCGAAAAACAGGATAATTTAGAGAAAGTGTCAAATGTTACAATGGCCATTTCTATAGGGTTAGGTGTTAATTTAGCATATCAATTTGTACGGTATATTTTGGCGGTAAACAAAGTTCTTCCCAAAAAAACAAAAACAATAAAGAGTGCATCTACAGAAGAATGAGCAGGAGAAATTATGGCAAAAACTGGATTTAAACAGAAAATAAAAAAAATATTTACAGGGCATAGAACTCTTGATTCAGAATATTTTGAAGACTTAGCTGATATCCTTGTAGAAGGTGATATAGGTGCTAAGGCTTCTTTTAAAATAGTTGAGGACTTAGAAAATATTTGTTCTAAACAAAAAATAAAAACCGAAGAGGGTGTAAAAAAAGAACTTTTTGCAATGTTACAGTCTCAAGTGAAATCGATAAGCCTTGTTCCAAAAAAGGGACAAACAAATATTTATCTTGTGTTAGGTGTAAATGGAGCCGGAAAGACTACATCTGTTGGTAAAATGGCAAAATGGTACAATGATCACGATGTTACCCCAGTTGTAATGGCTGCTGCTGATACATATCGTGCTGCTGCAATAAATCAATTGAAAGTTCATGCAGAGAAAACTGGAGTTCGTGTTGTTGCCCAGCAAGATGGTTCTGATCCAAGTGCAGTTGTTTTTGATGCGGCAGAAGCGGTAACTGCTGCTGGTGGTGGGCTAGTTCTTGCCGACACAGCTGGGCGTTTGCATAACAAAGAGAATCTGGTGCATGAGTTAGAAAAAATAGATCGTATTGCTGCTTCAAAAGCTTCTGAAGGATGTTATAAAAAAATACTTGTACTCGATGCAACAACTGGACAAAATGCTTTACGACAAGCTGAAGTTTTTCATGACGCTGTTGGAGTTGATGCTGTTATTCTTACAAAATATGATTCTACTGCAAAAGGAGGAGTTGCGTATTCTCTTGGAAAAGAGCTTGCGATTCCTATTGCATTTGTTTGTTTTGGAGAAAAATATGAAGATATTGCATTGTTTGATGCAGATCGATATTTAAAAGACTTTTTAGGAGAATAATAAATGAAAAAAGCAGTAGCTATTGGTTTTTTTTCATTTGTTTTTATAAATATTACAAGTCTTTTTGCAACGGATTTTATTGATATACAAAAAAATATTAGTTATGGAAAAGAATCCAGTAACGATTTAGAGATGAAAGGTGTTTCTGTTGCAGTTGCTTCTGAAGATTCTCTTAAATATTGCGAATATGATTCGAAAATGCGTATTGTTAAGGAAACAGTGTGGGCAGATGATTTTTCTAAGATAGATCAAGTAGTAGAATGGGTGTACCAAGATACTAATAGCTTACCGTATAAAAAAATAGATACAAATAAGAATGGTAACATTGTTATAGAAACAGAGTATGAATATGACAGCAAAGGACGTACGATAAAAGAAACAGAAAGTCAAGTTACTAACAAAAATAAAAGTGAAAAAAGTGCTGATAATAAAAATAGTAACATAAAGTGTACGGAGTATTCATATCATAAAAAAAAGAATGAATCTGGGTCTATGGTTTTGCGTGTAGACTCAATAGAATATGTTAATGGAGCTATTTCTAAAAAGGTTACTTGGCTTTCTGCTAATGAGCGACAGGTTACGCTTTATTATAATAATAATATAGAGAATACATCTATTTATAGTGAAGGTATTAAAAAATCTGAATTTGTCATCCAGGACGGCAAACAAATAGGACAATACTCATGGAATTAAATAAATATATACCTTCATGGCTTGCGTTTGTAGCACATCGATTTTCTCGCGTAGATCGCAAAGGACGGAGTTCACTTACTGGGACTTTAGCTACTCTTGGTATAGCTTTTGGGGTTATGACTCTTATCGTAGTTATGGCAGTAATGAATGGATTTCAGGCTGGATCAATTCAAAGTATTTTAGAGATTAGTTCTTATCATGTTCGTGCTAGTATTCCAGAAGACTCTAAAATGAAAGAGAATTTAAATTATCAATATCTAAGTCAAAAATTAGCTAATAATCCTTTAGTAAGTAGTGTTTCTCCATTTATAGAAGCTCAATCTCTTATTGTAAATACAAAAACAGCTCAACAAGGGGTTGCTTTGTTACGTTTTGTTCCACATGATATTCTAACTATAGATGAGTCTCTTGCAGATAATATACAATTAATTGCTGGAAATTTTTTGGATTCTAAAGGAAGCATCGTTTTAGGATATACGCTTGCTCAATCTTTGGGAGTTCGTGTTGGTGATAAAATTAACTTAATGGCTATGAGTGGAAATTCTAACGTTGAGCTGTTTGCTCAAAATAGAATAGTAACGGTAAGCGGTGTTTTTTCATGTTTATTTGCAGAGATTAATAGTTCGTTTGCCTTTTTGCGATTAGATGACAGTTCTGATCTTCTAGGTGATTCTATACAACCTAAATATGGAATAAAGTTATATGATTCTAATAATGCTGGACGATATGTTAATGAAATCAAAAAAAAATTGCAGATTGAAGGGGTTACAAACTTAAATGATGATATCGACTTTGAAACTTGGGAACACTATAATCGCTCGTTTTTTGGTGCTTTACGAGTAGAAAAAAATGTACTTATGTTATTAGTTTTGCTTATTTTTATAGTTGTTGCAATTAATATTTTTAATAGTATGCGTAGAATGATATATGAAAGAAGAGAAGAAATTTCTATATTGTCGGCTTTTGGGGCATCGAAAAAAAATATTCAACGTATATTTTTAGTACAAGGTTTTCGTATAGGTTTTTTAGGAGCTTTTTCTGGTTTGTTGCTGGGTTTATTAATTAGTGTTCGAATGGATGCTGTTTTTGAATTTGTAGCTAAAATCTCCTATGGCGTGCAATATTTTTTTGTAATGTTAATAAACCCAGCTTATTCGTCCTTGCTTTCTGAAAATCCTATGTTTAGTTATTATGCACAAACTCCAAGCCAGCCTCGTTTTGAAGAGACTGCTATTATTGTTCTATTTGGTGTCATTTCTGCTGTTGCTGCCTCATGGTTTGCCAGTCGTCATATTTTAAAATTGTCTGTAGCGGAGGTTCTGCGTGATGAGTAATCTTATTTCAATAGAAAATCTTGTAAAAACTTTTTATGGTGCTGGAGAACCACTTAGCATACTCGAAAACTTAAAAATGAGTGTCCAACGAGGAACAAAAGTTGTTATTTTAGGTGAAAGTGGTTGTGGCAAAAGTACTTTATTAAACATAATAGGTGGACTTGAGGAGCCAACAAGTGGGATTGTTCATGTCGGCGATTATAATATTGGGAATTTGAATGAAAATGAACTGACAGAATATCGTTCTAAGTATTTAGGATTAGTGTTTCAATTTCACTATTTGCTTAAAGACTTTACTGCTCTAGAAAATGTTATGCTTCCAATGTATATGACAGGTGTTTCTAAAAAAAAGGCGCTAAGTCGTGCACGGCAACTTCTTTGCGATGTCGGACTTGAAAGTAGACTTTCACATTTACCGGCGCAAATGTCAGGTGGAGAGCGTCAAAGAGTAGCAGTCGCACGTGCGTTAATAAATGATCCAGAGCTTGTTTTAGCAGATGAACCGACAGGCAATCTCGATCCTAAGCATGGTGCGAATATTAGTGACATATTGTTTAATGTGGTCGAAAAATATGGAAAAACATTAGTCATGGTAACTCATGATATATCTTTAGCATCTAGAGGCGATGTAAGTTATAAAATTCAAGGTGGACAATTAGTATCATATGAATCTTAAATCATCATTCTTGTATGCAAAAAAAATATTAAATCCTCCATTAGGCAAAAATTCTACAGGTAGAAAAAGTTTAATTGGAGCCGTGTTTTGTATCGCTTTATCTCTTGTTCCTCTTGTTTTAGTACAAACTGTCTCTGATGGTATGATAGAAGGAATAACAGCTCGCATGGTTGGACTTTCAAGTTATCATGCTGCAGCATATTATCCATATGCTATATCACAAGCTAATTTTGAACTTCAAAAAAAAGAACTTGAGGATACACGTTCTGTTTTACAAGGGGTTAGTAGTGTTAACGGTGCTTTTATTGAAGCAACAGGGACTTCATTAGCTGCTGGAAAAAAGGGTCGCAGTGGAGCACAAATTCGTGCTGTTAATAGTCGGATTTTTTCAGAGAATGCCTCTTTTAAAAAGTATTTAAAAGTAGTTGAAGGACAGGCATCTTTTCCAACACAACAAAGTGCTGTAATTGGTAAAAAAATAGCTTCTGAATTAGGAGTGCATGTCGGTGATACTATTCGACTTATAGGTGCAAAGACTTCAAACACAGGGATTGTATTACCGAACGTTAAAGTATTTAAAGTTTCAGGTATTGTATCTTCTGGTTATGAAGAATTAGATGCTTTTTGGGTCTTTGTTCCATTAGAACAAGGTATGAGCTTTTTGTCAGGAACTGATGCTCGATTAAAAATTGGTTTGGAAGTACAAGATGCATTTAATAATAATTTTTCTAATAAAGTATCTCAAATAAAAACGGTGATAACAAATAATTGGAGCCTTTATACGTGGGATCAATTAAATACTAGTCAGTATGAAAATTTTTCTTCGACTCGAATTTTGTTATTACTTATTATGTTTTTAATATTACTTGTTGCTTCTGTTAATATATCAGCTGCAATCGTTATGATTGTGATGGAAAGAAGAAGTGAGATTGCAATTCTTAAAAGTGTGGGGGCTTCCCCAGCTGGAATTGCTACCAGTTTTATTATTTGTGGGACTTGTTGTGGAATGGGTGGAGTTATAATTGGGTTGCCTCTAGGGTTGCTCTGTTCTGTAAATATAAATGAAATTTTAGGTTTTACTGAGATTTTAGTTAACGATTTTGCAAAATTTGTATATATTCTAGTAGGTAAAACAAATTATACATCTGTAGAATTATTGAATCCAGCTTATTATCTTGATTCAATACCAATACAGATATCATTTACAGAATTATTTGGAATTGCTTTTGGTACAGTTTTTTTGTCAGTTTTAGTTTCATTATTACCTTCTATGCGTGCTGGACAAGAAAAGCCACTGTCAATTTTTAGAAAATTGTAGTATTCTAATACTGCAGATTATATTTTTTTTGGGGCTAGCTATGCTTTGTGATATATGTGGCCAACGAGAGGCTGTTCTTTTTGTAACACAAACTCTCAAAGGCGAAAAAAAAGAAATTCAT
>JTFN01001507.1_pt1 | contig 11237 bp, 9 predicted proteins | sample 235401 | NCBI WGS metagenome assembly JTFN01 (sample SAMN03067589, study PRJNA260952) | activated sludge metagenome | biome: Sludge; feature: Wastewater; isolation source: CETP activated sludge from augmented bioreactor treating industrial... | place: India:Gujarat | collected 2013-04 | reverse complement strand
CCAGTCTTGGATATCACGCATCCACGCGAAATACATATTTTCGTATTGCTTCGGCACGAACTGAATGTCACCGTTGGTAACAGCTTGTGTTGCAACCTCGGCTAATGGAGCGACCCGCACGTACCATTGATCGGTTAAGTGTGGCTCAATAGGAACACCACCACGGTCGCCATAGGGTACTTTATTGGTGTGAGGCTCGGTTTTGTCGAGTAAACCCAATTGCTCAAATTCAGCAATCAGCTGCTTGCGTGCCGCAAAGCGCTCTAATCCTTGATACCCCTCCGGTAAGGTACCATCAAACTCTCCAATGGCAGGCAGTGCTTCACCGGTAGGCGTATAGAGCCCTGCCACTTGGCGCACGTGGGCGAGGTCATCAAAAATAGCGATCATAGGTAATTGGTTACGTTTACCTACTTCGTAGTCGTTAAAGTCGTGCGCTGGAGTAATTTTGACACAGCCAGTACCAAATTCTTTATCAACATAAGTATCGGCAATGATTGGAATTCTACGACCCACAATAGGGAGCAGAACCTCTTTGCCAATCAAGTTTGTGTAGCGTTCATCGTCTGGATGAACCGCAACACAAACGTCGCCCAACATAGTTTCTGGGCGAGTTGTTGCTACGACCAAATAAGATAGTCCAGCAGCAGTAGTAACACCGTCAGCAAGAGGGTAGCGTAAATGCCAAATGTGCCCTTGTTGCTCTTTGTTTTCTACTTCTAAGTCAGAAATTGCGGTTTGAAGTTTCGGATCCCAGTTAACCAGGCGTTTCCCACGATAGATAAGATTTTCTTGATGCAGGCGCACAAAAACTTCTTTGACAGCATTGGATAACCCTTCATCCATAGTGAAACGCTCGCGGTCCCAGTCCACTGAGTCACCTAAACGTCGCATTTGTTGTGTAATGGTGCCGCCAGATTGTTCTTTCCATTGCCAAATCTTATCAATGAAATTCTCACGTCCGATTTCTTGACGGGTGATACCCTGAGCGGCTAATTGTCGTTCCACAACCATTTGCGTCGCAATCCCAGCATGGTCAGTACCGACTTGCCAAAGGGTGTTGTAGCCATCCATCCGCTTATAGCGAGTGAGGGTATCCATAATCGTGTGCTGGAAAGCATGGCCCATATGCAGACTACCGGTCACGTTGGGTGGCGGTATCATGATGCAATAGGATTCACCTTGTCCCGACGGCTTAAAAAAACCTTGCTGCTCCCATTGCTGATAAAGGGCTTGTTCGATAGCATTTGGGGAATACGTTTTGTCCATAGAAACCTTCATATCGTTCTATTTTCATTAAGAAAATTGCACATCTTTGGCTTGTATAGTAGATAACTTCAAACCTAGACTGCGATACTGTTTAAAGCGTTCACGAGCTAACTGACGGCTGTTATCGTCATTGGGAACCCGCTCAATAATTTTACTTACGCCGTTTATCGGTGGCATCTCATTCATCAAATTGACGACCACGGCAGTACGTCGATTGGATGCGTTTACACCTTGCCAGCAAATTTCAACGGGGGCCCCCTGAGCAGGCCCCTCGCCAACTAGGTTATGCGGCACAAAAGCGTCCGCCGGATGTTGCCATAAGGCTTGGTCGAGTTGTTCGGCTAATTGCTGCGTTTGACACCATACCCTTACGCTGCGATAGTCCCGCCAATGGCTAGCAATATGCTCACAAAAAAAAGTGAGTTGCTGCTGCTCGTCTAGACCATCAAGAACGTAAAAGATGCACTGGCTCATATTAATCCTGAGTTAAAGCTTGCGTACGATTGATTATAAACTGAGTGAGCAAAGGCACCGGTCGGCCGGTTGAACCTTTTTTAGCTCCACCACGCCAAGCTGTTCCGGCGATATCTAAATGAGCCCAGTTATATTTTTTAGTAAAACGCGATAAGAAACAGGCTGCAGTAATAGTGCCAGCTTCGCGTCCACCTAAATTAGCCATATCGGCAAAGGGGCTATCTAGCGATTCTTGGTATTCTTCCCACAGAGGTAAACGCCAAGCTCGATCTCCAGTTTGCTCGGAAGCAGATAATAATTCGTGCGCAAGCGGGTTATGGCTGCTCATCAGGCCACTGGCGTGAGCACCAAGGGCTATCACACAAGCGCCAGTAAGTGTTGCTACATCAATCACTGCATCGGGTTCAAAGCGCTCAACATAGGTAAGGGTATCACATAACACCAAGCGACCTTCAGCGTCTGTGTTTAAAACCTCAACAGTTTGACCACTCATGGTGGTTAGAATGTCACCTGGCCGATAAGCTTTGCCATCAGGCATGTTTTCACAGCCGGCCAAAGCTCCGATCACGTTAATAGGTAATTGCAGCTCAGCAATCGCATGCATGGCGCCAAGTACCGCTGCAGCACCACCCATGTCGTATTTCATTTCATCCATTGCCGCAGATGGTTTAATCGAAATGCCACCAGAATCAAAGGTTAAACCTTTACCAACCAGCACTAGTGGGGGCTGTTCTGGTGCCGCACCTTGATAGTGCATCAGGCTGAGAATTGATTCATGCTCTGAGCCACGGCCTACAGCCAGATAAGCGTTCATCCCAAGCTCAGCCATTTCTTGTTCAGTCACTGCCGAGAATGTAACATTGTCATACTTATCGGCCAATGCTGCAGCTTGCTCGGCTAAATACTGCGGCGTACAGATGTTGGGTGGCATATTGGCGACATCACGACAAACATGCATCCCCTTAGCCACGGCTAATCCGTGCTGAATGGCTTTTTCGCTAAGCGGTAATTCACGACGCGTTGGTACATTGAAGACTAACTTGCGTAACGGGCGGCGCGGTTCTTCTTTGCGGGTTTTGAGTTGGTTAAAAGTATATAGGCTAGATTGTGCTGCTTCTACTGCTTGACGGACCTTCCAATAAGTATCGCGTCCCTTAACATGCAACTCACTCAAAAAACAAACGGCTTCCATTGAGCCTGTTTCATTCAAAGTATGGATGGTTTTTTCAATAATTTGTTTATACTGACGTTCATCGAGTTCACGTTCTTTACCACAACCCACGAGCAATACACGCTCGCTGAGAATATTGGGAACGTTGTGCAACAGTAACATTTGTCCCGGCTTGCCTTCTAAATCGCCACGCCGTAATAGGTTACTTAAGTAACCGTCACTTACTTTATCGAGTTGCTCAGCAACTCCTGATAGGCGGCGTGGTTCATAGACACCGACGACAATACAGGCAGATCGTTGCTTCTCTGGACTGCCACTTTTAACGTTGAACTCCATAAGTGCTCCCGTTTGCTGCGGTTGACAGCAGATTGCTGCCGTAGAATAATTCTTGTGAAAATGACAAGTTTACTTAAAAATCGCAGTATTTCCAGCAAAAAGCTATGTTAAGAGTGGTCTCTAGTGCGCATATTTCGCTATTTAATCGGTGAAACATTTAAGTCTCAAATCGCTGTGTTAGTGGTTTTGATGACTATTTTCGTCAGCCAGAAGTTCGTTCGGGTGCTGGCAGACGCATCGGCGGGCGAAATTCCAAGCAACATAGTTATCCAGTTACTTGGATTAAATTTGCCCGCTTTGGCTGCGCTAATTTTACCCTTAAGTCTATTTTTAGGGATTCTCCTAGCACACGGTCGTATTTATGCTGAGAATGAGATGAGCGTACTGCATGCCTGTGGGGTGAGCGAGTGGTATGTTACTCGGGTGACCTTAGTTGCTGCCGTTCTATTGGCTCTCCTAACTGCTAGTTTGACCTTGTGGTTGGTGCCTTGGTCGCTAGAGCAAGAGCGGGTAGTGGAAGAAAAAGCACGCAGCGAAACAGGATTAAGCGTAATCATGCCTGGTCGGTTTCAACAGGCAAGTAACCAAAAAGCTGTGATTTACGTACAAGGATTAACCGAAGACGGTAGCCTCGATGAAGTATTTGTGGCGCAATCACTCCGAGATGAAAATGATCAAGTGGTTGGCACTAGTGTCGTTATGGCGGACAGTGGTAGTGTTTTGGCAGCAGCCACTGGCGCGCAAACCTTGGTACTAAACAATGGCATGCGCTATGCCCAGAGTCATCTAGAAAAAGAATATCAAGTGATGCAGTTTGATGATTATCAACTGCAAATAAAAGAACAAGAAGGTTCAGAGTATATTCGAAAACTAGAAGCCTATAGCACTGCTGAATTGCTGGCAGAAGATAATCCTGAAGCCCATGCTGAATTACAGTGGCGGATTGCTATTCCACTAGCAATGCCGCTGCTTACTCTGATTGCGGTGCCATTGAGTAGGGTAAATCCTCGTCAGGGCAAATTTGCCCGAATGGCACCAGCTTTGTTGATATATCTGGGATACTTTTTGATTTTAATGGCTGCCCGCTCGGCGGTAGCTGATGGTGTTATTCCACCTGTCGTTGGACTGTGGTGGATTCATATCTTATTGCTCTTGTTCGGTGTGATCTTGATTGGTAAAGGTCGGTCGTTAGGGCTCAAGCTCCTCGCTAGCTTACGAGGAGAACGTTAATGTTTTCTATCTTAGACAAATACATCGCTCGCTCCGTGTTAGTTACGTCATTGTTGAGTTTGGCGGTATTGAGTGGGCTATCTAGTCTGATTCGGTTTGTTGAGCAACTCAAATCAGTCGGCAAAGGCACCTACAGTGTGGCAGATGCGGGCCTTTTTGTGCTTTATAGTCTGCCGCGAGATATTGAGGTGTTCTTCCCTATGGCTGCTTTACTTGGTGGCCTGATTGGAATGGGAATGTTGGCGAGCAATTCAGAGTTAGTGGTGATGTTAGCTGCCGGGCGTTCTCGTTTAAATATCGTTGCTTCAGTGATGAAAGCCGCGGTGATTATGATGCTAGCAGTTATGGCTATGGGCGAGTGGATTGCACCGCAATTAGAATCTCATGGTCGAGAACTAAGGGCCCGTGCGATATCAGGCGGCAGCCTAATTTCTGCTCAACAAGGTATTTGGGCTCGCGATGGTCAGCGCTTCGTTAATATTGGAGAAGTTGAAGATACAGGACGGTTACGCAACATCACTGTGTATGAGTTTGACCAGCAACAAGAATTGCAGGCCGTGATGCAAAGTGATTCAGCTATGTATCAGATTGATCGTTGGCGTTTACAAGGGGTTACCACCACCCGTTACGGATTAGAGCAGATTACTACTGAGCGCCGTGGTGAATTGTTATGGCAATCTAGCTTAACTCCGGACAAGTTAGGGGTGGTTACGGTAAAACCTGAGTCACTTTCTATTCGTGGACTGCTAGACTACTTAGACTATCTCACCAGTAATAGGCAAGCATCTGAGCGTTACGAATTGGCGTTATGGCGAAAAGTGCTGGCGCCTGTTACCGTAGCAGTGATGCTGCTGGTGGCGTTATCATTTATCTTTGGGCCTCTACGTTCTACGTCTATGGGCGCCCGAATTTTACTTGGTGTGATAACTGGTTTTGGTTTTCATGTCAGTAATGAGATATTTGGTCCTATGGCGCAGGTTTATCAAATGCCGCCAGTACTGGGGGCTCTATTACCAAGCTTAATATTTGCAATTTGGGCAATTTGGATGATGCAGCGCCGAGGAGCCTAGCATGGCGCTTCACTATCAAAACTAGAGTTCCTTCCAATAATACAACTGGTTAGCTTCTTTGGATAAGGTTACAAGTTCTGTCCCAGCAGCGTAATCATGCCAAGCTCGGCGATGTTTGAAATCTACGAGTACCCAAAGGTTACCTAGGCCAAAGCAACAAGTTAATACTCTAATCAAAGCTTGTTTTTTGGTAATCCGGTGGCCGTTGCGTTGTTGTACTTTTAGACGCCAAGCACGCATCCCAATAGTTTGTCCACTACGCCACCAGAACCAGCCAAAAAAGCCACCAAGCACTAGTAGTAGATAAATTTGATAAAACATGGATTGGTTCAACCAAGCGGCATGGTCCATCCCCGCTGGTAATTCTAACCAACCTAAGCTAGTGAGCAGTGCTGCGCAACCTAATGCTAGTGCAGACGCTAACATGATAATCGCAACCGCGACTAGCACATCATAAATCATGGCTGCAAGACGTCGAAAGAAACCAGCACTGGCAAACTCAGCATGAATTTGAGCAGTCGAGCGCGGTGCATCAGTAGGATTAGCATTAGCGGTATCGGTCATAGCAGTCTCTATTGGTAAATAAACGCTAATCATATTAACTAATATTCATCTCGCTGCCGAGTAAAACTGGTTGATTGGCTAGGATTTAGCCGATTGATTCAAGTTATGAATAAATCACTTGATTGGTTGCGAAGCATCAGTATAATGCGCTGCATACTTCAGCTAGCAACGCTAGCGCAAAACCCAGTGCCTGGGTGGCGAAATTGGTAGACGCAGCGGATTCAAAATCCGCCGTTGGCGACAACGTGTCGGTTCGAGTCCGACCCTAGGCACCATCTATTCAAAGATTGCTCTGCTTATAATTTCTCGCTCCATGATGAGCTCGTCCTGCAAGGCTTCCGCCTTTAATTAGTGAAAGAAACTTTCGACACAGACATTATCCCAACAATTTCCTTTTCGGCTCATACTCTGAGTAAGCCCATTTTTTTAGCGCTTGGCAAGAGCTATACCTACGACGGCCACAACCGCCGCGTTAAGGTGGCAGGCGATGGAGATACCCGCTACTATCTCTACAGCCGGTCGGGGCAGCTGTTATTGAGCGAAGATAACGGCGTTCAAACGAACTACATTTACCTTGGTAGCAAGCTTATCGCTGAGGACCGCCAGGCAGCAACCACCTTTATCCATACAGATAGGTTGGGCAGCCCGGTGGCACGAACCAACAGCACAGGAAGGGTAGAGAGTCGCCGGCATTACCAACTTTTTGGTGACACTTACGAAGCGCCAAGCGACGACATCGGATACACTGGCCATAAGTACGATAATGACTTAGGCCTGAGTTATATGCAGGCACGATACTATGATCCAGTCATAGGTCGTTTCTATTCGAATGATCCCGTGGATGCGGTATCACATCTTGGCAACGCTGAAGGCATTAGAGGATTCAATCGCTATTCATATGCGGTCAACAATCCTTATAAATATACTGACCCAACTGGAATGGCTGTTGAAGTAAGCCTGAAAGCTTACCCAATTGGTAAAGCTCCAATAGTCGGGAAATATGGTCATGCATTTGTTGAATATAGAGATACCGATACTGGTAAATCGAGAATTACTCGCGGAGGCCCAAGCCAGTCTTATCCCGGCGGTGCATCGGATGCAATAATGGACAGTAGTTTTGAAGGTGTTAACTTAATAGCGAATGATACTCCAGCATCTGAAAGTGCTGATTTTGGTGAAGCTGGAACTGAAACATTAATGTCAGCTACGGTAGATAAAACTATGAGTGAAGTAATCGGACAAGTTCAAAAATTGAACTCTGAAGTCAATGGAGCGAATATACCATATCAGCCAAGAGGTCAAAATTCCAACACTTACGCTGGTAACGCATATCAACAACTTACTGGTCAAAAACCAGTAAATAATACAGACATCGCTTTGCCTGCTTTAGAGAAGGAGCTGGATAAATGAGAGTCGAATTAAAACTTTTTATCGTTTCTATGTTATTTATAGTAACAGGTTGTAATAGTACAGAGGCTGAAGCTATGGATTTTTGCCCCCCAGAAATTGAACAAGAAGCCAGAGAAACATTAGGCTTAGTAGGCAAGGAATCTTTAAGCCTGCATGAGCTTTTAGCATTAGCTGGCAGTAAAAGTTTGGTTTACGAGCCTTATGAGATTGACAATAAACCTCTAAATTGCTCGAATATTAAATTGGATAGTGATTACCTTTCGTACATGGTATACGCAGGATTCAATGAGACTAAAGAGTATAAAAAGGCATATCTAGTGATAGCAAACTCAATGGACAGCAAAGTGCTTTATATTGATAAGAGGTATATGTATAAGGCTCCAAAAATGTTCTGATTATTAAAATAATGCTTTGAATCCAAAGCCTCGCACTCGCGGGGCTTTGTTTTTTGCTCACATCAAGACAAGTCGTAGCTGTTCACTATTCAGATGGGAATCCTCGGGGCTATGCCACGACGACGACTTATCGCGCCTTTGCTGCACCGCAATACCAACACCCCACCCGCATTGCCTCGCCTGAAGGCGTGATGACGGAGCTGATGTATGACACTTTTGCTAACGTCACCACCATTACTCAGTACGGTGGTGGTCTGTCACAAACCGAATTACGAAGATATGACAGCCACAACAACCTGTGTTTTGTGGGGCGCAAGGACACTGGTAATGTGCAGTTAAAGTACAATTTGCTTGGTGAGCTTCAGTGGCAGGCACAGGGGCATGTTAGCAGCTGTGGTGGGACAAAACCTGTGCATGCAGTTGAGCATGTCTACGATAACTTAGGGAACTTAAAGGCGGTTAACTATCCTGATAGCACGCCGGATGTGAGCTATACGCTGGATAACTTGGGGAACTTGGTGCAACTAGCCGCGGGTCATGTTGTGCAAGACTATGTGTATAACAATCAAGGGGCGCTGGAAAGCGAAACCTTGACCGTACCGGGGCGCAGTGAACCGTTCACTGTTGATTATCGCTATAACAACGACCTTGCGCCAAGCGCAATAGTCTATCCTGGTAGTCAACAAGTGGTGCAGTTGTTACCGAATGCCTTTGGCGAGCCAACACAGGTTGCCAGCAGCGGGCGGAGCTATGCCATAAATATTGATTTTCATGCATCTGGTGGCGTGAAAAGCTTTACCTATGGGAATGGTGTCACGCATCAAAGCGTGCTTGATAGCGTCAGTAACCTGCCAATACAGATGTCGGACATGAAAGGCATGAGTCGGGTGATGTGGTTTGATTATGGGTACGATAACAACGCCAACATCACGCAGCTATTGGATGGCACCGACAGTGGTTATCATCTCAATACATTAAGCTATGACGGCCTTGACCGACTCATTGGTACGTCGGGCAACAGTAAGGCGGGCAATGCATCAGTTGACTATGATGCACTGGGCAACATCACCCAACTGGTCACACACAACCGCACGCTTGATTACCACTACAACACTGCACTGAATCGTTTAACCAGCGTCAACGGCTCAGGTGCTGCGGCAAAGAGTTATAGCTCCTTTGATTACGACACACGTGGCAACATCACCAACAACAGCCATGTTGAGATGAGTTACAACCTAGCCAACCAGATGACTGCCGCGCTTGGCAAGAGTTACAGCTACGACGGCCACAACCGCCGCGTTAAGGTGGCAGGCGATGGAGATACCCGCTATTATCTTTACAGCCAGTCGGGGCAGCTGTTATTGAGTGAAGACAACGGCGTTCAAACGAACTACATTTACCTTGGTAGCAAGCTTATCGCTGAGGACCGCCAGGCAACAACCACCTTTATCCATTCAGACATGTTGGGCAGTCCGGTGGCACGAACCAACAGCACAGGAAGGGTAGAGAGTCGCCGGCATTACCAACCTTTTGGTGACACTTACGAAGCGCCAAACGACGACATCGGCTACACTGGCCATAAGTACGATAATGACCTAGGCCTGAGTTATATGCAGGCACGATACTATGATCCAGTTATAGGTCGTTTCTATTCGAATGATCCGGTTGGATTCCGCGATGTACTTAGCTTTAACCGTTATGCTTACGCCAATAACAATCCTTATAAGTATGTAGATCCTGATGGACAAGATGCAATGATCACGCATATGAAAAACGGAAGTATTCAGATTGATATTCCAACTAAATTTACTGGACCATTAGCGACAAAGCAGAATATTCAAGCCATAAAGACTCAGGTTTCGAAGAAGTGGTCAGGCACGTATAAAGTAAACGGTAAAAATACAAATGTGACGGTAAATGTTACTGATGCAAAATCCGGTATCGGACCTAAAAACGAAGTAACTCTTTTAGACAAAGATCCAGCATCAGGCCGGTCTTACGTTCAAGGGAATAAAGGAGAGTGGAATGCCAGTGGTGACAATATGACTAGTGGTATGGTAGAGCATGAAGCAGGGCACTTAATGGGTGCCGATGATCAATACTATGAAGGGACAGGTATGGCACTACCCGGACATGAAAATGACATTATGGGCAATCTGCAAGGAACACCACAAGACTCAACAATGAAAGAAATATTAGATTCAGACCGAAATTGGACAAAAAAAGAATGAAAAAGCTCTCAATCCTAATAATTAGCTTTTTATTAATACCGAACCTCTCGCTTGCTAGTGAAGTATGGGTTAATAACCCCAAAGGGGAATGTACAGATTTTTCTGCTCTTAACAAACTTGAGTCATCAGACGTGATCGAGGTTTCTCATTCTAAGTTTGAAGCAGCTAAATCAAAGTTACTCAATTCACCCATTGTTGAAGTGAATTCTAGCTTAGTTGGTTTTTATACCGGCGTTAAACCTGAGGATAAAGGAGAAGGTAAGTTTTATTTAGTACGAGCCTTGTTTGGAAATGGAGGAACCGGTGGGTTCTCTGTCTTTACCTGCGGAGAGGATCTTCTAGTATCTCACCATTCTTTGGGAAATGCGCAAAATCCGAATGAGACAGCATTAATAATAAGACTGGTAAGTTATCCAAGACATGTTTTTGTGAAGTATTCCTCCTACAAATAGGTATGATCCGTACCACTAAAAGTGGACACTTTGCTAAGCACTATTTTTCAATTCAAAGTTCTCTGGGCTGATATAGCCAATAGCACTATGCCTTCTTGTCTTGTTGTAATCAACTTCGATGTATTCAAAGACTGCGCGGCGCATGTTTTCTCGATCCATGATGGGCTCATCCTGCAAGGCTTCGACCTTCAATGAGTGAAAGAAGCTCTCGGCACAGGCATTATCCCAACAATTTCCTTTACGGTTCATACTCTGAGTAAGTCTATGTTTTTGAATTAAATCTCGATAATCGTTCGAGCAATATTGACTGCCTCGGTCGCTGTGAACAATGATCCCTTCGGGAAAGCCTCTGCGAGATAAAGCCATTTTCAGAGCATCACACACCAACGTTGCGGTCATTCGGTTACTCATCGACCAGCCAACAACCGAGCGTGAATATAAATCGATGCTTACCGCTAGGTACAGCCAGCCCTCACTAGTGAATAAATACGTGATATCGCCAACCCACTTTTGATTCGGAGCACTTGCCGTAAAATCTTGCTCCAGCAAGTTTGGCGCCACAGGCTGATTGTGCTTACTGTCCGTGGTGACCTTAAATTTACGTGCAGCCTTAGGTACAAGGCCCTGGCGTATCA
>JTFN01000357.1_pt1 | contig 11240 bp, 12 predicted proteins | sample 235401 | NCBI WGS metagenome assembly JTFN01 (sample SAMN03067589, study PRJNA260952) | activated sludge metagenome | biome: Sludge; feature: Wastewater; isolation source: CETP activated sludge from augmented bioreactor treating industrial... | place: India:Gujarat | collected 2013-04 | reverse complement strand
CATTTAATTTTAAAATATCTCTATAATTTTTTCTCATTTACAATCCCTTTAGTAAAAATAGGAGAGACTTATCCCCCCTATTCATTATTCCTTACATAAATATCAGACTGATATTATAAACTTGCAGTGGTATCTTCCAATTCTGCTGCACGACTTTCTGATAAACCCCAATATTCATGTTTTTTATCAAGTTGAGATTTAAACATAGAAACAATAATTGAAGTAAAGAAAGATTTCTTGCTTGCATTATAAGACTCTAATGAATCATTATAAGATTGTTTAGCAAAAGAAAGTTTATTTTCTGTTGAAACAATTTCTTCCTGTAACTGTTTTGCATTTTCTAATGCAGATAATTGTGGGTACTGTTCAAAAACTAAGTTAATTTGACTTGCAATTTTACTAATTTCATTTTCAGCATTCATCTGTTCTTTTTCATTACCAGATTTTCTTGCAGTAGTAGCCCTACTTCTTAATTCAACTACATCCTTTAATACTGTTTGCTCATAATCCATTACTTTACGAACAACGTTAATCAAGCCTTCAAATACTTTAAAGCGCCTATCTAGTTGAACATCAATTTGTTTTTTTGAATTATTTACAATTTCAATCTTACTGATTAGTTTATTATATGTCATAACCACAAATGCCAATACTAAACCAATTCCAATTAGAATATACATCATATTTTCACCTTTCCTTTCATAATTTTAAAATGTATTTCATTATAACAATAAAGAAAATTTAATGCAATAATTTCATGTATTATCATTTGTTTTTTCTTCTATTTTCTTCATTTTATAAAGATTTCCAGCTACAAAAGCTATTAACATGACAATCCAAAAAAAGATCTCATGAATTGTTATTTTCAAGCTTATTTCTATTGCTTTTAATAACACTCCTAAAAATATACAGGATAACATCGGATATTCTATTTTCTCTATTGAAAAAAAAGTATCTAATTTACTCATATCTCTTTCCTTGATAATTATCTGTAAAACACTATAATATAAATATAGTTAATAAGGAATTAAGTCAATGTATTTTCAAAAAATTTTCAACATTGTTCTACAAGAAAGCTCTGAGGAACTTATTATTAAACCTCAAAAGCAAAATAAAAATAAAAATGCAGACAATGTACCACCAGTAAGCATTCCAACTTCAACACCTGTTACGAGTGATGAGTTAAAACGAGCCTATGCTTTATTTTCCACAGATGGTCAATCATTTTTATCTATGTTTGAAAATAAAAAAATAACAGTTTTTTTAAATGGCATAGAACATCCAGATAAGTATGATCAAAATTCAAAAAATGCTAATAAGTTTATTAATGATCATATTAAGAAAAAAAATGTGTTTCTTAATATTATTGAAGTATTAGAAGATGGCAATATTTTAGCAGATGTATTTTTAGATAATAAAAAAGAAGAATCATTAAACTCAATGTTAATAGATTTAAATTTACATAAATCTTTAGATATTAAAGATGAGAAAGCACTTCAATCTTCTGGTATTGAAGTGCCAGAAGTAAAACCGACTCCAGAGCCTAAAGTTGAAAAAAAGAATACTGCTAATACATTAATTGGTTACTTGAAAAATCATGGTCATGCACCATACTTAAATAAACCTGGTAATAAAGATAGTTATTTTATTACATTAGAAACAGAAGAAGGTCTTATTACTAAATGGGGTGTTGACTTTGAAAGGGCTATTACCTCTTCTGATGTTAGAATAGAAGACTTTATCAAAATTTCAAAAACAGGAACAACTTTAACTGAATTTAATAAAAAATTAAATTTTTGGGAAATAACACTCTTAGAAGATGTGAATACAATTGCCGCTAATGGCGCTCCTATTAATTATGAAGATAATCTGAATAATGGAGACAACGACAATGGTTATGAAGAGCCAGATGATTGGGCAAACTCACATGAACTATTAGATGAGAATTCTCATAGAGACGTAGATACTGTTCCTGAATCAGACTTGAATCAAAATCCTAACATAGAAGAAGACAATAAAGCCCCTGTAGAGTATTCTAGTGGCATTCCAGAAGATAACTGGGAACCAGACTGGAATATTGAGCCTGATACATCAGGACAAGGTTTAATGCCGCCAGAACCACCACCAGAAGAAGGCTATACATCTATTAAAAAACCAGGGTTCTAATTTTTACCTTAATTATATGCTCTATTGACTTATTTAATTATATTTTTAATATTGATATTATATTAATCAGTAATACAGGACTAAGTTTCAATGAAACAAAGCATCAATAAAAAATTAACTAAAGATAAATATTACACATCACAAAAAGGTAAAAAAGAAAATGGATTTTTCTTTTTATTACCTAGTGTTTTTATTTCACCTAAAAAAATAGCAGATTGGGAAACTGAAATGTTTTCTATTTTCTTGGGATGGGGAAAATATTTTATACAATATAATATTTTTAAAGTAATTCAAAATAGTAATACAGATATAAATAGAGAAGTAGTAACTAAAATATTTAGTGTGTTGAAAAAAGAAGGATTACAATTAAATCAAGAACAATATACAATGAAAGATCTTCTCGCTTTTTTAGAAGAAAACAGATACATTATAAAAATAATAAACAATGCTAATATAGAACACCATTACATTAAAGCAATTATTATCAACTTATTTCAAAACCAACCTTTCATTAATAGAAAATAATAAAAACAACCTTTAAAGGTTGTTTTTTTATAGATGAATAAATTATTGATTATTGAGATATGGGTGTTACACAAGAATTAGACTGACTATCCCATGAACCGTTTACACAAACTTGTAAAGTATTGTTATCAAAGTGGCCCTCACCATAAGTTATAGTTTTTCCACCCACATTAACAGTTTTACCTTCATTCTTTACATAAGAGCCTTGTTTATCATTAATTCTTCTAACCTTTGATGCTGATGTAGTATATTTACCATCACTATACTTATAAGTTTGTTCAGATAAATTAACTGAATTACTTTTATGCGGCAAGTCCTTACATTCAGGAGAGTCTACTGAAGAACCTTCACCTAAAATACACCATCCAGCTTGCTTAGATACATCCCCAAAACTTACACATTCTTGACCATTCCATTCAGTTCCAGAAGGACAAGAACAGAAATTATTTGACCAACTAGCACCACCTTCACAAACTAATGCTGATTCACCAGCAGAAATTCTTGCTATATTTTTAGGAAGTTCTTTTGCTCTACCAGAATCTAAAATCCCCTGGTTAGGTAACTTTACGTGAGTAATTGGATAACTTGCCACTAATGTTGCATTTGTATTTACAGCACAATTTACAGCCATATCTGCCACATGCTCTCCATTTACTGGACCAGTTGTTTTGATTGTAGTAGCATTAACCTTTATTCCAGGTGCATATCTGAAAAAGTCAGTTGCAGTTAAATAAGAACATGCATCATTAGGCACATCTTTTAATGTTATAGTAAAACTATTTCCATCTACTCCTAAGTCTAATAGCCCACCATATCCATTACTTATTTGATTTTCACTAATAACCAAAGAGTTAGGAACTAAATTTGAAGAAAGCATAAATTCATTTGTTAATTCTGTTGGTGATAAAGTTGTTGCAAATGATCTGTTAATGTTTTCTTTTAACATACTTAACTCTTGTGCTACAAATTCTGCTTTATATTTATTATTCATACGTTGATAAACGACATAAATTGTAGTCATTAGAAAAGCAATTAAGCCTACAACCATCATTATCTCTACTAATGAATAACCTTTTTTATTTTTAGTTATTATTTTCATTTCTTTCCTTTATTAAACTACACTAGTAATTTTATATTAAGAAAAAAAATGAACTTATCAAGATTAAATGACGATTTTAGTTTTAGTAGTCTTCTTTTCTTCTTCTAATTTCAATCTAGCATGACCTATTTTTTCATAAGCATTATTCCAGCCTTCTTCTGTTTCAGGTGGAACTTCACCCAATGGATAATCTTCTACCATTGGAACTATTTCTTCTGGAAGAGATTCATTATAGTCTCTTATTCTAGGATCTGCACCTAACTCTAATGCTTTTTCAATAGCCTCTATTTTAACAAGATCTAAATCTTCTAAATAATCTAATCCACCAGTTTCCACTACTGCTTCTATAGAAATATTTTGTGCTAAAAAATGTAATATTGTTTTATTTTCTAAAAAGATATTTTGTTCATTTAAATTTGCATTACACTCTTTTACTAAAAAATCCATCACATCTAAGGAAGAAGTTATTGCAGCATAAAAAATAGCCTTACATCCACGTCCATCAAGTTGATTAACATTAGCTTTTTTTTCAACAACAGTACCTTTTAACTCATTTACCTCTCTATATGGATTCTCAATTAGTTTTTTTAATAAATCTACATTATTTACAGAGGAAAATAATAAAAATGGAGTTACACCATTATCATATACAGCATTAGGATTTGCTCCATAACTTAGTAAAAGATCTACTGTTTCTAATACAAAAGGATGTAACTCTTTAGTTTCTTTATTTTCAATAAATTTTGGCATATTGAAAAGTATATCATCAACAATTGATGTGCTTTTACCTTTTACAATTTCTGTAATAATTTCAAAATCTTCATCTTTATCTTTATATGTAGATAGTTTGTTAAATAATGTTTCAAAATCATGCTTTGCAAGCATTTGGCCTAATGAATTATAGTTAGTTGTCATATGTAATCTCTTAAAGTTATTACATAATTATAATCAATTTTACATTTTACTCAAGCATGTTTATATACCACACTAATTAGTAAAACATCTATTTTTCAATTTTTGATGTATATATACGTTTTTTTCACTTTTTACAAGTTTATTGATTTGATTTTTGGTAAGTTGTTGATTTTAATACTCTATGTGTGGATGGTTAATTAATTTGTAAAAATATAATTTGTCAAGCCATCGTGTGTATATATACGTTTTTTACATTTTCTTATCATGATTGGCTAAGTGTATGATTTAATGTACTTAAAATATTGTTTCTTAAATTAAGTAAAAGTCAAGTAGGTTGATGTATATATACGTTTTTTACATTTTTGAAAGATATGATTATGTTAAATTTTTTACAAAGCACCTAATCTATTGACTTTAAAGGGGTTTTCATTTATGTTAAAACCTTATTAAAAAAGGGTTTTTATGACAATAAACAACAGTGATTTTACTGAAATAGATACTATACATTTTGGATGTAACAAATGTGGCAAATGTTGTTCTACTTCTCCTAATGTTGATTTTTATGAAATGTTAAATTTAGCAGATGAATTTGTATTTACAGTGCATCACCATTCTCATTTATCCAAAAAGAAAACTCCACTTGAAAAAGAAATTATTAAACAATTAGAATTATTAGGACACACTATTCTCATTCCTTCAAAAGAAAGTGCTCTTTACTATTATATTGATTTTAAAGCCATAGATTTTATTAGTCATAATGGCTGTTCTAAATTAGTTGATAAACAATGTGGTATTTATCATAAAAGACCAAGTAGTTGTAAGATTAGTCCATTAGATATTAGATACCCTGAAAATAGACAATGGGAGTCGATACAAATATATAAAAATAATGTTCTAGACAAAAATAAAAATTGGGAATGTTCTTTTGATGAAAAAGAAAATATAATTTTTAGTAATAAAGAGATTAATCAAAAAAATGATAACTCTCTTTATTATAGAAAAATACAAAATATCAGAAACTTTACAGATAGTTATATTAAATTTTTACAAATTGATCCAAAGAAATTTAATTCACATTTAGAATGTGTATATAAAGCACACCTTACACCAAATGAACTTTACTCTGATATGGTGATCATATTAAAATCAGCTCTAAATGATAACTTAATAAGTGAATATCATATTACTGAATTTATTGATAAACAATTGACATTAATTGAAAAGAACATTTCATATGCGACAACAGTAAAAAATCGTCAAGATAAAACGATAACTGCACTATATAGAAAACAGCAAGAAAACTACTTAAAATCAATTAAAGAAAATATTTTTTCTACTTAAACAAAGGAAATAAAGATGATTAAAAAACTTATTTTTAGCACACTTATTGGTTTAGCATCTATTAATGTGCAAGCACAAACTAATAATACTGATTTCTTAAAGGAAATTAAAGGAATTACAGCTTACAATGCAACAATCTTAGGATATGGTATTTATTGTGATTTTCCAAAAGAAAAAATAGATAAAATTAAAAATCAATTTTTATCTACCTTACAACAAGTAAAACTATTACCTAAAGATGAATTAGAAGTGAAAAAAGTTTTTCTAGATACCTTAGCCATTGCTAAAGAAAAAGGACCTGAACATACAGGTATGGTTTGCTTTACTTTTAAGAGTGAATTTGAAAAAATCTATGACGCAGTTAACACTGGAAAAGTTAGACAATAATCTAAAGTCAGTTATAATTTAAACTATAACTGACCAGGATTATTATGATTACAGAAATTGATACAAAGAAATTATTAAAAATTTACAATCCATTTAAAGATGGCATTTATTATCTAAATCAAAAAATAGACATTTCTATCTCTGAAATTAATAAATCTATAAGAGAGTTAAAAAAAATTGAAGACTTAAACTATATAGGAAATGATTTAAAGAAAGAGTTTTATCTAAATCTTGTCATGTATATGTATAATAATCATGATAATAAGTCTATTGAAATTAACCTGAATAATGAAGAAAACCCAATTATAAGTGGCACACTTGAACTTATAAAACAATTATATAATAAAGAAGAAAAAATTATCCTTTCTATCAATAATAATGAGGATAATAACCATATTTTCATAACAAAAGAACAATTAAAACCATCTGAAAAAAGATATGAATCAGCAAAAGATCAAAGATTCACTAAACTAACTAACGAACTCTTTAATAATATTGAAGTTGTTTCTGATGATAAGTTTTTTTGGAATATTAATACAGAAACTAATTTAAGTATTCTTGAAAAAATAGAATTAATTCCTAATTTTAAAAAAGAAGATTTAACATATGATGAAATCATTACTTTAAAGGAAGATATTGAAAATACTTTAAAAAACTTTTCTGATGAAGAAATCAATAATGATGAATTTAAAGTTTCTTTTTTGAAAACCATAAATCATAACCTTTATGAATACTTATTAGATAAAGATCCTAATTTATCTGAATTTATATTAAAATTTAGTAATAAAAACATTTTAGAAGTTATTAAGACAGAGTTATTGCAATCTTATAATTTAGAAAACAGTTTATATAATTACTTTTTTCACACATCTAATTATGAAGAAAATAAAAATTCATACTTTTCAGAAAAAGAAACAGAAGAATTTATGAATTCAGATATTGTGATTCATCTTGCTGAAAAAACCCCTCATGAAGAAATTTTCTGCTCTATTTATAGAAAGTTCAACTTAGAAAATAAAAAGAAGTTTTTTGAAAAACTTATTACCCATTCTCGCCCAACTTTTGGTCATACGCATTATTTAACAGAAAATATTTATTTAGCACCAGTTGAGCTATTAGATAAAAAAGAAAATTTAAAAAACATACTACCTAGAATTCATATAAGAGATTTAAAAAATCATTTTAAAGAAAAAAATTATACTAGCAGTAATATTTATGACCTTTCACTTATTACAGATATAGATTTAAATACAGAATCTTTATTTGATATAGCAATTGAATTTAAATATAATCAAAAACAACTTCAAGAGATTATAAACCTTGATGAAAACGTATTAATTAAATTGATGAATTATCATGATGTGCCAAAAAATATCAATATTATTGAATTATTAGTTAATTTAATAAAAAACAATCACTCAATTACAAATGTAAATGTGAAATATATACCAACAGAATATTTAAAATCTATTTTATTAATTACAGATGAATCTATTCCTGAATTAAATCATTATTTAAATAGATTTTTCTTAAATTCAAATCTTAACTATAATCTTCTTAATAAAAAAGAATATGAATATATTATCAATAAATTTCACACAATAGAAAATTCATTCATTAAAACGACATATGGATGGAGTGATATACTTACTGACACTCATGGTAAAAAAACAAAAGCTAAAGATTTAAAAAATTTAGAGACAGAAGAAGAAGTCTTGAAATTACTAGATTCAATACAATATAACATTTCAAACAGTCTAAACTCTGACTTGCAGATTAACTCTAGTTCTTTCTATAAAAATTTAAATAATAAACTTAAAGATAATAGCAATATTGCTGAAAGATTAATTAATTTATCAAAACTACCTTATGAAGAGATGAGTCCATCATTACGCTTTAATTTTGAATTTAACTTAAAATTAATTAGAGCTAATAAAAAATATCTTGAACACATTCCTGTTGAATTTTATAATAACACACAATTCTCATTAGGAATAGCCAAGTTATTAGATGATAAACTACTAAAAAAAGATGAACTCCCTTCATTTGTTCAAATATTTTTCAATAAAACAGATCATAGTTACCATGACTTTTTAAATTCTCACATTCTTTATCATACTTTAAAAAAAGAAACAAAGAGTAATGTTAAAACTGTTTCTAAACCTGTTAAAATATAAACAATTAAGGCCACTTTGAGTGGCCTTAATATCTTTTAAATCTTTTTACCTAATATATTCATTAGATTTTCTCTTCTACACCCCAAAGGCTTCCAAAATCAGTGTTACTTACATCATTAACAAGACTTGTTGCAGATAAGTAGCTTGAAATCTCTACTTCTTGTGGAGCAACTTGTGAATTAGAACTTGTTAAGTGTTTATTAATCCAAGGAATAGGATTGTTACCAGTGTAAGATGCGTCTGCACTTAAACCGATAGCCTTTGCTCTACGAAGGAATAAGTAATCTACATATTCACATAAAATCTTTTCATTTAAACCAAGAATTGCACTGTCTTTAAATAAGAATTTTGCCCAAGCCTTTTCCTGGTCTGCTGCTTCTTTAAAGATTTGTAATGCTGCATCTTTTTGTTCTTGAATGATTTCAACAAATTCAGGGTCATCTTTTGGTAAAATTTTAAGGATATGTTGAACTAAGCTTAAGTGTTCTGCTTCATCACGAGCAATTAACTTAATAATTTTTGCTGAACCTTCAACTAAACCCCTCTCTAAAAATGAGAATGTGCAAGCAAATGAAACATAAAATCTGATTGCTTCTAATGCATTTGCAGCCACTAATGCTAAGTATAAATTAGCCTTTGTAGGATTTAACATGAATTGATCATATGCCCTAGATATTGATTTTGAACAATCAGCAATTTCTTGGATATTTACCATTTCATCATAAATTAAAGATGGATCTGGATAAATTGCTTGAATAATATGAGTGTAAGATTCACTATGGATACTTTCCATGAAGCCCCAAGTAATAATACAATTCTCTAATGCTGGATCTGTAACATAAGGCATAAAGACTAAGCCTGGTGCTCTACCTTGAATAGAGTCTAATAAAATTTGTCTTTTTAAATTACTTGTAAAAATATGTTGTTCTGTAGCAGTCATACTTTCAAAACTTCTTTTTTCTTGACTCATATCTACTTCTTCTGGTCGCCAAAAAAAGTTCTGCATTTTTTTATTTAACTTCAAAAAAATATCATAATTAACTTTATCGTATCTTGCTATACCATGACCTTCTTTACCAAAAAATAACTTATCTGACTTGGTAGATAAGTTTAATACACTCATTTTATCCTTTACTATATTACTCATTATTATTCCTTAAAAATCTATTTGTATTATTTACATCAATTGCTCTTTATGATTTGCAGAATATTCAATATACTAATATTCAACTTAATTGTCAAACAAAAGCCACCTCTCATGAGATGGCCTATGCTTAGTTTTTACATATTAAAACTTTAACTTTTTATTAGTATTTTCCATTCTTTTTTCTTTTAACTGATTAGCAACTTCATTCATAAATTCCACAATAACCAATTGATTACTAATATCAAATAATTCATCAATGTTGATTTGTTTTAACTCAGCTCTTTCTTCTAAATAAAATTCGGAAAAAGAATCTTCTGTCACAATACTATTCCTTAAACCAATAATGAATTTCTTTTGTGAAACATCTTTAATGTCATACAACTCAATGAAAGATTTAATTTTTTCATGAACAAACATTTCATCATCATTCAAATGTGATAAGTAAGATCTCTCTTTTTTATCTGTCATTTCTTTTTTTGCTAATTTAAACTCATCAAAAGTTAGTTGAGTAAATCCAAGTTTAACTAATTCATTAGATTGATTTTCTAATTTTGGTAAAATTTTTTGATATTCATTTTCTAAATCTAAATCTTCATTTTCTTCATCTAAAAAATCGTTAGATAAATAACTATCTGCTTTGATAAAGAAATATTTTGTATTTTCATCACTAAAAGCAAGAACTAATTCATTTGGTAAAGATAGTTCTTCTAATTTTTCTTCTTCTACTTTGAAAAACTTAGTATTTTCTTCTTGCATTTTTTTTCCTTTTTAAAATTGTTTACTATTTATATTAATTATATTATATATTAAATAAAGATAAAGATGTACACTAAATTATATTTTTAGGATTGCCATGTTTAATAATCAAATAGTATTAAAGGATGTTATAGAAGGACTCCAATCCTTATCTGATAATAGTGCTGATATTATTATAGCAGATCCTCCATATAATATTGGTAAAACATTTGGTGAATATAATGACAACTTAGACTTAAATGATTATTTAGATTGGTGTAAAATCTGGATTGATGAATCTTTAAGAGTCTTAAAACCAGAAGGAACACTATATATCTATGGATTTAGTGAGGTATTATCTTACATTTTTGTTAATACAAATTGTAATTTTAAAAAATGGCTTATTTGGCATTACACAAATAAAAATGTAGCACACTCTCAATTCTGGCAACGCTCTCATGAGTCAATCCTTTTACTAGCCAATTCTAAGCCCTTATTCAACCGTGATGATGTTAGAGAACCCTACACAGAGAACTTCCTTAAAAACTCTGCTGGCAAGCCTAGAACGGCTACAAAAGGTAGGTTTAATCCTAATGCTCAAGAATCTACTTATCATGCTCATGAAAAAGGGGCTTTACCAAGAGACGTTATTTCTTTTAATACTTCTGGTGGAGAATAAACACCAAAAGCATTTTCAATAGGTGCAAAAGTATTATAGTTTAATACCATACTTGCAGCCTTATTTTTA
>JTFN01002195.1_pt1 | contig 11244 bp, 11 predicted proteins | sample 235401 | NCBI WGS metagenome assembly JTFN01 (sample SAMN03067589, study PRJNA260952) | activated sludge metagenome | biome: Sludge; feature: Wastewater; isolation source: CETP activated sludge from augmented bioreactor treating industrial... | place: India:Gujarat | collected 2013-04 | reverse complement strand
GATTATACAAATAGCTTAGTAAATGTAAGTAATTCGATTATTAAACATTATGGATTAACCCCATATCATAAGACATTACCAGAATTAGATTTAGTTTTGAAAAAAAACTATCGAAATGTTGTGTTTATGTTTTTTGACGCAATGGGTATCTATAACCTAGAAATGTGTTTACCACCAAATAGTTTTTTACGCTCTCATGTTTATAAGCAAATTACATCAGTATATCCTCCGACAACAGTTGCAGCAACAACTGCTCTTTATTCAGGCCTTGAACCATGTGAAAGTGGCTGGCTTGGTTGGACGCAATATTTTAGTGAAGTAGATAAAAACGATACTGTTTTTTTGAATACAGATGATGACGGTAATAAAATTTCAAATTATCCAGATGAATCAAAAATGAGCATTGCTCAAAAATATTGCCCTTTTAAGCCTGTTGTTCAACAAATAAATGAACAGTGCAAAAACTGCAATAATAAATTAGATACAAGAGTAGAAGCTCATGCTGTTTCGCCTTTTGGCGATGTGCCGTATTCAAATTTTGATGAACTTTTTACTACCATTGAGACGTATTGCTCAAAACCAGGGCGTCATTACCTTGAATGCTATAACAATCAACCTGATTTTACCATGCATGAAAAAGGCGTTGATAGTAAAGAAGTTAAGCTTTTAATTGAAAAAATAGACAAGTCTGTAGAAAAAATGTGTAAAACAATAAATGAACGAAATCCAGGCGATACAGTATTTATTATTTGTGCTGATCATGGACACATAAACTCAGAAGTTTCTGTTATAACTGATTATCCAGAAATTATGGCTTGTCTTAAACGGCTTCCCAGTTTAGAATCTAGAACTCCCACCTTTTTTGTAAAAGATGGTATGCATAAAGAGTTTTGTGAGTTATTTAAGCATGAATTTGGGAATGATTTTATTTTGCTTACAAAACAAGAAGTACTTGATAAGCATATCTTTGGCAATGGTGGAAATGAAGCCTTACTAAAAAAACAGTTTACAGATAAAAAAAACTATGAAGACTTTATTGGTGATTATGTAGCATTTGCTACAGGAAATAGAACTCTTTTTAATAGCAAAAAAAGCATTTTAAAAGGAGTTCATGCAGGCTTTACAAGAGAAGAAATAATGATACCTCTTATTATTGTCTAAAATAACTGATTTATTATTAACCTCCTAAAAATTTGTAAAACCTATAAAATTTGATTATGTTAAAAGAGTACTATGGAGGCTTTATGGTTACAATTACAAAAGAAAATCTTGCTCAATTTGAGAAAGATTTTGATTCAAATGACAAAAATAGATTAGCATTAAATGCAGTTACCGCAAATGGTATAAATGAAAGTGCCATTAATTTTGATAGAGTACAAAAAGACAATCATTCTTTTTCGATTTTAATTGATGCAGGTGAAATTACAAATCAAAAACAAAGTGGACGTTGTTGGATGTTTGCTTCGTTAAATGTAATGCGTCTTGAGGTGATGAAAAAATTAAACCTAAAAAACATGGAATTAAGTCAAAATTATCCATTGTTTTGGGATAAACTCGAAAAATCAAATTATTTTTTAGAAAATATTATAGAAACAACAGATCAAGAGACTGATTCACGGCTAATTTCTTTTTTATTAAAAGACCCTTTAGGTGACGGTGGTCAGTGGGATATGTTTGCAGGTTTGGTAGAAAAGTACGGCGTTGTTCCAAAAGATTGTATGAAAGAAACCATTTCATCGAGTGCAACAAGTGCTATGGATAAATATTTGACACTAAAATTACGTGAATTTGCCTGCACTCTACGAACAGCAGCAAAAGAGGGAAAAACAAAAAAACAACTACAAGAAGCAAAAGATGACATGCTTAAAACAATTTATAACATGCTTGTTATTTCACTTGGTAAACCACCTAAACATTTTGTGTACGAGACACGGGATAAAGATAATAAGTTTATTAGAATAGAATCTACTCCGCAGCAATTTTTTAAGGACTATGTTGGCTGGGATTTGAGTGACTATATAAGTTTAATTAATGCGCCTACTGCAGACAAGCCATATAATAATACCTATAGCGTGCAGTACTTAGGTAGTGTAAAAGAAGGTAGAAAGGTTAAATATCTTAATCTACCAATACAAGAGCTTAAAGAAGTTGCTATTAAACAACTAAAAGACGGAAAAGCCGTTTGGTTTGGAAGTGATGTTGGCCAGTTTAGTGAAAAAAATAAAGGTTTAATGGATATGAAAGCCTTAGATGTTGAAAACTTATTTTCGACAACCTTTCCAATGACTAAAGCTCAGCGTTTAGATTACGGCGAAAGTTTAATGACCCATGCTATGGTATTAACTGGTGTTAATCTCGATGAAAAAGGTAAACCTAACCGATGGAGAGTAGAAAACAGTTGGGGTGATGATAAAGGCGAAAAAGGCTTTTTTATTATGACCGACGACTGGTTTGATGAATATGTGTATCAGGTAGTAGTAAACAAGAAATATTTAACAGATACACAAAACAAAGATTTTGAAAAAAAACCTATTATGCTAAAACCTTGGGATCCAATGGGCAGTTTAGCACGATAAAAAAGAGGTAAATTATTAAAACAACATTTCCGGATTATACAAATAGCTTAGTAAATGTAAGCAATTCGATTATGAAACATTATGGTTTAACGCCATATCATTCAACATTACCAGAGTTAGATACAATTTTTGCTAAAGAGTATAGAAATGTTGTTTTTCTTTTTTTAGATGGACTGGGGGTGTATAATCTTGAAAAATGCTTACCACCAGATAGTTTTTTACGTACCCATCTAAAAAAGAAAATTACATCGGTGTATCCACCAACAACAGCGGCTGCTTCTACGGCAATGTATTCTGGGCTTGAACCGTGTGAAACGGGATGGCTTGGTTGGACACAATATTTTAGCGAAGTAGATAAAAACGTTACTGTCTATTTTAACTCAGATGAGCAAGGGCTTCCTGCTGCAAAATATGATTTAATGAAAAAATTTTGTCCATATAAACCATTTGTAAGATTAATAAATAAACATAGTGAAGATTTATGTGAACAATTTGAAGATGGCAAAATAACAGATCCTCGTTTGTTAAAAATTGTTCAGGCACAATCACTTGAGCATTTAGGTGAAACCAAAGAATTTGATTTGTCAGAAATAATTAATACGATAGAAAATGTGTGTGCAACTCCAGGACATCATTATCTTGAATGCTATTATAATCAACCAGATGTACTAATGCATAAATTGGGTGTTGGTAGTAAAACCGTAAAGACCAAAATGAAAGAAATCGATATTGCGTTAGAGAATTTATATAAATCTGTAACGGCTAAAAAAGCAAATGATACCGTTTTTATTATAACAGCAGATCATGGACATATAGATGTAGATCCAGCTGTGCTTTCTGATTATTCTAAAATAACAGCTTGTTTAAAAAGATCTCCAAGTATTGACAGTAGAACCCCTAATTTTTTTGTAAAAGAAGGATTAGGAGAAAAGTTTTGTACTCATTTTAAAAAAGAATTTGGTAGTGATCACATATTGCTTTCAAAACAAGAAGTTATTAATAAGCATATTTTTGGTGCTGGTGGAAATGAAGACGAGCTTAAAAAACAATTTCCAGATAAAAAAGACTATACCGATTTTATAGGTGATTATGTGGCATTTGCAACGGGCAAGCGTACAATCTTTAATAAAAGAAATAAAGTTAAACGAGGAATGCATGCAGGTCTTACAAGCGAGGAAATGATGGTTCCTCTTATTGTTGTTGAGTAACGTTTATATTTATTGACAAATACACGATTTAGTCTATAATAATAAACATTATGGGTAAAAAAGCAGTCGTTTTACTACCGCAAACACAAAAACTACTCACCGAACTTGGACAGAACATAAAGCTAGCGCGATTACGTCGCAAACTCAGTACTGAACTTGTTGCCGAGCGTGCCGATATAAGCCGCACAACATTGTGGGCTGTGGAAAAAGGTTCTCCGTCTGTTGCCATCGGAATTTACGCTGCAGTTCTTCTTGCAATCGGGCTAGATAAAGATTTGTTGCTTATTGCAAAAGATGACGTTCTTGGTCGTAAGCTTCAGGATTTAGATTTACCTATAAACAAACGCGCTCCGAAAAAAGAAGAAAATATATGAGGGACGCAAAAAATATTCTTGTCTACTTTGAAGATGAAACTTCTTTTATAGGCACTCTTCGTGCAGAATTTATACATGGAAAAGAACTTTTTTCTTTTGAATACGATTCCAAATGGCTTAAAAATCCCAAATGTCTATTTCTTGACCCCGATTTATATTTATATCGTGGTAGACAATATCTTCCTGATAGCAAAAACCAATTTGGTGTTTTTATGGATTCCTCACCTGACCGATGGGGCAGACTTCTTATGCGTCGCCGAGAAGCATTATATGCTGAAAAAGAAAAACGTTCAGTAAAAGAGTTAACAGAAAGCGATTTTCTTCTTGGTGTACATGACATTGCAAGAATAGGTGCAATTAGATATAAAACTGAGACGTCTGGTGCGTTTCTTTCAGATAAATCGGAAAATGCAGCCCCTCCGTGGGCAACACTTAGGGATCTTGAATATGCTGCATATAATTTTGAAGGTGAAAATCAAAATACACAGAAATTTGGTGAATGGCTTTCTATTCTGCTTGCTCCAGGGTCATCTTTAGGTGGGGCGAGACCAAAAGCTACGGTACAGGATACAGATGGTAATTTGTGGATAGCAAAATTTCCTTCCAAAAATGATGAAATAAATACAGGCGCGTGGGAAATGGTAGTGCATGATTTAGCAGATCAATGTGGTCTGAATGTGCCGGACGCAAAAATGGAAACTTTTTCTAAATATGGTTCTACCTTTCTTGTCCGTCGTTTTGACCGCAAACCAGATTCTGCAATTTATTCTGGTAAGCGGATTCATTTTTCATCGGCAATGACACTTCTTGGAAAACAAGACGGCGCATCTGGTGCAGACGGTACAAGTTATCTTGATATAGCAGAATTTATTCGCAGTAACGGAGCTGAGCCTCAAAAAGATTTAGTTGAATTATGGAAGCGTATTGTTTTTAGTATTGCAGTTACCAATACCGATGACCATTTGCGTAATCACGGATTTATTTTACAGAATGACGGCTGGCATCTTTCTCCCATGTATGATGTAAACCCAAATCCATTTGCAGGCTCTATCGGTAATGCAACTTTGAGTCTTAACATAACCGAAAACGACAACCGAGCAAACTCATCGCTTGCATTAAAAGTAGCGCCCTTTTTTGGACTTTCTAAAATGGAAGCAGTAAAAATTGTTGCAGAAATTTTCGCAATTGTTCAAAATTGGCACTCTATTGCGGCTCATTATGGATTATCACCATCTGCTATTAAGCAAATGAAGCCTTGTTTTGCTGATTATTAAGAAGCAGTCGATATTCAACAATAAGTCATTCTTTACTAAAAACATTCAAACTTATATCCTCTGGTTTTATACCAAGATCGATTAAAAAATCAACATAATTTGATTCAGAAATAATATCTTTATCATAAAGAGTTTTTGCTTTTAAGGCATAATCACCAATTACAACATTGTTATTTCCCTTTTCATATAGACTGGTATCGTAACCAAGCATTTTTGCTTGTTGAATAATATTATTTGTATTATTAGCAATGTACTTTTCTGTAATAAAATTTAAACCTTTTAGTCGTAACAATAATGCAATTCTTGAAGTTTGATAGAATTGCTCAATTTTAAATAATGTCTGAATTGTAATTTTGTCTACCTATGGCATGATTTGCATTGATAAGCATAAAATTTAAACCATTTAATTGACCAACCATACCAGAGGTATTTTCAGATAAAGGTTTAAATACACAAAGTATATTTAATTTGTTGAGTAAAGCTTTAACAGGGACAGGATCTTTTATTCCAAGTCCGTGGCACATTCTAAATTTAGAAGCTTTGTTATTTAAATCCAATTTAGAATTCATGTTCTTCTGAAAGCCTCTTCATTTTCATATAGTTTTTAATAATTTTTTTAAAAGAAGCGACAATTTCATAGTCATCTGCATTTTTTGTATCTTTGCGAAAAGCAAGAACTAGATTTTCTTTATGAATTTCTGAAGATTCTTCTATTAAGTCTCACAAATCTATACCAAAAAGATCAGAAATCTTATTAAGAATATGAACAGAAGGAACCCTCGTATTGTTTTCATAATATCTGATCATTTCTCTAGAACATGCAAGATAATCAGATAATTCTTTTTGAGTTATCGAATTATATTCTCTATATTGTTTTATGTTATTTCCAATCGTATTCATACTATCTCCTATTTAGATAATAACATTGTTGTTACAATAAATAAAAAAAAATAAATTTACTATAAATCTGTAACAAAAATATAAAAGATATTGAGTTTTCACATACTTGCCAAAAATAAGACAAAAGAGTATCTTAATCTAAAGCATTGATGGAGACGAGTACGAACACCATCATGGTTCAGAGAGGTTTTTCACTGTGTTTTTTTGAGAGAAAAACACAAGGCTGCAAGAAAACTACCATGATAGTTCAGAAAACCCCTCCTGAGCAGTACGCCGAACAGAGAAATCTAAGTAGACCGTACCGTTACCCTGCGATAAAGGGGAGCCAAGGGCACGTTGATGTAAAAAAACTAATCAGCGTGAATAAAGGTGGTACCGCGGAGAGCCTGTGTGGTTTTTCGTCCTTTTGTTTTATTGTGCAATCTAAATATCATGTATTTATATGATTAAGATATAGCAATAAAGCCAAATTCTCTTCAGCATATAAGAGGTACAAATTATGGCTGAATTAACATCCAAAGAAAAGAAAAAACTGGAAAAACTGGCACTTTTACGCCATTCCATGTCTCACGTTATGGCAGCAGCTGTTCAAAAACTGTTTCCGGAAGCAAAATTTGCTATTGGTCCTTCAATTGATAGTGGTTTTTACTACGATTTTGATCTTCCTCGTAATATAACAGAAGAAGATCTTGCAGTAATTACCGAAAACATGAAAGAGATTATTAAAGAAGACCGCAAATTTGAAAGAGAAGAGCTTTCACGTGCTTCGGCTCTGGAAATGTTTAAAGATCAACCGTACAAAATCGAATTAATTAACGATTTGCCAGAAGATGCAACAATTAGCATTTATAGAATGGGAGATTTTGTTGATTTATGTAGAGGACCTCATGTTGAATCTACTAGTCGATTAAACGCTCAGGGATTTAAACTTCTTTCTGTTGCTGGTGCTTACTGGCGAGGAGATGAAAAACGCCCAATGCTACAGCGAATTTATGCTACAGCATTTGGTGATCCTAAACAATTAAAAGCACATTTAGAACATCTTGAAGAATTAAAAAAACGAGATCATCGTCTTATTGGTAAGCAACAAGATTTATTTTCTCTTCATGAAGAAGCAGGCCCTGGATTAGTGTACTGGCATCCAATGGGTGGACGAATGCGTGTTGCAATCGAAAACTTTTGGCGTGATGAGCATTATAAGAATGGGTACGAAATTGTATTTACTCCTCATGTTGGTAAAAGCTGGTTGTGGGAAACATCTGGCCACTTAGGTTTTTATAAAGAATCTATGTACAATCCAATGGAAATGGATAAAGACGATTACTATTGTAAACCAATGAACTGTCCGTTTCATATTATGATTTATAACGACAGTAAAAAATCGTATCGTGATCTTCCTTGCCGTTGGGCTGAACTTGGAACTGTTTACCGATACGAAAAATCAGGAACTCTTCATGGTTTAACTCGTGTTCGTGGATTTACCCAAGATGATGCACATATTATTTGTACACCAGAGCAAATGGATGAAGAAATTTCAGAAGTTTTGCGTTTTAGTTTATTCATGCTCAAATCATTTGACTTTACCGATGTAAGTGCATATTTAAGTACTCGTCCAGAAGGAAAATGTGTAGGAGACGAAAAAGACTGGAATGCTGCGCAAGAAGCATTAAAAGCCGCAATTGAGCGAGCTGGTTTAGAGTATAAGGTTGATGAAGGTGGCGGAGCTTTTTACGGTCCTAAGATTGACTTAAAAGTAAAAGACTCGATGGGACGAGAATGGCAGTTGTCCACAATTCAATTTGACTTTAACTTGCCAGAGCGATTTAAGATGACCTTTGTCGATAAAGATGGAACTGAAAAACGTCCATACATGATTCATCGTGCCTTACTTGGCTCACTTGAGCGATTTTTTGGTGTAATGATCGAAAACTATGGTGGTGCATATCCAGTATGGCTTTGTCCTGTTCAAGTACAAGTTATTCCAGTTGGTCATGATTTTGACGACTACTCTAAAAAAGTATGGAAAAAACTTCGTGCTGCAGGAATTAGAGCAGAAATAGACACTGGCGATGATAATATGAAGCTTAAAATTAGAAAAGCTCAAGAACTAAAATATCCTTATATGTGTATTTTGGGTGCTAAAGAGCAAGAAAATGATACAGTAAGTTTCCGTATTAGAAGTGGTGAACAGAAAAATGGTCTAGCTTTTGAAGATGCACTAAAAGAAATACAAAACAAAATAGATACTAAACAAATGCCATAAAACTGATTTGTTATAAAGTATGAAGAGCCGTTGCTAAATGTTGCAACGGCTCTTTTTTTTTGGAAAAAAATTAAATTGTATGCTTATTTTACTGTATAAATAGCGGTATTTTTTGTTTCTTATGTTATACTACTGCCAATAAATTAAATGACTATAAAGTCAGGTAATATTGGAGACATCATGGATACGGTTTTTCAAAAAGAAGTTGAAGAAGAATATAAAAAAATAAATTTAAAATGGCTTAATTTGCATTTTAAAATTTCTTTTTATTCTGTCATTCTGACTTTTTTGTTAGAATGTCTGCTAGGATTATTGATGTATCATACTGGTGAAATAAGCTCTACTATCCCCGTGTATTTGATAAAGTTTCTTATTATTCCCAGCACTTTAAATGCCTTGTTAATTTTTGCAGAATACAAAGTTATATATCCCAATGTGTTTTCTCCAAAAATTAAAATTTTTACTGTTTCGCTAGTTTCAGTCGCTATTTGTTTTACTGTTTTTACCATTCATACTGGGTTATCATCACTGTTTATAATATTTGCTATTCCAATATTACTTACCTCTATTTATGGTGATTATGCTTTATCTTCTATTACTGCAATCTTAAGTATAATTTCATTGGTTGTATCTGAATTGTTTATACAATGGGATGTTGATAAGATTAGTGTTTTTTCTGATGGAATCAGAATGGGTAATTTTATCGTGTCATTATTTGTTTTACTGGCTTTTTTTGCGGTAAGTCTTGTTATTATTTACTTTGAAAGGGAAAAGAATGATGCTTCATTATGCAAAGATCTAGAAAGGCAGAAACTGAGGCATAAGATTAAGATTGATGATTTAACAGGATTATATAACCGTATAGCTTTTAGAAAGGCTATTAGAAATATGGAAGAAGATACTTCGAGTGTAGAGTATATTTTTGTAATGATAGATGTTGATAATTTTAAGCTTCTTAATGATAAGTTTGGACATCTGGCTGGTGATAACTGTTTAATTGAGTTAAGTGGAATTATGAAAAAATTTTGCTGTGATTGTGATTTATTTAGATATGGAGGGGGATGAGTTTTGTATTCTTTTTAAAAATAAATCTTTAAATCAGGTCCTTGAGATTTGTGATAATATTAGAGAGATTTTTTTACTTAAATTAAGGATTTTAAAACGATAAAACCTATTAGTCTAAGTTTTGGAGTCTCTCATTATGAGAGAGGAGTAGCACCATCTATAGTTATTAAAAATTCCGACAAAGCATTAATTGATGCGAATGGATTACCATTTGTTCCGGTTTTAAAATCAGGGCTTAAGTTGTTATTATCGTCAAGAGTATTTGATAATTCTTGTTGTATTTGATAGAGATCATTTATTGTTGTTTTTAATGAATTATTTAAATAATTAATATTATTAGACAAAACCTGATAACCCTCTGTGTCAATATAGTTTCTATGTGTTTTTCTAATATGGCTAGAATTTCTAATATTCGCAGAGCTTGCTCTTTATGATATCCACTGAGAATTTTAATATATTCTTCTCTGTTTTTTATTGTTGCTAGATTTTTTTTAACAATTTCTGTATAACCAGCACTTACAAATAAAGAATGTAATCTATTTATTTCTTTTGTTCTGTCTTGTTTTATTTGACGATATTCGGTAAGTATTTCTCTTTGCTGAGTTTCTTTTGTTGTTGGAACTCTTACAACCGGTAGCTCTTCATCTTCATAAATCTTTACTAATCTTGCTAATTTTAGGGCATCTTCTTTATCATTTTTTTTAGTTGAACTATAAATTACAGCTAATTTACTAGAATTCAACACTATCAAGTCGCAGCCAACTTCTTTCTTCATTTCCTTTGCTATTATCATTGCAAGTGAACAAGCTTCTATTGCAACTCTATCACTTGTTAAAAGCTTAGAATAAAGTTCGGCTCTTCCTTGCTTGGTCGTTTTCCCGTTCCAACCAGTTACCTTTTTGTCTGGGTTGATTACTTTTACTTCATAAGTTCTTTTCCCAAGATCAATTCCTACAAATCTTCTGTACTCCAATTTTTTCTCCTTTGATATAAAATTAGAATCAGTAGCAATGTTAGGTGAAGTGAAACACCGTACTCCTATTCGCGGTCTAGACATTTGTCTAGCCACCTTTTTCTATACGGCGGTCGGTTTAGGTTTATCTATATTACGAGATTTGCTATTAGTTATAATAGGTTTCTCAATTTGTCGCTGAACCTTCCGTCGGCTTCCTGATCCCGTCAGATTAGGATATCACTTTTCACCCAACACTTAAATCATAGCATCTATATTGACATATTCCGGATGGGATAGAGCTTAATTTATATAGTTCTCCTGATATTGTTCTGAGTACTTCTTCAAATATAGAAGAAGAACAACTTTCTGTAATAAAAAAAATAAGAAAAGCTATAGACTTACCTATAAGTGTAAAACTTAGTCCTTATTACACAAATTTTAGTGGCTTTATCAAACAAATAGATGCTATTGGCATAGATGGCTTTGTACTTTTTAATCGTTTTTTTCAATCTAACATTGATATTGACAGTGAAAAATTTACGTTTCCTTTTAATTTTAGCAATAAAGATGATAATCGTCTTTCACTGAGGTTTACCGGTCTTCTTGCTGGAAATGTAAAAGGATCAATC
>JTFN01000591.1_pt1 | contig 11360 bp, 7 predicted proteins | sample 235401 | NCBI WGS metagenome assembly JTFN01 (sample SAMN03067589, study PRJNA260952) | activated sludge metagenome | biome: Sludge; feature: Wastewater; isolation source: CETP activated sludge from augmented bioreactor treating industrial... | place: India:Gujarat | collected 2013-04 | reverse complement strand
ACAAGGTCGCGGCATCCCGCAAGCGCGGCATGTGGATGGGCGGTCACGTCCCGCTGGGCTACGACGTGCGTGACCGAAAGCTGGTGGTCAACGAGGCCGAGGCCGCGACGGTCCGGATGATCTTCGAGCGATTCGTCGCCATCGGCTCCGCCACGACGCTGGCCAAAGCGCTCGCGGCTGAAGGCGTGCTGAACAAGCGCGGCAAGCCGATCGACAAGGGCTTCCTCTACAAGCTGATCAACAACCGGGTCTATCTCGGCGAAGCCGTCCACAAGGGCACGGCCTATCCCGGCGAGCACGAGGCCATCATTGATCAGGTCCTGTGGGACAAGGTGCATAGCATCCTACGCGAGAGCCCGCGCCTGCGGGCGAAGAACACGCGTCGCCAGACTCCGGCTCTGCTGAAGGGGATCATCTTCACCGAGACAGGCACGGCGATGACGCCGACGGCGACGAAGAAGGGCACGCGCCTCTACCGCTACTACGCGTCGATGGACTTGATACGAAACCGCCCGACCGGCGACGCCTCGGGCCCGCTGCGCTTGCCCGCCGGCATGGTCGAGGACGCCGTCGTCGGCGAAATCCGCCGCATGATCCGCGCACCCGAAGTCGCGGCGCGGACCATAAAGGCTCTTCGTGACGAGAACTCGACCGTCGATGAGAAGGCGGTCGTCCAGGCGCTCGGCGAGTTCGACCAGCTCTGGGCGGCGCTCTACCCGGCGGAGCAAACCCGCATCGTCCAGCTTCTGGTCGAGCGGGTGACCATCGGCGAAGACGGCATCGCGGTCGATCTGCGCCACGAGGGGCTGGGCTCGGTCCTGCGGGACATGATGGCGCCCCGCCAAACGGAGGCCTGCGCATGACCGAGTCGATGAACACCATCCGCGTCGTCATCCCCCTGACGATCCGCAAACGGAATGGGCGGCCGAAGATCCTCCCGCCCGACGAGGTGACGGTCCGGGACGGCCGGTCACAAGACGCTCATGTGCTGCGTGCCATCGCCCGCGCTTGGAACTGGCGGCGGCAGCTGGAAACGGGCACCGCTTCCACCATTCAGGATATCGCTGCGGCCGAGAAGGTTTCCGACCGGTTCGTGAGCCGGATGATGCGGCTCGCCTATCTGTCGCCGGAGGTGCTCGAATACCTCGTCATCAGGCGCATGCCACCGGCGCTTTCGCTGAACGACCTCGTTGCGGTTGCCGATCGGCCATGGGCAGAGCAGCTTCAAAGCGCCTTTTCCCCATGACGTCTTCCGCATCCCAGCAAGCACATGCGTAGGAGGTGGAGGTGGGGCAGCGTTCGCATCTGGTCAGTGGCGCGGGGAGGATCGTTTCGCGTGGGGGCATCTAGCGACATTTCAATCCAGCCGGCACCACGCGCGTTGTTCCGTGTTGTACCAGACAGATTGACAGCAGGCGGCAGGCGTGAGAGAAGGGCGGCAATGGAACAACGGAGAACAACGCCATGGCCGAGAAATCCTTTACCGCATCGAAGTCCCGTTCAAACCGCCCGGGGTGGAGCGTCACATTTCGCCATCCCGTAAGGACGGACAGTCGTGGCGAGCGCGGGCTCAAGGTTCGGCGCGGTCTCGGCACGAGTGACGAAGCAGAGGCCGATCGCCTCGTCGCTCAACTGAATGAGCTGCTGAGCGACGAATCCTGGTGGAGTGGTGACCGTCGCGGCGACGCTGAGTCCCGGTACGATCCCATTGTTGTTTCCGCCTTCTTCGACGGAATCGAGGCATCGCGCATCGACCCGGAAACAAGGCGTAGCGAAGTGATCCCGCTTCCAGATGCCGAAGACGGCTACAGCACCGTGATGTTCCTCGGCACAACGGGCGCGGGGAAAACGACGCTGTTAAGGCACGTGATCGGCTCTGACCCCGAAACTGACCGCTTTCCGTCCACATCAACCGCCAAAACGACGACGGCCGACTTCGAGATCGTCACAGCATCCGGTAACTACACAGCCGCCGTCACCTTCATGCCGGAGCATGAGGTACGCGCGCATATCGACGAGTGCCTTGAGGAAGCCTGTCTTGAGGCCGTTCAGAAGAAACCTAGTAGCAAGATCGCAGCCGCTCTCCTGGAGCACCGTGAGCAGCGGTTCCGGCTTTCATACGTTCTCGGCGGCTGGAGCGACGCAGCGGCGGTGGATGACGACGACTTCTCGTTCGATGACGAACAGGACGCGGCGCCAGAAATCGATGAGGCCGAGGCCGTTCCGCCTGAGGAGCGGGAACAGAACCATGCACGAATTAAGGACTTCGTTAACCGGATCAGAACGCTGACGGTGGAGGTCGAGGAAAAGTTCGTTGGAAGCGTCGGCAGACTCGTTGACCAGAAGACTGCAGACGATCGGGCTACGTGGCTTGAGCTGTTTGGGGTCGAAGCCTTCAAGCACCCGCAGTTCTCGAACCTCGCCTTGGATATAATGGAAGAAGTCGCTGATCGCTTCTCCAAGATCGATGATGGTGACCTTCAGAGGTCGTCGACAGACTGGCCAATTCTCTGGACTATGGAGTCTGACGACCGCGATCATTTCCTTTCTGCTGTTCGGTGGTTCTCAAGCAACCATTACAAGCAGTTTGGGCGACTCCTCACGCCGCTTGTAGATGGCATTCGAGTGAAGGGGCCGCTATTTCCTGAGCTGGCCGAGGTCAGCGAGGCCCCGCAACTGGTGCTGCTCGATGGTCAGGGACTCGGGCATACTGCGACGAGCGTTTCGTCAGTTTCAACGCGCATTACGAAGAAGTTTGCAAGCGTCGACATGATCCTCTTGGTCGACAACGCGCAGCAGCCAATGCAGGCAGCTCCGTTGGCTCTACTCCGCTCGGTCGGCAGCTCCGGTTTCGCGCGGAAGCTGGCGATCGCCTTCACTCACTTCGATCAAGTCAAGGGGGCGAACCTGGGGTCCTTCGAGCAGAAGCGGGATCACGTTCTCGGATCGGTTGGCAATGCCATCGCTAGCCTGCGAGACGTCGTCGGCTCCGGCGTCGCAGGTGCAATTGAGCGCCAGGTTGACGGTCACTCCATCTTTCTCGGTGGCTTGGACCGCAAGACCGCGAAATTGCCCGGTGGCTTCAAGCGCGAACTGGCTCGCCTCATCGACATGATGCAGCGCGCGATCGAGCCCATCGAGAGAACGGATTGCAGTCCGATGTATGAGTTCAAGGGTCTCGAGATCGCTATGCACGACGCCATCGATGCGTTCCGGGATCCTTGGGTAGCAAGGCTCGGACTGTCCTATCACGACGGCATCGCCAAGGAGCACTGGACACGCATCAAGGCTCTCAGTCGACGGTTAGCCAATCGCTGGGCGGACGAGTACGACACGCTGACACCTGTCGCGGACCTTCTCGCACGGCTTCAGGAAGAGGCTTCCAAGTGGCTGGACCGCCCGACCGGCTGGACAAGGCAGCCTGAGAACGATGATGAACGCGAGATTGCATTGGATGCTATCCGGGAAGCCGTGTTCAAGGAGCTGTCTCGACTGACCAAGAGTCGACTTACAGATGAGCAAGTAGCCAACTGGCGCGATGCGTACGATTTCAGTGGTCCCGGATCGGCAGGAAAACGTTCTCGGATGATCGAGGAAATCCATGATCATGCAGCCCCGCGGATCAGCGCCGCGATGAGCCCCGATGCCCGGGCCTTCCTTGATCAACTGCACGACATCCTAAGAGATGCAATTCTTGAAGCCGGTGGGCAGGTTCTTCCTGTGACAGCCAAACAGATCGCGTAGCGCCTGAACTTGTGATGCCTTGGGGGAGGCTACTGCCTCCCCTCAAACCAGTTCGCTACGAAGAGTCCTGTGCCGAGCGCCCGCTCGCGGCCAGCCCCTCCTGATCGCTGACGGCAGCCAAAGCACGATCTAGAATACGGCCCAGTGCGGGCGACTGCTCCCATACTCGCCATGAAACGCCTACCGCGCGTTCTCTGGCTGGCGACGCCAGCCGGGAGAACGGCAGCAGAAGGTGCGCCGATCCGATGGAAGGAACTGGCTGAAAACGCTGGCCTTCGCGAAGCCGAACCGGTCCGGACGAGGTTCGCTCGGTTAGAGACGGAGTGCCGTTCAGAGACGGAAATTCGGCCCGGCGCCAGTCTCCGAGGTTCGGCTGCCTCGGCTAAACGCCTTTGAAACAAAAAGAAAAAGGCCCCCAACGGGAGCCTCATCTCGGGTTCGCTACAAGATAATGGCGGATGGGGTGGGATTCGAACCCACGGTGGGCGTTAACCCACGGCGGTTTTCAAGACCGCTGCCTTAAACCACTCGGCCACCCATCCTGCGCGCCGGCGGCCTTAGGGCTTCCAGCGGGTGCGCGTGCCTGCCATGTAGCCCAGTCTCGCCCTCCATTCCAGATGCTGCCGGTAATTTTCGCGGGTGATCCGGACGACGTTTTTTGGCTGTGCCGTACTGGTCGCGGATCAGGGTGGGCGTTTTGCCGTCGGCCCGATCGGCTGGCAGGTCTGGGCTTGCGGAACGGCCGGTGCAGGGCCGGAGAGGCTTGGGGAGAGGATTTGACGATACGCATAGCGTGAGCCGGCATCCCGCCCGCGTCGGCGCGAGCGGTGGCAGGGCGGGCAAGAGGTGTGTGCGCGGCTCACTGGTATGGAGCGTGGTCGAGCGGTCGTGTCGGATCGGTAGAGACATCGACGGGAAAAGCTGTTTGTGCGTGTCGTTGCAGCGCTTGAGAGTCCATTCGCCGCGATTTACGCAATTCTAAGCGTGTTTTGTCATACTGCGGCCGTTCTTCCGACATGCACCCGTCCGAAGGTGCGCGAAGAGTGCGTCGAACATGCGGCCTCACTGGAGGCAGAGGGACCTAGAGGGCTTATGCAACACAAGCTGACGGCAGATGTGCCGTGCCGGGCTGGGGCGCGGCGTGGACACTTGCGCGCCGCCAATCTGGCGGGGTGTTGGCTGGTGCTTGCCGGCGTCATGCTGGCGGGATGTGCCAAGTCCGAGCGCCCTTCGTCGCAATCGTGGTCGTCGGGCACGTATATGTTTCCACCCTCGAAGGTCCAGGTTCCGGCCAGTCCGCGCGTGGCCAGCGGGCGCTCCATTCCGCGCGGCGGGGGCAGCTACAAGATCGGCAATCCCTACAAGGTGGCGGGCAAATGGTACGTGCCGCGTCACGAGCCCGACTACGATAAGACGGGAATGGCCTCCTGGTACGGCGATGATTTCCACGGCCGCAAGACCGCCAACGGCGAGATTTTCGACAAGTATGCGCTGACGGCCGCGCATCCGACCTTGCCGCTGCCGTCTTATGCCTACGTCACGAACCTGGACAACGGGCGCACGGTGCTGGTGCGGATCAACGATCGCGGGCCCTATTCGAACGGGCGCATCATCGACCTGTCACATCAGGTCGCGCATCACCTGGGTTTCGAACACAAGGGTTTGACGCGCGTGCGCGTGCGCTATGCCGGGCGCGCGCCGCTCAATGGCGACGACAGCCGCGAGCGGCAGTTCCTGGCCGGGCAGCCTTGGGTGCGCGGGGGTGGGCGATACGCCGTAAACGGTGGCTCGGTGGAGACGGGAGCCTTGGGATTGCGCTGACCGCGCGCGGCACCGGCATCCTGGTTGGCCAACGCGAATTTGATGCGCTATGTCATGCGTCTGTGCACGCGGGCTGTGCAGAACTGTGAGCCTGTGCGGGCGGGCTTTCGTTACCTGTCCAGTGTGTAGTGAGGCACGGAAAGTCACGAAAATACAACAGGTTTCGGGTCGTCAAGGCGTTGACATCGCCCCTGCATGGACGGGATAGTCGGGCAGTCTTTTAACGCTCGGACAAGGTTTTATGAGCCGGTTTTTTCACCAGGCGCTTCGTTACCCTCTCTCGCTCGTCTGCTTTCTAGGGCTTTTGCTGGGCGGCTTTCTCTCCTCCTGGCCGACCGGGCAGGTCCATGCCCAGGGTGCGACATTCGTGCCCAAAGCCGAGCACGCCATTCTGATGGACGCGGAGTCGGGTGCGGTGCTGTTCCAGCATGCCGCCGACGAGATGACGCCACCAGCGAGCATGAGCAAGCTGATGACGCTTGCTGTGGTGTTCAAGGCGCTGCGTAACGGCGTGCTGAAGATGTCGGACGAAATCACGATGAGCGAAAATGCCTGGCGGACCGGCGGCGCGCCGTCGGGGACGTCGGCGATGTTCGTGCCGATCAACGATAAGGTGACGGTCGAGCAGCTGCTGCAGGGTATCATCGTGCAGTCGGGCAATGACGCGTGTATTGCGATCGCGGAGGCGCTGGCGGGCAGCGAGGCCGGTTTCGCGCAGGTCATGACCAACGAGGCCCGCCGGATCGGTCTGACCAAGTCGACGTTCCGCAATTCGACCGGGCTGCCACACCCCGAGCATATGACGACGGTGCGCGAACTGGCGGATCTGGCACGCTATCTGATCTACGAATATCCCGAGCATTTCGGGATGTTCGCCCAGCGCGAGTTCAAGTATCGCAAGCACCGCTTCATCAATCGCAATCCGCTGCTGTTCCTCGACATCGGTGCGGATGGCATGAAGACCGGCTACATCAAGGAAGCGGGCTACGGCGTAGTCGGCACGGCCGTGCAGGATGGCAAGCGGCTTATCGTTGTCGTCAACGGGCTGAAGACCGGCAACGAGCGGCGCGACGAGGCGCGCCGCCTGCTGGAGTGGGGCTTCCGCTCGTTCGCTCCGTTCAAGCTGTTCAAGTCCGATGAAGTCGTGGGATCGGCGCGCGTTTGGGGCGGCGACAGCTTCTACGTTCCCCTGGTGGGCAAGGACGGGGTCACGGTGGTGTTGCCGCGCTATCCCGCAAACCAGCGGCTGACCGCCGAGATCATCTACAAAGGTCCGTTGAAGCCGCCGATCAAGCGCGGCGATCAGGTAGCGAAGCTGCGCGTGACGTCATCGACGTCGGCGATGAGCGAGGTGCCGCTTTTTGCGGCGCAAGACGTGGCCAAGGCTGGTGTGATGCGCCAGGGGCTCGACAGCCTCATCCACATGGCGTTCGACTGGATCAAGATCAAACTCTGACGGAGTGCGCGTTCGCACCTTTGAGTAAGACCGGATTGAGGTTCGTTCAGAAAGTGCAACGTCTTCTATCCCGGCCGGGTCGGGTTTCGGCGCGCTCGTGGTTCCCGAAGATCAAAACGCAATCTAGGCTCATGTTTTTTAAGCCTGTTGTTCGCGCCGAACCGCTTCACACTTCGGCTCAACATGCTCTAGTGTGCGCACCGGATGGCGCCGGATGGCGTTGCATGGGAAATGCCACATATGAGTTCGGGGCCCGGCAGGTTCATCACATTCGAAGGCGGCGAGGGTGCCGGTAAGTCGACGCAGGTGCGGCTGCTGGCGGAGCGACTGCGTGCGCTGGGACACGAGGTGGTGGTGACGCGCGAGCCGGGCGGCACGCCGCTGGCTGAGAAGATCCGCGATCTCATCCTGGCTGATCGCCCGAAGGCGCCGGAGGCGGAGTTCTTGTTGTTCTCCGCCGCGCGAGCGGAGCATCTGGCTGCTGTGATCCGTCCGGCGCTGCGCCAGGGCGCGGTGGTACTCTGCGATCGTTTCATCGATTCGACGCGCGTCTATCAGGGTGACGTGTTCGGTGTGGATCGCGACCTCATCGCGAACGTGGAGCGAGCCACGGTTCTGCCCGACATGCCGGACCTGACGATTATGCTCGACGTGGAGCCGTCGGTCGGGCTGATGCGCGCGGCCGAACGCGGCGCACTCAGCCGTTACGATCAGGCGCGCATGGAAACGCACGAGGCGCTGCGGCGCGGGTTCTTGCGTATCGCGCGCGAGGAGCCGGAACGGTGCGTGGTGATCGACGGCGGGCGCGGCGAGAGCGCGGTTGCCGACGATGTATGGCAGGCCGTTTCAGAGCGCCTGCTCGCCAAGGCGGGGTGAAACGGATATGGCCCGCGCTACCGCTGTCCAGGAGATCGAAGCCGCGCCCGAGATCGACCGCCTGGAGGGCTTTGCGCATCCGCGCGAGACGGCTCAGCTGTTCGGCCATTCCAGCGCGGAGCAGGAGCTGGCGGCAGCGTTGGCGTCTGGGCGCATGCATCATGCCTGGCTGTTGTCCGGTCCGGCCGGAATCGGCAAGGCGACGCTGGCCTACCGGGTGGCGACGGCGGCGCTTGCGGCGCCAGAAGAACGCGATGCGTTCGCCATGAGCCTGTCGATCGATCCGGCATCCATCGCCGCGCGGCAGGTCAAGGCGATGTCGCATCCAGGGCTGCTGGTCATTCGCCGGAACTACAACTTGAAGGACAAGCGGTTCCCGCAGTCGATTTCCGTCGATGAGGTGCGCCGGCTGCGGGCGTTCCTCGGGCATCGCGGCGGCGATGCAGCATGGCGGGTGGTGATCCTCGACACGGCGGACGAACTCAACGTCAACGCCGCCAACGCCTTGTTGAAATCGCTGGAGGAGCCCCCCGAGCGTACGCTGTTTCTGCTCGTCACCTCCGAGCCGGGCCGCCTTCTGCCGACGATCCGCTCGCGCTGCCGCACGCTGGACCTGAAGCCCCTCGATAGATCTGATCTGGAGCAGGCCGTGCGTCAGGCGCTGGCGTGGGCGGGACGAGACATGGCGGAAGCTGATGCAGTGGCGGTCCTGGCGCGGCTTGCCGATGGCAGCGTGCGCCGCTTCCTGAGCCTGGAGGCGGGCGGGGGGCTCGCCCTTTACGAAGACATCTATGGCGTTCTGGCCGGACTTCCATCCATCGACTGGACCAAGCTGCATCAGTTGTCAGACACCCTGTCGGCGGCCAATGCGCAGGTCCGCTTCGAGCTTTTCTTCGAGCTCCTGATGGAGCTTCTGGCGCGGATCATCCGGGCGGGCGCGACCGGCCGGGGGGCTGCTGAGGACGTCCGGCTGGCGGAGCGGATCGGGGGGGCGGGGCGGCTTGCCACCCTGGCTGAGGTGTGGGAAACAGTGGCCCGCGAGAAGGCGGAGACCGTTGCCCTCAATCTTGACCGGAAAACACTGATTTTGCGCACTGTTTCCCGGTTGGAGGCTGCGACCCGCTGACGGTGCCGCGCGATGCGTGCGGTGGCCGAATGCGAGGAGCAGATGGCAATGAGCAGCGACAAACCTTTCTACATCACCACCGCCATTTCATACCCCAACGGGGTGCCGCATATCGGTCATGCCTACGAGGCGATCGCAACCGACGCCATCGCGCGCTTCGAGCGGTGCGACGGCCGGCGCGTGTTCTTCCTCACCGGCACCGACGAGCACGGCCTGAAGATGAAGCAGACTGCGGTGAAGGAGGGGGTCGGCGTGCGCGATCTGGCCGACCGCAACTCGGCGCGTTTCCGCGAGATGGTGGCAGCCCTCAACCTGTCGAACGACGACTTCATCCGCACGACCGAGCCGCGCCACTATGAGGCCTGCCAGGAGTTGTGGCGGCGCATGGAAGCTGCCGGCGACATCTACCTGAAAAAGTACGGCGGCTGGTACTCGGTGCGCGACGAGACCTACTACAAGGAAGGCGAGACGGAGGTGCGCGAGGACGGGCAGCGCTACGCCACGCCGACGGGGACGGAAGTCACCTGGCAGGAAGAGGAGACGTTTTTCTTCCGGCTGTCGAAGTACGAGCAGCCCCTGCTTGACCACTATGAGAAGAACCCGGATTTCATCCTGCCGCCGGAGCGGCGCAACGAGGTGATCAGCTTCGTGCGCTCGGGCCTGGAGGACTTGTCGGTCTCGCGCACGACCCTCGATTGGGGCATCCCGGTTCCCGGTCATCCCGGTCACGTCATGTATGTCTGGATCGACGCGCTCAACAACTACGTGACGGCAACCGGCCTTCTTGGCGGCGGTGACGAACGCCAGGAGTTCTGGCCGTGCGATGTGCACGTCATCGGCAAGGACATCATCCGCTTCCACGCGATCTACTGGCCGGCGTTCCTGCTGAGTGCGGGCATCGCGTTGCCCAAGCGCGTCTTCGGGCACGGGTTCGTGCTCAACAAGGGCGAGAAGATGTCGAAGTCGGTCGGCAACGTGCTCGACCCGTTCGCGCTCGCCGAGCACTACGGCGTCGATCAGATGCGTTACTATTTCCTGCGCGAGGTCGTGTTCGGCGCCGATGGCAACTATTCGCCCGAATCGATTGCGACGCGCATCAATGCGGATCTCGCCAACGGCCTGGGTAATCTGGCCCAGCGTTCACTGTCGATGATCGCCAAGGGCTTTGAGGGCCGCGTGCCGGAGCCCGAAGCGTTCACCGAGGCGGATGCGGCGTTGCTGGCCAGGGCCGATGCGCTTCATGCCAAGTGTCGTGCCGCAATGGACCGTCAGGCGATCAAGTCGTGGCTCGATGCGGTGTGGGAGGTCGTCGCCGAGGGCGACCGCTATTTCGCGTCTGAGAAACCATTCGACAAATCGCTGACGCCGGAACGCAAAGGGACGATCCTCTACGTGACCGCTGAGACCGTCAGGCAGCTCGCCATCCTGGTGCAGCCAGCGATGCCGTCGTCGGCGTCGAGGCTGCTCGATCTGCTGGCACAGCCGGAGGGCGCCGCGCGCCAGTTCGCGGCGCTGGGCGCGGCGGGTCGCCTGAAGCCCGGCACGCAATTGCCGGAGCCGCAGGGCGTGTTCCCGCGCTATGTCGACCCGGAGGCTGCGGCGCAGAAGAGTGCCGGCGGGGGATCTGCCGCGGCGCATGCGGCAGCCAAGGCCGCCAAGCAGGCAAAGAAGGAAGCCAACCGCAAGAAGAGCCAGCAGGGCGAGGGCGGGGCTTGATGCTCATCGACCACCATTGCCATCTCGATTTCCCGCAGTTCGCCGAGGACTTTCCAGGAGTCATTGCGCGGGCCAAGGCAGCGGGTGTCGGCGTCATGGTGACGATCTCGACGCGTGTCAGAAAACTCGACACGCTGCTCGAGCTGACAACGCGCGATGCGGACCTCTACTGCTCTGTTGGAACGCACCCTCACAACGCGGATGACGAGATGGACGTCACAACAGAGGATCTGGTGCGGCTTGCGACAGGGCACGATAAGATCGTCGCTATCGGTGAGGCGGGGCTCGACTACTACTATCAGAAGTCGACGCGCGAGAACCAGGCGGAGGGCTTCCGGCGCCACATCGCTGCTGCGCGTATCACCGGCCTGCCGCTGGAGATCCACACGCGCGATGCCGATGACGACTGCAAGGCGATCTTGGAAGAGGAATATGCAAAGGGCGCGTTTCCGGCGATCCTGCACTGCTACACGGGTGGCATGGACCTTGCCATGCGCGCGGTCGAACTGGGGCTCTACGTATCGTTTACGGGTGTTGTAAGCTTCAAGAAGTCCGATGCACTGCGCGAGATCGCTAAAGCTGTGCCGCTCGATCGGATACTGGTCGAGACCGATGCGCCCT